>JDSH01000305.1_pt1 | contig 10802 bp, 16 predicted proteins | sample 199451 | NCBI WGS metagenome assembly JDSH01 (sample SAMN02584198, study PRJNA231836) | bioreactor metagenome | isolation source: continuous culture bioreactor electron acceptor NO2- transfer2 day 38 after... | place: Germany: Bremen | reverse complement strand
GGATAGAGGAGGCATAGTTGCTGAATGAGAGAATCCCATTGATCAACATCTCATGGATAAGGACTCTTGTCCACAATTCGTTTTACACAGCTGCTCACTGACTCTGCCATACCGTCCTCCGATATGTTATTATTATCACAGAATCGTTTTAATTACAACAAACAGCGTATAAATTAGTAGATATTTGTACAGAATTGAGATTTCCAGAATCCTACCATAAAAAAAACTACATATAGCGTACACTTTATCATTTTATTTGAAATTGCTTGAGTTCAAACCACTATTTCATTGAAAACTGACACTGTCTATGCTATGTTTTATTTAAAAGGAGTACAACGATGAGATGCCCACACTGCTCAGCAATGGACGACAAGGTCCTTGAATCCCGACAGAATTCCAGCGGATCGTCAATCAGGCGAAGACGCGAGTGCAATATCTGTGGTTACCGATTCACCAGTTATGAACGTATAGAGGACAAGCCCTTGATGGTTGTAAAGCGCGATGGGCGAAGAGAACCTTTTGATTTGAACAAGATTGGTCGCGGGGGGGTACGGTCCTGTACTGAAAACATGAAGATCAGCGAGAATGAGATTGACCTGTTGCTGCAGAGCATCGAGGATGCCATCATGCTCAAAGTGGGAAGCAAACGTGAGATTGCCTCCAGCGACATTGGGACGAAACACTCAAACAGCTCAAAGAGGTGGATCTGGTTGCATATGTTCGGTTTGCCGCTGTCTACAAAGCTTTCAATGACTTGGGACAGTTTATTGCAGAAATCCAGAAACTGGGAAAGGAACTGGCCTAACGAGCGTCAAACCATTTTCCGGTCAGGGAATGTTCTATGCTGTCATTGAGATGCTCGGGCTTGAGTATCTCATTGGCACAATCCAAGCAGAAATTGTCACTCATACCCGCCACATAATCGTAGACAAGTCGGCCGATATTCCCATCCCTCTCTTCATATGCTTCATGCATATCCATCAGGTGATGGTAGAATCCCATTGCGAGCATATTCTTTTCCTGCACGTACAATTCCTCTCGATATCCGTATGTTCCCAATAGGAAGTTCAGGTAATCGAGGATGAGCGTTAACAAACGGGTAAAGTACCGCTCATACCCTTCAAGCATGGGGGGGCTCTTGTAGATGGATTGGTAGTTGAATTTGATCATCTCCTGCACAGCAGGAAAAACTTCATCACTGAAGCTGATTCCTATCGATTTATTGGAGTGCTCAATAACGTCACTGACCAAGGTGTCAATAATATCGGCGTTCCTTTTCCCGAGGATCCGGGTAACCTTCTGGGGGGGGAGTTGGTCCTCATTGATGATCCCAAGCCTGCAGGCATCCTCGAAATCCCTGCCAAGATAGGCGATGGTATCACTGAACCGCACCACTGCTCCCTCATAGGTGGCAGGAATCAAGCCCTTCCTACTGGTGATCTGCTCCAGATCCCTCACTGCAAATGTTGGCTTGATGGACTGAACCAAATGCTCACCATTGTGGCACACAATCCCATCCCTGACAGCATAGGTAAGGTTCAAGCCCTTCCCATGGGAGGTGAGAAAATCAACGACCCTCAGGCTATTGACCTCATGCTCAAATGGCGAAAAACCTGCTTTCTGCATCTTTGCAGAGAGAATCTTCTCCCCCAGTGTGGCCAAACGGGGGGGTATGGCCAAGATCATGCCCCCCCATGCCGATTGCCCATGCAATTTCACTATCCAAGCCAAGTCCCTTGCAGATGGTGGATGCAATGGAAGAGACGTGCAAGCAATGTTCCATTCTCGTACAGATGTGGTCATTGCTGGGAGCAAAGAATACCTGGGTCTTGTGCTTGAGTCTACGAAACGGGGGGGAAGAGTGTATGATGGCCGTCGTATCACGATAGTACGGGCCGCGTACATCCTCTGACTTCTCTCGTTTTCGTTTTTTTTCAGCAGCGTACTGGAGATTTGATTTTGTAATTCCATAGTTATTCCCCCCCAAAGAGTTGCCCTATGGTATCATAGGAAAAGACCCTTTGGATAGCGGAGGAACCATGATTGAAATCTATGCACTGCCTTTGGTTTGCCTGCTCTTGAACTTCCTTGCATTCGCAGCCTGTCTGCGTTTCCTCTTCTCACGGCAGGGACTCTACTGGATTGTGCCACTATTTCTCACCTTTTTCATTCTCTGGCCCAATGCGCTCAATCTCTATCAAGTGGCAAGCAACACTGCAGCGGTGAGTCTTCCCTACTCGTATCTTGATCTGCAACCGCTGCTGCTCTCATTGTTCTGGTATGCCATGATCGTCACCTTCCACTTTGCCCTGAAGAAAACAATCCGGGTAAACCACTATGAAGAGCAGGTGAGAAAGAACCTCCACGAAGCACGCTACCAGATGGCTGTGGAAATGATGATCCAAGGCCGAAAGGAAAAACGTAGAAAACAGTACTACACCAAGGCTCCTGCAGCAACTCCCGTCATGGACGCTTACAGTGCATCCTGGACCGATCTGTTTGACCAGAGATGAATATGAGACACCTCTACTTCTGCGGAATTAAGCACAGCGGCAAATCCACGCTGGGAAAGCTTGCCGCCAAGGCTTTGGGATACTCTTGGGTCGATCTTGATGATTTGGTTCTCCATGGTATTGCTCCTTACCATTCCATCCGTGAATTCTATCAGGCAGCAGGCAAGGACGCGTTCATGGAAGAGGAAGTCAAGGCACTTAGAGCCTTTCTGAGTACGAGAGATACCCCCCCTACATCATCAGCCTTGGGGGGGGAGGAGCCTCGGACAACCAAGCCTTGATTGACTTGATCAAGCAATCAGGGAAGCTTGTATATCTGGAAGTGAAAGAGTCAGTACTTCTGAAACGTATCCTACAAGGAGGAATTCCTCCCTTTCTCGACCCTTCAGATCCTGCGTCTTCCTTCGCTTCGCTCTATGAGAGGAGACATGCACGCTATAGCAACATTTGTGACATCATGGTACGATTACCAAATTACCCGGACGTCCGCGATACGGCGCGGTTCCTTGTTGAAACACTGAAAATCGAGGTTTGATATGGGGGGGCACAACAGTTTTGGCACAGCATATACCGTCACCACTTTTGGTGAATCACATGGACCTGCTTTGGGAGTTATCATCGACGGGGGGGTCGAACCCGGCTTCATGATCGATGAGGAGGCCATCCAGAGAGAGATGGACCGCCGTAGACCCGGAGCAAATCCAACCGGTACCGAAAGAAATGAAATAGATAAGCTGACCATTCTCAGCGGGCTTTATGAAGGTGTCACTACCGGTACCCCCCCGATTGCCATGATTCTCTACAGCACCAATCAGCGATCAGCCGATTATTCCCACCTTGAGAATGTATTCCGTCCAGGCCATGCAGACTGGACCTTCTTCCAGAAGTACGGCATCAGGGATATCCGCGGTGGGGGGGGCCGTTCGAGTGGAAGAGAAACCAGTGCAAGGGTTGCTGCCGGGGGGGCCTTGGCTAAGCAGCTCCTTGCCAAACGAGGCATCACCATCAAAGCTGGCACGGTTCAGGTGGAGATAACGTAGCCCACGAGAGACATTGGGACGAAACGGATAATCCACTCTCTTGCCCAGACCAGAAGGCCGCTCAATCGATGGTATCGCTTATTGAACAGGTGAGAAGCGAGAAAGATAGCATCGGTGGTATTATTGAATGTCGAGTTGATGGAGTGAGGCCAGGACTAGGTGAACCAGTTTTCGGAAAACTTGAAGCATTGCTCAGCCATGCCGTGATGAGCATAGGGGGGGCAGTAAAAGGAATCCAATTCGGTGATGGATTTGCCTGTGCATCCATGCGCGGCAGCCAGTTCAACGACCAGAGAACCAGTGAGGGTTTTCTCTCCAACCATGCAGGAGGAATCCTGGGCGGCATCTCATCGGGGGGGCAGGAAATTATCCTGCAGGCAGCAATCAAGCCAACGGCATCCATCGGAAAAATCCAGCAGACGGTCACCAAAGGCAATGAAACCACTACCCTGGAAATTGAAGGACGTCATGACCCCCCCTGCATCTGCAGCCGTGCTGTAGTGGTCATTGAATCTATGGTCGCAATTACCTTGATCGACCTCTATTACACTGCATTTGGGAAGGCATGATGCGAGATACCCCCCCACTTATTGTACAGAGTGATAAAACCCTGCTTCTTGATGTTCACCATGAACAGAGCGAGGCATGTCGTAACGACCTTGTCCGTTTCTGCGAGCTGATAAAGAGCCCAGAGCACATGCATACCTATGCCTTAAGCGCCATAAGCCTGTGGAATGCCTCAAGCTGTGGTGTGGACGCATCCTTCATCCTCTCACGTCTCGACTTCTGGTCGAAATTCCCGGTGCCGGAATCGGTACGTTTTTACATTGAGGATATGGGTACACGTTGGGGGGGGAAAGTCATTCTCTCAGGAAGTGATGACCCTCGTTACTATGAGCTATGGGTTGAGAGCAAACGTATCAGGACTGAATTGCTGAACAGGCAGGCCATTGCCAAGCTATTGATCGTAAAGGATGAATCACGGTTTCTCCTTCAAGCTTACAATCGAGGAGAGATCAAGCTCCAGTTGATCAAGATTGGCTATCCTGTTGATGATCGGATTCCCTTGAAGCATGGGCCAAACCTGCCCTTCACGCTCAGGAAAACCACCCAGGATGGCAAGCCATTTACCGTACGCCCCCCCTACCAGAGGCAGGCAGCTGATGCCTTGCTCGGGGGGGATCTCGGTCCCGGCAGTGGATTCGGGACCATAGTCCTCCCCCCTGCGGCTCAGGAAAAACTGTGGTAGGAATGCATATCATGGAAAGGCTCACCACCAAGACGTTGGTGGTCACAACCAATGTGGCCGCAGTTCACCAGTGGATCAGTGAAATACTGGACAAGACCACCTTAACAAAGGACCAAGTCGGGGGGGAATACACCGGTGACAAGAAGGAAAGCAAGGATATCATAGTGTGTACCTACCAGGTGCTCACCTATCGACCAGACAAGGAAGGGCCTTTCCCACATCTTGAACTACTTACCAAGGGGGGGAATTGGGGGGGTTTGATCATCTATGACGAGGTTCATATGCTTCCAGCCCCCCCGGTGTTCAAAGTCACCGCTGAGTTGCAGGCTGTCTACCGTGTAGGCCTCACTGCAACACTGGTAAGGGAAGACGGTCGTGAGGACGAGGTTTTCAGCCTGGTTGGTCCCAAGCGTTTTGATGTCCCTTGGAATGAGTTGCAGCAGCAGGGATTCATTGCTGAAGCATATTGCCATGAAGTGAGAATAGACCTTCCCCCCAGGAAGATGAAATCCCCCCCTATGCAATAGGGACAAAACGGGAAAAGTACCGTATTGCCAGTGAGAACAAGCGTAAACTGGAAGTGGTGCAGGCCTTGGTGGATCGACATCCTGAAGATTTCATTCTCATCATTGGCCAGTATCTCGACCAGCTGAAGAATATCGCAAATCATTTTGGGCTGCCAATCATCACGGGAAGCACTCCGAATGTAAAACGGGAAGAATTGTATCGGGATTTCAGGGAAGGAAAACAACGCATTCTGGTCGTCAGTAAAGTGGCGAACTTTGCAATTGATCTTCCTGATGCCTCGGTAGCCATCCAAGTCAGCGGAACCTTCGGGTCGAGAAGTGAGGAAGCCCAACGACTTGGAAGGATTCTTAGGCCAAAGAATCGATCATCCTTTTTCTATTCAGTGGTGACACGTTATTCCAGTGAGGAAGAGTTTGCCGCCAATCGCCAGAAATTCCTTGCTGAGCAAGGTTATTCCTACGAAATAGAGGTATGGGACACGTGAACGAAAGAGCACAAGAAGCTTTCAAGACATTACTAAGTCGCTATAGTGAAGACACCTATTTTTATCTGGCGCGTAATTATATGGGCAAGCTCCAGTCTCCATTCCACAAACCACAACTGACAGCTAGGCTCTGCCAACTGTTCAGTCAGGATTCGATGGTAGAGAAAACCCTTTCGATGCTGGACTCGTTCGACCAAGTAATCCTCAGTTTGATCGCCACCTTCGGGCCGCTTACTGTCGAACAGATCACTTCGTTGCTCAAAGGCTCCTATAGTTATGGGAACCTCCTGAGAAGGGTCGGCAACCTGCAGGAGAGGATGGTACTACTCAGTGATGCAGGGAGATTGTTTTTCAACCCACTGCTGGAAGATCAATTATTGCGCTACTGTTCGCTTCGTCCTCTTCTTGGGGGGGAAGAGGAGCAAACCTGTGTGGAAGCACCCTACTGCTCCACTGAATTCCTCCGGGGGGGATTTTTCTCACTGGTGGCGAAGGAAGGGAAATGCAGTTACCATGAAGGTATCAGTCACCATTTCCCCCCCACCTATGAACGCGATCGACTCAAGGAAATGTATCAAGCTTTGGGCGAATATCTCACTGAGATGGGTGTGGTAGTGCGGGATGCACGACGCTGTACACTCAACTGGCAAAAAACGGAGGCACTTCTCTCGCTTTCCGATTATCAGTTGCTTTGCCTCCTGCTTGCAAGAAACCTCGAGGGTACTGCCCCCCCCTGGAATTCGTCAATGCCCTGCTCTCAACACTGCAAACCCTTGGAGGTTGCGACACAACCGCGCTCAAACTCTTGATCAAGGGATTTTGCATCCGCTATCAGGTTACCTACACGGCATCCCTGCTCAATGAACTTTCCACTTGGGGGGGTGTCTTAACCTTGATGAGAACTGGCAGGTCTCAGCCATCAGTGCAATTCAGCAGCGCACCGGGCTGCTCATCGACAGCGACCAGACCATCAGCTACCAAGGCAACTCCCCCCCTGAAGGACATTCTCTATAGGTTTGCGTATCTTGAGGTACTGGATCATCAGAGAAAATACCATATTTCAAGAGAGAGTGTGCTTGGAGCATTCGACTCCTCATTGGACTTCCCAGAGATCAAGGAGTATCTTGAGACAAATAGTGCAAGGGGGGGCATGAACAGTTCCCTGCTCAAGCAGCTTGAAATGCTCAGTGAACGCTACCAGAATGTTACCATCTATGACGGATTGGTGCTCTCCTGTGATGAGCGAACCGCAAATCTCGTACACAATCTCCCTTCTCTCTCGGAACACCGTCTCGCCACACTCTCCCCCCCTACCATTTTCATCATGCGTAGAGACAGTGAGGATACTTGGAGACAGGTGTTGAAACATGCCGGTCAATTGGTCGGCGCTACCAAGAGCTTTGATAGAATTGAAATTCTGGAAAAGAAAGAGCACCCTCTCCTACGAGAACGAATTGGAAAAGCCGTAACACTGAAACAGTTCACAACCCTTGCTTCTCATCCCGAGAAACCAGTAGGGAAAGCACCCTTAGACGAATCATTACGGCAAGCCATTGCCAAGGCAGATTTATCGAAGGCAGAGCGGGAAGATATTGAGCATCGATTCCAGAGTCGGATTATTCTCCTTCCATCCCAGGTTGTACCTCAGGTCCTCAATCCCATACTCGAAGCCGGTGGCTTTGACTACCAGGGAAAGGTGAGTCTCTGCAAACAGGCAGCTGGAAAAAAAGGATATCCTTTTGGAATTGCAACTTCCTGACCAAGAATTGATTGTCCAGGCACTGGAGCTGGCATTTACTCCCCCCCAGAAGGAAGCACTCCTCAAGGCAGCGGTAATGCCATCGATGGAAGTAAAGATCCTACCGGTGAGTAAACTATTCCTGATTCGTCTTGTCAGATTTCATTTTGCCTGAGTCAGAGTGATACATTTACCCAGTGCGGATAGTGGTATCCAGTGAAAGCCTCAAACTGTAGTTTTCCCTGTTCCATCAACATCTGTTTTCCAGCGATGATGGTACAACCTGCTTTCTTGGCTCGCTTGAGAAATTCGGTTTCTTCCGGCTTGTAGACCAATTCATACACAATTTCCATGCCAGAGAAATGCAGGGATGGGCAAGGATCCTGTCCTTCTAGTTCCCCCCCCATTCCAACATTGGTTGTCTGTACCACCAGATCAACGGTCTCACTGTAGAGATGTGCGTTTTCAAGAGTATCGTAGGCACTCATGGTCTCATTTGCCAAGGTTCGGGCATGTTCGATACTTCTATTGAGGATGGTGACCTTTACTCCATGGTTGTGCAGAGCCCAGACAACCGCCCTACTTGCCCCCCCACCGGCACCAATGACCAAGGCATTTCTGATATCCTCTTTGGCGATAAGGTCATCGATCGGGGGGGCAAGGAATCCGTAGTAATCCGTATTGATTCCTTTCCACATGTTCTGGATCCTGACCACTGTATTGCATGATCCTATTTGCTTCACCTCTCGGGTAATGCGTCCTAAGTAGGGTTGCACGCTCCGCTTATGGGGGGGGACGGTAACCGAAAACCCATGGATTTGCAGCATCTCGGCCAGCTTGAAAAATGCCCTGACCGAATCAACAAGGAACGGTACATACACAGCATTATAGCGAATTGCCTCAAATCCAGGATTATGGATTATGGGCGAGGAGGTATGGCTGACCGGATTGCCGATAATCCCAAAGATATGTGTCTTATCATCAAGCTTGTCAGAGCGGTAGAGTTCACTCATGCTTTGTGCGCTGAGATGACCGGGAGCTGCCTGGCTGTCAGAGCAGAAGCTCATCAAGGAACCACACTTCTTGTAGAGGATACGGGTACAAACCCCCCCATAAGCCCATGCCTATCACAATTTTTTTCTGTGAGGATGGAAAGTTCCTGTTGGACCCTGAAGAGCGTGATGACATCCATCATATTTCCAGGAGTGACAGCCACCTTGGGAATATCTCCCTTTGCAGCCAATTTATGGATTCTCCCAAACAAGTCGGCAGGAACACATTCAAAATTGTGATAGCTCCTGATGATCCGAATCCCGCGAGTCCTGAGCGTATTCTCCAGATCTACTTTCTGCTCAAAGAGAGGATCCTTGAATTTCAGGTCACTCTTCTTGACATCATCCTCGATATCGACATAGGCGAAATCGCCTTTTGCTGCCTCGTAGAGTAGTTGCAGTCGCTGTTTTTCCGGTAAGCTACACATCCCGCCATCAATTTTTCGGCGCATGGTCAACATCACAGGAAGGTCAACAGTGGAGGGAAAAGAGGATGCAATCTTCTGTTCTTCGGGAAGCAGGTGGTCGAGCCGCAGCTCTGCAAGTGCAATCCACTGCCGGTTGCGTTCCACCAAAGCCCGGTTCTCCTCCAAGGTCGAGCCGGTAAGAGTTAGGCAAAGCACTGTAAACCTCCTGGATTCTGGTGGATTGTCACCGAACACACGCTTGTGTTAAGGTAATCATACCGTCAAACACCGGGCATTTCAACACCCGTTTCAGTATAAGGAGAGAGAGTGTGGCAACCTTACAAGTCCAACGTGTACACCTTGCTTTTGGGGGGGACCGGGATATCCTGAAGGATGTTTCCTTTGCCCTGAGCGAACAGAGCCGGAGTGCACTGGCAGGAGGAAATGGCAGCGGTAAATCCACGTTGCTCAAGGTGATCAGCGCTCAAATGAGTGCGGATGACCTGCAGGTTTCCACCTCCAAGAACCTCAGAATCTCCTACCTTCCTCAAAGTGATATCGTATTCACCGCTGGAACCGTCTATCAGGAAGTTGAGAAAGCGTTCTCCCGTTTTCAGGAACTGAGCAGGGAACAACATGCAATTGAAACCCAGCTTGCTGACAGCGATCCCTCTGTTTCCACCGAACCACTTTTGCACCGTCTTGCAGAAATTCAGGAGTACCTGCTCGCGCAGGGGGGGTATTTCTCACGCAAACAGACGATTGAACAGGTTCTGCTCGGTCTCGGATTTACCATGGCAGACATGAACCGTCTTTGCAGTGAGTTCTCAGGGGGGGGATGCAGATGCGTATCGCCCTAGCAAAAATCCTGGTTGAGAATCCTGACATCATGTTGCTTGATGAACCTACGAACTACCTCGATATCGAGGCCATTTATTGGTTGAAGAACTACCTGAAGGTCTATGAAGGAGGGCTGATGATTGTCAGCCACGACCAAGGCTTTCTCGATGAGACGGTCAACGAAGTCTATGAGCTGTTTGCAGGAACCCTCAAACGCTATAGCGGCAACTACAGTGCATATATCAAGCAGCGCGAACTGGAGATAAAGCAACTGGAAGCTGCCTATAAGCTGCAGCAGGATCAGCTGCAGAAGACTGAACAGTTCATTGAAAAGTTCCGCTACAAGGCCACCAAGAGCAAACAGGTACAGAGTAGGATAAAGATGCTGGAAAAACTGGAATTGGTGGAAGTCCCATCCCATTTGAAGCAGCTCTCTTTCTCCTTCCCCCCCCTGCCCCCCCTCACAGTGGCAATGATGTCATCATCATCGACCACCTAAGCAAACGCTATGGACAACAGGTCATCTTTGAAGATTTCTCGTTTCTTGCAAATAAAGGGGGGGAACGAATTGCCGTCACCGGAAAGAATGGTGCTGGTAAGTCGACACTCCTGAGGATGCTCAGCGGGCAAGACGGTGAATATGAAGGGACGATTCGGATGGGTAGCGGGGGGGTAAGTGTTGGATATTTTGCCCAGGACACAGAAAAAACACTCAATCCCAAGAATACTGTATTGGAAGAAGTATCCAGTGTTGCTGCAACCAATGACCTTCCAAAACTTCGCACTTACCTTGGGTCATTCCTGTTCAGCGGCGATGATGTATTCAAGTCTGTCTCCGTATTGAGCGGAGGAGAGCGAAGCCGGCTGGCTTTGCTCAAGATCCTGCTGCATCCGGTCAACCTACTGATCCATGGATGAACCAACCAACCACCTGGATATCAACGCAAAAGA
>JDSH01000304.1_pt1 | contig 10867 bp, 14 predicted proteins | sample 199451 | NCBI WGS metagenome assembly JDSH01 (sample SAMN02584198, study PRJNA231836) | bioreactor metagenome | isolation source: continuous culture bioreactor electron acceptor NO2- transfer2 day 38 after... | place: Germany: Bremen | reverse complement strand
ACCCTGCAGGCGCACTTCAATGGGGGGGATGCCCGCGGGGGGGCCGAAACCGGGTTCCTGGATATTGAGGGCGATCAGGCCGGGGGGGGATATCTCCGATCTCTTCATACCAGCGGTCGGTGAGGGTAGCCAGATCCACGGTGCGCAGCTCCGCCGTCAGCAAATCGGCCATCACCGTGGCCACGTGGGCACCTTTCTCACCGGCGCCGGCGTGCTGGTTGAAGCGGGTCTGGATGTTTTGCACCAGCGCTTGCTGGTCGGGCTGGTCTGGCGTGTATTCCTCGTTGAGCCGGAGCATAGCTGAGGTGATGCGCTCGGTAATGGCCTGAGTCTGGTGCAGGGGGGGCGTGCCCTGGGGGGGCATCAGCACCCGGGCTTCCAGCACGTCGCCGTCGATTTCCGGCATGGCTTCCATGCGCACATGACCGCCGGCTATCAGCCCACGGAGCCAAGAAGTATCAGCAGCATGCCTGCCAGCACGCCGTAGCGGAAACGGATAGCCCCCCCGTCGGCCAGTTGCCCCCCCACTTTCTCCCGGGTTTTTTCAAAGCTGTTGTCGAAGGCGGAGCGAAAGCGGGAAGGCGCTTTCTTGCGCTTTTTGCCAAGGCCGCTTTTCAGGTGGTGAGGCAATATCCAGAAGGCTTCGATCAGTGAGGCGGCCAGTGCCGCAATCAGCACCACCGGCAGCACCTCCAGTACAGCTCCCAACTCCCCCCCGGCCAGAAAGGCAGGGGGGGGATAAATACGGACACCGTGGTCAGGAAGGAGGACAGCACCCCCCCGGGCAGAATCTCCCGGGTTCCTTTGGCGGCCGCCTCCAGCGGGCTGTTGCCGTCGGCGTGCCACTGGGCAATGTTGTCGGTGATCACCACCGAATCGTCCATCACAATACCGATGGCCATTAGCAGGGCCACCAGGGTGATCATGTTCAGGGACAGGCCGGTGAGAACCATCACCACAAAGGCACCGGCAAACGCAGCCGGCAGCCCGAACAGCGACCAGAAGGCAAGGCGGGGGGGCGGAAAAACAGGGCCATCACCAGGCTACCAGCAGCAAACCGGTGATGCCGTTGCCCACCAGCATTTGCAGGCGGTCTTCGACGATGGAGGTCATGTTCTGGGTGATTTTCAGCTCAACATCGCCGCCATGGCTGGCCTTTTCCTCGTCGACAAAAGCCTGAAGGGAATCCATCACCCGCAGGGCATCATCATGGCGGTTTTTGTGGATCTCCAGAACGATGGCGCGCTGGCCGTTGAAATCCACCCGCTCCTCTTCCCGTTCGTGGGCCTCGGTGATGGTGGCAATGTCGCCCAGTGTCAGCACAGCGCCGGCTGCTCCGCCGATCACTGGCAGATCGGCCAGGGCCTGCAATGAACGGCGTTCATCCACAAACCGCAGCTGAATCTCCTGGCTGTCAGTCTCGATGGTGCCCAGGGGGGCATGTCCAGGTTCTGGCTGTTGATGGCCCGGGCAATATCCCGCACGCCCAGGCCGTACTGGCGCAGTAAGTCCCGGGCGACTTCGATGTGCCACTGGCGCTGGGACAGGCCCACGGGAATCACATCGGCCACGCCGTCCATGGCAAACAAACGGTCTTCCAGCTGGTTGGTGTAAGCCTCCAGGTGGGAAAAGCTCATAGGCCCGTATATGGCAATGGCGGCTACAAGGCTGGTGCGGTACAACTCTCGGATTATGGGTTTTTCTGCTTCTTCGGGCAGGTCGGTCAGGGCTTCGATTTCGGTGCGGATATCATCCAGAAACCGGCCCATATCACCCTGTGGTGCCATGCTGGCGATGGTCTGGGCCTGGTTATCCCGGGCGGTGCAGGAAATCTCCTTCATGTAATCCACCCGTTGCAGCGCTTCACCCAGTCGCTGACAGATGGCTTCTTCCACATCCGCTGCGGTGGCCCCCCCCGGTATTCCATGGTGATGCTGACTTCCGGCGGCAGGTAGTCCGGAAAGGTTTCCCGGGCCAGGTTGGGGGGGGCGGCGAACAGGCCCACGGCTAGGATCAGGATCAGCAACAGGTTGCCCGCCGTAGGGTGGCCAGCAAACCAGCGGATCATGGCTGATCTCCCGGAGCCAGCAGGGTGCCGGCGATGGCGGGAACCAGGTCATCCAGAACCAGCCGGTCTCCCGGTGCCAGTCCGTCATCGATAATGGCATCTTCACCTTGTTGCCAGGCGACAGACACGGGCCGACGCTGCAGGCGGTTGTGCTCGTCGGCAAGGTAGACCACACCCTGATGCACCGCGCTGGCCGGGATGACGATGACGGGCTCGGGAGTCTGCGCGGTAATGCTGGCCTGCACGAACATGTTGCGAACCAGGGGGGGCGGGCGCGCCGGTGGGTTGGCGTTGCGGTAGGGTTCGTCTACAGAAATAACAGCCTGGACTGTGCGAGTGGCCGGGTCCAGGCTGCTGGTGACCCGGGTGAGTTTGCCCGGCCAGTTGGCATCCGGCACGTTGGTGGGGGGGGTTACCCGGATATCGAGTTCGCCCAAGGGCAATTGATCATGAAAGTCGGTGAAGTGGTTGGTGGAACCCGTTTCTGGCAGGCTGCCCCCCCCGGACAACTGCGACAGCACCCGGCGCAGTTCCGCCACTTCCAGCTGCACAGTGGCTTCGGCGCGGGTGATATCGTCGGCAATAAACAGTGTCTGCCCGGGGGGGCTGACATGCTGGCCGGTGTCGACGTTGGCCTGGTGTACCCGCAGATCCCAGGGCGCTTCAAAGCGGGTGTCTTCCAGGTCTTCCCGGGCACTGGCCAGGGAAGATTCCGCTCGGGCCTTGCGGGCCTGCAGGGTGTCACGTCGGACCGGAACCAGGTTCAGCTGGTTGCGCAGGGACTGGACCGCCTGCTCCTGTTGCAAGGTGGCCCGTTGCTGCTCGTCGTACCGGGTTTGCGACAGGGCGCCCCCCCGCGCCACCAGGGTTTCTGCCCGGTCCAGCTCCCGACGGGCCAGTGTCAACCGGCGTTCTTCCAGCTTGAGTAACTCGCCGGTATTGCGCTCTTCCTGGTCCAGTTGTCGCAGCTCCGCTTCAATGCCGGCCAGGTCCGCGCTGGCGGAGGCTTCGGCCAGTTCATAGCGGGTCGGGTCGATCTCAAGCAGCCGCGTGCCCTCCGGGATCAGATTGCCGCTTTCCAGCTCCGGGTGTTTCCAGATAACCCGGCCACCCACGTTGGCCACCGCATTCCAGCTTCGGGCCGGTAGCACCTGACCATAGCCGCGGGCTTCGGTACGGAACTGACGGGGGGGAGTGATTTCCATAATCCGCACCGGCGTTGCGGTTGCCTGTGCCTCGACCCTTTCCGGTGGCTGTTTCAGCTTTACCATGATCACCACAAAGGCAATGCCGGCAATCAGGGCCAGCGCCAGGGTCAGTTTATTTTTCCGGGTCATTGCTCATCTCCTGAAAACTGGCGCTGTAAGTTTGAAGATTCGGGGGGGGCGGTCTGTTCAAGGGTAGCCATTTCGCCGCTGACCATGCCCTGAACCACCAGCCCCCCCTGAATGGCGCCCAGATACAACACCGCCGCCGCTTCGGTATCGATACTGGCGGCTATGCATCCCTGTTCGATGCCGAGCTGCAGTAAGCCGACCACCTTTTTACGGTAGCGGGCAAGGGTCTGACGGACGATGGTTTTGGCAGGGCCATTGCCGGGTTTTTGCAGCTCACCCAGCATCAGGCGGGGGGGAATGCCCGGGTGCCGGGCGATAAACCCCCCCACATGGGCAAGGAACATGGCTTCCAGGGCCTGGTCAGCCTGCTCGTGCCGGTCCGCCTCCCGGAACACCTGGCTGGTCAGTTGCTCCGAGACCCAGCCTGCCACGGATTCCCACAACCGGCTTTTGTTCGGGAAATGCTTGAACAGCGCACCCTGCGACAGCCCCCCCACTTCATCGGCAATCCGGGCGGTGGTCAGGGTGGCCGGGTCCTGTTCGGCACACAGCTGGACGACCGCCTCGATAGTGGCGGACTGGCGCAGTTCGGTGCTTTGGTAGGTTCGTTTTTCGGGCGCTTTTGTGGTTGCCATTGGAGCTTCCCTGAAAGAAAGTAATCAATTGCTTTATTCTGGTAGGTGGTTGCCGATTACGCAAGAAACAAGGTGGGCAAGTCATGGTTCAGGGTGTAGGTAAAAGCCGTGTAAAGGCCATCCGGTTTGATTTACCTCAAGCATTACGATCGGTGGTAAGCGTAGTTTGCTATTTGTTGATGGCGACGCAGAGGAAATTGTCATGTCGCGTATTCCGTTGTTTTTCTGGGGGGGGCTGGTTGCAGTCGTCAGTGCTGTCTGGTTCGCAGCCGATAGCCTCTGGGTGAGCCGTTTGCTTACTTCCCGTTCCGGTCGGTGTTTGTGCAGTATTCGGGGGGGGTTCTTGCTGTGGTCATGATGGCGGTGGCTCTGGTGCTGGCGCTGCGGCTCCGGATTCTGGAGCGTTGGGTTGGTGGCCTGGACAAGGTATACCGGCTGCACAAATGGCTGGGCATTGGCTCACTGGTGCTGGCCACGCTGCACTGGTGGTGGGCGCAGGGAACCAAGTGGATGGTGGGCTGGGGGGGCTGGCTGGAAAAGCCGGTCGGAAAAGGGGGGGCAGGGCAGCAACTCACTGGCCTTGAAGCCTGGTTCCGCGGCCAAAGGGGGGGGTTGGCAGAAACTTTGGGAGAATGGGCCTTCTATGCGGCTGCCGTGCTGATTGTGCTGGCGCTGGTGAAGGCCTTTCCCTATCACCTGTTCCGTAAAACCCACAAATTGCTGGCGGTGGTTTTCCTGCCCCCCCTGGCCTGGCACAGCTTTATCCTGATGGAGTTTGATTACTGGGCAGCGCCTATTGGCTGGCTGACTCAGGCCGCTGTTGTGGCTGGCAGTGTTGCAGCCGTTTTGCTGCTGGTTGGCTGGCCGGGCAAGGTTCGGAAGGTGCCGGGGGGGGAGGTGGTTTCGGTCACCCGATATCCGGACCTGAAAGTTTTCGAATTTCTGGTGAAGGTAACGCAGGGTTGGTCTGGCCATAACCCCCCCGGGCAGTTTGCCTTTATCACGTCGGATGCTACGGAAGGCCCGCACCCTTACACCATTGCATCAGACTGGAACCCGGAAACCCGGTGCCTGAAGTTTGTGGTCAAGGAACTGGGGGGGGATCACACCCGCCGGGCCAGCCGCCGGATCTGCGAGGGTATGCCAGTTACGTTGGAGGGGGGGCCCTATGGCGGCTTTGATTTTGAAGATGATTGCCGCACCCAGGTCTGGATAGGGGGGGCGGGCATCGGCATTACTCCGTTTATTGCCCGAATGGGTCGTCTGGCGGGCCAACCGGACAACCGCACCGTCTACCTGTTCCATCCAACCGCGGATGTCAGCGAGGAGGCTTTGGCAAAGTTGCGGGCGGATGCGGAAGCGGCGGGCGTTAACCTGGTCATTCGATGCAGTCGCACCGAAGGCCGGCTGACGCCGGAGGAAATCCGGGATGCGGTACCCGACTGGCAGAATGCCAGCCTGTGGTACTGCGGCCCGGTGGGGGGGCTGGCCAACACGCTGTTCAACCAGTTCCGGAAATGGGGGGGTATGCCGGCGAAGCGGATGCACCGGGAGTTTTTTTGATATGCGGTAAATGCTCTGTGTCATGGTGGGTTTTGAGTTCATGAATATCCAGGGTTAGGCTCAGGAACATCATTAGCCTGATGGGAGATATGTATGGAGATTCGCCTCAAACGAGCCTACGACACCGCTGCCCGCTCAGACGGCCCACGAATACTGGTAGACCGCATCTGGCCCCCCCGGGGGGGTGTTGCCAAGGAAGAAGCCGACATCACCCACTGGTTGAAAGGACTGGCGCCGTCTAACGATTTACGTAAATGGTTTGGTCATGATCCGGGCAAATGGTCGGAGTTCTGTGACCGCTACCTGAAAGAACTCAAGTCCGATGAGGCGGCAGATGACCTGGAAACACTCCGGAAGATTCTTGATGAGCACAAACGTATAACGCTGGTATTTGCTGCAAAGGACACCGAACACAATAACGCGGTGGCGTTACGGGATTTTATGCTGAACGACCAGATCTGAAATCGCCGGACCTCTGCCTGCCGATGGTCTGTTGTTACAAACCCTTACTGCTCCATTCTTAAACATGTATATAATATAAATCTTTAAAGAGCGGCTGGAGTATGAGAATGGCGTTTTGGTCATCCACAAAGCGTGTAGAAACGCTGGAATCGGAACTGTCGGTACTGAACAGGGCGTTTGCCGAGCTTTGTGAGCAAAACGTCAGGCTGGAGACCGAGTTAGAGGAGGAGCGCAAAGTCCTTGCGGAAACACGCTCGGAGCTTGAACTCGGGCATCGGCTGATGGCTGGCCTGGGACAATTTGGTTCCTCGCTGAGCGAACTCAAAGGATCCTTCAGCGAGTTGTCGGATTTGCTCGGCTCCCGGCGCAGTGAAGCCCTGAAAACCCGGGATGAATCCGGGCAGGTGCGGGACGGAATGGCAACGCTGGTTCGGCGCCTGGATGGCGCACGCCAGAAGGTAGTGAGTTCTTCGGAGCAGATCGAGGCGCTGGAAACAGAAACCGGAAGTATAACCTCGCTGGTGGATGTTATTGATGGTGTGTCTGATCAGACGTCACTGCTCGCCCTGAACGCCAGTATCGAAGCCGCCCGGGCCGGCGAGCACGGGCGGGGGGGGTTCAGTGTGGTGGCGACAGAAGTCCGTAACCTTGCATTCCGGGCGGGTGAGGCCACCCGTGAAATCGATGAGGCCATCAACCGGATTCGCAGCCAGACCTCCGCCGTCTCCGGGGGGGCCAGCAAGGCGAGCAGCGAAGAAATGCAAAAGCTTGCCGAAGAGGCCGAAACCGCCCGGGACCGTTTGATGTCGTTGATTGATCTTGCGGACAATTCGTCTACGGCTTTGGGCAACGCCGCCTTGCTGTCGGAAATCGAGTTGGCCAACCTGGAAGAGCTGGAAATCAAACTCACCGTTTACCAGATTCTTGCGGGGGGGCTGTCTGATCGAACTGCAGACACTTTGCCCTCTGAAACTGAATGTCGGCTCGGCCAATGGTACTACCAGGGTGATGGTAACCAGCAGTACGCCGGCCGAATGGATTTCAAAGCCATTGAGGCGCCGCACCGGCTGGTGCATGTGTATGCTATCAAGCAGTGCAGGCCCACCACGACAGTCGACATGATGATGCGCTGAAAGCGCTGGAGGCTATGGAAGCCAACAACTTGGATGTGATGAGCCGGTTACGGCGGTTAGTTTCCTCTGCTGATTAACACAATAACCAATACCGCCCACAACGACTTTCGTTTACCTGAAGCCATCTCATTACTGAGTGCAGGCGCTTCAGATCAAGACGCCCCCCCCGTCGCGGTATTTCGCCGGTCTTACCCGTATTTGGAGTGTGACTTTATCACTGACCCCCCCGCCCAATCACCCGCAATACCATAAAGCCGTTACCGATAGGTATGCATCTTTTGATGAGATACGATGAGGAAATGGCATGAGCGATCTTGCGAGACAGAAATGGCATCCCAGGCACTGGCTAATGCCACTGGGGGGCTGATGGGGGGGACCAGTATTATGCTGATCTTCATCCTGAAAGTTTTTATACCGCATAAAGGGCACTTTGCCCCCCCCTCGGTTGAACAATTCAATGCTCAGCTTGCGTCTCTGGATGGGCTAGCTTTTCTGGGAATATGGTTGAGCTGGTATGGATTCTGGCTACTGTTTATCGTGGGCAGCCTGTTAATTCCCTATTTTATCCTGCGCTCGGTTCAATATCTGAGGGCGGGTGGCCATCAGTTGTCAGACTCTGATCCCATGGAAGCTGCAGGATGGTTCGGGCTCCCGCTTTCTCTCGGAATGTACGGCAATGTTTCATTATTTGCCACCATCATTATTTTCGGCCTGGATACCAAGGCCGATAACCTCCTCTTGCCTTTCTGGTTAGCTTATGACCTCGTGGTAGCTGCGCTTGCCCTGATACTTCTGTCTTGGTACGCCAAGGCTCGGGCTCAGCTAAAGAGGGCTTATCCTGAGCGTGAAGAACAGGCCTCGATGGTGGTTCCCTTCTCCCTTGGCTTCATGGCATTAAATATTGCCGGGCCCGGTGCACTTGGCGAGCACGTTGCCGTTACAGCCACCTCCTTGGCGGCTTCCATGGCCTTTTTGGTGCTTTCTGCCTGGGTGTTCTTCAGTTATTTCCGGGTGTTCCGTCAGGATATGGGCGCTTTATTCTCCCTGAAAAAAAACCATGGCTGACCGGGTGGTACAGGAGAAAAACTGGGCCAGGGTGATGAACTTCGGTACAGCGGTGACAACCCTCAATGTGTGGATGATCGCCATGGTTCGTAATTATCTGAACTATGGAAAGCATTTCGGAGAGTTTGATCTTGCGACCAAGAATATGATCGCCTGGGGGGGTGCCTCAGGAACTGTTGCCCTGGCATTGCTGGTGTTGTTCTCGCTTTGGCGCAATGGCTTTTTCAGGCACCTGTTTCAGGAACAGAGGCCACTTATCTTCTCGCTGGGACTGGTGTGCATGATGGTGTCCAGCTATGTGATTACAGCACTGTTCACCACAACAGCACTCGCTACCGGATTGCTTAGCTTTAACAGCCTCGCCCTTTATGGCATTGTGGGTATCGAGGGCCTGCTGCTCATGGTCAACCTGTTTGTTGTTGCCGCCCTGACCTACCGAATGGCGATCAGAGGCAATATTCAAACCTGGCAGGCCAGTGAAATCCGGCAGTTGATTTGAGCTTAAGTCGGCCGGTTCATTGCCACACGGCAATGAGTGCGCCCGACCCCCCCAGAACCAGTGTGCCACCTATCTCGGCAACAATCAGCAGCACCATAAAACCATGAATCAACCAGGGTGGTAGTGTTGCATTACCGAGTCTGTGGGGGGGTTTGCGCAGTTGGTTGCTGGTATCCCGAAGCAGGCCGTGAATAATGTAGGTGCCGATGGCCAGGGCGAAGAAACCAAGGGCAGCTGCGGCTGCCAGGGTGTTCAGCCAGCTGGGTAAATGCTGTGACCGGCAAACCAGCCCAGCAGCATGGCGGCAAAACTGTACATCAGTGAGCTTCGGTGGGCGATGTCAACGTACCGGGGGGGGCGACAGCTTTCGGGCTTATGGCCATGCACCAGTATTTCCAGATCCCGGTCACCAGTCCGGTCATAAAGAAAAGGAAAGCGGCGCTCAGGCAGAGTCTTTCAGCCAGTGTCATGGTCAATTTTCCCTAAAAGTGATGCGTTTTCGGAGAGAACGTATACTGCTTGGTGACAGTGTCACTAAGCAGCAGGTGCGCCGTCGCCAATCTGTTCACGATATCTGATTTCAATCCTCAGTAATTGACCAGAGAGGCCGGGTACTCTCGTTCAGCGGTCACCCCCCCCAATATACGGTTATGATCAGGCGCTGCCCGTTCACTGATTATGTAGGCTGGTAGGGCGCATGCTAGGCAGGCTGTCCGAATTTGCTTCCTTAGTAGCATCTCCATGATCTTAAAGATTCATTGAAAATAATTGTATTATGGTCCATTAATGGAGGTGCTTCCCTTTAGAGGGTTTTGACTGATGAGATTCAAGGAGATTCTGATGATGAAAACAAAAAAACAGCTAGCCACTTTATTGGTCGCACTGGCCATGCTCATGCCGATGGCGATTCAGGCAGAGGAGAGAGCTGAGGTCTGGTTGCCCAGCCTGATTACGGATTCCCCCCCACAGGAGGGTTTTGAGCTAGCCATCAAACTGTCCCGAATGGGAGTAAAAAGCACCCAGCCGAGCAAGGAGGTTCTGTTTCGTGAGCGGGCAAAATATTCGCAAAATGGTGAGGCCCTGATGCATGCCTCAGAAGTAATCGCGGTTCACTTTCAGACGGTTGCAGCGGCCAACGATTACTGGAACTAATCAACGCGGCGGCTCAGGTGTGCAGTGTTTGGCGCTACACTAGCGCGAATATGAGCCGCTACCTTCCATGGGAGCGGCTCATTGAGATCAGAAGCGTCCGGAGACTTTGGCTACCAGCCCGCAGCCCGGCGATAGTATACCTCCATCCGTCAGGTGCTCCCGATAACGCTTGTCCAGCAGGTTATTGCCTTCAACCGAGACTTCCAGTGCCCTGAGGCTGCCGGTAGCGCCAAAGTTCCAGCCCAGCTCAACGTCCACAGTTGTATAGCCGGGGGGGGTGCTGTTTTCCGTGCCGTTGGAAAAGGCATCGGCAGTCCGATCCTGTTCGGCTACCGCTCGCACTTGCCCATGCCAGTTAAAGCCGAGGCGGTTTTGCTGGCCCAGCCCCCCCAGAGTCAGTTCGGGAGCCGGCATCTGGTAGAGCGGCTCATCGTCCTGTTTGTTTTCACCCCCCCGCAGCCAGGTCAGGCTGCCGTCCAGATCGATGGCCGGGACGCTGGCGTTTAAGGCTTCCAGTGGCACCACGAAACCGGCTTCGGCACCGTAGATCACCACTTCGTCCAGGTTCTCGGTCTGTTTGATGGGCAGGTTATTCTGGGGGGGGTGGTTCTGGCCGGTGATACGCCCTGCTATATAGTCATCAATCCGGGTGTAGAAGGCCGCAACCTGGTACTGGCCCAGTCGGCCGCGACCTTTCAGGCCAACCTCCGCGCTGGTGGATTTTTCCGGATCGAGTTGCGGGTTACCGCGGTGGAAGAACCCGTCACCCCCCCGGGTGGCATCTTCAAAGCGTTCGCGCATGTCAGGTGCACGGTAGGCGGTACCGATATTAAGGTAAGGATTGACCATGTCGCTCAGGTTGTAGATGGCACCGGCAGACCAGGAAAGCGTTTCGGAAGTGTTCTTTAAACCCTCGGTTCTGGCTGCCGGGCCGTTGCCCACCACTCTTGCAT
>JDSH01000303.1_pt1 | contig 10871 bp, 13 predicted proteins | sample 199451 | NCBI WGS metagenome assembly JDSH01 (sample SAMN02584198, study PRJNA231836) | bioreactor metagenome | isolation source: continuous culture bioreactor electron acceptor NO2- transfer2 day 38 after... | place: Germany: Bremen | reverse complement strand
TGAGATCCAGATCCTTCAGAAACTCGGCCAGGGACACGATCACCCGATCAGGATTTCTTTCCCAGAATCTGAATACCTCAACGGGTACTTGTTGAGAGTTATCCGCTAACTTGCAAGGGGGGGGTTGGGGGGGTATCGTCCGGATTGGTATCGTCCAGAGTGAGCATGCTTGCGAGAAATCGTAGCTGTTCAACCAGGGAAGAGACCATTTCACTGAGGTACCCCCCCACCTTGCCATTGCCATCATCCAGAGACCGGAGTGCATAACTATAGTCTTGCATCACCGGTACATCCTCATCGAAGATCAAGGATGAAGGCATGGTTTGTTCCACATTATACTTACAACGTCTGAACACTGCCCTTCCGTCCTTTCCTTGGTTGGCACATGCTCCAAACAACCGGCAGATAAGCGGCCGTGCTTGATAGACTGTGCAGTGATACGGAGAGTCAGGATTATAGAGAGGACAAGGCCCACTCGTATTACCCTTTGCATTGTTCAATGCCTCTATAAGAGATGCATCTTTTTTGACAAAAAGAAGATATGCAGCAACTAGACGAGCCTCACCCACCGTGATATCCGGCATAAAGTGCTCACAACAAGTTCCACAACCACTTCCGCAGGCAATACTGTAATATGTGCAGAAATTATTCGTCTGGTTTTCAATAGTCGAATACAATTCGACCAAGCCGGCCATAGACTGGCCTACATACGTTCCTTCGAACGCAATCATGAGTTCTTCTATGCTGTCCATCTGTGATGTTCTCCCTAGAACGGTGCGGATAATACCATTACAGATGGATATGAATCAATCAGGAAGCCCACGCTTTTTTTTCTTTTTTTTCTTACGATGCTCTTTCTCTGCCTGGCGGGACCCTTGAACCGAACGCTGAACCAATCGTGCATTCCTCCGGTCAGAGAGTGCCCAGCCGCCTATCAAGGCACTGGTACCACAGAATGCCAGGATACCGATCCAGGCAAAGGGACTGTGCATATAGGGTAAGGCAATATTCATTCCGTAAAATCCAGTGACGAACGTTGGAATCATCAAACTAATGGAAATGATGGTCAATCGTTTCATGATGACATTCATATTGTTGCTGATGACCGATGCAAAAGCATCCATTGTTCCTGTTAGGATTGATGAGTAAATGTTTGCCATCTCGATGGCCTGCTTGTTGTCAGTAATGATGTCCTCGAGAAAATCACGTTCTTCCTCGCTCTCCAGACGGAAATACGGGGGGGTACGTTGCATTCGCTCCATCAACGCTTCATTGGTTGTCAGGCTGGTAGAAAAATAGACCAAGGACTTCTGGATTTGTAGCAGCTGTATCAGTTCATAGTTCATGATGCTCTTGTGCAGCTGTTCCTCAACCTGGGACTTCTGGCGGTTGATGTACTTGAGCAGCCGGATGTAGACCATAACCGCACGGCCGAGGATGCTGATTACAAAACCCTCGGCGGTCTGTACCGGATATTGCCGATATCGGTTCTTGGCAAAATCCTCAAGCACAATGCTGTCACTTTGGCAGATGGTGATGACAGTATCACGTACCAGCACGATACCAAGCGGCACTGCATACTGGTTTATTCCCTTGCAATCATCGGCCAGGGCGGGCAGACGCATAATTAACGCGATATAATCGTCTTCACGTTCAATACGGGCCTGTTCGTCCTGGTCCATGATATCTGCGAGCAATTCACTGGAAATGGCATACTTCTCTTCGAGCTGAGTGATATCATCTCTATTGATATCCCTTGCATCGACCCAAGTGTAAGGAGCCTCCTGGATGGTTTCTCCGGGAATCTGGCTCATAAGATTCTTTCTGATGGTGATCATACTTCCTCCATGGCTGTGTTTGCATCCATACCCAGCCCCCCCTTGCAGGAAGAATCATGATTAAATTCTAGTGTTGGGGGGGGTAGGAGGATGCCGTTCGGGTGTTTCTAGGCAGGGGGGGGTTTATACTGCCACCGTCGTCTACTGTAGACATTGGTTCCTCCTCATAATAAAATGGCCTACCGGTCTGGCAAGCACCAAAACAATACTATCACAATCAGTTTAGCTGAATAAAGGGGGGGTTGCCTGTATTTTTTCTCTCTTTTCGAAACAGTCTAAACATTCTATACTCGCTACAAGGGGGGGGAAAATGATGGTTACACGAGAAAAAGCAGACGCATTGCTTAGAAAATACAATCCTAACGAAGCGTTGATTTATCATGCCTATTGTGTTGAGGAGACTATGCGACGATTCGCCAAAGAGTATGGGTATGACGAGGAGTATTGGTCGCTGGTAGGGCTTCTCCACGATATAGACTATGGAATGTTTCCTGAAGAACATTGCCAGAAAGCCCCCCCAGAATTATTGAAGGAAATTGAATTAAACGATGCATTCATCAGGGCTGTCTGCAGCCATGGGTATGGCATCTGCAGTACAATAGAGCCAGAACATTTCATGGAGAAGGTACTCTACACCATTGATGAGTTGACCGGTTTGGTATATGCAACAGCACTGATGCGTCCATCAAAAATGGAAGGAATGAGTGTAAAGTCAGTAAAGAAGAAATGGTCCAGCAAGGCATTTGCCGCAGGAGTGAACCGGGATATCATTTCCCAGGGCGCAGAAAAACTTGGCCTTGAAATGAATCACATCATTTCTCTCACCATCGAAGCGATGGCTGGTGCATCCAGCAAGATTGGACTTTAGGCAAGAGGCATCTGTTCAAGACGGACAATCCCGCTCTTGTTCAGCACCACTGTGTAGTGGCTGTAAATATCCAGGTCTTCTTTCTTTGAGTATTCACGTATGACCAGATGCAGATGATAAACACGTTCACTATTGAGCTGATCAAGCTCATCTGCATCCGGGTCCATTCTGAATACCACATCATTGGGATCATCCATCTCTTTAAGAAAATCATCGAGTCGTATCCTGGTAACCAAGGTAAAGTTGTTCTCTCTTGGGAATCGGTCACGCGCCATCCCCCCCTGTTTGGACAAGGGGGGGTGCATGGCTAAGTCACGTACATAATGGATAATATCCTCTTTAGGAAGCATATCCATGAAAGGATTGTTCTTATCCTTTCGAATCTCTTTAACCGGGACAGGTATCTCATCAGGATTGGTAAACTTGAGCCTAATCCTGCTTGAACAAATTTTCTTGTTGGTCTTAGGGGGGGAAAGAAACGAGGAAATCTCATCGGCCATCATCTTTGGGAGCACTGCATTGAAGAAGAGCCGGAGCCACTCCTTGATACGATCCTTGAACACATAACCGATAATGACAATCAGGGCCCACTGGAATGAGTTCCTGATGAACGTTTCTTCTGCAAATATGGTTGTCAAGGTTGCAAATGCCATGGCGACACCAGCTGCAATCCCTGCAAGAATCTCAGAAACCCGCTTCGGCCACCTGGAAATATTAGGAACCAGATAGAGACTGGATTGGTCCATTTCTTCAACACTGCCTTTCTATACTGTACCGTCTCTGCATTGGGGGGGCTGCCGCTTGGATACTCCATTTTTCTGCGATACTCAAGCTCCTCACGGGAAAACTGCATTAACTTGCCGAGAATCTGCCTATGTTCCTCATCCCGCATCGAGGTGGAAGCCATGTAGAGATCGATTGCGTGCTTCTCACAAATGAGACTCACTGCCTCATCCGACCAAAGGTATGCGAGCAACAAACGACTCTCTTGATCAACTTTTTCTTGAATTGCAGTAATCATACCTCTGAGAACGTTAAGAAGTGAGGATGCATTGTTATACCAGTTCGTCAATGTCGTATTCAGGTCACCATGCATTCCAAGCTTCACCATGTCCCTGCAATCCTTCAAACACGCCTTTGTCTCATGGCGTACTGAGTTTACTACGGTCTGCAATTCATGGATTACTTTCCGCTCAGGTACTGCATTCAGATCAATCAGAAGATCCTTGGTGTACTGTTTGAGAATGGAAAGAGGACTGAGTAAATTCTCGTTATCAAGCAACTCCTCAAGCGTTATCTCAGGAGAGGAGTACCGGCCATGACTCTGGAATTTATGGAGAATACGCTCTTCACTGTATGTGGAGCGATTAACATACAACTGTGGAGGAGAAAACAGATAGTAGTGAATTTCCCGCTCATACCTCCGCGTCTCTGGGATTGGCAAGATGAGCTTCGTCTCTAAATGTCTACTCGAATGTTTCCTTAAATCGATCAAGGTTCCCTCCCGGTTGCACTAGTATACAGGAGGGTTTACCCTAACGCAATCGTAAGTTACGGTAACTGTCCCAGGGATATTCATCGGCACTCTTGGCAGAGAGTGATTCCAGGACATCATATGCAGGGATGGAAACCTCCCGAAGGGGGGGGAGCTGAAACACCTCTTGTACCCGTCTGCCCAGCAATTGCTGCAGCAAGGTATTGTTGCTCCTTGCTCGAGCAATCTCTTGACCAAGAGCAAGATTCCACTGAAACCTGGAATCCCACTTGCCCCCCCTGCCTCCTTATCCTGAAGCGTATGTGGAGCATGGTCACTCTCTATCCAGTCTACCCTTCCCCCCCCAGTAGTGCAGCAAAGAGAACACTACGTTCTGTTTCACTGCGAAGAGGCGGGTTCATCTTTGCATATAGGGAATGATCTTTTGCCTCCTCACTGGAAAGGAGAGCATGATGAGGTGTAACCGCACAACTGACACGAACCCCCCCCTGTGCCTTCGCTTTTTCAATCTCATGGAGGGCCTCAATACTGCTAAGGTGACAGATGTGCAGGTGTCCCTTGAAGCCTTCCTCCTGAGAGATTCTGAGCTGGTCAGAGACACTTTCAACCTCTGCTTCAACAGGCCGGGCAAGGCTATGGGTGGAGAAGTCAGAGGGATCATACAGCTCAGGATGTAACAGGGACTCTTTTTCACAATGCAGGGCCACCACGCCTCATAGCCACAATCTCGCAAGGTGCGATACACCATTGCCTGTTCCCTCTCCTCTACAAGTCCCATATTTCCGGTCGAGTGACCGGCAAACAACTTTAGTCCTACAACTTGAGGAAAGAGCTCCTGGGCGAGGGAAACTACGCTCTTGATCTGCTCGGGTGAGGATGTTACCCCCCCTGCATAGAGGTGGTAGCGAACGCCAAAGCCACACTGCTCAGCCTCCTTGAGACGCCTGAGAATACTTTCTCGCTCTGTCAGGGCTGGTTGCGTATTCGGCATATCGAATACCTCGTCAATCCCGCAAGAGAGCGCAACACCCAAACCATGAGAGAGGGTTTCCTTCTCTCTCTGCCTCCAGTCACGGAGATGTACATGAGGGTCAATCATAGGCAATTAATTCAGGCGCCTCCGCCGCCAGGTAGTCGTACTGCATAAAGGTTCCCCCCCATCTACAGGTCAAGCGATCACCGCAGGCACACTCTCCACACATCCCAATTCCGCAGAGCGTGGTTCTTTCCATTGACAGGTATAGGTTATGCTCCTTGATTCCCCCCCGAGCCAACAATTTACGGCAGGCTATGGCCATGAAAACCTCAGGGCCTACAAGATAACAAGCTTGCTCTTCATCCAGAGGGATGCTGTCCAGAAGGTCCAATACCCTTCCTGGTCTCCCATCATCAGCAATACAGGTAAAAGATCCGTAGGAAGAGAGATATTCCTCAAGCAGGGCTTTTCCTTCCACCGACTCACTGGTCCCGACCAGAATATTCATTTCAGTTCCCTGTCCTTTCAACTGATCGGCAAGACTGGGAAGGACAGCCACCCCCCCGGTACCACCACCCAACAAGAGTGCTTTTTTAGTCTTCTCATTGTTTAGTTGTGCACCGTAGAGACCGCGTACATAGATCTCATCGCGTGCCTGCAATGCACAAAGCTCGGCTGAGAAGGGTCCTCGATTCTTGACAATAAACGTCAGTGGATCGTTATGAGCAACTGAGAACGGTTTTTCCCCCCCGATGGTAGGAATCCAAAGGAAGGCAAATTGCCCTGCCTTGCAGTCGATTGTGCCATCCAGTGTGATGATACGGGTATCCTTTCCGTACTGTTCACTCTTTACAACCTGATGTTTCTCATAGGCCATCTGCCGATGCTTAATGATATAGGATGCCGATTTTTCTTGGACGGAATTATCTGCGCACAATATCGCCTCTGCCTCTCGTTTCACGGAGGAGAGGTATTCAGGCCAATCTTTCTGGTCTACAGTACCAAGGGCTGAACCGATACCGACTGCATCGGCACCACAGGCTATCAACGCAGCAGCTTCTGCACCACTGCTTACGCCCCCCCCATTCCAATGAGAGGGATGGTATCCCCCCCACAAGCTTCACGAATCTCCCGGATGGCTGAAAGCGCCCGTTCATAGACATGGTGCCCACTGCTTCCACCCTTCCCTCCAAGCTTGTTCTGCAGGATAGGGAGCCCTGAGGTAGGATCCTTATGGACGATGGGGGGGCCAACTGTATTGATTGCAACCAGGCCATCGGCACCACTTTCCACTACCGCTTTTGCAATCATGCCGATGTCATCGACATTTGGAGAAAGTTTCACAAACAAGGGTGCTTTGCACTCCTTGGTCGCTTCCTTGATCAACCGTACATACTCTGAGGCAATGTTCTGGTCACAGCCGATTGACGCTCCATAGCCAACCGATGCATGGGGGGGACAAGAGAAGTTCAACTCCACCAGGTCTGCCACTTCATCAAAGGCTTTAACCAAGGTAATGAAATCTTCAACGCTGTTTGCAGACAGAGAAACATTGAGGTAGCTGGAGAATGAGTGTTCACTCCTGAGCTTCCTCAGCTCATACAACGATTGCTCCATCCCAGGGTTGCGCAATCCGACGGAGTTTCCAAAGTTACCGACTGAGGTCTCACAAATCACCGGCTCACGGTTTCCAGGGTTAACTTCCACTTGAAAGCTCTTGGTAGTAATAATGCTGATACCCGCTACCTTGCTGTCAAAGTATATGATCAACCTCGGTTTTGTGGAAGCAACACCACTTACCGTCCCCCCCAATAGAACAGGAGCCTTTGGATTGAGGTGTCGTTTTGACAGTAGTTCCATCACATCCTTCATAGGGAAGTCTCCTCAAGCAGGGAGCGAAGATTCTTTATACAGAGATCGAGCCAGTCTTCGGGAACCCCCCTTTGTTTTTCCATGGATGTGTCAACGCGCTGCTACTGTTTATTCTCGCAAGCTCTACTGGATACCCTGCTTTTTTCAATATTGTCATAACCTCGCTGGCAGATCCTCCTTGGCTTCCAACACCAGGGATGAGCAGGGGGGGAACAGATTGGTCGTGATAAAATTCGGCAATATCCTCCAATTCCTGCAGATTGGTCGCACCAACCACAGCTCCAATCTTTCCAGACTTCTGGTTGTAGGCGGCAATTTGACTGGCTACCTCAAGGTAGAGAGGACGTTTTTTTCTCATCTTCTTTCACAACAAGCAGGTTTTGCAGGTCCCGCCCACCAGGGTTACTGGTACGATTGAGCAGGTAAGCCCCCCCTTTTTCAGGGAAGCTGATGAAAGGCTCTACCGAGTCACTTCCCATATAGGGTGCAACGGTTACTGCATCGCTCTGCCATGCTTCAAAGGCTTCCTTGGCATAGTTCATACTACTACGGGCAATATCGCCGCGCTTGCTGTCCAGAATAACAGGGATACCTGGAAAAAAACTCTCCAGCATATCCAGGACATCGGCAAGAGCAGAACTCCCTGAGAAATCTTCATCCCGTGGATGGTCAAGACACTGATAGTAGCCAAGATTAGGTTTAAAAGCTGCGGGAACCAATCCAGCAAGACTCATTCTTCGAAACAACTGTTGAAAAAAACTATTCAGATCACTACGAATGTTTCCGCTGGAGATGGGAAGAGATTCAACCATAGGATCCAAACCCATACAAGCAACATTTCCAGTTTTTTTAGCACTTTCAGTCAATAATGTTTGATAACTCACGCTTATGTTCTCCTTACCGTTCTACCTTAGGGAATCCCTGCCTCTCGCCCCCCCAGCCAAAGGGGGGGTCTTCCCTCCATGAAGTAAGCAACTTTGCTTCCTCACTGTTCACATACCCTGTTTCCTGGCACTGGCAACCATCACATCATAATCCAGAATGGTAAAGAACTCACAAGCAGGTCCAATGAAGCAAAAGCCTCCTGCGCTGTAGTAAATCCATAGGTGAAGATAGCCAAGGTATAGGGACAAATACCTTCAGCTTTCACTATCGCCTCTACTGCCTTGATGGAAGAACCTCCGGTGGAGATCAGGTCCTCTATAAGAAGCACCTTAGCACCTGCATAGGTACCGCCTTGTCCAAGACCCTCGATCTGTTGACCGAGCCCGTGGTCCTTACCGGAACTCCGAACATAACTCATTGGTTTCTCAAGTCTGTCTGCCAAGGTGGTTGCATGGGGGGGGATACCGGCGGTAGCAGTTCCTGCTATGTTGTCTGGATCATAACCAAGGCTATCCAGCATGGCAGCAAAGGCTTCACTGACCAGCTTTCTTGCACCACTTTCGGCAAGCAGTCTCCTGTTGTCGTTGTAGATTGGCATACGATAGCCGCTGGCCCAAGTAAATGGATTCTGTACCTGGAGGCGGATTGCCCCCCCAAGCTCCAAGGCTTTCTTTGCGAGAATCGGTCCATAATGGTTTGTAATTGCTTCAATATGTTTCATGGTCTCTCCAGTGTATCTTATTTGCTACCACGCTTCCAGATTTCCTTGAAGGTGTGTGTCTTGTTGCAGTAGGCACAGACAAAGGTATTGTCTTTGGTCCGGTAGAACATGGCAGGAACCCCCCCTTCACCCTGGTCAGGATGGGAGATACACGATTCATTGGTGCAAGCAAGATCCTCAAAGTTGTAAATACGGGGGGGAGGAAGATGCAATCGGAATTTATTGATTACCCTCCCACCCTTGATCAGGTTCAGGGTACAGCCTGGAGCAACTGCACTCAACCGCTTGAGTTGCTTTCGGTCAAGGCTGTACTCCCCCCCTGGGCGGAAGATGATGCCCTTGAAGATGTCTTCTTGACCACTTGTACTCACCCACTCCCCCCCACCTTTGTAGGCATCCAAACCGAGCACACTGCTGATTAGCCGCATATGCCTCCTGATTTCACCGGGCTCATCTCCCTTGAGAATATGGTCGATTACCAGCCACTATGGATCGGCTGCACTCCTTCGCTTACCCGCTTCTCCTTTGCTTCCCGGGACTGCAGGTCTACCTCAGTGATATAATCCTCACTCTCCTGTGCAATTTTTCTTTCAGCTGGAATGAAATCACTTCCAATCTTTCCCGCAAGCAGCGAAAGCAAGACAATCCTCACATACATACCGTTGATCGATTGCCGTTCCCACCCATTGAGCGAGGTATCATCAAGAAAGGTCGGGATGGTCGGTGTCAGTTTGTGCCGTGGAAGTGGGTGGTAGAAGGTCGTCCCTTCCTTGATTCTGTCCAAGAACTCTTCCCTGAATGTGATTGATCGGCGAAGCTCTTCCTGTCGCTGCAGGATTCTATCTCCCATCCGCTCCAGCTGTGGTCGGGTGAAGTACCACTTGGAAGCCACATCCGGCTGTTTGAGGTATTCTTCAATGGAAGAGAAAATGCGGACTTGATATCCATTTTCCTCCATTCTATTCACATATACTTCCGGCATTGCCAACTCTACTGGGGGGGCAACCAGATCCACTTTTATCTTGTTGAAGATCTTCAAGCCATCAGCTTTTGAGTGCACAGTTCTTCCGTGAAAGAGATCCCCCCCTACCAGTGCAAGATGCAATTCCTCGTTGCTCCATTGGTTGTCTTCCAGGAAGGTAAACTCATCAAGCAACTCTTGGGTAGGATGTTCATGCTTTCCATCCCCCCCTGCGTTGATGAATACTGGCTTACGATATAATTTATTACGCTCTGCATAGGTAGCACAGGCATCCTCAAGATACCTCGTAACTCCCTCGATCTTGCTTCGTATGATGAAGATGGTGTTCTCATATCCACTGAGTGTATTGAAGGTATCGGCGTAGCTCTCTCCCTTGTTGAAGGAAGAACTGTCACTATTCAGCTCAGAGACTTTTGCATGGTGGAAATTTGCCGCATTCTTGAAGGACTCCTTGGTTCTCGTACTGTCTTCCAAGAACACTTCATAGATGCCGAAATCCCTGTCATCAATCCTAAAAGGTGTAAGCTTGGCTTCATCTCTTTGCTCCATTGCTTGCTTGAGGGTACGTACCTGATCAAAGAGATACATACGTTCTTCTTTGGAAAAGTCCTCAATAACACACAACGAGCGTCCTGCAAATACGTTCTGTTTTCCCATCTTGACTCCTTCAAAAAAAAAGCCGGCCCTACGACCGACTCTTCATTACACTATCATATTGAGGGGGGGATTCCCATTCCAGAGCGTTACTCGTAACACTGTTTCGTTTCTTGCCCATGGGATCCCTCCTTCATTGCTTCTGAAAAACCTTAGCAGAGAGTAGGCTCTCTGTCTAGGGTTAGTCCTCTATTTTCTTACCAATTGCATCAACATCATTCTCAATATCAGAGAGACTCACAGAGTCTTCATTTACCGGTGCTGGCGGTTTCTGAGGTTCCTCTTGTCTTGCAACGCGAACCTCATTTTGCTGGTTCTCATTGGGTTGTCTGGTTTCATTATCCCGCTCAGCTTCCACCCAATCTGTAATTGTGGCGTAAGGGGGGGTATCTGGACCGAAGGCAAGCACGGCATCAAACTGCTCTGGTGAAATCTTACCACGATTCTTCAGATCACGCTTGTACATTTTTCGATACCAACCATTAGATCGTTTACGCACGTGGTGTTTACGACTCTTTTTCAGTGTTCCACCATTATCGGTAGCACTATAGCGTGAGGCATAGGAACCATATCCATACCC
>JDSH01000302.1_pt1 | contig 10966 bp, 15 predicted proteins | sample 199451 | NCBI WGS metagenome assembly JDSH01 (sample SAMN02584198, study PRJNA231836) | bioreactor metagenome | isolation source: continuous culture bioreactor electron acceptor NO2- transfer2 day 38 after... | place: Germany: Bremen | reverse complement strand
TTTCTCCACTTGTCCTGGGCTTTGACCCTGAGGTCGAGACGGAGTTTCTTACCGGGGGGGAAGATATCGCGGATCTCAGGCTCTGCACCCTTACGGATTTTAGCAATACCCACTCCTCGCTTACCCACAACAATGCCCTTTTGAGTATCGCGTTCCACCACGATGAATGCCCGCACCCAAACCGTGTTGTTTTCCTCACTGTATTCAATGTCGGCAATCTCAACATAGATGGCATGAGGAATCTCCTCGGTCACCAAATTGATAGCCTTCTCACGGATGATCTCACTGATACGGAACTCAAGGTTCTGGTCAGTATATGCGTCAGCAGGGTAGAGCAGCTCGCCCTCTGGCGCATGCTTGAAGAGCTCGATGAGGATTTCATCGACCCCCCCTTCATCAAGCTTGGCTGAAGCTCCCAGCACTGTTTTTCCTGGCAACATCTCTTCAAGGAACGCCTGTGCATCTGTTAGTTCCTGTTCCTTGAGAATGTCGGTCTTGTTGATGACACAGATGACCGGGGGGGTTTTTAACTTGGCAATATGGGAGGCAAGGGCTTTCTCCTCTTCTCCTGCACTGCGCTTGGCATCAATGATATAGAGTACTGCGTCGTTCTCTTCAAGAGTCCTCAAGGCAGTATCCTGCAGGCGTTTGTTCAAGGTTTTTTCACTCAGATGGAAACCAGGTGTATCGGTGAAGATCAACTGGCCCCCCCTCTCGTCGGTATAGATACCCCCCCTGATTGCATTTCTGGTGGTCTGCGGGGGGGTACTGGCGGTAATGGAGACCTTCATCTCACAAATCGTATTGAGCAAGGTGCTCTTTCCAGCTGATGGTCGGCCTATAATGGCAACCGTAGCACATTTCATACACTGTTCTCCTAATTGCTCCAGTATACTGTTTCATATCCTTTCTGCCTACATCCCCCCCTCTTTCTTGCCTGCTATGCCTTTGCAAGATTAAGAGTATGTGTGTATACTTGCCTTGATGTTCTACATCAAAACCAGTTTGAGTGAGGGGGGGCACATGCCACAAGAAGAAGAAAAAAAGCCTGCACAGCAGGATTCACAGATACAGGAAAAACTCCTAAAAACCCGTTCCATCCTTCTCTCGGGAGAGATTAATAAGGAGAGCGCAGAGTCAGTTGTAAAGCAGATGCTCATCCTTGAGGGTGAGAACGATGAACCGATCAAGATTTTCATCAACAGCCCCCCCGGAGGGGGGGATGTCGATGCAGGGTATGCAATCTTTGACATGGCTCGCTTCATCACTGCTCCGGTTACCATGATCGGGATGGGCTTGGTTGCAAGTGCTGCTGCCTTGATCCTTCTGGCTGTTCCCAAGGAACAACGTATTGCGCTTCCAAACTCCACCTATCTGATTCACCAACCGATGAGCGGTATGAGAGGGGGGGTTGCAACCGATATTGAGATTCACGCCCAGCATGTAGAAAAACTACGTGAGAAACTCGACAAACTTATTGCACAGGAAACAGGCAAGAGCCTTGAGGAAGTGCGCAGCGATACCGAACGGGATCATTGGCTTAGTGCGGATGAAGCTCAGAGCTATGGTCTAGTCAGCAGAATTGTTAAACAACGGAGCGAATTGTAACTACTCATGCCCAAGACAAGATTCCTCAGTGAAAAAGAAAAAAACACTGGGAAGAAAACACATGTATCGCCAGGAGCTGTATAACGGCGTAGCCTACAGCCTCCTTGGCGATACAATTGTTTATTTGCTTGCCATTTATTTTGGTGCCAGCAACATCGCCCTCGGATACATAGCCTCAGCAAGCTATATTGCTGGAATTGTACTACCCTTTGTCCCTCAGGTCTTCAAGGGAAGAAACCAGGTAAAGGTGCAGTCTCTGGTCTGGATTCTTCGTGGGCTTGTCTCGCTGGGATATCTGGGGGGGCTTTTCTTCCTGAGTGGGGGGGACTGGGCTGTGATTCTCCTGCTCTCTGTCTACACCCTGTTCAATGTGTTCAGGATGATCGGCATAGCCCTCATTGACTCCACACTTAAGAGCATCAGCAGCATTGCCAACCGTGGCAAGGTTGTTGCCAATGTGAATGCAGCCTACCAGAGTTCCTCTCTGGTGGTACGATGTATCTCGGCCTTGGTGTTGAGTATACAGCGTTTCAGTGGATTGGTTGGTCTGGTGAGTATGCAGATTCTTGGTGTGTTGGTGAACTTCATGGCAAGCCATGAGATGGCCCGCATCCCCCCCAGCCGTAGTACTGTTGATTACAAAAAGGGTAGAGGAGTATTTGTGCTTTTAAGGGAAGCCATGAAACAGTCTGCCTTTAGTAGGAGACTCTACCTGAGATGGCTCTCTACCGCAGTGGCAGTTGTCTTTGCCCTTACCACTCCATTCCTCCGTATCGAGCTTGGACTCTCCAACTCCCTGGTTCTTGTATACTCGGTAGTTCTGGGGGCTCTCGGTCATGGCAGCAAGCTTTATCAGCAAACAGTTCTCTGACCGCTTGGGAAGTAGGCCCTTGGTGCTTTTCTCCACGATTTTCTCTCTCTTCTTTTTCATGGCCTGGGCCTTGATTACCCCCCCAGAGGCAAACCCCCCCATCTGGTTTTTTGTCCTCGGGTTCTTCACCAACTTCTTTATTGCCTTGATCAGCATGCTAGTCTATCGTTTGATCACTCAGGTAATGCCTGATGATGAGACGGTTGCATTCAACTCGATGGTCAATTTCTTCATTGCCATCGTTGCTTTCTTTGTTGGTTTGGTCAGTGGACTACTTGGTGATCTGGGACATATTTCCAGGGATCTGTTTGTGTTCAGTGGAGTAGCTGCTGGTAACGGGTACACACTGGTGTTCCTTTTTGCCATCCTGCTTACCGCTGTGGAAATCTTGGTAGCTTCCAGGCTACAGGAGTATGGTGCATACAGCTCACAGCAAGCCGCTCAGGTGATTTTCAGCATGCACGGTCTGAGGGCAGTTTCCATGATTGAGAAGCTCGAAAGGACCTTGACCCTGCCAAACGTAGATTCCTGATGCTCTCCCTTGGGGGGGGAATCTGAATAATCTTGCAACCAGTGAGCTTCGCCTGATCCTCAGAAGTCCCTTCTCCCCCCCTGACAAACGGGATGCGGTGAGAGCGCTCGGTGACCGCCCGAGGAAAGCCTTGCTTGATGACCTGATCGTTGTAGCGCAGGACGATGACTCCTACGTCCAGCTTGATGCTATCGCCTCCCTTGGAGCGTACAGGAAGGAAGAGAAAGCGAAGAATGCCTTGGTCAGTCTTATGCTCCACGGTAGGTGGTCGTCGGTTCGTTCGATGGCAAGCAAATCCCTTGCGCATATCACCGAGGGTACTGAGTACCTTCCTCTGGTAAATGAACTGAGCCACTCGGCAAAGCATATTGATGAGATCATTGACTATCTTATAGCTAAACGATTCATGGATAAGGAAGGAACCTTCTACCAAGAGTTCTTCATCTCCATTGAGCAAGAGCGTAGTGCTACCTTCCGGCAGACCCGTTATGCGGTCATTGCAACCTTCCTGAAGTTTGGCTCCCCCCTCGTCTTTCCCATCTGTACGAGCAGATGAATCTGGGGGGGTATCCCAAGGATTTCCTCTCCCCCCATTCCTCTCAGAGGCAAGGGATTTGAATCAGATCGACCAAGCCTACAAGACTGTACTTTCCTACTTTGAAAAGAAGGAATGGGAGCCGCTCAGGTCTTTCTGCATGGATATCCTTGAGAGCAGTGATGTCTCCTTCGATCCTTGCTTTGAGAATCTCAAGCAAGGGTTACTGAAAGCGAAGGATATGGATATTGAAGCCTTCGACGAGCAGGATGCAGTGGCAATGCTCTATTTCAGTTATTCCTTAGGCAAAAACGCACAGAACTGAAGCAATACTGTAACATCATGCTCTTAAGGGGGGGGCATGATAGTCTTATTGCTCAGTATATGCATCCTCTTATTCAGTGGGTGCGATGCAACCATCACTCCTGATGAGAAGACGTTCTCAGTGCTCTCGTATAATGTTCAGAACCTTTTTGATGCAAAACTCGAGGGCTCTGAATATGAGGAGTACCAAGACCAGATAGCTGGGATGAAGGTTCATATCGTCTTCGGCTCAAAACACTCTCAAATGTACTCTTGGACCGCTCCCTAGTTTTACCGGACATCATTGTACTGCAGGAAGTTGAAGGTCCTACGGTTGTGCATGATCTCTTGTACTACCATCTCTCCCGCAAGGGGGGGTATCGTTGGTATGCTGTCAGCAAAGCAGAAGATAGTCCCATTGCTGTGGCCATCATAAGTAGGCATCCTGTCTCTGATTCTGTTGTGCATGCTGCTCCTGGGTGCCGGCCGTTTTTGGAAGCAACCATCGAAACCAGCAGGAAAGAGGTGGTGGTATTCGCCTTACATGCCAAGAGCAGGATTGGAGGGGGGGATGAAGAGACCGAGGGACAGCGCATTGCCCTCTCTAGGGCTCTCTCAATGGCTGCAAAGAGGCATGAGGGGGGGATGCTTACCTTGCTCTGTGGGGGGGACTTCAATGAGAATCCCGATGCTGTATGGGATGCTGGGGGGGGAAGGCAGACTGCCTTGGTGGATATCTCACATCCGAGAGCAACCAATTCATTCAGGGAGGATCACTCGCTGTTACCGGTCAAAAGGAAAAGGCTGGACCGTCCCGTTGGTATACTCCGTATCTGGATCCACAGTATGAGTTCCTCTCACCCCCCCCGGCAGTTGTTGCTGGACAGGTCAGTGGCATCGCTATGACATGATCCTCGGCAATGGCTATCTTTTTGATGGATTGGGCTGGGAGTATGATGCTTTCTCCATCTGTGGACTTCCCTCCTTGCTGAAGAGTGATGGCACACCATATGGATGGGATTCCAGAATAAAAATGGGGGGTCAGCGACCACCTTCCGGTATTGCTGACCCTCACTCGTCGTTAGATGCCTTAACTGTTCTTGGGGGGGAACTTCAACTCGTAGAAAATCTGTTCCAGCTCCAGGGCAATATTGATGTTATGCACCACAGGGGGGGAGCGTCCATCTTCTTGCTTCTGTGCCTTGAGTGTGATGGGACTGAAGTTCAGGATACCCATGACCCCCCCTGCTGTGAGCAAACGCTCATAGCTGTCCTGTGCAGCCTGCTCGGGAACCGTGATAATACCTGCAGTAACCTCGAGAGCCTCGACAACCTCATCAATCCTGCTAATAGGGTAGATGGGAACCGGGTGGGATGCATCGCTGTATACCAAGGGGGGGTCACTGTCAAAGCCTGCGACTATCCTGATACCATCAGGTTCAAACCCATTATAGTGCATCAAGGCTTTTCCGATTCTTCCACAACCAACGATAATACAGTTCTGACTGTCCCCCCCTTTTCCAAGAATCTCACCTAGACCTTTGAGCAGATCATGGATCTCATACCCACCGCGTTTTTGGCCGTGAATGCCCAATTGGGAAAAATCCTTGCGTACAATGGCAGCTGAAACGCCTGCGGCATCGGCAAGGTTGTGAGCAAACACTTTCTCAAGTCCGATAGTCTTGAGACGATTAAGTGAGCGATAGTATCGAGTGATCCGTATCAGTTGGTCATTGTTCATGGTAAAATCTCCTATTTATGTGAAATAATGTACATTAACTCGATAAATTGGTCAATATACTTCGAATAAAATCCTATAGTACCCCCCCGGAAAAAAGATTTTCTAGGGAAATAGATATGTACAAACTCTTTGGAAAAGTGTTAGGATACCTCAAAACGCAAATTGGGTACTGGAGGTTACATGTCGGACATTAACGAAGTCACGTTCTCACCCGAATTGGTAGCATTCATAAAAGAATGGAAAACCAAGCAGGGTAATCTCATTATGGTGCTCCACAAGGTACAGCAAGAGCATGGCTACATCTCCCGCGAAGCGGCAGATAAGGTAGCAGAATTGCTTGATGTACCTTTGGCAACCATCTGGGGGGGTGTCGTAACATTCTACCACTTCTTCAAGCTGACCAAGCCTGGCAAGCACAACATTCAGGTGTGCATGGGTACGGCCTGCTATCTCAAGGGTGGTCAGGCGATCATTGACGAGTTGGATAAGCAACTGAAACTGTCGGTAGGTGAAGTAACAGAAGATGGGATCTTCTCCTTGGAAGCGGTACGTTGTGTCGGTTGCTGCGGGCTTGCCCCCCGGTCATGACCGTTGGTGGAGAGGTTTTCGGCAAGGTCACTAAAGACCAGGTTGCCGGAATCATCGCGAAGTTCAGCTAAGGGAGAGAGGTATCTCTCTATGCATATCTGCATCGATGACTATCTGTTGGATATCGTACAGAACTCGTTTGAGGCAGGCAGTTCCCTGGTGGAACTCACCTTTGCTGAGACGGGCAACAAGCTTTCCTGTGTGATACGAGACAACGGAAAGGGAATGAATGCAGAAATCCAGGGGGGGCGTGTGCTGGACCGTTCTATTCAGATGGGGGGGAAAAGCACAAGAGGCGAAAGGTTGGACTGGGGGGGTTACCGTTTCTCGCTCAGGCATGTGATGCCTGCGATGGAACCTTCGCCCTGCAATCGGAAGAAGGAATTGGAACCACGGTTTCCTTCTCATTCCGCCTGGACCACATAGATGCCCCCCCTCCGATGGGGGGAATGTGGCTTCCGTTTTCCTGGCACTACTCAGCCATCCTCTCTGTCGGGAGCTGGTGATTGAGCGGAGCCTGGAAACAGGGAAAGGCGGAGAGCATTACACGCTTCGAAAGAGCGAGCTTGAAGCGGTCCTTGGACCATTTGAGACCAGCGGAACATTGGCACTGCTTAGGCAGTACCTTGCCTCTCAGGAGGATGAGCTGGAACAGTACCGCGAAAAGAGATTGCTGGATATGCACAGAAGAAATACGTCACCTTCCAGACAACAGGAGATGTGAACATGGCTAAAATGACACTTGAAGAGCTGAGAAAGCTCCGTGAAACGAAACAGAATGAGATCCAGAAGCGCGATATTGAAGGCAAGGATGCCCGTATCATTATCGGCATGGGAACCTGTGGTATTGCAGCCGGTGCCAAACCGGTACTTGATGCCTTTCTGGAGATCCTTGACGAGAAGAAAATTGACAATGTCTCGGTCACCCAGACAGGATGCATGGGACTGTGCTATGTGGAGCCGACCATTGAGGTCATCGTTCCCGGTATGCCCGATGTCATCTATGGAAATGTGGACGTGGAAACGGCACGCAAGGTAGTTGAGCAGCATATCATCGGGAAACAGCTGGTAACAGACCATATGTTCGATCGGCCTGCAGCTGACATCATCAAGAAGGATGGGGGGGGTAAATAATGGCGTTTAGAAACTACATTTTGGTCTGTGGAGGAACTGCTTGTGAATCGAGCCGCGCGGACCAGATTTACCAGAGCCTCTTAGAGGAGTGCAAGGCCCAGGGTGTTGCAGACGAGGTGCAGATTGTAAAGACCGGATGTTTCGGTTTTTGTGAGCAGGGACCGATTGTAAAGATCCTTCCCGAAGACTCCTTCTATGTAAAAGTCAAACCCGAAGATGCCAAGGAGCTCATCAGTGAGCATATCATCAAGGGTCGTGAAGTCATCCGCCTGTTGTATGACAAAGAATCAAGCCGGAAGAATGCAAAGGTAGAAGACATCAAATTCTACCAGAAGCAGTTCAGGATTGTACTGCGCAACTGTGGATTCATTGATCCAGAAAATATTGACGAATATATCGCCCGTGAAGGGTATCAGGGCCTTGAGAAGGCTCTCTTTGAGATGACCAGCGAGGACATCATCGAAGAGCTGAAAACTGCAGGGCTTCGTGGTCGTGGAGGGGGGGCAGGTTTCCCAACATGGATGAAGTGGAATTTCTCCCGTCAGGTAGAAGACGATGTCAAATATGTCGTCTGTAATGCTGATGAAGGAGATCCAGGTGCCTACATGGACCGCTCAACGCTTGAGGGTGACCCGCACAGTGTGCTTGAGGCTATGACCATCTGTGGCAAGACCATCGGTGCAAGTAGAGGCTTTATCTACATCCGTGCAGAGTATCCATTGGCTATCCACCGTCTTGAGGTTGCATGAAGCAGGCACGTGAATACGGCCTTCTTGGTGATAATATCCTGGGTAGTGGGTTTGATTTTGATATTGAGATCCGCCTCGGAGCCGGTGCATTTGTCTGTGGTGAAGAGACCGCACTCTTGCAGTCCATCGAAGGCAAGCGCGGAATGCCGCAACCTCGTCCTCCTTTCCCTGCTGTAAAGGGTCTGTGGGGGGGCAAGCCGACTGTCATCAACAACGTTGAGACTTGGGCAAATATCCCTGTCATCATCACCAAGGGTGGCAACTGGTTCAGCAAGATTGGAACTCCTGACAGCCGGGGGGGCACCAAGGTCTTCGCCCTCACTGGTAAGATTCGTAACTCCGGTCTGGTAGAAGTCCCGATGGGTACCACCCTTCGTGAGATTGTCTACGACATCGGTGGTGGAATCGCCAACGATAAGAAATTCAAGGCAGTACAGACCGGTGGTCCTTCCGGTGGTGTTATCACCGATGCTGAGCTTGATACTCCGATTGATTTCGGCTCCTTGGTCAGAATCGGTTCCATGATGGGAAGCGGTGGTATGATCGTCATGGATGAGGATGACTGTATTGTCGACGTTGCTAAGTTCTATTTGAACTTCACTGTTGATGAATCCTGTGGAAAATGCGCACCTTGTAGAATCGGTGGCCGGTCCTTGACCAACATTCTGGAGAAAATTACCTCCGGCAATGGTACACTTCAGGACTTGGATACACTTGAGACTATCGGGGGGGAAGCAATGAAGAAAGGTTCCTTGTGTGCTTTGGGACAAACTGCTCCCAATCCGGTCTTATCAACGGTCAAGCATTTCAAGGACGAGTATATGGCCCACATTGTGGACAAGAGTTGTCCCAGTGGTACTTGTAAGAAGTTGGTCAGGTACTCGATCAATCCCGAGAAATGTATCGGTTGTACGGCTTGTGCGCGAAAGTGTCCTGTCGCAGCAATCTCTGGCGAAAGAAAGCAAGTTCACATTATTGACCAGTCCATCTGTATCAAGTGTGGTGTATGTATGGAAACTTGTAAGTTCGGCGCCGTTGAAATCCACTAGGATCAGGTTAGGAGGAATCAATTGACTATCGTACACGTAAAGATAAACGGCATTCCCGTAGAGGTTGAAGCGGGGGGGACCACTATATTGCTTGCAGCCCGAAAGGCCGGGGGGGTGAATATCCCGACCCTCTGCTACCATGATGACCTCAAGCCATTTGGCTCATGTGGTCTGTGTATCGTAAAACAGGAAGGTAGCGCCAAGATCCTTAGAGCTTGTGCAGCCCCCCCTGTAGCCGAGAATATGAGTATCATTACCCACGACCCAGAGTTGTTCCAGGTACGGAAGACCATCTTGGAGATGATCCTCAGCACGCACCCGTCCAGCTGTCTCACCTGTATCCGTAACGGAGAGTGTGAACTGCAGACATTGGCAGCTGAGTTCGGGATTCGTGAGCAACCCTTTGAGGTCCGCTTGAGTGACCGGCCAAAGGATACATCCTCTGCTTCCATCGTGCTTGACCCTGAGAAGTGCATCAAGTGTGGACGCTGTGTTCAGGTCTGTCAGGATCTGCAGGGAGTCTTTGCTCTTGAGTTCATCGGACGCGGTGATGGTACCTGTATGGCACCAGCTGCAATGTTGCAGCTCGAAGACAGTCCCTGTGTTCGCTGTGGCCAGTGTGCTGCACACTGTCCTGTTGGAGCCATCTATGAGAAGGATGAGATTGCTACCTTCCAGGAAGCAGTTGCTGATCCAGAGAAGCAGGTGGTTGTCCAGATCGCTCCCTCAATCCGCGTAGGACTTTCCGAGTCCTTCGGGCTTCCTGCAGGTACGGTCACAACCGGAAAGATTTATGCTGCGCTTCGCAGGCTTGGCGTTGCTGCCGTGCATGACACCAACTTTGGTGCCGACCTTACCATTATGGAAGAAGGTAGTGAGTTGGTGCATAGGCTGACCAAGGGAGGAGCCCTTCCTCAGTTCACCTCTTGCTGTCCTGCTTGGGTTGATTACGTCGAGAAGTATTATCCGGATCTCTTGGACATGGTTAGCAGTGCTAAGAGCCCGATGCAGATGGTTGGAGCAATAGAGAAGACCTATACTGCTGAGAAGCAGAATATGGATCCAGCGAAGATGTATACCGTTGCAATCATGCCCTGTACAGCCAAGAAATTTGAGGCATACCGTGATGAGAGCATGCGCTCTAGTGGGTACCAGGATGTGGATCTTGTGCTCACCACCCGTGAGTTTGCCCGCCTGATCAAGGCAACCGGTATTGATTTCCTCCATCTTGAGGATGAGGAAGCTGATAATCCAGTCGGTGAATACTCTGGCGCTGGTACCATCTTTGGTGCAACCGGTGGTGTCATGGAAGCTGCGGTTCGTACCGCCTACCATGTTGTTACCGGAAAAGAACTGGAAAATGTCGAAATTGAAGCAGTACGTGGTCTTAGTGAGATCAAGAAGGGTACAGTCGATTTTGATGGAACCCCCCCGGTTCGTGTGGCAGTCGTACATGGGCTTTCCCATGTGGCAGAAGTACTGGATGAAGTAAGGGCTGCCCGTGCAGAGGGCAAGCAGGCTCCTTATGAGTTCATCGAGGTAATGGCTTGCCGAGGTGGTTGTATTGCTGGAGGCGGACAGCCTTATGGTGCAAACGATGTGCTTCGGGAAGAGCGCGCTGCCGGACTCTATGCGGATGACAAGCAGAGCAAGATCAGACGTTCCCATGAGAACGAATCGGTCAAGCAGCTGTACGAAGAATTCCTGGAGAAGCCGCTCAGTAAAAAGTCTCATCACCTATTACATACCACCTATCAGGAGATTCCTGTTTACAAGGCCTGATAGTTGGCCAGTATCCAATTTGCCCGGCCCCCCCCGACAGGCCGGGCATCCCTTTGTAGAAGAGACCCGGAAAA
>JDSH01000301.1_pt1 | contig 10989 bp, 16 predicted proteins | sample 199451 | NCBI WGS metagenome assembly JDSH01 (sample SAMN02584198, study PRJNA231836) | bioreactor metagenome | isolation source: continuous culture bioreactor electron acceptor NO2- transfer2 day 38 after... | place: Germany: Bremen | reverse complement strand
GTAGCATAGCCATAAGGGGGGGCGTCTGGCAAAGGCTCTGAATTGAAGTTCTCATTGGTCAGTTCAATACTCCAACCATCATCATGAGGTGACCAAAGCAAGTGGTATTCCTCATTATCCAGATCGAGACCAACAAGATGTAATGGTTCATCGATATCGGTAGTCAATAATTCACTTAGATGGGAGAACTGAGAGAGATTGATATATGTACTATCACCGGTATAAAGGATGCTGTCCTCTAACAGGTCATCTCCGTATGCATGTACATCATAGTATTCTTCAGTGGCAAGGTAGAGGTACCAAATATCGAAGTTGGTATTGTTCTCCACATACAGCTCATACGTATCAAGGGAGACATCATACTGGAGGTCTGCGATAGTCAATTCAATATTCCAGATATCCGTAGTGGGAAACCACAGTCTCCTGTAAAGGTCACCATCGGTATCTTCTGCTTGAATTTCTACCCTGCCATATGTATCAAACGGTAACTGATCGGCTATCCAGGGAACATCATCAGTTGCTATGTGAACGATGCGTGTTGGAAGGAGTACCATATCACCTAAGAGATTGGTACTCGCAATTTCATTATTCTTAGTTGGATCTATGACATAGAGTGCACTGAGGGGGGGATACTCAGTCCCATTCGTGATGAGAAAGTAGTCTCCTTGTGGGGGGGGAGGGATTGTTATATCCTCCAAAGAGAAGGTGAGTTCATCTTCAGTAATCTCAATATTCCATGAATCGGTTTCAGGCAACCATGAGAAGCTATACCGATCTCCATCGATATCGATTGCATTGACTGAATATGAGTCTGTTCCTTGTTGCTCTAAGGCTTGTTGTAATAACGGGAACTTGCATAGTGCTATTCTCTGTTGACCGTGGTGAATCAGAGACTCCGGTTCTAACAGATTATCCATCTGGTCACTTGAGTGGTACATACTCTCATTGAATATATCAAGCTGTACCAGTGTGTAGCCGGTTTCATTACTTACAATAAGATACTCACCGTAACGAGGAACATCTCCATAGTGAAAAACTCGCTTGGGTTTTATCAATTGTGCAATCGAATTCTGCTGATCATTAGGTGCATCTTGAGCAGCAATTGGTACCTCAGTTTCAGGTGCTAAAGAGGGTACCGCTTCAATTGGTGAGGGAGAGACGGCCTCACTTTCTATTTCATGCATAGGTTCGGCTGTAGTGGAAGTAGCACAGGATACCAACAGGAGTAGCAGGCCAAGGAACAGTATAATCACTGTATGAAATGTATCTCTTTGCATAGCTTCATTCCTTTTCCCAAATGGGAAGTATTACCACAATAGCTATGATATAACTATCATCCTGGAATGAGAGAATGGCAAGAGTGAGGGGGGGAGGGTTGAATGAAATAATTTGTGTGCTAGAAAGTGATAATATGAGAAATTGGCTGTTATGCAGTTCGGGGGGGTTGTTGGCTTACTTCCACTGAAGAGCGTGTTCTATATATCCAAACTATAAAACACATTCAATCTCGAAAACAGGATAATCATCATTGCTGAAATGCTTTATAGGAATCTGTTGCTGTTGTGTGTCTTGAAGTAGAATTGCTGCTGGAATATTCAATTCCTCATGAAGCCTTCTCATCATAGAAAGACTGAGAGGGCGTTTTCTGTTCAAAATTTCAGATACCTTGCTTTGACTACCAATAAGGGGGGGAACGAGATCTTTTCTGGACAGTCCTTGTTGATCCATTACAAACAAAATTGCATCGATTGGATCTGGAAGATCAATAGGAAAATTTTCCTCTTCATAGATTGAGATTAATGTAGTAAATAGTTCAATCTCGTCATTGATTATTGCAGTTTCAGGTTGTTCCATTAGAGATTCGACATGATTGAGAGCCATCTCATATTCGAGATCATTTTTTAATACTTTTGGTTTCATCAAATTGTCTCCGCATTTACCTTGTCATACTCTGCATGGGTACCAATGAATCTGATAAACATGGTTTGTGTTGCATACCTAACTTTTACAATAATCCTGTAAGAATCGCCTTTTATATCATTTTAAAATCTCTTTCGTGGTTTTATTTATCCAAACATATCTATTTATCTGATTCTCACTCAATCCGTATTCAGATAATTCATCCAAAGATGTTTTATTAGTAAATAATTCAGAATTCTGAAGAAAAGCATTGCTAACGATGGAATTAACACTATCAGGTATAGTAATTGAACTAGTATGCACAAAATTAAAATAATCACCAATAATAGTTATCCCTTCATGGAAACCGATTTTTGAAAGATATCTATTTAGGAAGGCTTCAGGACCAACAATCATAATATTAGGAGGCATGTTGAATTCTGATATTTTAGTCATGTAAAAGCTCGTGAACCGATTGAAGTCAATTTACTGTTTGCACTTATGTGACAGTCTTGTAATGCTGAATAATAGAATGCATTATTTTCAATTACTTCTACAGAATTGGGCAAACCGAGGTGCCTCAAATTAGAATATTCGAATGTACCTTTCCCAATTTTTAACAGAGTATCTGGCAATTGAATTGAATCAATTAAAGAAAATCCAAAAGCGTATTCCTTTATTTCTCTTATTCCCTCAGGGAGTATTACAGGTACCTTACCATCTGGATATGCTACTAATATATTATCTTCACAGAGTATTCCATCAATTGAGATGAAATTAGAATTTAAAGAATTAACATTGATATGCGATAGTTTTGAACAAGATGAGAACACCCCCCCCTTCTATTGTCGTTACAGCTGATGGTATAGTAAAGGCAGTGATTGCTGTATCTGAAAATGCATATTTACCTATTGTAGATAATTTACTATCTTCAGGATCTAATAAGACTTCTTCTAGACTAAAGCAAGCACAAAAGGCTTCTTCCTTAATATGTCTAAGATTATTTGGTAGATTTATGCTTCTGATATTTGTACTATAGAAAGCTTGTTTACCGATTGTAGAAAGCTCGCTTTCGTTAGTAATAATACATTTTTCTATTAATGATCCCTTGAATGCCAAATCGCCGATTTCTATTACAGAATCTGGTATCGATATTGATTTTAGTTTTTTTGTATTGCTAAAAGCACTCGACCCAATCTTTTTCAGGTTGGATCCTTCATCAAAAAAATACATTTTCTAATTCTGTCCAATTCTCAAATGCTGAATCATCCAAAGTAGTGATATAATTTGGTACTCTTATACTAGTTGCTTCCCATGAACTACTGCCAGATGGCAATCTCCAACCAGCATACACAATGCAATTATCGTATAAGACTTGGCTATTTGCATAAATCTTATTGCCATCAATATACCAACCATCAAAAGGTAAATCTGTAAATCTACCTGGCACTACTTGATAATTCAGGTATTCAGGATTTGGTTCACTGAAAACTGTTGAATATACTCTTTTTTTGGATTGGATCCTCACCATTGTTTTTATTAATTGTTATATCTAAATAAATTGGGGGGGTTATTGAGGCATAAAAATTTGTATCTTGCTCATTATCTATGATAATGGTTGTGAGATCTATAGGGTTTCCATAGAGCAAACTATTATTATACCACTGCACTATATATTGTTCAGTATCAATATCGGGAATCACTACTTCACCAATTATGGAACCAGCTTCTACAATTTTTTCTACAACAATCTCATTGTCTAGATAAAAATAGAGATTATAAGATTCGGTAGGAATATCCTCTACAATAATATGTTCAGTAATATCTGGGGGGGGAGAGCAACTAATGATTAGGAGAAGGGTCACTAGAAAGGAAATTTGCAATAAAAAGATACTTCTGATTGATAGTTTTGCTTTTAGCATAGAATTCTCCTATGCCAGTCATATTATACCAAAAATTCACTTATAGCTATAATTATTTACTTAACAACTTATATAGGCCTCATTTAGCATACGGATTCGCTTAAAAATCATTTAAAATTTGGATAAAATTTATAATCATGAAAATGACTTGCACTATACAAAGAGCATTATAGTTGCATATATGCAACAATCAATAGCTTATTACCATACTTGAACAACTACTTCAACAAGACCGTCAGCTAGGTAATACTTCCTGTATACCGACGGTCTTGTATTAATTATTTAGTCAGTTGAAAGAATCAATCAGAAAACAGATCAGTGTACGTGACCGTGTTCAATCTCTTCCTCTGTAGCCTCACGGACATCTTCGATCTGAACATCGAAATGGAGGGTCTCTCCAGCAAGAGGATGGTTTGCATCCAATGTAATGGTGTCATCCACAACCTCTTTAATGGTCAATAGTTGTACTTGACCGTCTTCTCTCTGAGCCTGAACAGTCATACCCACCTTGACTTCAGTTCCTTCAGCAAACTGATTCTTAGAAACTGCGACAGTCTGGGAAGGATCATATTCACCATACCCTTCCTTGGGTTCGACGGTTACTGATACCTTGTCTCCCTTTTCTTTACCGTGCAGTTCTTTCTCCAGCCCTGGAATGATCATTCCGGAACCGACGATGAAAGAAAGCGGTTCACGGTTTTCTGAAGTATCAAGAACTGTTCCCTGGTCGTTTTTCAATGTGTAGTTCATACTTACTACATGCTTGTCAGAAATCTGCATAAAAATAGCCACCTTACAAATAGATTACAACCTGTTATTCCTCTCATGAAACAAAATTCAGCGTGGTATTACCACCATGACATGATTCTATAAAAACAACCTTCGATATCATTCAAATTAAATGGATGTATATAGGAGATAAAAGATTGTATTTTTAGAAGCTACTAAAAATATCAGTAAACGGAAAGGGTATCGTGAACTTTTTTTTCCTGATAGTAGCAGATAGAGAAGGTACTGAATCATACAAGTAATGCTCATTAGGTAAACAAAGGCCTTGACGATTCTGCTATTCAGTAATACTATATAGCAGTAGTAAGTGATACAGAATACCAGTCATACAGAATAGTGAGGAGATATTGAATGGATAATCTGACAGAGATGTTGAAAGGGATACTGGAAGGATGTGTGCTTGAGATAATAAGTAGGGGGGGAGAGACCTATGGATATGAAATCACCCGCCGATTAAATGCTCTTGGATTCTCAGAGGTTGTTGATGGAACGGTGTATACCATACTCGTCCGGTTGGAAAAAAACAGACTCGTGGATATTGAGAAAAAGCGTTCTGATATGGGGGGGCCACCTAGGAAATTTTATGTATTGAATTCTGAAGGTAAAAAAAGAACTCGCAAAATTCTGGAGCAAATGGGAGTTTGTATCGTCAAAAATGAACGAGCTAAAGGAGTTATCTAAATGAATTTTTGGGAAAAAAATTACCGGTAGTGACATGACAAAGCTGATGAAGAGCTATGAATCACGAGCCAAGGAATTACCGACTGAATATCAAGAAGCTTGGAAGGAAGTTAAAACAAATCTTTGGCCTCAATCAGATATAACCGGTCGAAATCTTATGCCGATACTCGATGGGGGGGTACTTGGATTATTTGAGGAATCGGTGGCTGATGGAGAGAGCGTTTGCGAAGTTCTCGGTGACGACATCAAAGGTTTCTGTTCTGCCTTGGTTGGTGAAGATGGTTCAAAGAATTATCGCGATAAATGGCGTGAGCAGCTCAATAGGACAATCGCCAGAAAATTGAAGAATTAGGAGATTATTATGAATATTCGAGATATTTTTGAAGGAAAGAAAGCATGGCGAGCACATATGGCTCGAGTCAAAGCCTTACCACAAGATTATCAAATTGTGTACAAGGAGATTCAAAAATACCTGTACAAGATTGGTCCAACTGAACTCAGAGATGGCTTTTCACTACTCTCGGAACTTGTGGATTTCTTCGAAGAAGGAGCATTAAGAGGTAAGGGTGTACTCGAGGTTACGGGAGATGATGTTGCTGCTTTCTGTGATGAACTGGTCAAGGATTCAGCTACGTACGCCGATTTATATAAGGGATCAGTCGATAAGGCAGTATCGGATGCAATGGATAAAGTTGCAAAAAAGAAGAAGTAATAGGAAATGGTCTAGAATATGAACGCAATTACAATTAAAAACCTACAGAAGTCCTTTAAGGAAGTTGAGGTATTATGTGGGGGGGTGGATCTTGAAGTTACCCCCCCTGGAGAGATATTCGCTCTGTTAGGTTCTAATGGAGCCGGGAAAACGACCCTTATTAGAATACTCACCACATTGTTGAAACCTGACGATGGGAATGTAATGGTTAATGGGTTCGATGTACGTTCGATGCCTGAGCAGGTACGTCAGTCAATTAGCCTGACAGGACAGTTCGCAGCGGTAGACGAGATTCTGACCGGGCGTGAAAATCTCGTGATGATCGCAAAATTACGGCATCTCAAAAATAGAGAAGAAGTTGCCGACTATCTCCTGGAGCAATTTGGACTGAATGCTGCAGCCAAACGTAGTGTTTCTACTTACTCTGGGGGGGGAATGCGTCGTAAGCTCGATATTGCCATGAGCCTGATAGGGAATCCCGCATTGATCTTTCTCGATGAACCAACAACAGGGCTTGATCCTGAAGGAAGAATTGAAGTTTGGGAAACCATCAGAAAACTTGCACAGAACGGAACTACGATTTTTTTAACCACACAATATTTGGAAGAAGCGGAACAGTTGGCAGATCGGATCGCAATTCTCCATCAAGGAACGATTATTGCCAATGGTACGCTAACAGAATTAAAGAAACTCTTCCCTTCCCCCCCAGAGGTTGAGTATGTGGAGAGGCAACCCACCTTGGAAGAAATATTTCTCGCGATCATCAACAAGAAGGAGACATAGTAAATGCAAGCGCAAAGAATATACTTTTTAAACGATTTGAGTGTTATGGTTGTACGATCATTGAGACATGTATTTCGAAGCATGGATACTATAATTACAGTTGCAATTACCCCCCCAATTGCAATGATGTTGCTTTTTGTGTATGTATTCGGCGGAGCAATACATACAGGAATGGATAACTATGTAAATTATCTCTTGCCTGGCATTCTACTCATCGCAATTGCAAGTGGTGTTGCTTATACATCCTATCGCCTATTCTTGGACATGCAGAGAGGAATCTTTGAACGATTCCATTCAATGCCGATTGCTCGTTCTGCAGCACTCTGGGGGGTCATGTGATTACCTCATTGGTTTCCAATGCAATCTCGTTAGTGGTCATAATTCTGGTTGCAATCCTCATCGGCTTCCGTTCCTCGGCTTCGGTTATGTCTTGGTTGGCGATAGTAGGAATTCTCACAATATTTACCTTGGCTTTGACGTGGATGGCAATTATCGCAGGGCTTTCAGCAAAAACAGTGGATGGAGCAGGCGGGTTTTCTTATCCCTTAATCTTTCTTCCCTTTATTAGTTCAGCATTTGTTCCTACAGAGTCTATGCCTACAGCAGTTCGCATGTTTGCAGAAAATCAACCTGTAACCTCAATTGTTGAAGTTATCCGATCACTGCTGATAGGCGCACCGGTTGGAAATGAGGTCTGGGTGGCAATTGCATGGTGTATTGGTTTAACGGTGGTATCATATGCGATTGCAATGATTGTCTATCGAAAGAAATTTGCTCAATGATACAAACGTTTCATTACAGGGTAAGGAGTATTGAACCTTTCCGAGTCAACTGGACCAAAGTTCCCAAGATTTCCTCTCCCCCCCATTGCAGATAGATTTTCAAGTATATGTTCTTCGTTATTTATATAAGAAGCAGTAAAGGTCCAGTTTGATGCATTTTTTCATCGCACGGTAGAGCGTTTCTGTGCATACATCCTACTGTCGGCAACCTTGAAAAGGTCATCACTGGTAGTTCCATCCTTAGGATAGAGAGCATTCCCAAAGCTTATGGATAGGTTCAGGTCAACAGATTCAATGGTTATTGGTTCTGTAACGGCATCTACAATCTGATGTAATTTTTGCGTAAGATTGTTGCCTGATTTTGGGCAAGTGAGGAGGAGGATGAATTCATCCCCCCCTCCATAACGGATAGCTGAATCCCCCCCATCAGTCAGTCGTTCTCTTATTACCTTGCCTATGTGCCGTAACACTTCATCCCCCCCAAACATGTGTCCATACTTATCGTTGAGTTTCTTGAATCCATTGACATCCAATACTGAAAGACACAGAGAGGTACCTTTGGTGGTTGCAGCCTTGAGCGCAGCGTCAAATTGTTCGGTCATCCATAACCGATTGTTCAGTCCCGTAAGCACGTCAGTACGGGCTGCGTCAAAGAGTGCTTGTCTTCCCTTGATGTTGATAATGAGAATAAATCCATAAGACCAACCGATAGCCAGGGGGGGACAAGCGTGAAAAAGATTATGGGGGGGGTAAGCACCTGATTGGGATCGTTCAGGAAATCGCTGTTAAGTAATGAGAATAGCCATCGAAAGAAGAAGGCAATAAACATCAGGGCGAATGTGACTGCAATGATTATATAGACAATACGTTCAAGCCCTTTCACCTTCCAAAGCAGGACCACAATGGTCAAGGCAAGGACAATCATCATGAGAAGATCATTGATCATATATCGCCCTCTTGCATTTTGTATGTTCAAGAGAGTCGAAAGAAGATAGCCTATTCCATACAGAATCTCAAAAGGTACGCGTACATGGTCTAGCGGATGAAGCCCCCCCTTGAACCTGATGGCTCCCTCGAATATGAGCAGTGGGGGGTGGTAATTGTTGCAATATTGTTCAGAACAATAGCGATACTGCCAAGCGTTGGTTCCAGCCACATGGGAAAGAATCCTAACGTGGTCAGTAGTGCTCCAACTGCCCAAAGGCTGGTGCCCTGTAATGTAGTATAATCGCCAGATGAAAATCATCATAACGGAAGTGAGAATTCCAACTGTAAGCAGCACCGATCCCAGTGTTGGATAATGTAACGACATCTAATCCCTTTTGGTGAAACTATTGTAAGAAAACTACTGGTAGTGTAGTACACGATGATGATAACCACAATGAGCTGACATATCTTGTTACAGAACCTGAAGGAGAAGGAAATCTCCTTGTCTATTATTGCATGTGGTTCAGTTATCTACGTTCACAGTAGCCTCGTTTGATCAGGTCTGGTTATTCACATTTATCATCGAAGTCAATATTTTGTCGAAGACTAAATCTAATATTCAGTTCAGTGTTATTAACCTAAAAATATCTTATATTTGTCTAACTGTATTACCTTTGTAAAGTTGAGTTGGAACAATAACATTTTCTAAGTTTTTAACTTCTGGGTTATTGATTCGATATATGAGTAACTGAACTGCTTCTTTTGCAATTTGATCAAAGTCTTGAGCAACTGATGTTAAAAGTGGGTAAGGAATATTTTCAAATTGGATATGATCAAAACCGATAATAGAAATATCCTTGGGAATAGAAATATTTAAATTCTTTGCAGCCTTAATTACAATATTTGCAATAAGGTCATTAACGCAAAAAAGAGCAGATACGTTATGATTTTGCATCCTATGCAAAATCATTTCAGCCTCTTTCTCATCCAGAAATGTCGGTTCTTCTTCTCCAAGTCTGGTTTCGAATTCAGTGATTATTATTTCAGGTTTTAAAATAATACCATTATCCAACAACGCTCTACAATATCCCTTATATCTTGAATGAACAACATCAGAATCCTTAACACCGATAAATCCTATGTTTCTATGGTTATTCTCAATAAAATATTCTACAGCATTATATGCTCCTGTGAAATTGTCAGAACTTATGCATGGCAAATCTAATTCTTCCAATTGTTTGTCTAGAAGAACTATTGGGAAATCTTTCAAGACCAATTGACTTAATGCGGTTATATTTGCATTTCCGATAGGATATACGATGGCTCCAGAAACGTTATAATTCATGAGATTTTCTAGGATCTTTTTTTCATTTTCTATTAATTGGTTCGAATAGTGGATACTGCAAAGAAAATTATTCTCCTCACAATACTTTGCTATATTATATGCATATTGTTGACCCCCCCCAGAAAAAAAGTTTACCTGGTGGGGGGGTAGTACTAGTGAAATTATATCAGTGCTATCGCTTGAATATGAAATTTAGGTGAAACAAATGATCCTTTACCCTTCTGCCTATAGATGATGGACTTTGATTCTAACTCATTTAATGCTCGAATTACTGTAATTGGGATGTGTTAAATTCTTTCATAAGTTCAGCTTCTGAAGGTAATTTTTCATTAGTTCTATAAGTGCCATTTAAAATCCAGAGCTGGATTGTATTCATAATTTTCTGATAAATTGGTGGCATCTAAACTCCTAATTTATTGTATTCAATATTTCTAATACATCTATCAAGTTTTCTTTTAGAGTTGCATAAGAGTGATATATACAACCAATTTTAAAGTTTTCCTCTAATAAGCGATTAGTATCTTTGCTGAATAAGAATTTTAACAGATTACTACTGGTTTTGCATAGTTGTTCTTGGTTTAACATTTTTAAAAATTTATATTTATCATTTTCCTTAAATACATCACCCATAGATATATAATTATAACCAAATGGTTTTATATCAGTTTTGAATACAGGATATTCATAACATAGAATTGGGAGTTTAGCAAAAACGGCTTCAATAAATTGGTTCCCCCCCCAGCCCTCAAAAGTACTAGGATAACTTGCAGCATCTGCATAACTATATAGATCCCAGAGACTAAATTGCTTCTGACCATTTTCAAAACCTCGTTCAGCATGAACCATTCCATCTAAAAAAAATGAACATATGGGAGGCCTGAAGAAAAAAACTTTTAATTCATCCAAATAATCAACTCCATCCTCCTCCGCGTAGCCTACTACTAATAAGTGAATCTTGCTATTTCTAGAAATATTCTTGGAGTTGTAGAGTCTTTTGTTTTTATACATATTTAGAAGTTTATTGGAATTTATATACTTAACAAGTTGGATGGAAAATTCAATACTTTTTCTTGCTACAATTCGAGTAGCTTGTAGAAGAATAATATCTTCTTGGTGAATATTCAAAGATTTGAAAGTTTTTAGTAAATC
>JDSH01000300.1_pt1 | contig 11059 bp, 13 predicted proteins | sample 199451 | NCBI WGS metagenome assembly JDSH01 (sample SAMN02584198, study PRJNA231836) | bioreactor metagenome | isolation source: continuous culture bioreactor electron acceptor NO2- transfer2 day 38 after... | place: Germany: Bremen | reverse complement strand
GGGATACTTATTAGTTATGCACCTACTCTGATTACGGAGCAAGATGAAACTAGTTGTCCTTAAAGGGAATCGTTTTCCCCCCCTAACAAAGAATCAGTATTTACTAATTGTAACGAACTCCTCCCTTGTTTGTCTTATTGATTACCAAGGGGGGGGATACACATGGTCAGAAAAGGATATTTATTTGCTGCAATCCTACTTACACTGTTCCTATGTTTCATGGCCTTGAATACCGGGTTCTAAAGGACATGCTTCCTCCTGTTTCAAGCTCATGGATTCTCTTCCAGTGAAACAACCTCTGTATTTTCCTAGGAATCCCTTACATCCTACGGTACAATTGGAACAACCAACGCTGTACGATTAAGGATGTATGTGTGAGCCTATACTCCCTCTTTCACCCGGAAATCTTTCAAGGTAGACATAAAAAGACCCATTACTTTGAAGGCTGGTACTTCAAGATGGCACTTCCAGGCAGACAGCCTGAAGTACTCTCCATTATTCCTGGTGTCGCCTTGGGCGCATCAGAAGAAGAGCGGCATGCCTTTATCCAGGTGATCAGCAGTAGGGAAGGAAAAAGCTGGAACATTCATTTTCCCTATGAAACCTTTAAGGCGGATGAGAAGAAGCTTTTTGTAGAGATTGCCGGTAATCATTTTTCAACGGAAGAAATCATTCTAAACATCAATCATGAAGATTTAATATTGTCTGGATGTGTGAAAAACTTAGAAACACATTCATTCCCTGTTACACTCGCCTCTCCAGGAATCATGGGATGGTACGCCTACGTTCCCTTCATGGAGTGCTTCCATGGAGTGGTATCCACTTCTCATACCCTCTGGGGGGGGTCTCTTACGCTGAATGGCAACAAGATAGATATGAGTGAAGGGATTGGATATATTGAGAAGGACTGGGGGGGAACTTCCTTTCCCGAAGCATGGATCTGGATGCAATCAAACTGCTTTCCCTCAACAAACATCTCTTGTATGCTCTCTGTTGCCAAGATTCCATTTCTTGGACATGTGTTTCCTGGGTTCCTTGGGTTTGTAAAGCATGGAGACGAGTTGATACGGTTCGGCACCTACACTGGTGCAAAGATCACGCACCTGGAAAGCAATGAGACCCAGGCGTCTGTTCAGATACAGACCAAAGAGAAGCAATTAACGTTTCTCGCTGAACTTGGACCAGCCTCAAAACTGGTGGCACCCAGGCAAGGCAAGATGGAGAGACCACTGCTGGAAAGCATCATAGGAACCATTACACTCACCATCAAAGACAAGGATGGTGCCCTTCTCCTTGAGGAGACAGGCACCATGGCTGGGATAGAACTATCGGAAGCAGGGAATCTGAAGATAAACTAGGACAATGAGGAGCTTATTCTCAATCCTCCCACTTGGTATTGCAATCATAGAAGGTAAAGCGGTATCCGATGGAAAGTTTTCCAAGCTCAGAGACTGCAAGAGGTCTATCAAAATTTGAGAGGGAGAAAATATCACCTTCCATACCGAAACGCCCCCCCCACTGCCTCTACTTCTGAGCATATACGTACCATAATTCTCATCTACTTGGATATCCATATAGAGGGAGGACTCTTCAATAAGCGATGCTATAGGTGACTCCGCTGTGATCGGGTGCTTGGTCACTCCGTCCAGCTCATAATAGAACCAGTTCATATCAATACGGTCCACTAGGCTTGGATCATCTTCTTTGACAGCATAGGTAGGATCGATGCAGGGAATGATAGGATTCCCCCCTCATCGTCCATGACCAACGCGACTGAAAGATCAAATGCTGCCAGCTGTGTTTCATCTTCAGTCTTCAATGTCCAGATATTATCCTTCGTAGCAAGCTGGAGAAATTCGGATAGAGAAAGCCGGGCTGACCATTGCACGGAACTATTTACACCGTATCCGATACGGTAGCTACTAGATATCATAGCACCCTCGGGGGGGTCAAAGAGGGCTGCGATACTCTCATGATCGTCACTATACACCCGAACCCCCCCAATGGTCCCCCCCCAGTTCACATCACTTGCATCATCTCTTGAATATGAGAAAGATAAAGATGGTGCATAGAAGTGTTCCTCATGCGTATTGCCAAGAATATTCAAAGCCATCAGTGCGAAGTTATTGGCAATCGCATTCTGCTGCAGGGCAAAATAGGTTGCCTCTGTAAAACTATCTCCATTTTCATCAAGAGAATACTGAGAAGTTGCAATATAAGAGTCTTCTGAAACAGTCACAACCCCCCCAAAAGCGACATCGCTCAGCATATCTTCACTCGAAGGGAACTCTATCACTTGAGCTGACTCATCAATTTTCAAAGAAAGAAATCCAACTAGCTCCTGGGAGTTGTCAGGGAATACTTGCATGATGAACACCACTGACGAGCAGTAGTTGGGAAACTCAGAGATTGGTATGTAGTAGCTTCCATCCTCCATAGCCTGAAATCTCTTCAAACCAGACATGTTTTCATGCATAATCGGTTCATTGGGTCCCTACGGGTAGGCATTAACCAAAGCTCATACACTTCCTCTATTTCACGCGTAGAGGTCCTCAAAGCTCGTTCGGGGGGGGAGAAGTTGATGTGTTCTGAATTGCATCAATAATGAACTTGCTTTCAGATCCTTCAGGTGTAGTAGTCCCGTCATTGCCGAAAAGGGAAAAAGCATCATCACAACCCACCAATGAAAGCCCCCCCAACAATAGAATCCCAAGAACGACCAACATCTTTCGCATCGTTGCATCCTCTCTTTTTTTTGTACTAAAACATTACTGTAATTGGAGTTTACTCTATCTCTTTTAGCAAATAAAGATTACAGCAGGTGCAAATTCAGCACATTAAGCGATATTTATTACCTGCAGTAGTTTGGTAAATAATTGCATGTATCGCTCCTGCGATTTTGCTCTACGTACGTACAGATTAAACCAAGAAAATCTATATTTCTAAGGGTTGCCATTTATCTAACCTATTCAGCTTTTCTGAGGTCCCATGACATGGTATCATGAGCCCAACCATGAAATATCTAGTATTCCTCGTGGCAATGGCAGCCGGGGGGGTTCCATTCATAGCAATAACTTCCTCTCTCTTCCCCCCCCGTCTCAAACGGTTGTTTTTGCCGTCATGGTAGTCTCTTTCCTTTTCAATTCCATGACCAGCATCAATATCCTTTCCATGGAATACTACCGAGGACCTGTAAGAGGGTTCGAAGTTACCTTTGCCGACCTTATTGCCTGGGGGGGACTTGCCCTCGGCATGCTTGTCCGTACCCCCCCATCCAAGATTGCTTGGAAACCACGATTCACCATTATCCTGTTTGTATTCTTTGCCTATGCAATAGTAAGCCTACTACGTGCAGGTAACTCAATCCTTGGATGGTTTGCCATCTGGCAACTGGCAAGAGCTGGAGCCTCTACTGGGTGACGGTCAACTTCTTCAAGACTGAGGATGTCTCCAGAGACTCGATCAAGACACTTATAGGAGCCTATATAGCCTCTGGGATTATCCTTGCCCTCATTACGTTCAAGCAGAAGTATTTGGACGGCATCTATAGGGCTTGGGCCTTTTTTGATCACTCCAATACCATCCCCCCCTCTTTTACCCTTATATTCATGTGCGTCCTCCTCGTTTGGCTCTTGTACGAGAAGGACGTCAGTTTCCTCCTATTCTTTCTCGCACTTATAGCTGCCTTGGGCAGCCTGTTTGCCATCTTTGCTACTGGCTCTCGTACCGGAATGGCCGCTGGAGCTGCATTGGTAGTCGGTTCATTGATTGTGGGAAACCGGAAGAACAATGATATTCGGGCTAAACGCACCACACTCATTATCATCATCTGTATGCTCATAGGAGCAATCTTTGTTGCAGACACCGTCATAGACCGTTTCCTCAATGCACCACCGGCAAGTGAAGAAGCAGGAATGAGTTCGAGATTGCAGCAGAAATGATGGCAGAAGACCATTTCACAGGAGTTGGATTGAACCTGTACTCAAAAGTACTCACAGAAACCCAGGAGTACCGACAACATATAGAAGTAATGAGAAACGAAGAACAAGCCGGAGTGGCCCACCACATCTACCTGCTTACCGCAGCGGAGATGGGCTACCTGGGATTGTTCTTATTTGCCACGATTCTCTTGATTTTCCTTGCGAGCATGATCATCAGTGGCATACGATGGAGTACACTGGAACAGCGACTACTGTTGGCAGTTGCAATGGGCTTTACGATGGTATGTGCGATAGGATTCTATGAGTGGGTACTCCGACAGACTCCAGTACTCTATCAGACAGTGGTTGCGTTAGGATTCACGCAAGCCTTGTTTGATAAAGCTTCCCCCCCTGCAAAAGAGAGAAATATGTGATGAACACTACTACGCGAGTTCGAAAAGTCTCGATCAATGCTGCTACAAACTACTTCCGTTTCTTCTTCACCATGGTAGTTTCATTCTGGCTTATTCCGTTCATCATCAAAAACCTTGGAGCAGAAGCCTACGGCCTTTGGAACCTCTCCTTCTCCATCATCGGATTCTTCTCCCTGCTCGACTTCGGCTTTGGACTCGGTGTGGTGAAGTGGACAGGAGAGACAAGCGCCACCGGAGAGATTGAGTACCGTAACCATATGCTGAGCACCATTTTCTTTGTGTATCTGGCCATTGCAGTGGTAGGAATGCTCTTCCTCAGTATTTTTGCAGTGTTTTATCCCACACTCTTCTCGATTGATACTGCAATAGCTCCAGAGGCCATCGCAGTCCTGCTTATCCTGGGTATTCGCTCCCTTGCGATCCAGATCCCCCCCTTAAGCCTATTCAAGGGAGCACTGTTTGGCGAGCAAGAGATTCATCTTACCAACATCATCCAAATTCTTGGTACCCTGCTCTATGCAGTGACCGTCTGGTTTGCCCTGAGTGCAGGAAAGGGCATCGTCTGGTTGGCATCCATGAACTGCCTAGCTTTCCTGATTGAAAATATCGCTTATGTCTATTTTGCCTACAAGAACGTCAAAGGGTTAAGGATATCCATCCGCCTTGTGAGAAAGCAAGACTTCAGTGAGGCCATGGGCTTCAGCTTCTACTCCTTTCTCACCACCATCGCAGGATTGGTACTCTTCCAGACCGATGCGATCATCATCCAGCTCTTCTTCGGTCTGGAATTGGTTGGGCTCTATGCCGTTGCCATCAAGGTAACCGAGTACGCATTCCTGCTGACGAAGCAGCTGGTAAATGTCCTCACACCGCTTATCAGCGAACTCAAGGCAAAACAAGAGCATGACACCATCAGGTACTTGTTGCTCGACCTGTCCAAGTACATCATGGCAACGGGGGGGTTCCTGATAGCAGGAAGCGTATACGTATTTGGAGGAGACCTCCTGGTCCTCTGGGTCGGGGGGGAAATCTATGCAGAAGTAACCATACCCCCCCTGCTCCTGCTTATCACCTCCTTTGTGGTATCAGTACCTGAACTTGTGGCATCAAATGTATTGACCATGACCGGTTACCACCGCTTCAGTGCCATCTCAGCCGGTCTTTCCACAGGGCTGAATATTGCCTTCAGCCTCCTTTTGATAAAACCATTCGGACTGACAGGCATCGCCATGGGAACCCTGATTTCCAGCTCAGTTGTCAGTGGTATCGTGATTCCAGCGAAAGCCGCAAGAAGCTACGAATTCCCCCCCTATCACAGGTATATTTCCAGGGTTTACCTCCCTGCATCACTGCCCGCGATTCTCTTGGTAGCCACCGGGTACCTCATGAAGTTTTTCTTTTCAGTGGATTCACTGTGGGATATGATGTTCATGGCAATCCCTGGCATAGTGGTGTATTTGCTGGTATTCTGGATATTCTTCACTGACCCGGCGATCAAGAAGAATATCAAGACAAAGCTGGTACATCCAGCAAGACGATAAGGAGTCGAACAATGGCTAATGAGCCGGTCGCAGCAAAGGAATCATTCCATATCCCACTCGAACTCAGAACCATCATAAAGAGCCTCAGGATGCGTCTGTGGGTACTTATCGTAATCGCATTGCTCAGCGCTGTTACCGGGGGGGTGGCTGCCGCCCTCTTGTTGGGAGACAGGCAGTATGAAGCAACCACAGTACTCTATTACGCACCCATTGAATCATACGTCTCCGATACCTTCAGAATTTACCAAAGCGTAGGAAGTGGTACTGAGCTTACCTATGACCAGGGAACTGGCTTGATGGAAAACCTCAACACCACTGATTTGATCGACTATGTTAACATGGTGAAGATAGTTACGAATCTGGAAGAGCTCAGAAAACGTCTTTCCTTGGAAAGCACCCTGGAAGAACTTGGTTCTTCCATCAGTGTAGACACCGCTTGGGATTCAAACCTCATGTTCATCTCCTCCCGTGCAGACAGACCCAAGGACGCTGCACTCAGGGCAAACACCATCCGCGACATCTTTCTTGAAAACAGCAACAGGATGATCGACCAGGATATAGAGAGTAAGATTGCTGATATAACCCTCCAGTATGAAACCACTGCCACTGATCTTGAAAAAGCACAGCAAGCCTTCGCCGATTTCACCAGAAAGCACGGTATTAGAGAGATCGGAACCGAAGCCGCTCAGTACACCACTGAGATGCTCACCCTTGAGTCCACACTCGCAAGGACAAAAAGCCTTATAGAGACAGCACAGGAAAAAGTCGACAAGATCAAACAGGAAATTGCCATTCAGAAGGAGTTGCAAGAAAAAGCGAAATCTGAACAATCCTCACAGATAGTATCGGACAATCTTACCGCAGAAGAAGTGGCAAACAGGATACAGCTCTTGCAACAACAAATTGAGGTTATGCAGACAGCAAAAACCGATCCTGTAGAAGAGAGAAGACTCAAGAATGCGATGGTTGTAGCGGAAAATGGGTATGTAAGAGGCATTGTCACGAGAAGTGAATTTGAACAAGCCAAGTATGAGTATGAACGATTCCTTGCACAGAAATCGAGTGATGCAGAACTGGAAGCTGTACAGAAACAGTTGGAAAAGCTTCTCTCCAGTCGCATCACATCAACCACTGAGTCGCGAACAGAGAACACGTATGAGTTGAACCTGCAAACACGACTGCTCGAAAGTGAATTGCAACGAATTGAAGCCAATGCTGAGTATCAGAGTAGCCTTGCGCGATACGAAGAGCTGAAAGGCAAGTATGTCGACCTGCCACTACTCACCCAGGAATATACACGACTCAGCGGCTCCATGGCCTCCCTGGAAGCTGCAGCCCAAGGGCTTAACAAGGTCTTGAAACAGTACAACCTGATCAAGGACCAACCCCCCCACTCCGATTTCTCGGTTGTCAGTGAGGCCATTAGCCCACTGTACCCACTGGAATCCAACCGAAGACTTATCGCCATCGCCGTAACCATGCTCTGTTTCCTCCTTGGATTTACCGTGCTTCTGGTATTTATCGCCCTGGATATGAGAATAAAATCAGCAGGGGGGGACGCAAGACAGAAACTACAGGTACCCATCCTTCAGGCTCTCAGTTTCATCAGGAAAAAGACACAGCTGATACCATCCACTGAAGCTGAATCCGCCCATATAGAGTCCTACAGAATTCTCTGCAGGCCACTCCGTGAGGCCCATCCCAACCCAGGAGCCACCTTCCTGGTTACCAGCACCACTCAAGGAGAAGGGAAGTCCACGGTAGCGAGCAATATTGCCACAGTCTTTGGACGTCAGGATGAGCGGGTGTTGCTTATCGATGCACAAATACGTAAATCACAGCAACCTACCCCCCCGTTTGCAGCATTCCTCATCGATGAAGATCCCATGGTGGGGGGGGATGGATTGGGGGGGGAGTATCTCTCCTATAAGGTATTCGACCACCAGCAGATTATCTCCCCCCCCACCACGCTCAGCGGTGTTGATGTCATCGTTCGCCGGGGGGAGAGGCAGTAATCCCTGACCTCCTGCAATCTGCACGGATGCGTGAGCTCATGGACAACCTCAAGCAACAATACTCTGTCATCATTATGGAAGGACCCCCCCCGGTGCAGGATTGCGTAGACTCAGACATCCTTGCATCCTATGCTGATTCCATCCTCTTCGTTACTGCCTGTGACACCTTGAAACCAGATGTGATTCAACGGGCTATCAGGAGGATGCAACACACCAAAGCACATTTCGAGGGCATCATCCTTACCAAGGTGAGACAACCCTATCTGGATTGAAAGAGAAAAAGGAGCCTGCATGAAGGACATGAACATCGAACAGACCTGTTACAAGATTCTTCTTTCCATCGGGGGGGATTCCCTTGATCTCAGGAAATGCTTGGCATGAGCCTCGCTACCTATATGAAAGAGTTGGGATGTACCATGGGAGCAGTGCTGCTTGCAAAGCAGGATGAACATGAATTTGGTCTTCAGATAGCATACGCTGTACCACGTTCCTTGAACCGACAAGAGTCTTTCAAAACCCTGATGGACGAACTCTCACATGCAAGCCAATTGCAGGAAAACCTTGTCACCCGGGTGGGTGATGGACGATACCATGTAATGAGCCTGGCAGACATGGGACTGTTGGTCCTCTATAGGCAAGCAGAGGAACTCCCTGAAGCATTGTTGGAGGCACTTCGTCCACTCAACCATAAACTGGGTACAGCATGCAAAGCATGCTTGCAGAACACTGCGCTCGAAAACAGCAGCCAGCGATTCATGGAAATGGCAAATATGCTTCCTGGGCTCATCGTAGAACTGGACAAGGAACACCACATCACATTCTATAACCGTCGAACGCATGAATTGTTCCGACAGATTGACTCCGATGAATTCCATCCAGACCACGTAGAAGATTTTTTTTCCCTCAAGACGAAATTGAGCATATCCACAATGTACTGCACACCCTGGAGATAAGAAAAACGCCCTTGATATCTGAAGACTTCTGGATGGTGAACAGCAGAGGTACACGATTCAAAGTAAATTTCGTGCTCTCTCCCATCCATGAAGGGGGGGAGGCAATCGTCGGTTTTCGAGGTATAGCTACAGACATTACCGAACGGGTCAGGCTTGAAGAGGAACAGAAAGCCCTCCTCGCTCGTGTATCGGACAGGGTACGTGAATTGGATTGTCTTTTCAGCATCCTGAAGCTTGTCGCTGATGAGAGGAACACCCTTGCAGATATCTTCAACAAAGCAATAGGGACCATCCAAACAACATTTCTCTCACATGCTTCGCTCACTGTTGGTATTGAATATGGGAGTAACACCTATGGTAATTGCACAGGAGCTTGTAAGGGCTTGGTACAAGCAGCCCCCCCTATCATGGTTGACTCTGTAGAGCGAGGAAAACTCATCATTCAAATCGGGAAGGAAAGCTCCTTCACTGAGGAAGAAATCCTCTTGATTGCATCCCTTGGAACCCAGTTCAGCTCCATTGCTGCAAAGAAAGAGACAGAAGAGAAGATACAATCATTATACAACGACATCATGGAAGACCTGGATACAGCACAATCAATCCAGAACTATATATTGCCTCGTTGGTTCAAGGCTGAAGGGAATGTGATTTTCTCTGCAAACTATCGTCCTTGGGCACAGATCGGAGGAGATCTCTTTGACTGCCTGAAAATCAGCGAGAACCGATATGTGGCCTATGTGGCAGACATCTCAGGCCATGGTGTCCAGGCTGCCTTGATCATGATGGGGGGGGTAAAATCGGTCTTGGGAATGATCCTTTCCACCGCTCGCCCTGACTGCACCCCCCCTGCAGAGATTGTCACAAGACTGAACAAAACCCTCTCTGACGGACTGTTCAAGGATAGCTACATGACTCTCTGCCTCTGTGTCGTCGATGTAGAGAGCATGAGCATCCAGGCATTGAATGCAGGACACCCTCCTATGGCCATTATCAACCGGAAGCAAAACACCATACGTATTCTGGACCGATTGGGAGACATCCCCCCCTTGGGCTGGGACAGTGATCATGAGTACAGCCCATCGCTGGTCATGGAGGAACCACTCTCCAATGATGATATGCTTGTCCTGTATACAGACGGGGGGGTATTCGAATCGACAAACGACGCAGGAGAGACCTTGGAACTGGGAAGATTCCTGGATCTTTTGCATACCGACAGCAATGAAACCGAGGTGGCGATGATGCCTCAGGAGTGTCATGCGATGGTCGATAGGAATGGTTTCATCCACCGCCAAGACGATTTCACCTGTATCGCCATGCAGGTCAGGGAACCCTCTGAGTACTCGACCGTACTTGAACTGCCTGCAAGCCTCACCATGGTGGACAAGACAGCACAGGAGTGTGCTGACTTCATCCTTAAACTGGGAAAAAGTGAGATGGATGCCTGGCGTTGCAGAATAATTGCCAGTGAATTCATGAACAATATCATCGTACATGGACTGGAAACATCCCTTGATGAAATCATAGCATTGGAAGTCAGTGTTGGAGAGGAAATCATTCTCACCATCCGAGACCGTGCAGCAGCATGGGACCTTCCACCCCCCCATCCAGAATCGTCCGAACAATTCTTCGACCTGCTCAACGAGGATGAGGAAGCCAGTGGGCGTGGTATGCAGATCATTTATTCGCTGACAAAAGACCAAAAGAGGCGAAGAATCCATAACGTGAACGAGACAACCTTCATTCTTGCCCCCCCTAGCGAGCCTGACTGATCGCCTTTTTCAACAGCTGCTGTAGATCTGCAACGTACCTTGAGAAGGTAAAACCTTTCTCTACCGTATCGCGGCCTGCCTCAACCAGGGATTGATAGAGAGCAGGGTCATCAGCCAATGTTTGGATTTGGTGCGCCAAGCATGCGGCATCAGAAGGGGGGGGAAAACTCAGACAGTTGACCCCCCCATCTACGAGAAACTCCCCCCCTTGCCCCCCCCATTGACCGTACTGATAACCGGAAGTCCACTTGCCATCGCCTCCAGATGCGTAAGGCCAAACGGCTCAGGCCAGATGGAGGGGGGGAAAATCAGTACATCATGGCTGCGATAGAGAGCTGCCATCTCTTCATGGGTGACCTTGCCCATGAACGAGACAGGGATCCTCAAGCGCTCAGCATGAGAAGCCAGTTGTTTTTCATACTCATCT
>JDSH01000299.1_pt1 | contig 11086 bp, 15 predicted proteins | sample 199451 | NCBI WGS metagenome assembly JDSH01 (sample SAMN02584198, study PRJNA231836) | bioreactor metagenome | isolation source: continuous culture bioreactor electron acceptor NO2- transfer2 day 38 after... | place: Germany: Bremen | reverse complement strand
ACCCGGCCAGTCTCCTGATCTGATCCTGGTGACAACCAAAGCCGGCGACACCCTCGAAGCCCTCAAGGCGGCCCTGCCCTCCATTGCCAAACAGACTCCCATTGTGTTGTTCCAAAACGGCCTGGGGGGGAGCCAGCAGCAGGTCACCGAAACATGGCCGGACCGGCCGGTACTGGCCGCATCCACCACCGAAGGCGCAAACCGGCCCGCCCCCCCCGGGCTGACCGTTCACGCTGGCCGCGGCACTACCTGGGTCGGCGCCCTGAACCCGGCGGGGGGGAATCCATTGGTCGAAAGGGTTGCCCAACAGCTCGCCAGCAGCGGCCTCATGGTCCACCCTGAACACGATATACTCGCCAGGCTCTGGCAAAAACTGGTGATCAACGCCGGCATAAACGCCTTTACGGCCATTCTGGATTGCCCCCCCAACGGAGAGATCCTGACACAACCGTTTTACCTGCAATGGATTTCCCCCCCCTTGTGCGAGGAGATCAGCCGCCTGCTCCCTGCCGCCGGACAACCGCAACAAGCCCCCCCGGAAGACCTGCGCGAGACTATTGAGGCTGTCGCCCGCAAAACCGCCGCCAACACGTCTTCCATGCGGGCTGATGTAAAGGCAGGCAGAACCACGGAAATCGACTTCATTAACGGTTACCTGGCGCGGCTCGGCCATCAACATGGCATACCGGTACAGGTGAACCAAATGCTCGCCGAACAGGTACAACAACTGAACTGACTTTTACCAGAGGGAGCAAGACCATGGGCAATCGCCTGTCGAAGATCTACACCCGAACCGGAGACGACGGTTCTACCGGCCTGGCCGATGGCAACCGTATCGCCAAAAATGCCCAGCGAGTGGAAGCCATGGGTATGGCAGATGAGCTGAATTGCCATATCGGCGTTTTGATTGAGACGCTTCCCTCTGGTGACAGTCTGATCGATACCTTCCGGCGCATTCAGCATCACCTGTTTGATCTGGGCGGCGAATTTGCCATCCCGGCAGCAAGGTGATCAGCGACAATCACATTGAGTGGCTGGAGCAGACTCTGGACGAGTACAACACCGACCTGCCGCCGCTAAAAAACTTCATCCTGCCTGGGGGGGGCTGCCCTGCCGCAGCACAATGTCATCTGGCACGGGCGGTCTGTCGCCGGGCCGAGCGCGTGGTGGTGGCCCTTGGCCACGAGGACTCCATCAATACTGCCTCGCGTCACTACCTGAACCGGTTATCCGATCTGCTGTTTGTCATCGCCCGGGTGCTGGCTCGCCGGGATGGCAGCCAGGAGATTCTCTGGGAGCAAAAAAAATCCGGCCTCTGAGGCCGGATTTTTCACAACAACCACAGATTACACCTTGAATGCTTCCACCAGGCGCTGAAGCGACGCGGTAAGCTCCGACATCTGTCTGGACGAAGCCAGAGTCTCTTCGGCGTTGGAGGCAGTGCTCTGGCCAAATTCGCCAATGCGCTCCACGTTGGCATTCACGTTCCTGGCCACGGCCGACTGTTCCTCCGCCGCCTGGGCAATCTGGTGGCTCATATCCACGATCTCGGAAATGCCCGAGGCGATCCGATCCAGCGCTTCGGTCACTTCACCAGACTTCTGTACCGTCTTCTCCGTGGCATCGTGACTTGAGGTCATGGCAGATACCGCTTCTTTTACACCACCCTGAAGCCGGGAGATCATGCCTTCAATTTCCTCAGTGGACTTGTGGGTACGCTGAGACAATGAACGAACCTCATCCGCCACCACCGCAAAGCCACGCCCCCCCTGTTCTCCCGCCCTCGCTGCCTCGATGGCCGCGTTCAGCGCCAGCAGGTTGGTCTGCTCGGCAATTGCTTTAATCTCAACCAGAACCTGACTGATATTGTCACTGTCCGCACTCACCCGGTTGATGACATCAACGGCGCCTGCAATCTCCGTAGCCAGCCGGTTAATGGTCGCCACCGTATCGGCCACCACTTCCCGACCTTCTCGGTATCTTTCTCGCATTCCCCCCCGCACTATCCGCCACCCGGTGCGCACTCTCCGTGACTTCATTGACCGCTTCCACCATCTGGCCCATGGCCTCGTTGATCTGACCGGTCTCTTCCATCTGTCGGGCCACGGCCTGACTGTTCGCCGAAGCGGTGTCATTCACCCGGACCGCCTGCTGATCAACATCCGCTGTTGTAGAGCCCACCGACCGGACAAGCTCAGCAATACGATCGGTCATGTTGTTGAACTCAGAGGTGAGCTCACCCAGTTCGTCCCGGTTGTTCAACCGGATATGGGTGGTCATATCGCCGGCGGCCACATTTCTTGCAGCTTCGCTGAACCGGTTGATGGCAATCCGCACAGACATAAAGAAACCCACATAGAGGTAGACCACCACCAGCATCACAGCAATCAGCGCCACCAGAATCAGGGTGCGCTGCCCGGTCTGGCGAGCCAGGCGATCCTCAAGATTACCGGCAACCACATCGAAGATACGATCGCTGAGGGTATCGTAATATCCCATCTGCGCCGATACGGTCTCGTCAAATTCCTGCCAGGGCAGCTCCAGGCGCATAGGCGTGATGACATTCAGATCCAGCTCATCACGGACTGTCATCAGACTCTCTTCCGTGCGGGTCAACGCACCGCTCGCACTCTCTGCCAGCTGGGGGGGCGACGCCTCCACAGCAACGGAAAGGGCCGGCGAAAGCAGCGAACTGCGGTTGGTCAACTGATCGTAGATTTCATTCAGGGTTTCGCTGAGTGCATAGCCCACCTGACCTTCCACCAGCGCAAAAATACCGTATGAACGGGCGCGGCCAACAACGGTGCGAGACTCAGGCAACGCAGAACGTACCAGCCCTAACAGCAGCAGGTTTTCCCGGGACGCATCCTGACCCAATCCGCTGATTTCAATGGTCGCCGGCAGCAAGGCCATCACCTTCTGCACAAACTCCTGGTAGTACTTGAACTGAGGGTCAATGTTGCCTGATAGTTATCGTTGGCTTTGAGCGTCTCCCATTCTTCCCTTACAGCCAGAATCTGCTCCTGCCAGGAGCCGGAGGTGTCAAAAGAACGCTGTGGTTCGGCGAGATCTGCCAACAGGGCATCCATGCGACTGGCCGCCTCGTTGGCTTTTTCGAGCAAGGGCTGTTCATCTTTCAGAATACCGGGGGGGGCCTGATAGTCACGGTAATCCATTGCCGCCACCAGCAGGCGCTCCACCTTCTGGAGTTCTGCAAGACCTTCAATGCCGCGGGTCATGGTCTGAACCGACTGGTTAAGCCCGGAAATCACCAACCAGGAGAGCACGATGATGGGACCAAGAAAGAGAATGCTGATGAGGCTGAATTTGTAAACCATGGGCAGCCGATTCATCAGTGCTACAGCCGGATTGATTATATAGTTCACAGAGCCCTCGCTGCTTCTAACAACTGAATCTTTATTCTTTTGTTTGATTATCGCCCGTTGCCGGAAAAACTTAATCACTATTTAGTGTTATTCTGTAATCCGTTTTTGCTTTCCGGCTAGGCCATGCCTGCGATCACCAGCAATGCAAACGCACATATCCACACCAGCATGCTCCGGTTGAGGAGGTCCCTTATAGCGCTGAGGCTCCGCCCGCCAAAATCGGGCCACTCTTCCGGGTGTAACTCCGAAAAGCGCGCAGGATCAAGTGCATATCCAGTTAACGACCCGTTGGCGGAAATCATGAGCACATCCGCGGTCTTTTTCCCGAATCCCGGGAATACCTTGCGTATCTCCCGGGACCAGCCGGCCAGGTCACCGGCGAGCCCGAATGTGCATGACAGCAAGCGGGAAGGAATCCAGCCGATAAGCCGGGCCGCCCGCTGATAGCGTTCCCGCGCGGCCGCCTGCGGCCATTGGCCCGCCAGAGCTACAAGCCCGCGAGCCAGAAAAGCCAGCGCTATGCCGCCGACGGCATACCAGAAAACCACCAGGAAGAAACGCTCGAAAACCGAGACCATCAGCGCCCGCGACACCGACAGGTGCATGGCTTCTGGCGATAGCGCCGCTCCTCTTTCGGAGGCGGGCAGGCGCTCTTGAACATGGTGCCAGGCAGCCTGCATATCTCCGCGCCGCCAGGCATCGGAATAGGCTCGCAGCACCTTGCGCCAGCCCGGCGCTCCCATCAGCACCACCATCAGCACGAGTTCAAGCGGATACAGGGCATAGCGGTAGCCCGCCTCACTGGACAGCGCCCACGCGCCAGCGAGCGCCAGAGAAGGTAACACAACCAGCAGCGCCCCCCCTCTCCAGACTGACCGCTCCTGACCCGCTTCTACCCGGCCCCCCCAACGATGAAACCAGTTACGCCAGACCTCATCGCCAGCCAGGTGATCGGCGCGGTCCAGCCTGCGGCGAATCACGTACGCAATCAGAAAAACAACCAACGACATCAGGCCATCTCCTCGTTCGACAGCAGTGCCTGGAAGCGAGGCCACTCAAACGCGGGCCCTGGGTCGGTTTTTCGGCCCGGCGCAATATCACTGTGGCCGGCAATGCGACCCGGCGTGATCTCCGGCCAGGCTGTCATTACGAGGCGCGCCAGACGCGCCAGCGCACGGTACTGATCCTCGGTATAGGAAACGTCATCCGCACCTTCGAGCTCGATACCAATGGAGTAGTCGTTGCACTCCTCCTTACCCTGAAAACTGGAACGGCCAGCGTGCCATGCCCTGTCCAGACAGCTGACAAACTGAATAACGGAACCATCCCGGCGAATCAACGCGTGCGCAGACACCTTCAGCTCTGCGATCGTTTCAAAATAGGGGGGTGGCAGCGGTATCCAGACAGTTACAGAAAAAAATTCTCGATGTGCGGGCCGCCAAACTGTTCCGGCGGCAGGCTGATGTTGTGAACCACCAGCAGTGAGATAGAGGAACCGTCCGGGCGGGGGGGACCAAAATTGGGCGACGGACACCAGCGCACGCCGGGGGGGAACCGGCCACTGGAACGCAAAAGTGCTGCCGCATCTTTCAGGGAGTGTGGGTGATGATCGTTCTGGATACTAGACAACGTGTTTCCATCGGCGCAGGGGGGGACTCATGCAGATGATTGAATCACAAAGCGCCCATGGATGCCACGACGTCGCCGGTGCCCTGCGTGGGCACTCAGTACCAGAGATCAGTCTTTTCGGTTATGACGCAGGTTGTCGATGATGGACTCCAGTGCCCGATCAAAAATCAGGCCGTCATCCAGCATGGTGATCGCCTGCTCCTGCAGAGCAATCGCCAGGTCATCCCTATGATATTCCGCCACCTTCGCACCACTGCGGTTAACAAAGATGTACTTGCCGGTGGCCTTGATAAAGGCGGCCAGCTTGCAACGGACCCTGGTCTCGTCTCTGGCCATTTCAACCCAGGATCCAACTCTCAGGCCATCCGCCTTCGCCAGCCATTCCGCCGACGCTACTGGTGATTGGATCTCCGCGGATTCCTCGGCGACGGCTGCCGTCTCAACGCCGACTGAGACCTCAGCAGGCTTGACTGACGCAGGTTCAGCCACCTCGTCAATCACCTCCGGCGCAGGTTCCGATTGCCCGGGAGTTTCCGCCGGCTCTGCAGGAGCTTCAGGTACCTCGAAATTCTCAATCGTGGGTGCCTTGTCTTCAACAACCGGCGCGGTCACCAGTTTCTGGAAAACATCGACATGGGCAAGCTCCAGGTCCCGGATGGCCGCATCGGTTGCAAACGGATCCCAGGAGATTTCCTGAAGCGCCTTGCGGAGCTCTTCCACCACCTCTGGAATCATTCGCAACAGTTCCGCCCGGGTATCAGAAGACACCGGTCGCGGGTCAACACTCCACACCAGCCGCTCGCTGATGGCCTTTGCCTGCAGCCAACGCTCGCTTTCTTCACCCTCGCGCAACACCACCCACTGCAGGTAACGGGTCCAGGGCTCGTTCAGCACCTGTAAAACCGGCTCGGGAATGTCCCGGCCTGCCGTGTGCTCACGGATAACATCGGTAGCAGCCTGACTGGCACGTTCCTGCCGGGCGCGTCCTTCTTCGGCATCCCGAAGGCGCTGCTCAACCAGCTCGCGACGGCGGCGATCCAGATCCATGAAGTGACCAAAGTCCTTCAGCAATTCCTCGAACAGCCCTACCTGATCGGTGTATTCGGTGAGCACCCGACCCACCACTTCCTCAATTTTTTTCCCGAAGCGGATCACGCATTCCGGCACGTTTCTCGCTCCAGCCAATGGCGGCAAGGCAAGTTCGTTGAGGAGCTTGCGAACCGGATGGCCACCACGATTGAAAAAGTTCTTGTCGCTGAGTGCGACCTTGAGCACCGGAATCTGTAGCCGCCCGATCAGCGCCTTCATAACCGGATGCAACTGCCGATCTTCGAGAATGAAATCAAACAGCATTGAGACCAGGTTGATCACGTCACTGTCGACCTGCCCTACTGAGAATCGCTTCCCTTCCGGACCCTGCAACAGCGGCTGTAACTGCTGGCGCAAAGGCACCACATTGTCGCCTTCACCCTGCGGCGCTGCACCCTGCAGTTCGTTCAGGCGCGCCATCAGACGATCGGTATCCAGAACAGCGCCGGTTTGTGCTATACCGGCACTGCCGGTCTCTCCCTGGTGCAACAGCGCACTCAGCTCACTGAAAGTAGGCGACGGTCCATGGCTATGGGCAGTACCTTCGGCAGCCGGGGGGGCTTCCTCTGCCGGCGCTGACGAACCGCCTGCCTTTGGCGCACTGCGACCCGGCGCTACCTGAGCACCACCCACCGGAGCCCGCTTCATGTCAGGCAGCACGCCGGCGGCGATCAGGGTTTTGTTGCATTCCTGGTAGAAATCGCTGAGTTTGTCCACCAGCAGGCGCTCAAACAGCTTCAAAACCACCAGCTTGGCACGGATATCAATATCCAGATCGGTGCAAGCATCCGAGATAGCGCCACAAATGACTTCCGGGCTGAGAGGCATTTGATCGTCAGAGAGATCCAACTGCGGAACAAGATGGCGAATCCGGGCCGCCAACATCCTTACCGGCTCCTGGTATCGATTCCGCAGGCGATTGGTCAGGTTATCTATCGCTACCTGCTGTTCAAGGTCAGAGTGATCCACCAGGCTGAGGGAGTCCTGGTCCACTTCTTCCAGTGAACCACCGGAGCGGGCAGGTTTGAACTTACCCAGCTCATTGAAGGCCTGGCTGACGTATTGCAGGACTGACACTGTCATTGCCTTCCGGCGCAGTCGCAGCTCCCGCATGGCGTCGAAGTAGGCAGTCTGGTCCTGGTTGGAGCCGGCCCGGTCTGCGAGGGCAAACAAACTGTCGTCAGCCTGTTCGAAAAAACTGGCAAGTACCGCCTTGAGTGACTGACCCGATGTGTCACGCAGTCGCACCAGCTCTACCGGTAACGAGAACCGGCTCACCGGCTTCTGACCGGCCAAGCGGACTACCTTGTTATCGTGCGCCATGTGGATGCTCCGGAATCGATCAGCTGATGGTACTTAAACCTTTATAGGATTACATCATACGGGCGAGTGTCGTCACCTTGTGTCAGAATTTGTCACCTTTTGTGTCAGCAGGAACTGCATCACACTTCAGACCGCTCACACCTCCATTTGGCGAATCGATAGCGCTGGCAGTAGAATTGCCCTCCACAATTTTCCAAGCCACCATCAACCTCCGGACGTCCCAATGATTTCTGCCGAACTGCTGCGCCAGGCCCGTATCGAATCCGTTGCCCAGAGTCTGCGGGAAGATATTGGCGATGGCGACATCACCGCCCAGCTGATCCCTGCCGAAAAACTGGCAACAGCAAGGGTAATCACCCGGGAAGACGCCCGCCTGGCTGGAAGCGCCTGGGTGGAGGAGGTTTTCACCAGGTGGATCCGTCAGTGACACTCCAGTGGCAGTTTCACGATGGCGACGACGTGCCCGCCAACGCCGTGATCTTCCGCATGCAAGGCCCGGCCCGCTCGCTTCTGACCGCCGAACGCGCTGCTCTTAACTGGTTGCAGACCCTGTCTGGCGTGGCAACAGCCTGTGCCCATTACGCTCGCCGGGTGTCCCATACCAACGTCCGCCTTCTGGACACCAGGAAAACCCTGCCTGGGCTGCGACTGGCCCAGAAATACGCGGTGACTTGCGGTGACTGCGACAATCACCGGCTGGGGGGCTCTGGGACGCTTCCTGATCAAGGAAAACCACATTGCCGCCTGCGGCTCCATTGCCAATGCGGTCGCCGAAGCGCACCGCATTGCACCAGGCAAACCCGTGGAAGTGGAAACCGAATCGCTCGCCGAACTGGACCAGGCCCTTGAGGCCGGGGGGGCCGACATCATCATGCTGGACGAGTTCTCGCTTGCCGACATGGCTGAAGCGGTAAAACGGAATGCCGGAAAAGCCCGCCTTGAAGCTTCCGGTGGCATCAACGCGCGCACGCTGGTGCCCGTTGCCGAAACCGGCGTGGATTACATCTCTATTGGCGCACTGACCAAAGACGTACGAGCCATCGATTTGTCCATGCGCCTGGAGTAATCCAGTCCCGGAATAATCAGCGGCCGCCAGAGGACAACAGCCGATCCATCTCCTCAAGCGCTGAGATCAGCTCACGGCCGGACTGCTCACGCCCACGGAAATGCTCTTCTGCCATGGGCGCAATACCAGATACCTCTGGCAGCGCGTGACCGGCTTCCACCAGCGCCTTCATTTTTTCAAGAAACACGAACTGCAGCCACTGGGTGAAGTCCATGGTATCCAGGCAGAACGGCTGGGTACTCTGGAACGCCTCCGGTGGCAGGCTTTCTGTCTGCCAGACTCCCAGTTGCCGAAGTTCAATTTCAATCTGCAGCAAACCGTCGGTCACCTGATCCAGGTGGCGTGCTTTTTCACTCATGGGATTCCTCTCAGTCTGCCAATGGCTCCAGCTCAACAGACTCCCCCCCATGCAGCACACGGTATAGATCCTCATACTGGCGTGTGAGCGTGTGTTTCGGAGCCATGTGAATCAGCGGTTGGCGACTCTGGTGTGATTCTTTCATCTTGACGGAACTGGACAGGCGTACCGGCAGCACCGGCAACCCCCCCTCCTCCGTCAGCTCCCGGACCAACTGCCTGGGCAGGCTCGCCCTTGGCTGGAACTGGTTTGCAATGATGCCCTCAACAACCAGCTCCTCATTATGATCCTCCTGCAATTCGCGGATTTCATGGAGGATGTTGTAGAGCGCTGGCGGGAGAAATCATCGCAGTCGAACGGGATCAGGCAGCGCTGGGCAGCAATCAGGGCAGAACGGGTGTAGAAATTCAGGGCCGGGGGGCGGTGTCGATATAGATCTCATCGAAACTGTCGCTGAGCTTTTTCAGAAACTCCCTGAGCTTGTAGATCTTGTGCTTGGCTTCGAGTTTGCGTTCCAGAAAATCCAGCTCAGGGCTGGATGGCAACACGTACAGGTTGTCGAACGACGAGGCGTGTACAAACTCGTCAGGTCGACGATTGAAGACACTGAAGGCGACCGTCTGCTCCAGCAGATCGGCAACGGTATCTTTCAGTTCAGCCGCCGGTTTGCCCAGCAGGTAGTGGGTGGAGTTGCCTGCGGGTCCAGATCCACCACCAGGGTACGCTTTCCTCTTGCGGCGCTGATGGCCGCCAGATTACAGGTGATACTGGACTTGCCAACGCCACCTTTCTGATTGAATACAACCCGTCTCATGTCGTCTCTCCAATGGCCTTTATCGTTATTAATCCCTTTACCGCTACCATCCCATCACGGCTTTCACAAACGGAATGGTTAAACGTCGCTGGGCCTGCAGCGAATTCTCATCCAAGGTATCCAGCAGCCCCCCCAGCAGATCACCCAGCTTTCTCGGGGGGGCCCTGCGCATGATGAAGCCGGCAACATCCTCGCTCATCACCAGCCCGCGCTGCTCTGCCCGGGCCATCAGGATTCGCTGCCGGTCCTCATCCCGGTACACGCCCAGCTGAATGAGCAAGCCATGCGTCAGACGGATCCCAGGTCTGCCAGTCCGAACGGCAGCGAAGCGGGCACCTCGGACAGACTGACCACCAGCAGGCCATTGCGATCCAGCACCCGGTTGTACAGGTGGAAAACCGCCTCCTCCCAGCCGGGATCAGCCGCGGCATGCTCCAGATCGTCAAGACAGATCACATCATGACTGTCCAGGCCCGCCAGGGCGTCCGGGCCGAACGGCAGCAGCTCGACAATGCTGATGCAGACGGCGGTCTTCCCCCCCATCTGCTCGGACTCATGGCAGATCGCCTGCAACAGATGCTTTTGCCGGTATCGGAATCGCCACAGATCACAACCACCGGAAGCCCCCCCGACGGCTCCCGGCACACCAACTCCAGCCGCTGTGCGGCCGAACGGTTACGGTCACCGTGAAAGTTGTCGAAGCGGGCATCGTCCCGGAGCTTGACCCCCCCCAATACCATTTGTGAGGCTTTCATGACCGTTTCGCCCTCCAGGCCCGCAAACTCCACACGGCAACATAGTGGCCCCCCCCGCTCACCAGCGCGCTGACGGCAACCAGCCAGATCCCGGTGTCGATTACCCAGGGCTGCATGGGCAAACCCGCCAGCAGGATGATAATGGCGAGCGCCACCAGTATCTGGACAAACGTGTTGATCTTGCCCGGAATACTGGGTTCCATATCGAAGCGGCCGATGCCGTAATGAAAAGCCAGGCCGCCGCAGACAATGACAAGATCCCGACCCAGCACCAGGCAAACAGCCACAACGGAAGTACACCGGTAATGGTGAGCATGAGATAGGCCGAAATCAACAGCGCCTTGTCCGCGAGAGGGTCGGCCACAGCGCCAAGCCGGGAGCGCCAGTTGAAATGACGGGCCAGAAACCCGTCAAAGGCATCGGTCAGTGCGGCAACGAAGAATATCACCAGAGCCAGCCGGTAGTTACCTTCCAGCAGTGCGCCGGCGAACGGCACGATCAGCACCATTCGCAGGAATGTCAGTGCATTCGGGATCCAGCGCCACTGCCTAGAACTCACCGGGCCGCCTCCATCAAGCCATCAGCTTCGGTCGCCGCCAGTGGCGCCGGGAGCGGGTTGCCAGCGGTAATAAAGTACCTGGTACAAAGACTCAAAAGCCTGTTCGG
>JDSH01000298.1_pt1 | contig 11098 bp, 17 predicted proteins | sample 199451 | NCBI WGS metagenome assembly JDSH01 (sample SAMN02584198, study PRJNA231836) | bioreactor metagenome | isolation source: continuous culture bioreactor electron acceptor NO2- transfer2 day 38 after... | place: Germany: Bremen | reverse complement strand
AACAAAGCGGCACTTGATGGTTGCTTGTCCCTCGCTTGTTCTACCGGACGGAAGTGTGGGTCTCGACTTCGATATCATCCTCACTCAAGAGGCAGAAGCAGAGAGCTTGAATATAGCAACAAGCTGGAGGGAACAGCGCAAGGCTTTTTATCTCAACGAAAAGGTCAACTGTTTGCCTGCAAAGGGAAAAATTCGCAGAGGGATGGAAAGTGAAATGCTTCTCAATGGTGAATCCTGGGGGGGAGTACTTGACTGGGGGGGACGAGGCCGATGGACCTATCAGAATACCTGGTACTGGGCAAGTGCCTCTGCTTGGTGGAAAATATCCCCCCCTTCGGCTTGAACCTTGGTTATGGGTTTTCTGATCGAAGTACAGCAAGTGAGAATGCCATACTATATAATGGCAGAATTCATAAGATTGGAACGGTGGAATTTGTGTTCTCCAAAGAAGACCTTACCAAGGCATGGAGAATCAAAGATGACCAGGGAAGGCTCAACCTGATATTCACCCCCCCGGTGGTTGACCGTTCCAGCAATACCAATTTTGTCGTGATAAAGTCTATGCAACATCAGCTATTCGGGTATTTTAGTGGAACCTGTGTCCTTGATGATGGGAGTGAACTTGCAATCAAAGAGGTCCCTGGGTTTGCTGAACAAGTCTACAATCGCTGGTAAGGCTTTTTCTATATTTCGGATGTGTATGTCTTGCAAGAACTTGTTCATTTGTATAAACTGTGAAAGTTGAATTGCATGTCTCGGTATTTAACCGATAATCCACTCATACATTATCAGGAGTTCCATGTCAGAGTTATTAAGCTTTGCGGACCTAGGACTGTCCGCTCAAACCATTGCCGCCGTCAAATCCAAGGGATTTGAAGAACCAACAAAAATCCAAGCAGCATGTATACCATTGCTTCTTAAGGATCAGGTTGATGTAATCGGCCAGGCACAAACCGGAACCGGTAAAACAGCCGCTTTCGGTCTCCCCCCCATTCTAGAAATCGTAGACCCTTCTGTTAGGCAGGTACAGGCTCTTATTCTCGCTCCGACGAGAGAGTTGGCTGTGCAGGTTGCCGAAGAGATTAATTCTCTGAAGGGAGATCGTCATTTGGAAATCGCCGCTGTCTATGGAGGAGCCTCCATGGACTTACAGCTCAGAAAGCTACGCCGAGGTGTACATGTAGTTGTCGGTACCCCCCCCGGTCGTATTCTTGACCACCTCAGAAGAGGTTCCCTCAAGCTGGATCAGCTTAAGTTCGTTGTTCTGGACGAAGCTGATGAAATGCTTGATATGGGATTTGTTGAGGATATCGAGGAAGTTCTGAAACAAACACCCGAAAACAAGCGGATGCTCTGTTTCTCTGCTACCATGCCTGCACCAATCCAGCGTCTTGCTGGTAGGTTCATGCACGACCCTCAAATGGTAAAGATCAAGCAAGAGACACCAACCAGCGACCTCACCGATCAGATTTACGTCGAGGTAAGAGAGTCGGACAAGTTCGAAGCATTGACCCGTATCATCGATATGGAAGAAAGCTTCTACGGAATTGTATTCTGTAGGACCAAGGTCCAATGTGATGAAATCGGCCGTAAGCTGATGGACCGTGGGTATGACGCAGAACCTTTGCATGGTGACCTTTCTCAGAAACAGAGAGAAAACATCCTGCACAAAATGCGGGACAAATCCATCAGCATTATCGTCGCCACTGATGTGGCTGCTCGTGGTATCGACATTTCTGACCTTACCCATGTTATCAACTTCTCACTCCCTGAGGATCCGGAGGCTTACATCCACCGAATTGGAAGAACAGGAAGAGCAGGAAAACAGGTATTGCCATTACCTTTGTCGGTCCAAGAGAATTCAGACGATTCAGCTTTATCCAGAAGGTCTCCCAATCGGAAATCCGACGAGAATCAGTTCCCGATGCCACTGATATTATCGAGACCAAGAGAACAAGAATCATCAGTCAGCTCTCTGCAATCACTACGGATGAGGGCCAAGATAGTCCCTTCCTCACCATTGCAGAACAGCTCCTGGAAGACAAGCGTCCTGAGGATGTGGTAGCTTCATTGCTTGATCACTTCTACAAGGATGAATTGGATGTTTCCAAGTACCAGAATATCTCCTCAGGGGGGGGAAGAAATGAACGTGGTCCAAGGGAACAGCGCAGTGAAGACAATGGTTTTACCCGACTCTTTATCGCCCGTGGAAGAAAAGATGGCTTGGACAAGCGAAGACTTGTTGACTACTTGATTGAACAGGTAGGAGCAGAAGATCGTGACATCCAGAATGTAACGGTCAGAGATGATTTCTCCTTTGTCAGTGCTCCGTTGCAGGTAGCCGAACGAATCTTGCAGACATTCAGCTCTGTTGGTGCAGAAGGTAGACCAATCATTACCCGAGCTAAGCCGGACAATCCTAATGGGAAGCATCTCTCCGGAAGAAGAGGCGACCGTTATGATGATCGCCCCCCCAGCTCTTCTGATCGCAGACGCCTCGTAGAAGCAATGATGACTTCCAGCCGTATGGCAGGGACTCCTATGGTGGTGGTGATGACTATCGCCCCCCCCGTCCAAGTTTCCAGGATGATCGGCCAAGCCGCTCGCATGGAAAATACAGTGCCCCCCCTAAAGGGAAAAAAAGTTCTCGCCCTAAAAAGCGGTACAGAGACTAATAAAATACACCCACTTGTCCTTTCAAGTGGGTGTTTCACCTGTTCTCCCATGCTATACTGGTAGGCCGAATTGAGTTTGGAGTGGTATGAAATTCGATTTTCTTTCCTTTGTAGGCAAACATAGCAAAATTACCTTGGTTCTCGTCCTCTTGGTGACCGTATTCTTCGCTTATCATGCAGCACATCTGCAACTCGATGCTGATTACGTCACCTTGATGAATGAGAACGAGACCCCCCCTTCCTTATATCAGGGAGGGGGGGAAGGCCCTTACGTACCTCCAGTACAGGGTTCTTTAGTTGAAGATGTCGCAATTCCTGAGACAATGCAGCTAGAAACCACTATGCTTGGAAACCATCTCATTGCTGATGTTTCCGGCGAGCTCCCAGAAGAAGAACCACCATATACAACTACGTATCTTGTATTGGTGGAGAGTGAGAGAATGTTCGAGGCGGACACACTCAATAAAATCAGCAGCACAATGGAGAGACTGGATGCAACGGATTACCTGGGAAACAAGTTCTCCGTACTCGATTTCGTAACACTTGAGAAGAAGGGCACCAGGCTGATGAGTGTGCCTTTCTCATCCCGAGATGAATGGGATGAAGCTGATGTTCAACTTTTTAAACAACGAATAGAACAGGACCCCCCCATTGTAAAAAAACTACTTGGTCAGCGAGGACCTGAGTGGGATGTTGTTCTCTTTCGATTCAATGGCCCTTACCCCCCCAGAGCAGGAGAATGAGCTCTCGGCCCTATTGGACCCCCCCCTTCGAGATGAAGGAATGGGCGTACACATCAATGGAGGAGCGGTCATTACCAACCTCTTGATCAAGTACCTCAGCAGGGACCTCAGCATACTTCTCTCGCTCTGCTTCATCGCAATCCTGATAGTCTACTACCTGAGTTTCCGGGCAAAACGAAGTGTATTGCTCCCCCCTTCTCTATGTCGGTCATCGGCATCATCTGGACATTTGGAACCATGCGCTTGCTCGGGTATTCACTGACCATTGTCAATATCGTTACTCCCTGCATGGTGCTTAACCTCGGATCTTCATATGCCATCCACGTTATCGGAGAGTATTATACTGACTATGCAAAGGGAATGAACTCCATCGAATCCACCAAGAGAATCCTAAGAACTATCTTTTTTGCTTGTCTGACAACAGTTATCGGATTCCTCAGCCTACTTTTCTCCCAGACCCCCCCTGCACTCAGGGAGTTCGGTATTGCTGTAGGCATCGGCGTAACCTACTGTGCAATCCTCGCTTCTACCTATCTCCCAGCCCAGCTTAGCTTGGTTGTCCCTCCCAAGAAAGCACAGATTAGAACATACAAGAAGGGATACCTTGCACAGCTCGTTGTCATAATCGACAACCTCGTTAAAAGAAAATATGTACTGTTTGTCCTGCTCTGGCTTGTGGTTATCGCAGGCTATGGCCTAACCAAGGACCATATCTCCGTCAATACCAACTACATGTCCTACCTGCCAAAGAAAGATACCTTCGCCCAGAGCTCCCGCTATTTCGCCCAGAAGATGGGCGGAGACACACCCTATACGATCACCATTGATGCACCCGAAGGAGCAGATCAGTTCTTCCTCCAAAGCGAAAACCTATCTCAGGTATATGCCTTTGAGGAGGCCATACGCTCAGAACTTCCTGATGTACGACAGATCCTCTCATTTGCAAGCTATGTAAGCTTTGCCAATCAGGTGTATAGTGGGGGGGAGGAAGGCATCCCATCCTCGAGAGGCTTGCTGAATCTTATCAATCGGATGATCATCCTAATGAGCAACCAGAATGATGAGAACCTAGGTGCTATTCTTAACCCTGAAGGTACCAAGCTTACCATCTTCTTACAGAACTATGACTCCGTGGACAAGGATCTCATGACCATTTCCAGTTCCACTCGCATTGAGGAAGGAGTTAAGCGATTGCTTCCGCTCCTCCCTGATGGCACACAGGTGACACTGGGTGGGGGGGAACCACACAAGGTAATTCACTTTTCCTCCACCTTGCTCTCTGACCAAAGGAAGAGCACCTACGCCAGCTATATCTTGGTATTTCTTGTGGTTCTTGTGGCCTTTAAATCGCTGTCCCTTGCATTCTATTCGCTTATTCCTATTCTCACTGGGGGGGTTATGGCCAACTATGTATTCATGTACTTCTTCAATATTCCTTTTGATATGATCACGGTAAGTTTTGCTGCTGTTGCAGTGGGAGCAGGGATTGATGATGCGATTCACTTCCTCATACGCTACAAGAACAAGCTTGCTGAAGGAAAACTGTCAGTTGAAACTATGCTCTCTGAGACAATAAAGGAGACAGGACGACCTATCATCCTTACCACCCTTTCCATTGTTGCTGGAATGTTGATGTTCCTATTTGCCAGCTATACTCCAGTACGTTATTTTGGAAGCCTCATGAGTATTGCTCTATTGAACTGCATGCTTGCTACCTTGGTGGTGATGCCTTCGGTTATTACCCTTACCACACGTTTCAAGCGTCGTTTCGCACACTGAGACCAAGTCTTCGGCCCAACTGGAGAGTGTAAAACGTTCACTTGCCAGTTTTGATTTCTCTGCCATATCCTTCCTTTTCTGCTCATCAGAAACAAGAGAAGCGAGCGCGGTAACAAACGAATGGCTATCGGCACAGATGAAACCACATCCCTCTTCCTCTACAGAAAGACCTAGGCTATGATCTTCGCGAAGTACCACAGGAAGAGAACTTGCCATAGCCTCAACAAATCCCAAACCTTGAGATTCGCGAACAGAGGAGGAGATGAATACATCTGAGATTCTATAATACAGATGTACATTTTCTGCGGGAACCGCTCCCGCAAATACCACAAGCCCTTCCAATCCCAAATCAGCGACCTGCTTTTTCAGGCTCTCTTCCTTTGGCCCCCCCCACCTACCAGAAGTAGTCTTGCCGATGGTTCAAGAAAGGAGAGGAGAAAGAAGTCATCAATACTCTGGTTCACTCGTTTCTCGCTGGCAAGTCGACACACGGAGACCAGGATGCAATGTTCCTTGGAGAAACCAAAACTGGCACGTAAAGAAGCAATTTCTTCGGTTCCAACTGGACGCTGAAAACCTTCCAGGTCTATGCCACTGGGAAGGACAACAATTGGTTGCTTTACATGGTAGCGCTCCAGCATATGGCTGTGAGAAAGGGATGGACTGATCAAAAGATCACAATAACGTACCCGTCGCTTTACGATGGCTGCCATCATGGTGTCCCAGAGCGTGTGTCGGATTCGACGCGCAGCATCATACCGGGTAAAATCTGTATGACATGTATGAATCAGGGGGGGAATGTGCAATATTCCAGCAATCCTTCTAGCCCATCCCATCGTGAGAAACTCATTATTGGAGTGTACGATGTCTGGTTTCCAGGAGAGGATGTCATCAAGAAGAGGATCCTTATATGAAAAGGTCAACTGGGAATCCCTAAGCGGTTGTATCCGGCTTCCCTTCATGTAATAGACTCCTTCTTTATATGAAGAAACAGGAGCTTTTGAGATGGTGAGCAAACGCACCTCATGACCAAGGTGGCCAAGCATGTACTGTTCGTTGACCACAACGGTCGTTACACCGGTAATATGCGGTAGATAAAAATCTGTAGTGATAAGAATTTTCACCCAGAACTCTCCTGATTCCCATGATACCTTCTACCTATCTCGGAAGCAAGCAAGAGAAAAGTCTTAAAGACAGTTTCTCTACTTGTCCCTGTCGGGTTTTTATCCTATTCTTGACGCATGCACATAGCATTTTTATATGTCGATGCAGGGAAAGGCCACATTACCCCCCCTGCAAAAGCTTTGAGTGATGCCGCACTCCGGCTAGGCCATACCACCGTTGTTGCAGATTTGTTTGAAACGCTCAACGCACCCATCATCAATTGGATGAGCAAATCCAACTGGCGCTTGATGTTGCATTTTCCACGTCTTGAGGCGTTCATTGATCCTAAGCAGGACTCCTGGTTCAATGCAAGATTATTCCGTTTTCTGGGAACCCACAGCCATGCTGTAAAGGACTTTAAAGCGTGGTACGATGCAAATACTCCTGACTGTATTGTCGTTGCCCACTTCCTCGCCGGATGTCTCATTCAACCAATCGTTGCTCAGCTAGGATTACCGATACCAGTTTTTGAATATGTTACGGATGTTGTCTTCACCCCCCTAGGCTGGGAATAAATTCTGAATTGGACCGGTTCTACATTTGCACCCATCTGGGGGGGAAAGAACTTGCCATGCAGTTTGGGCAACAGGAAGAAACGATTTCGATTTGCCCGTTCCCCCCCTTGAAAACCCAGATGATGCACACCGAAATTCCAGAAAAACAACAAGCAAGAAAGAACCTTGGATTACAGGACCGTTTTACTGTCTTACTCAACCTTGGGGGGGGAGAAGGCATTGGTACGACCGATTTCCTTGAGGAAGTGCAAAAAAGAAACCTTGATTGGCAAATTATCACAGTCGGAACACTCAGTAGCAGCACGAAACTACATTACGAGCGTTTTCGTGAGAAATTCCCATCTTTTCCTCTTTTTACTCCCGGTTTTGTTGACAATATCCAGGACTATATCTGTGCGTGCGATGTCCAAGCTGGAAAGGCAGGGGGGGCAAATGCTTGATGGAATCCCTATATCTCAAACGTCCCTTCCTGATCTCCAACTTACTTTATGCGGCAAAACCCACTACCCAGTTCTTCGAACGGCATAAGGTTGGCTGGGTAGAGAACAGCATCCAAAAACAGGTTGATATCTTGCAAGCCTACAGTGAGGATAGCCATGCACAAGAGGCTATGAAGAAAGCATTTGAAAAGCTTCCTACCACCTTTGATAGTGATGCTTTTGCACAGATGATTGTCCAAGACGCAGAGAAATTTCTCAGGGATACTAGTGTCAGCAACCTGTAAAAGGAAAAGATATCTCCCACCACGTGTCATAATTGCACACTCTTTACAATGATTTCCCTCATACGATATAGTCCTTCTTAACGGAGGCCTCGTGTAAAACCAAGGTTTGTACACGTGCTAAGTCATCCACCAAATCCAATCATATAGGAGCTCTCTATGGCTGAAGGAACATTTTCTTCAGAGGGGGGGAGGCAGGTGGGTGGTTATATCACCCGTGTTTTGAGCGGTATGGCTCAAGGTCTCTTTGCCTCACTCATCATCGGTCTCATCATCAAACAAATTGGGCACTACAGCTCAATTCTTCTGCTCGAACACATCGGCATGGTAGCCCAATACCTTACTGGACCTGCAATCGGGATGGGGGGGGTTGCAATAGCAGTAGGGGGGGCATCCCCCCCTCTAGGGGGGTACTGGGAAGCGCTGTAGCGGGTGCTATTGGAGCTGGGACATTCTCCTTTGCAAATGGCATTGGCCTAGCCTGGGCGAGCCTGTCGGGGGGGCAATGGTGGCAGGTCTCGCAGCAGCAGAAAGCTCTAAACTTGTTGCAGGTAAAACAGGTGTGGATATCCTCATCGTTCCGCTCACTACTATATTGGTAGGATCACTGGTGGGATATTTCATTGCACCTCCCATTGCCGCCATGATGCGTTACATCGGAGCATTCATCAACTCATTAACCACACTCTATCCACTGCCTATGGGAATTTTGGTCTCTACTGTGGTAGGAATGGTGCTTACCCTTCCGATCAGTAGCGCAGCCATCAGCATAAGCCTTGGCCTCGATGGGCTCGCTGCAGGTGCGGCAGTTGTTGGGTGCAGTTGTCAGATGATTGGTTTTGCAGTGAGTTCCTACAAGGAGAACAAACTAGGAGGTTTGCTGAGCCAAGGGCTCGGAACCAGTATGATCCAGATTCCAAACATCTGGAGGAACCCCCCCCTCATCTGGATACCCCCCCCTACCCTCACCTCTGCAATCCTTGGTCCGATCAGCACCATAGTATTCAAGATGGAAAACAACAGTGCAGGGGGGGCAGGTATGGGCACCAGTGGTTTGGTCGGTCAGTTCAACGCAATAGCAGTAATGGGATTAGAGGCATGGCCAGTGGTACTCTTGATGCACTTTCTACTCCCCCCCGCTCTCATTACCCTCTTATTCAGTACCATCATGAGAAGGAAGGGCTGGATCAAGGAAGGTGATATGCTGCTTACATTGCGATAATATCTCTCAAGATATAAGAAAGCCCAACAATTCCGTCACGGAGTGTTGGGCTTTTTTTTGTCTTCAGATTAGATCAGAAGTAGAGTTCGAAGCTCACCGATAATTCCCATTCCACATCAAGGGGGGGGTCGAGGGTCCCTTTCATTGCATCCATGACATCAAAGAGATTGAAGCCGAGGGAGACACGCATTGGATGACTTGGGAAGCGGTCGAGGACACCCCCCCACCCTTCCATTCCTGCAGTGGCAAGCAGGGAATAGCCTTCCTCTGCGTCAGGATTTCCAAATATGCCGATATCAAGGAAGGGGGGTTTGCATAAGATTTGCAAATCCGAAATCGATGAACTCCATCATAAGGTTCAGGTTGAGCACCCCCCCCGCATAGGGGGGGACTCCCCCCCCATCTTCAAAGGTGATGGCATCGGAGCGAGTGAGGTAGCCCCCCCTGAAATATTCAGACACACTTTTTCCATCGGATGGGAGGAAAGTGTACTTTGTCGGATTCAGTCCAGAATAGAATCCATTGAACCGGAGGTGTGGATTGAATCGCCATACAACAAAGGGGGGAACCAAGTGATATTACTCTCGACATACCAATAACTCTTGTACTCAAATTCTTCACTCTGGTAATCACGATAGACGTGCTTGAAGTTGAAGATAAGCCTTCACGGTATTTATCCTTGCTGGAGAGGAAGTTGACCCTGCCTCCATTGCTGAGCGTATTGGTGTATTCCATATACTGTGCCAAAGACTCTCTTCCATACAGGTACTCAACTCCAGGGGGGGAGAAAGAGGTAGCCCACCTCCATCCGATGAATGGAAGTTTGAAGTTCGTCCCGAGCGTTGTTGAGAGGGTTGCATCATTCAAGTAATCAAGCTCAACCTTCTTGTTCGTGAGGAAGGTAATTTTAAAAGAAAGAGGTCGGCTGAATAGTTTCAAGTCATGCTGAATAAGATTGGTTTCTGTCTTGAGGTTAGTGAGTTTAGCATTCCACTCGAGAAGGTTGCTCAGGGTGTAGCGCCCCCCCTCGTTCTGCTTGAAGGGACCATAGGTCCAACTGAATCCGTGGATATCAGGGTTCATCTGCTCAAAACCGGTGGAAGGATCGTATTCCGCCCAGGTCTTCAGGTTCAGCTTTGTACCAAACAGGTCCAGCCCAGTCCAGTTGATATCATAGTTGAACTGCTGAGTAGGGGGGGCAGTGGGATCGAAAACACCATCAAACGAGAATGCAAGTCTCGTTTCCATGACGCGAAGCCCAGTCCAATTGATATCATACTCAATTTTACCGTCAGGGTTGCTGGTTTTTTGGCGTTCATATAGGAAATTAAGACTCAGGCTCGTCTCACCGATGGCAACCCCCCCTGTTACGTCAAATTCTAAATGGTCCTCGCGATCATCCCAATTTTCCAGTGTTCCATCATTCTGTGAAGTGTAGGCAGTTAGATTGAGTAAGCCGAAAGTTCCAAGCAGGTTCGTATCTTTCGCTTTAACCCCCCCAAAAAGGAATCCCGTCTCATCATTGTCAAACTTTGGATAGGGTAACGCTAAAAAGGTATTTGAATCTTCAATAAAAAAAGTGACGGTGTAGTAGCAATGCCATCAGAAAAAGAGGTGAAGGAGTATTCGTATTCAACACTTAGAAAGAGTTGCTTGTTTATGAGTGTTTGTCGCTTCGTGTTAAGGGCTTTCAGGAATGCATCTTCACTCTTCCAGACAGGGTCCCCCCCATCAGTAGGAATAATGGCACTACGCAAGGCAAACTGTGTGGTCTTGCCAGAAACCTCAAACTCATACGATTCTATTGCAAATCCAGTAATATCTTCAGAAGTCAGCAATGTATTGGAATCAGCGGCAAGGCCTCCGATAAAAAGCAATAAAAAAAGGCATACCAGAAGTGCCTGTTTCCTCAATATATTCATACCACCTCAATTTTCCCAAGAAACTTATGCTTATTGACAAGATTAGTTGCTTTACTGGTCAGTGTCAACACATAGTAAACAGAACTCAGGCAAGGAAGTAACAGGGAAAATAAAGGTATAGTAATAATCTTAGTAGATTGGTATCAAACCCGGGAATATATTAAGACAAATCCCCCCCGGGTTGCAAAATAGTTAGAAAAAGATTCTTACTCCTACCTGTACAATGTGGTCTAACTCAGCTTCAGACCAGGGGGGGCCGAATTCAGTAAAGCGCCCATCAAAGAACGTCTCATCAGGTTCACTTATTGGACGATTCCACTCTGAGAGGAACTGGTAGGAAGCGGTTATACTGATCGG
>JDSH01000297.1_pt1 | contig 11211 bp, 15 predicted proteins | sample 199451 | NCBI WGS metagenome assembly JDSH01 (sample SAMN02584198, study PRJNA231836) | bioreactor metagenome | isolation source: continuous culture bioreactor electron acceptor NO2- transfer2 day 38 after... | place: Germany: Bremen | reverse complement strand
TTTTTGATATCTCGGAAAAGCAACTTGCCCAGGATGCAACATACGCTGAGCGTCTTCATCTGGATATGGAATGTTATAAAGGTGATATGCGTGACTTATCCCAGTTTGCAGATTCCACTTTTGATGTGATCTACAATCCAACATCAACCTGTTTCATTGATGAGGTACACAGTATGTATCAACATTGCTACAGGATTCTGAAGCCGGGCGGGCGACTGCTGACCAGCATCACAAATCCTGTGCTCTATCTCTTCGACGAAAAGAAGGCTTTGAAAAACCACCTCCAAGTCAAATACACCATCCCCCCCTACTCAGACCTCAAGAGCCTTGGAAAGAAGGAATTGGAAAAACGTATGAGGAAAAATGATACCATTGAATTTTCCCATACACTCCAGGACCTGCTTGGCGGGCTCACCGACTGTGGTTTTCATTTGACTGGGATGTATAGTGACACTGCAGGATTCATGATGATCGACAGCTATATCCATGACTGCTATCTCGCAGTTCGTGCTGAGAAGAGCTTGTAGGTTCAAACCCATCTGTGTATACTAGAGTTATGGAAAACTATTTTGCAAGATTGCTTCTCTCAAGTGAACTCGATGACCCACTCTACTTTGCTCGGGTACATCAGAATATTGCCGACCTGGAGAAGAAAAGAGTTGCACACTTCAACGAATATGGTCCTATGAATCAGCAATACATTATCCTGATGGGTGAGCTGAATATGGCTTATTATCGTGCAGGAGAGACCCAGAAAGAACTGGAGATTGCCCAACTGATTTATCAGACAAGCCAACTGTTACACGGAGAAAATGATGAAGCAACCATAGAGGCTATGATTGCCCTCGGCACCTCTTATCTTGATGATGGGCAGAGTGCGGAAGCACAATCCATCGTTGAGGATCTGCTTAATCGTGACTATACCAATGATGAAGGTCCCTCCTACGACCTCTATATCGATTCGCTGTGCTTGCAAGCAGATATCTACCATAAAAGGAAGAAGTTTGATGAGGAGCTTTTGCTCCGTCAACAAGTGCTAACTATACTTACCTCCTTTCAAGGATCTACAAGCAGTCAGAGTATCATGGCCCGTTGTGCTCTAGGAGTATGTCTGGAGAGACGATACGCCTGGAGAGAGGCCCTTGAGCAGTATAGAATCATCCGCTCTTACCTTGATATCGAATCAGATTTTGCATCTGAGGCTGAGAAAATTGGACTGCTTGTACATATTGCTCGCTGTTATAGGAAACTGGGTGAAGTGGAAGATGCACGTACCCTCTACCGGTGGCCACCGTAAAGCCCATGTCAATTTTGGCCCCCCCGCCTCCCCCCCTTTGGCCTTGAAAATGCAAAGAATTCTTAGGGCTGCTGAGCAAAGCAAGCGATAATATCATTCTTGACATACATCAGTACAATAGTGTAGTAATTACCTGTAGAGTTAGCAAAGGCTAACCCTTATAAAAGAACTAATAATAAGCTCCTATGGAGGAACTATGAAACGTATTGCAATTGTGTATTATAGTGGAACAGGAAATACCGAAGCATTAGCTCAATCAGTGGCAAAGGGTGCCAAGGAAGCTGGTGCGGAAATCAAGATTATCAAGGCAGGTCTCTTCTCGGCTGATTTGCTTGATAGCTATGACGCTGTCGCGTTTGGTTGTCCGGCAATGGGCTCAGAGAGTTTGGAGGATGAGGTATTCGAACCGATGTTCAATGCACTCCTTCCCCCCCATCTCGAAGGAAAGCCTGTTGGGCTCTTTGGATCCTATGGATGGGGGGGAGACGGAGAGTGGATGGAAGACTGGGCAGAAGTCACAAAGGATGCAGGAGCAGTATTGGTTACCGATCCTGTCATCGCCTTGGATACTCCTGAAGAAGAAGCATTGGAAGCAGCCTTTTCACTAGGTACTACGCTTGCTGGCTAATCCCATCAAAAAATACGTCAACTTACTTGCGGTATATGCAGGGTGATGTAACGTATTGGGAGCCAATTCGACTACATCACAACCAACAATCGTCCTTTCCTTGGTAAGGACGGTAAGCAATGTAATTGCATCCCACCATGAGAGCCCACCGGGATCCGGGGGGGTACCGGTAGCGCTCATCAATCCACAATCAAATGCATCGACATCGAAGGTAATGTATAGTTTTTGGGAAAAGAAGATGGAAGGTCAAGTGTTTCCAATGAGTGCAAATTCTTTTGGCTATACAGGAACGATGCATCATAGTGGCCAACCTCATAACGTTCACGTGCTTCAAGGTCTTCCTCACTATAGTTCCGTATCCCTACCTGAAAAAGTGGAATGCCTGCCTCTACCGCACGCCTCATGACTGATGCATGGCTGAGTTTGCTGCCTTCATAGGCATCCCTTAGGTCCATGTGAGCATCGAACTGCAGGATACCTACCTCCCCCCCTTGTAGGAAACGGTCTCTCAGCAGAGGGATGGCAGCATTGGTTACCGAATGCTCTCCACCCAATAGTACAGGGATGGATCCATGGTCATGCGCTTGCAGGAGAGCCTCAGCTGCCGCAGCAATAGACTGGGCGACCATTCCGTCGGTCCCAATCGGTTCTCTTGTATGGATGCCCAAGAATCCTGGATTTCCAAATCCTTCAACGAGTTGTTCAAGCTGAGATGAGGCTTCTATGATCGCCAGAGGGCCCTGCGCTGTTCCTCCCATGTAGAAACAGTGTCTTCCAAAGGGAATGGAATTACATGAAAACGAGCTGTTTCCTTGTCACAGTTGGAAAATTCTGAATCCAAAAACCAGTGTTCCATTGCTTTTTCTCCTACGACAAGCGCCGTTGATAATCATCAAACCCAAAGGTTTTCGCCACTGAATACGTTCCATCACGATAGATACCGATATCAGGTAATGCAATACCATTGAACATGGTGGTCTTGACCATGGTGTAGTGCATCATGTCACAGAGTATAAGATGGTCCCCCCCAATCTTTGGTGCTTTCTCGAAGGTATAACTACCCACCCAGTCCCCCCCTGCCAAGCAGGATGATCCACCAAGACGATAGACACCACTCTCTTCCAGCTCCGCTCCTATTACATTCGGGGGGGAATACGGCATTTCAAGACAATCCGGCATATGGGCTGCAAAGGATGCATCAATCATCAATGTCTTTATATTTCCATTTTCAACTATGTCGAGAATCTCGGTAACCAGATACCCAGTTTCCCAAACGAAAGCTGCCCCCCCTGGTTCAACAATAAGCTTGATATACGGATATCGTTCATGGAAATCCTTGATAGTCTTCCTGAAGAGCTCTAGGTCATACCCTTCCCTGGTTACCAGATGACCACCACCAAGATTCAGCCACTCAATTTCACCAAGCAGATGTCCCCCCCAGTGTTTTTCAATGGATGATAGCGTATGTGCCAGTTCTTGTGCGCCACTCTCACAGAGATTATGGGAGTGCAGTCCACTTACTCCCTCTGGAAGGTGAGGAAGATCCTTGGGGGGGAGTATTCCCAAACGGCTTCCATAGCTGCAGGGGGGGTCATATAAGGCAGTGGAGACTGTCGAGTACATTGCATTGATGCGAAGCCCCCCCAATTTAGCATTACTACTTCTGTCACGATATGTTTCCAGTTGGGAAACAGAGTTAAACGTTATGTGTGTTGCCATAGAGGCAATGGTTTCAAATTCGTTCTTCTGATATACAGGAGCATAGGCATGTACTTCATCAAAATATGGAGATGCCAGAAGTGCTTCATTCAATGATGAAGCAGTTGCTCCGCTTGCTACAGAGGCTAACTCGGGGGGGAATACCGCGTGCATCGCAAACCCTTTAAGGGCAAAGAGGATTGATACAGGTAGTTCCTTTTGCAACTGTTCAATGATGGAAAGGTTCTTTTGAAAAAGCTCATACTCCAGCACGAAAGCTGGAGTATGGTTAATTTTCTTTATATCGATCATAGGCTACTCACCAAAGCAAGCTTGCCATCGACAACCACTTCCCAGGGAAGGCCCAGTGGTCCGAGTTCCTCAAGGAATGGATCAGGGTCGAACTGTTCCATATTGTTCACCCCCCAGGCTCCTTCCAGATGCCACGGGCAACCAAGCTGGTTCCAAGAGCAGCAGGAACACCTGTTGTATAACTTACTGCCTGTGCTTTTGTATCCTGGTAGGCCATCTGGTGGCTGCAGTTGTTGAAAATATAGAGAGTGCGCTCCTTGCCGTCCTTGATCCCCCCCTTGATCTGGCAACCAATGGAGGTTTGTCCCTTGTAGTTCTCTCCTAGAGAGGAAGGCTCAGGAAGTACGGCCTTGAGGAATTGCAATGGTTGTATTTCCATTCCCTGGAACATGACCGGCACGATACTGGTCATCCCAATGTCCTCAAGTACTCTCAGGTGTGTGATGTATTGTTCACTGAAGGTCATCCAGAAACGGGCACGCTTCAGACTTGGATAGTGTTTTACCAATGATTCCAACTCCTCATGGAAGAGTAGATAGCTCTCCTTTCCACCAATACGTGGATAGTCCACGTTCTGGTGAATTTCAAGAGGTTCTGTACTTTTCCACTCTCCTTGTTCATAGTAGCGTCCATTTTGGGTAATCTCACGGATATTGATCTCGGGATTAAAGTTGGTAGCAAAGCTCTTTCCATGGTCCCCCCCTGCATTACAGTCAACAATATCGAGATAGTGCATCTCATCGAAATAGTGTTTTGCCGCATAAGCGGAGAATACATTGGTAACCCCCCCTGGGTCGAAACCACTTCCCAGCAGTGCTGTCAGGCCAGCCTCTTTAAACTTTTCCTGGTAAGCCCACTGGTAGGAGTATTCAAAATGTGCCTCATCCTTCGGCTCGTAATTTGCAGTATCAACATAATCCACACCATATTTCAGGCAGGCATCCATGATAGGAAGATCCTGATAAGGAAGCGCTACATTAAGCACTACATCAGGCTTGAAGGTTTCCATCAAACTGACCAAGGCATCAACATCATCGGCATCAACCTGTGCTGTTTCAATCGGCACAGGACCTGCCTCAGCGGCAATTGCATCACATTTTGCTTTAGTTCTGCTCGCTAGCATGATTACTTCATATAGATCTTCCATTCTGGCAGATTTGCGTACGGCAACATTACCAACACCACCTGCTCCTATGATCATCAAACGTTTCTTTTCCATCTTTTACTCCTCTTGGTCGGTTTCGTAGTAGGTATATCCTCTGAGTCCGGCTGTATAGGCAGCAATGATGCGCCGCCTCTCAAGCGGGGGGGTTATCCTTCCATCCTGAACTGCACGTTCAGCTTTGTTTCTGATCAGAGCCTCCAAATGTTTTGGCTCATATTCCACGTAGCTTAATACATCAGCACAGTATCACCTTCCAACTCATTATGAAGTCGGAATTTCCCGTCGTCATAGGTAACTGAGGCAACATTGGTATCTCCCAGCAGATTGTGCAGGTCCCCCCCCAGTGTTTCCTGATAAGCACCCACCAAGAAGACCCCCCCGAGGATGTAGTCATCATTCTCAGGAAGGGTGTGAAGGCTGAGGGTGTTCTCCACTTCCCAGCGACCAATGAATCGATCGATCTTTCCCTCGCTGTCACAGGTAATGTCACTCAGGATTGCCTTTCTGTCCGGCCTCTTGTCCAGCATATGGATCGGCATGATGGGGGGGAATAATTGATCAATCGCCCATACATCAGGAAGCGATTGGAAGAGACTGAAGTTTCCATAGTAGATATCTGATAATTGCTGCTCCAACTTCTCAAACTCAGGGGGGGACTCAACTTCTCCATAGGTCTGCTTGATCTCTGCAACAATAGACCAGTAAACATGCTCTGCTGCAGCACGCTCCCTCATATTCACCTTACCATAGAGAAACTTGTTTCTAATCTCCTCACGGTAATAGTTCAGGTCGTTCAGGCACTCCTGTGCATTCTTTTCATTGAGCATCTTCCTTACGTAAAGGAGGTTCTCCAGTGCTGGAAGTACCTCTGGGTCGAGATTTGCCTCAACATCCTCGCCGTTCCAGAAAATATTGGTATCCAGGACGTTGAGCAGCAGGACCGAATAGTAGGAGACCAATGCTCTCCCAGACTCACTGAGCAAGGTTGGATGGGTAACCTTCTCTTCCTTGCAGATGGTCATTACTTCTTCTACAACGTCATCACAATACTCTTTGGTGGAGTAGTTCCTGCTGTTCGAGCTATCGGTATGCGAACCATCATAGTCAATTGCCAATCCCCCCCCGCCGATATCCAGCAAGCCCATAGGTGCACCCTCTTGGACCAATCCACAATAGAAACGTGCTGCTTCCGTTGCGCCCATACGGATGTCACGAATATTGGGTATCTGGCTTCCCAGATGATAGTGTAATAATTTCAGGCTATCGAGCATCTGCTCTTTCCTGAGCTTATCAACCACCTGGATAACCTGTGTGGTATTCAGGCCGAAGACACTGCGGTCCCCCCCACCACTGTCTGTCCAGTGTCCACTTGCAACGGTTGAGGGTTTCATTCTGAGTCCAATATTGGGCTTAACGCCCATTGCCCTACTACGTTCAAGAATGATATCCACTTCCCCCCCCGGCATTTCCACCACCAGAACGGTTTGCACCCCCCCCATGGAGAGGCCTCTCAGGGCCAAGTCAATATATTCCTCATCCTTGTATCCGTTACAGATAACATAGGCTTCCAGATCATCGATATGAGCAAGGGCAAGCAAAAGCTCAGCCTTGCTGCCGGTTTCCAAGCCATGGTGGTACTGTTTACCGTATTTACATATTTCCTCAACAACCTGTTGCTGTTGGTTTACCTTGATAGGATAGACGCCCCCCCGGTAGGTACCGGTATAGCCGGCATCCTTCATGGCACCAAGAAAACTCTCATTGATATGTTGGATCCTCGAGTCAAGAATATTTGAAAATCGCAGGAGTACAGGCAATTTCATACCTCTCTCTTGCAAACCCTTGACTATGGATAACAAGCTTACTTGACTTTTTGGGTCTTTATCTTTGAGCCGTACTTCCACTTCCCCCCCTTTCTCTGAGACATGAAAATACTCATTTCCCCCCCAGGATCGATGTGATACAGCTTTCTTGCGTCATCTAGTGTCCAAGTATCCATTACTTCTCCTCATAGGTCTTTTCGTTTCATCAGTATACCAGAATTTATCGACAATGCACACAGCAGTAACAGGGTACAGATAGAGAGTGAGATTCCCTTCAGGTTGTGAGGCGTAACAAGGATAAACACAAATATGTCTTACATCTTCTGTAATTTACAAGTCTTAATCTTGACAAATATCGAAGATTGGAGGATTATCTAATTGATATCATATTGATATCTTTTACTATCATACTTTGGAGGCATTCGTATGAATGAACCTGTCTACTCAAAAGAAAAAGTCCTAAACCGACCTTCAATCGGATTGACGATCCTGGTAGTCAATGTGCTGCTTATCCTCTTGTCATTTGCCCTGTTCATCTTTGGCATGGCTGCAGATATTCCAGGAGCATTCGTGCAGTTGTCATTACTCTTGGAGCACTCTATGGTTTTATCATTGGGCCAATCCTGTTTGGGGGGGGATTGAAGATAATCAAACCGAATGAAGCGTTGGTGCTTACCTTATTTGGTAAGTATTATGGGACACTCAAGAAAGAGGGATTTTTCTTTGTAAACCCATTTGTAACAGCGGTTAATCCTGCATCTTCATCTGAAAACTCTTCAGGATCCTATAAGCTTGAAGGAAAGACTGATGCGAATAAGAGTGGAACCACTGCCTATTCGATACAGATTCCAAAACGTAAGCTATCCCTCAAAGCAATGACACTGAATAATGAGAAGCAGAAAATCAATGACTCTCAGGGCAATCCAATCATTATCGGTGTTGTCGTTATCTGGAAAGTGGTTGATACCGCTAAAGCGGTGTTTGACGTTGACAACTATGTGGATTATCTTTCCATACAGTGCGATAGTGCACTGAGAAATGTGGTACGGCTCTTCCCTTACGATAGTGATGATGATGAAAAATCATTGAGAGGAAGTAGCAGGGAGGTAGCAGAGGATCTGCTGAAGGAACTACAAGGCAAGGTTGCCGTTGCCGGCCTGGAAATTCTGGAGGCAAGAATTACCCATCTCTCTTACGCTCCTGAGATTGCCGCAGCAATGTTGCAGCGTCAACAGGCTTCTGCTATCATCGCTGCGAGACAAAAAATTGTGGAAGGAGCGGTTGGAATGGTCCAGATGGCTCTTGAGCAGTTGAATGAGAGTGAGGTAGTGAACCTGGATGAAGAGCGTAAGGCTTCCATGGTAAGCAATCTTTTGGTTGTTCTTTGTGGAAACAAGGATGTACAGCCAATCGTAAACAGTGGGTCACTCTATTAGCATAAGGATGATGACGTATGGATGCAAAGGATAAGAGTAAGAAACAGGTATTGTTGCGTCTTTCGTCATCGCTGTGGAAAGAGCTGGCCGCTTGGGCGGAAGATGACTTCCGCTCCATAAACGGCCAGATTGAGTTTCTGCTCACCGAGAGCGTACGTTCCCGTAGGAAAGCGCTCAAGGATGACGATCAAGAGACATAGTATTGTGGGCTGGCTTGATGACCAGCCCACTCTACTGTTATTTGATGATTTTCTAAATTTATCCTTAAAGAGTTACAGAATTTCACACCAAAGGTCGAATGGTAAATTGCATACTATAGTCTCTTTACTGATTCTCGTACTTGTAAATAGACAGGCAGGCTTACCTGATGAGGTTCAACAACTTCTCCTTCAATAAGTTTAATCAGCATATCAACAGCTAGTCTTCCTCGTTCTGCTGTATCTTGATGAATTGTGGTGATTGTCGGCGAGGTTATCCTGCTGAAAATATTGTCATCAAACCCAGTGACTGAAATATCATCAGGTACACCAATATTAATCTTATGAAAAAAATGCTATTGCCTCTGAAGCGTAATAATCAGCAGAAAAGACTATAACAGTACATGCATTTTCAAGAGAAGAGAGTTCTGCATAGATTTTGTACCGTTCTTCTTTGCTCTGCGGAAGAGGAATGAAGGTTTCCTCTTCTAGGGTCAATCCATACTCTCTAAATCCATCTGTAAGCCCATGAAATCTCATATGGTCAGAAACTGTCCTGGTAGGGCCATTGGAGAGAAAAACCATTTCACGATGCCCCCCCATTGACAAGAGATACTTTGATAGCTGATAGCCTCCCAGTCGATCTTCTATACCCACCCGATAGTGTTTCATATCACCTTCAATATGGTAACTATCAATATGGACTACCGGACATGATACATGTTCATTGATGTGAGGGATTATCGATTGAGGAACCCAGAGAATAATGACTCCGGCAAGTTTCCAGGACTGGACAAACCGTAAGACTTCATTTTGGTCACTCGTTGTATGTACCATCATATAATACCCAAGTTTCCTTAGTTCCCATTCAATATTACCTAAAATGGTAAAACTAAATGGATCCTCGAGCTGGGTTTCATCCCGACGTGTCTCACTGAAAAAAAATCACTCCAACAATTCGAGAATTTTCATGAGCTAGTATAGTCGCTGCCATGTTTGGAGCATAATTTACTTCTTCCAGTATTCTTTCAACCTTTTCGCGTACCTCTGGAGAGACTTTCCCAGTTCTTCCGTGAATTACGTTTGAGACAGTAGTAGGACTGACACCAGCCCTCTGGGAAATTTCCTTAATAGTCTGCATATCCTTACTATAGGTATCTCCTACCATTTTGTCAAAAGAGAAATCCCTTACAAGTAAGGCTCCCAGCCAATCATCCAGGAGCCCTTACTTTCTTATTGAAGATACCCAAGCCACTTATTCTGAATATCAATCATGCGAGAGACCATATCATCGATGCGTGTAACTTGGTTTACTATTGGGTTTGCTATGATTGCCTGTGTAGCAAGATCCTTGCTTTTACACAGAATTGCTTCAGCTGTTAGATCATACACACCACAGTAGTTTCTAAGCAGTGCAAGATACCCCCCCTTCGGAAGAGATGGAATCTTGATACCGTTAACTCCATCTTTATTGATGATTGCAGGAACTTCCACTACCACCCAAGATGGAAGATCGGGTATCAGCCCATTATTTAAAACATTAACAGCTGGTTCTTCATATCCAGAATTGGTGATGATTCCTTCAATAATGGTACTACCCTTTCATGGACCTTTAATTCAATCTCAGGTTTATGTTCAACAGTAAGTGCTGCTCGATAATAATCATAGAAATCCAAGATTCCCCCCCTATGATCCACAATATCCCAGGCCCATGCTAGATACTCCCCCCCGAAGTGACTGTCTACTGTAATGGGGGGAGTAACTTGAAATAGTGAAGCATGAATTTGGCTATTCGTTTATCCGTCCATTCAAAACGTCCTTTTCGAGCAGAACCTTTTTTTATGGAACGCTTCATGGCTTTCCATTTGTCCAGTTTTAAGATAGGTCTCATAAAAATCACTATATCCAGCTTCATGTTTGAAGAATTCGTTTGCTTTCTCAAGCACCTGGGGGGGATAGAGATCCTCCCCCCCAGTTGCAATATCTTTCACTTGGTACATGCAACTGAAATGATTCAATCCAGCAGCCCGATAGGAAAATTTGTCACGCTCCATACCCAACATCTCAGGGAGCCAACGGTCGAGCCATCCAATTTCGTGACACATCCCTACAAACTTTGCCTCAGGGTACTTTCTCATTACGGTGGTTCCGATTGCCGTCATCGGATTCGAGTAATTGAAAATCCATGCATCAGGACAAATCTCAACTGCATCCCCCCCTACAATATCAAGGATGTGAGGAATAATTCGTAACGAATGGAACACACCACCTGGCCCTCCGTTTTCCCCCCCATAGACCTGGTGTATTCCATATTGCAGGGGGGGCACCTTCCAGTCATCATCCCAAAGCTTAAAACGATCACCTACCTCAATGGATGTGATGATGAAATCTGTTCCTTTGAAGGCTTCTTTCCTGTCGAGTGTTGCCTGAACAGAGAAGTCCAGTCCCTCTTTCTTGAGAAAATCATTTGCAATGCGGGCTACCCTATCTACTGCTTTAGCATTGATATCAAGCAATACCACCTCACTGCCGGCAAGTACCTTGCTTTGAAAAATATCACCGAGCATTCCGAGCCCGAACTGGAGAGATCCAGCTCCTACTAATACTATTTTCATAGCGTGTGTTCCTTCTATCGGTAATCCCGATATATTATTT
>JDSH01000296.1_pt1 | contig 11261 bp, 12 predicted proteins | sample 199451 | NCBI WGS metagenome assembly JDSH01 (sample SAMN02584198, study PRJNA231836) | bioreactor metagenome | isolation source: continuous culture bioreactor electron acceptor NO2- transfer2 day 38 after... | place: Germany: Bremen | reverse complement strand
ACCTTCAACCATCCCTTTGATTATGTAGCGTTGAGCAAACAAATATAGGATAATTATAGGTATTATAGCTAATAATGTTGAAGTTAGGATAAGATCCCACTGTTTCAGATATGCCCCCCCAGCAAAAGCAGTTACAGCAATTGGAAGGGTTTGCAATTCACCTTTCGATCCGAGTACAAGGTAAGGAAGCAGGTAGTCATTCCAAATCCATATTCCATTAAGGATCATAACCGTTACAATAATGGGTTTGAGAAGAGGAAACACTATTGAGAAAAATATTCGCGGATATGAACAACCATCAATAGTAGCGGCTTCTTCCAGTTCATAAGGGATATTTTTAATAAAACCATGAAAAACAAATATTGAGAGGGATGATCCAAAACCTAGGTATGAAAGAACAATACCTCCCATTGTACCAAGAAGACGTATATTGATAGCGTTGCCAAGTATCCTAAGCCATCTAACCAAGGGATACATAAGAACTTGGAACGGTATTACCATTGCAGCGACAAAAAAACATGAAGATGACAGCAGACCACATCTTTTTATCATTTCTCACGAGTACCCATGCTGCCATTGAAGAGAAAATGATAATTACGGCAAGTGAAGAGATAGTGATACCCACAGAATCCATAAAAGCACCTAGATAATCTACTGTTGAGTTATTGAAGATTCGAGAGATATTTATTCCAAGCTGTCCCCCCCAGGAAGATGGAAGAGCAACAGCATTGATGATATCTCGCGTGATGTCTTGGCAGAATTGAGAACAACCATAAGAAAAGGAATCATGAACAGTATAAATAGAAAAATGGTAATCAATTCCAATAAGAGTATGGATACTCGTGTTCTTTGTATTCTTGTTTTCCTCATTACATTTCTACCTCTTTCTTTTTATTGGTTGAAACTTGGATCAATGACACCACCACCAAGACGACGAAAAGTACCACAGCTTTCGATTGCGCCTGTGCCATTCTATTTGCCGAAGCAGTATCAAAAATATTCATTGCCAATAATTGTGAAGCCTTTACTGGAGTCTCCATAAATCGTGTGGCGGGTCCACCGTTTGTTAGGGTATAATTCATATCAAATTGCTTGAATGAATGCGTAAGCGTAAGGAAAAGGCTGATAGTGAATGCATTTGCCATCATAGGAATCAGAATATGGAAGACGTTTCGGAAAAACCCTGCACCATCAACGGAAGCTGCTTCCATGAGGGATTTGGGAATGCTTTGTATCGATGCGACATAAATCAACATAATATACCCGGAATATTGCCAGGTGTTCACTGCTGACATCGCCCAAATAACAGTATTTGGATTACTGAGAAAAGAGGTTTTTAGGAATTCTATGCCATACTGTGTTCCAATCGAAACGAGAATATTGTTAAAAATAAACTGCCAGATATAACCAAGTACGATACCTCCGATAAGATATGGTACGAAAAAACCGGCGCGATAGAAATTACGAAACCTCACTTTGCTTGTTACAATGAGGGAAAGAGAAAAACTCACAAGATTTACCAGTAGTACATTAATAATGGTGAACCCAACCGTGATCAGAAAGGAGTGAATAAAGTCAGGAGCCTTCAGGATCTTTGAAAAGTTTTCAAACCCTATAAACGTGACAGTCGGGCTCACACCATTCCAATCGGTCAAAGAATAATACATGCCAAGTAAGAACGGTATGACAATAATCAATATAAAAGTACATACAACTGGCAACAAAAACAAAGTATTGACAAGGCCTCGCTGTTTCATACCAAAATCCTCCTCTCTCTATTAGGGACCAAGGAAAGCTCATTTGCGATAAATAATGATGCACGGTTGATAGCCAACCGTACACCACTGGATTAGAGCAACCTTACATATTCGGGAGATTTCCAATTGCAACTTTCATGTCAGCAATGAAACCTTCAAGGTTATCCTGTTCCTGTGCAAACAGATCATAAATGGGTCCAAATACATTCTGGCCAGCTCCATCAGGAAGCATACCGAAGAATACTCCATAGTTTCCACCTTTCTTGTTTGCTTCCATGAGGGCCTGACTGAGCTTTCCCTTTGGTTCCAATGTCACTGAATTGAATGCTGGAATCATGCTCGCATCATTAACCATGTAACTATGCCCTTCTGGGGGGGTTCCAGCCATTGTTGCAAGAAACTTCTTTGCTTCTTCGACATTAGGTGAAAGCTTATTCACAACATAGAAACTGGGGGGGGCAAAGAGAAATAAACCTTCCTGAGGAGTATTGGTGAATGCGTGTGGGGGGGCATATCCCATCTCGAAATCAGCATTGAGTTGTCCCAAGTTTGGATCAACAGTTGCCTTGGTGCAAGAAAGCCGTCTTGCCTTGTGCAAAAGCAGCAACTTGGTCATCATATGCTCCGTTTACTAGGATTGCTTGGTCTGAATACTTATATAGGAGTTGCAAATATTTTGCATATTCCTGAATCGTGCTTCGTCCATCTTTCCTTCGAGGGCCATATCAATTACAGACGTATCGGTAAAGCCAAGGCCACCGCCCCCCCAGTACACTGCAAGGTTGTGTTGTGCAGCAACCCACCACATACCACCACTGAGGGATGCTGCCATGGATACAGGAGCATCAATACCCAAGAGGTCCTTCTTGGCTTCAAGGGTTTTAAAGGCTTCTTCATATGCATCACGTGTTGTAAGCGTAGTTGGATCGATTCCAGCCTTATCAAGAATCCCAGCATTATAAGCCATACCATACCCTTCAATTGCAACAGGGAAACCAATAACCTTTCCATCTACAATCATTTCAAGATCTGTGTCGTTTACCCAAGGCTGGTCAGAGAGATCAGCAATATAGTCTTTCCAAATCTCGTAGCCGCCCATTCCTTCAATAACAAAAATATCGGGAATCTGATCAGACTGTGCTTTTGCTTTCATACCACTACCATAGTCTCCACCACCGCCGAGAGCTTCTACGGTTACAGTAACTCCATCAGTGTTTTCAGAATAGAGAGCAGCATATGCATCCAATGCATCCTTTATTTCGACTTTGTTGTGAAACATAGTAACGACTTTCTCTCCCTGGTAGATTCTTGTGCCCCCCCACCTGCAAATATGCTGGACACTAGAAAAACTGATAATAAAACACCAAGAATTCCTTTCTTCATACAAACCTCCTTAGTGCAGATACTCTTACCGGCACTATTCATAAATAATATAGGTGTTACGTAACACCTTCTACTTAACACTACCATATCTTTGCTATGTGTCAAGAATTTTTTTTGCAAATTGTTATATTGCTAAATTAATAGATGTAGAAGTCCTTAATATTCAAATGAAGAATGTAGTAGAAAATATGATAAAAGCCTTATCCCTATTGATTATATAGTTCAAGGCTTTTACTTAATTAATGGAAATAATCTTCCCAACAAGTTATCAGTGGGCTGGCTTGATGACCAGCCCACTCTGCTATTATTTGATGATCCCCCCCTGTTTCTTCAGTTCGTTAACATTCAATGGATTATTGTAGGGTGATTCAAGTTTCCCCCCCTCATTAACCATCTTGATCACCTGCTTACGATAGGGACTATCCAGGTTCACCCCCCCAACAATCTTCCAGTTGTTGTCAACCTTTGGATATATGGTCCCCCCCTTTTCTTTGATGTAGGCTACAAGCATATCGCGAATTGAGTTTGGACTCTCCCATTCCCGTACTCCCGATACCAGTTTTTGTGCTTTCAGGGCAGAAGAATATCGGTAGTTGTTCACAGCAAGGGTAAGTTTCTGTGTATCAGAGAGTGGCTTACCCTTGAACATGACATTCTTGATCCTCTGCCCTTCAGGTTTGCTCAGGTCGATCTCGTAGTCAACACCGCTGAACATATCATAGAGATAGCCCGGCTTGTCTGGGTTGAAGCTGATGGAGAGGTCACCCGGCTTCCACTGGTTGTAGCAGGTTGCAGACCACTCCATATAGGCTTTCAGCTCAGCACCGGTGACTGGTACTCGATAGAGGGTATTGTCGTACTTGTAGATACCAAAGATGGTTCCGTAGTTGATCGCACCCTTGGGAATATCACTGGTATCGGCAAAGAGCGCAGCTGCTGACACATCTGCACCACTGTTAAGCAGTTGTACCTCATTGATGAAATCCATGACAGCGGTATCACGAAGTTTTCCCTCGGGGGGGATACCCATAATCTCATTCTTGGGTTGGAAGTCAACTGCTGCTGTACCAAAGATACCACCACTGGGACTTCCATCAGCAGAAGGTGCTCCACCGGAAATAAAGTCTCTGGTGGCCTGATGTGCCTCCTTAATGAAAGCATTCCCCCCCCTGATTAACTCACTCGGTTCATAGTCAGTCATATCAACGATGGTCACTTCCTGTCCATCAACCTGCTTGTTCTCATCAAGACTGAGGTCGATGCGAATAACCTCACGACCAAGGTTCTTTGCCCCCCCGCCGATAGCAATCCCATCCTGTACCTCTGCGATTGTGGTATGGGCATGCCCAACGATAAGCACATCAATCTCAGGGCAGAGCTCCAGGATAGCAAGGCCTCCATCACTGCCTCCGTCAACATCGTACTCAGGATACAGTCCCACATGAGCTACAACTACCAGGACATCGACCTTGTCATCCAGGATATCCACTACCCGTCTTGCAGCAGGGCCTACAGGTGCATAGACAAAGGGATCAGTCTTTTCGCCATCCCATCTTGGTGCATTTGGATTAGTAAGGCCGATGATGCCGACCTTTACTCCAGACCTCTCTACTATGGTGTACGGAAGGGCGGCCATGGTGCCATCCAATCGGGACATATTTGCCGATAGTAAAGGAAAGTTCGCCAGTTCCTGCATACGTTTGATCAAGTTCTCTCCAAAATTGAACTCATGGTTTCCCAATGTCAGGCTATCATAATCCAAGAGATTCATCGCACGGATGACAGGATGATCACCTTCCCTCTTGTTGTATAAATCATCAGTCATGATATTTCCCTGGATGATATCACCATTATCTACCAGGATGACATTAGGATGTGCATCACGAACTTGCTCCACATAGGTAGCAATACGGGCCATACCGTTGTTGTTTGTCTCCTTGTCGTTCTCATAACTGAATCCCCCCCAGACATTTCCATGAATATCTGTGGTAGCTAGGATGACCAGTTCCTCCGCCTGTTCTGGCAGGGGGGGTTGTGCAAAGAGGAATCCCATTGTGATGCAAAGCATCAAAATGCCGAGTAATACCCGCTTTAAGAGTACTCGTTTCATCATTCTACTCCTTTTCCCCCCCGATTTCCAATCGGTTAGTGTGATATCTCTATTCTAACACTGCTTTTCCAGAATCCAATATCAGTGGTACAACCGTTTTGCAATTTCTTTTCCGTCTTCGAACTGTGCCTCATATTCAACCGCCCCCCCTACACGGTCATATCGAACCCACGGACCATGTTTCACCCCCCCATGCTTAAAACTCCCTACCTGCCATACAATCCCATTCTCTCGGTAGTAATGCCAAAGCCCATCCATAAGGTTATCCTTGATGGGTCCCTCAGCCTTGATATTTCCATCCTTGAAGAAATAGGTCAGTTTCCCACCCTGCATTCGCTGTTCAACCTGACCATTCGAATACGTTTTCTCTTTCATTGTTCCCCCCCCTTGTTGATGCAAATGAAAAGAGCAAGAACCGTATTGATCCTTGCTCCTTGACAGTGTTTACACACAAATGAATTGCTGCAGAGTCGTCCTGCAGAGAGTTCTGGTAGTTTCATGACAGGAAAGCCAACCATTCTGCTTGCCTCCTGATTACACTTTACCGTAGCACACCTTCCTAGATTCGTACATCGTCTGCCTCTGTTTCTCGGAGATAATCCATCAACTTCCTGATGGTAAGTGGGGGGGCGCTCCCTTCATAGTGATTATTCACATTGATGTATATTACCTTACCCTCCTGTGCAAGTTTTACCAGTCTTGGAGCGATTGCAATCAATTCCTGATCATGGCTTTCAAGAATTCGATCCCATTTCCCTCCACTCTCCTTTTCAATTTCTTTCCTATCTTCACCATGCAAACGTACACAGAAAGGGGGGGAATGGAGATGGGACCCTGCTCTCTGTAATTGGGTGTCAAGATCATCCATCCAGTACCCAGAGAGCAATACAGGACCAATCTGTCGTTCCTCCAGGAAGGAGAAGTAGGATGTATCCATCCATGCAGGGTTCCTGAGCTCTACGGCATAGGGAAGAGAATCAGGGAGCAAAGAGAAAAACCTGTCAAGGGATTCAAGGAACTCATCACGATCCTTGAACATACTACGGTTCAGGTATCCAAACTGAAACATCAATAGGCCAATTTTTGGGATAAGCGGCTCAAGGGTTTCTATGAACCGATAAAACACCTCGGCATCAAGAAACCAAGGATTTGGTTCAGTCTTGCTCTGGTAACTGAATGGAAGGGTCAAGGTATTTGGACACTTGATGGTAAATTTGAAGCTGTCAGGAGTATCCTGGTCATATTCTCTCACATCATGGGGGGGGTCAGGAAGACCATAACTCCGCTTTCCCAGCGACCAGAACCATCTATCCACTTCCACCGAATCATAGGTATTGGCATACTGGGCAAGGTACCGCTTGGAACTACCAGGCTCATATACCAATCCTTCCCAACTTTCATATTTCCACGAACATGTTCCAAAGTGCATGGTATCCATGCCTTACTGTAACAAGGCTTGAGAGACTGAGCAAGGCCGGAACCTTGCAGTTCCGGCCTTGTGAGGAAGGTATATGAACACCCTAGGGCGCCACATTCAAGTTCCCAGCAGCCCATTCCTGGCAGAAATGGCTACCAGGTGTGCAAGAGTATGGGCAATCTCTTCAGTAAACTCATCTGCTGTAGCTCTCCAGCTCCAATTGACATCATTGCAGGTTGAAGGATAGTTCATTCTTGCTTGTTCATCCTTCTCCAATAAATCCTGCATGGGAATGATGGCTGTACGAGCACAGGAGAGCATCAGGGTGCGAATCATCTTCCGCACCACCTCATTCTCTTTGCAATCAAGATAGGTAAGCACCATCTCCTTGTCCTGTACATCAAGGGAATTGAACCAACCAAGGGTGGTATTGTTGTCATGGGTACCGGTATACGCTACAAAATTCTCCTGCCAGTTATGCGGTAGAAAATCATCATAATAATTACTTCTTCCCTTTTCATCCTTACTGAATCCAAATTGGAGTATTTTCATTCCAGGAAATCCATTATCATCACGCAAAGCTTCAACTGAGTCGGTCATCAACCCAAGGTCCTCGGCAATGATGGGGGGGACTGATCCAAAGTGGTCTCTTACCTGCTTGAAAAAGGTTTTACCGTCAACCGTAATCCATTGCCCACTTTCTGCTGTTCTATCCCCCCCGGCTGGTATTTCGTAGTATGCATCAAACCCTCTGAAGTGGTCTATTCTCAAAATATCAATCATGGCAAACAGTCGTTCCAATCGCTTGATCCACCACTGGTAACCCTCAGCTTCAAGAACATCCCAGTCATAGACAGGATTCCCCCCCCAAAGTTGCCCAGTTGCACTAAAGATATCTGGGGGGGGCACACCACTTACCGCGCTGAAATGCCCCCCCTCCTCATCCGTCTTGAACAGATGAAGATTACTCCAGGTATCTGCACTGTCAGCTGCCACGAAAATGGGGGGGACATCACCAACCAGTTGAATCCGCTTTGCATTCACATACCGTTTGAATGCATCCCACTGCAAAGCAAAGAAGTATTGCAACACCTTCCAGATGGCAATCTCTCTCTCATGTTCCAGGGAAAACGATCTCAAGACTTGCTTCTCACGTTTGGCAAAGTCTTCAGGCCATTGGTTGAACCAGCGGGCATCCTGATAGGTCTCATACAGGACCATGAAAAGCGCGTAGTCATCCAACCAGAACGATTGATCCTTACAAAACTCTAAGAATGCTTTTTCCTGATTTTTTTTCTCTTCAAGAAAAGCGATGGCAGCTTTTTTTTCAAGAGGGGGGGAAGCTTTCTCTCCTGCACCAGTTGAAAGTGTACCCTATCATCCGGAAAAGATGGCATGGATTGCAAATCCTCAGAGGAAAGGTATCCCTCATGCATCAACGATTCAAGGTCAATAAGCAATTCATTGCCGGCAAACGTGGAACGTGGAGCGTAGGGAGAATTCCCAAATCCTGTTGGATTGAGCGGCAAGAGCTGCCAGAGGCGGATATCTGCCTTCTCCATCCAATCGGCAACAGCATAGGCATTACGCCCCCCCAAGTCCCCCCCGATACCGTAAGGAGAAGGAAGGCTGGTGATGTGCAAGAGAATACCGGCATCTCGTTTATGCTTGCTATTCATCGTTGCTCACCTCTCTCATGGTAGGTACTTCTCATTGTCATCAACCCTTCACAGCGCCAGCAACTACACCACGGATGATGTGCTTCTGTGCTGCAAGATAGAAAGCAATGATCGGGACCATGGCCAAGACCAGCATTGCCATCATAGCCCCCCCCATATCGACCGCTCCATAGCCACCTCTCAGGTACTGGATGGCAACAGGAATTGTCTTGTACTCTGTTCCAATGGTCAGGTAAGGGAGCAGGTAGTCATTCCAGATCCACATGGAATTAAGGATGGCAACCGTTATTGCAGTTGGCTTAAGCATCGGAAAGACAATGAAGAAGTACGTCTTTACAGGCCCAGCCCCCCATCGATCATGGCAGCTTCTTCAAGGCTAAGGGGGGGAATACTCTTAATGAATCCACTGAACATAAAGGTTCCCAGTCCTGCACCAAAGCCTACATAGAGCACGATAATGCCAACTGGATTATCCAGATGAAGAACATTGGCCGTTTTACTCATCGTAAACATGACCATCTGGAAGGGGGGGACGATCATGGAGAACACCAACAGGTAATAGACAAAGTTGGTGAACTTTGTTTTCACCCTGGTTATATACCATGCCAGCATGCTCGTAACCAATGAGATGCTGATCACGGAGAAAACAGTGATGAACAGTGAATAGCCGAATGCATCAAAGAACTTGATCTTCTCTGATCCTGTAATATAGTTCTCCCCCCCTCCTGCATAGGTATCAGGATTGGGAAAGGAAAATGGTTCATTGGAAATGAACAGCTTTGATTTAAAAGAGTTCATCAATACGACCAAGATTGGAGAGATAAACAGAATGGTAAGGAGGGAAAGGATTATGATCAAACCATAATTAATCCGTTTAGATTTGGCTTGCAGGTTCATGCCTCTACCTCCTTGTTACGTGTAAGACGGAGCTGGCTTAGGGCAATGAATGCAACCAAAATGGTAAAGAGTACTGCCTTTGCCTGACCTACCCCCCCTTCGAAGCCACTGCGGCCATAGAAGGTGTTGAAGATGTTGAGTGCCAACATCTCTGTCTGCTTTCCAGGAGCACCAGCTGTGAGAGCAAGGTTCTGGTCAAACAACTTGAATCCGTTCGTAAGGGTGAGGAAACTACAAATGGTAATTGATGGCATGATCGAGGGAAGGATGACTGAACGCAACATGGTCCATCTTCCGGCTCCATCAATCTGTGCTGCTTCAATGAGATCATGAGAGATATTCTGAATACCGGCTATGTAGATGACCATCATGTATCCGATATTCTGCCAGTTCATCAGGACAACCAAACCCCCCCAGAATCCATATTTTGGATCACTGACGATGGTAACTCCCTGCCTGAGAAGAATACCATTGATGATTACCTGCCAGATCCAACCAAGGACAATGCCTCCGATCAGGTTAGGCATGAAGAATACTGTCCTGAAAAGGTTTGTCCCCCCCTTGATACCCCCCCGGGTAAGCAGCATCGCAAGCGCAAAGGCACCAAGGTTGATGGTTATCACGGAGACTATCGTAAAACGAATGGTAAACCAGAGAGCTGAAAGGAACTCCTTATCAATGAAGATGTTCCGGTAGTTCTCCAAGCCATTGAAGGTTGCATTCGTTACGGTACTGAACTTGAAGAAGGAAAGAACCACCCCCCCCATAACCATTGGGATCAGAAACGCAATAGCGAAGCAGATCAGACCTGGAAGCGCAAATAAAGCAAAATATTTCTGTATGGACTTTTGCATGAGGGACTCCCTTGTAAAACAGGCAAACCGCCTTGCCTTCCAATGAAGGTAGGCGGTTTATCCTAACATGTTTTCTACGAAGATTAGTTGGTCAAATCGTACTCAGTCTTCCAAGCATCGACAGCGACCTTCTCAACCTCGTTCCAATTCATCCTACCAACGCTGTACTCAGCAAGAGCTGCGCCGAACTTGTTCTTCCACTCCTCACTGGGGGGGATGATGGAGAATGCCCAAGGAACAGAGTTGACCCCCCCAGGCTTGTTCATCCAACGGATGACTTCCTTGGCCAATGGATCGGTGGGAAGCTCGCTATCCTTGAAGGAATTGAACGGTGTGATGAACATCAGGTCGTTCTTTACGAACTGCTTGCCTGTTTCGCTGGCAAAGAGCCATGCGAGGAACTGGTCAGCCATTTCCTGCTGTTCTGCACTTACATTACTGTTAATGCAGAGATAGTTTTCTGTTCCAACGTTCAGGCCTGCATTCTCCTCACCTTCAATCCCAGTGTAGATGGGCAGGAACTTTATGTCGGAATCAGCAACCTTGTTACCCTTGACACCAAGAATCTGACTGGCACCCCCCCAGTTGCCGTTCTGTACCATGGCAGCCTGGCCAAGTGCAAACTCTGCCATTGAATCATCAACACTCTTGCTTCCAAGCAAGCCAGGAGCAGTGGTGCTGTTGTTCAAATAGAGATCCCAGATGTTCTTCATGTTTTCACTGTAGGTGAATTCAAGTTCAGGGACGCTTGATCCAGCAGGAATATCCCTTGCTACCATCTCAAAATGGAGAGGAACGTTTACCAAGTGGGTCTGCCATCTCCACTGATTACCTGCAGACAGACTGGTGGAAGCAAAAACACCCTTGATACCCAAGGCATCCTTGTGCTTGGTCATATCCTCAACTACTGCCTTGAGGGTTGCAAAGTTGTTGATCTCATCTGCACTGGAGATGGATACAGCCTTGCCAGAAAGAGCAAAATATTTTCTCATGATTGCATCGTTGTAGATAATGCCATAGCCTTCAACAGCGTACGGGATAGCCAGAACCTTCTCACCATCAGTCAGAGCCATTGACTTGTCGCTGAGGATGCTGTAGAAATCAGTATTTCTCAGGTCAGCGGTATAGCTCTTGCTCTCTTTCAATCCAACAGGTCCATTGGTC
>JDSH01000295.1_pt1 | contig 11290 bp, 14 predicted proteins | sample 199451 | NCBI WGS metagenome assembly JDSH01 (sample SAMN02584198, study PRJNA231836) | bioreactor metagenome | isolation source: continuous culture bioreactor electron acceptor NO2- transfer2 day 38 after... | place: Germany: Bremen | reverse complement strand
TTAGGTAGCAAAACTCAAAAAAATATTCCTGACTAATTCTTATCTGTCCCCCCCATCAAATTTTGGCGACCAGCTTTCTTCTACATCCCAGTTGGCTCTGATTTCTATCTCCTTAGGGAAATAATTAACCCGCTCTGGCTGTTGGTTTTTGAGGTAATCACCCGTGTCCCAGCGTCCATTAGCGTTACGGTCTTCAATAATTTTGATCAGGTATTTCACCGGCAACAAATAAGGAAAATGCAGTCGTTGCGATGCTTTTACAATGAGTTGCTTCAGCATTACTTCCTTATCGTTCATCAATTGAATAATGTATTGTTGCGTGCTATCCGGAAGTACAAAATCGATGTAAAGATGGCCGTATTGATCTTCTGCCGGCACATTGAAATTGATTTGAGTGGTGTCATTGGTTTTGCCGCTATAGCCAAAAAACACCGAATCAGGAAAGCGGATTGCATAACTGCTTTCTGCCATCAACAGGGTATCTAGTGCATATTTAAGCCCCCCCACCGAATCCATTTTAACAAAACGTAAACGGTTCAAAATGGTGTCCGAATCAATAATAAGCCAGCTGGTGTCGCGCATCTGCATATTTGTGATTGGTTCATCGAAGTTTAGAAACAATCTTGCCGGCAAATCAATGCGGCGTCCTTTGGCATTATTTGTAATTGAAAGGCGTTCAGGCTTCAGGTTTTCTTCTTCTTTTTTTCGTCGGCTGGTTTGTTGGCTCTTTTCGGCAAGAGATAGTTTCAAAGTGTCAAGCACAAGCGTATCCTGTTTTACACTTAAAAATAAACTGTCGCTAATAGCCGGATTAAAATACCAGAATAAAGTATCGCGCGCTTTGGAGTAGAAATTGATTAGGTTGAAACTATCGGGTAAAGCGTTTAATGGCTCAATTTCTATTTCCGTTACCGGATACCTGAAAGCAAAGCGAAGCAGGCCTTTACGCACAAGTTCAGCACGAAGCAACCGCTGCACCGAATCTTGTTCCTGAAACATAAAAAGTCTCAAATTAAGTGCGTTTTCAAGTGGTGGCAACAAGACAGAGTCTGCTGAAAGACTATCGCTACAAAATCCATCGTACTATCACTAAGCATCCTGCGCTGAAGAATCTTTTCCGTGCTATCGCCTATTAAGGGATTCAGGCTGTCAGCTATAATCAAAAGACTATCAGACACTGCCTCTAAGCTATCATTTATCAGCGGCTTTTTATAAACCGGCACAATTAAACTATCAAGGAAAGCAATTTTTTTTCACCGGGCATATCATATAAAAAATTGCTATTCATATCGCTGAGCGCAAATATTTTATATCGCGTATCTTTCAGGTTTGCCAGCCTAAAATGGCCTGTTTCATCTGTGCGCGCCACATACAATGGCCGCAATAAATAAGGTAAAGAATCCACAGGAATTGTATCAGGAGCACGATCATAAAGCATCACCACAGCATCTTCAGGTGCCATCAGATCAAATGCATTATTTACGAGCCCTTCAATCGACATAGAATCGAGCACAGGCCCTGTTGAAAACACAAAGCTGTATCCACTTACCGGATTGTTTTCAGTAAGATCGCCAATAGCATCACCAAAAAAAATGGTGTAGGTTGTATTGGGTACCAGCTCTTCTTCAAACTTTATTTGCAAGGTTTTTCCGCGCAGGCGATACTCGGGATTTTTATTCAGCGGCGGCGAAATCAATACTTCTGATTGCGTGTTCGAGAGTTTCACAAACTCATCGAATGTAATTTCAATCGTGTTTTCAATAAAGTTTACCGATCTGTTAGCTGGATTAGACTGAACAACACCTGGAGGTTGTTCATCTTTTGGGCCGCCTCTGGGCATTACCGGATTAGCACATTGCTGCAATATCAAGCTCAAAAGCGAAATCAAAATTATTGCCAAAAATAACCTGCCCAAGCGTATTACCATAGTGTTGCAAAGATGCAAATAATTCCCGTTTCAGCCTTGGGCTTATAAAAGTTCAGCAACAATTTCTTTTGGAAATGACGCTACAACAAGGTAAAGCGCACCGGCAGTGTAAAATGCACACGTACAGGTTTATTGCGTTGCTTACCGGGTTTCCAGGCTGGCATTTGTTTTACCACACGCACGGCCTCCTCATCGCACCCGCCACCAATTCCACGCAAGACGTTTACATCAGAGACAGATCCATCGGGTTCTACCACAAAACTCACATACACAATCCCCCCCTGGATACCGCTTTCTTTAGCAAGTTGCGGGTATTTGGTTTGACTGGCGAAATATTGAATTCGTGCGGCATCACCTCCAGGAAACTCTGGCTGTTCTTCTACTACATAAAAAAAATTTCAGGCTCAACTATAGTTTCCTCTTGTGGTGGCCTTTCTACAGGGACATATTCCGGAATGACGGTGGTTTGATCTACTTCAGCCTGAATCTGAATATCAGCTTCCACGTCCTCTTTATCGTCAACTATAGTAAGCAGCGTAATTTGTTGCTTAGGTGCTTGTTCTGGCGGAGGCGGTGGAGTGGGTTGTTTGGTTTGAATCATTTCTTCCTGCACAACTTTTAATTCACTGCGGTTAAAATCTAAACTACTTGTCTGATTCGGGCGTTTCACCTGAAGAATAAAGAAAATGATTAGCAGACTTACTATCAATCCTACCTCAAAAAAAACAGGCCTTTCTTACTTTCAAGATCAGCCTGTGGTGTTTTGTAACTGATCATGGCTTTTAAGTATTGATTTACAGTAAAGTTAATCAAATCTTAAGGCGATGTCAAGCCTTGTGTTAATTAAATAAGTTAAAGGTAAAATGCTATTATTTGCGTACCTGACCCTGATTAAAAATGCCACCTAAAAGCGGATTTCTGTTCTTGTTAACCTTAAAATAGCCTTCATTAACCGTTTGAACTTCTTCAATGGTGTAAAAAGCGTTGGGATTGTGCTGGTTTATGATCGTCAACATTTCAGCAAGATTTTTTTTCTTGACAATACTGAACAGCATTTGAACGGGTCCGTTTTTGCCTTCAGCTCCAACCATTGTTACGCCATAGTTAGCTTCACGCAAGTGATTGATAAGGTTTGTAACATCTTTTTTGGGGGGATAATCCTAACTACCACAGTGCCTATCGACATCTTTTCAACTAAAATGATTCCTATATAGTTTCCCATGGCAAAACCAGCTCCATAACCAATATAGCTCATAAAATTGTCGAGCTGCTGCATAATCTGACCGATAGCCAACAACCAAATTATTACTTCAACAAAACCCAAAGCCGGTGCCAAATACTTATATCCACGCGAAACAAAAATAAGGCGTATTGTGCCGACACTTACGTCCATAATACGCGCTATAGCAATTAAAAGCGGCAATATGACATAATTGTATACTTCAATATGTATCCAATCAGGGAGATTAATCATAGTCTTAAAATTACAAATTTATAAGTGCAAAAGTAACCCAAATTAGGTGGTTTAAGAGTGAAATATTCGGTGAGTTCATAAAAAGACCTTTGCTTCAAAAACCCAAAAACCTTATTATTGAGTAAATTACGATATGTTTTTGCATTATACATTTGCATCATTTACTTTTGAGGCCTGGATGACTAAAATTAACTGTACTACTTTAGGTTTTTTACTACTGCTTTTTCTGCTAAATATAAATCCATTAGCAGCTTTTAATTCTATTGCTGGGGGGGATGATAAAACCAACACAGCGCCAACTATCTCAAAGCTTTCTTCCTGGGAAGCGATGACTGAAAGTGGTGTGGTAAACGCAGAATTTCGCTGGCTTTTTTTTAAACGATGGCACAAAAGTTATTCAACGCAAGGCTGGCATGATTGTGAAGGATGCTTCAGCAGAGGAGGTTGCTGCCATTATCCGCAATTACGCTTTGATTCCACAATGGATGAATGCCGCAGACGATGCCAGCTTAATTGCACAACCCAGCAAAAATTTATGGGCTATTTTTATTGTTTTTGAGCTTCCATGGCCTTTGCGAAATAAGTACCTAATCAATGAAGTAAGCGAACAAAAACACCCTTTTTTTTGTCGTTTTATACTTTTAGCATAAACAGTAGCGAAGCATATAAACCACCTTTTGAGTGTAAAATCAATGATTTCGGACATTATGAAGGCGTTTGGAAGGTGTACTCTTTGCAAAAAGACATCACGTATATTGAATTTTCGGCCTTTTCGACTGAGCCACCGCAATTTCCACGTTGGATACAAGACCCCCCCATCATAAATCGTTCTTTTACCAAAACGATGGAAAATTTTTATCACTTAATAACTGATTTACATTAAAAAAGGCTGCTCAAATTTTATTGAACAGCCTTTTAAGAATAAATCATTTTGCTTTACAGCGGAATATTTCCATGTTTCTTTGCCGGATTTACTTTTGATTTGGATTGCGTCATTTCCAGTGCCTGAATCAATTTTTTACGGGTATCTCTTGGCCGGATAATTTCATCAATATAACCCAAAGCAGCAGCCTTATAAGGACTGGCAAAAGTGCGCCTGTAATCCTCAATGGCTTTTTCGCGCTCTGCTTCATTAAGTTTATTGCGGTAAATAATATTTACGGCACCTTCAGGTCCCATTACGGCAATTTCAGCCGTTGGAAAAGCAAAATTCATATCAGCACCAATATGCTTGCTTGACATTACATCGTAAGCACCGCCATAGGCTTTGCGTGTAATCACTGTGATTTTTGGCACCGTGGCTTCGGCAAATGCATATAAGAGTTTTGCACCATGTTTGATGATTCCACCAAATTCCTGGGTAGTGCCAGGCAAAAAGCCAGGAACATCTTCAAAAGTAATAAGCGGGATATTGAAAGCATCGCAGAAACGCACAAAACGTGCAGCTTTTGTGGAGCTATCGATATCTAAAACACCTGCCAAAACCGCTGGTTGATTGGCAACAATTCCGACCGGTTTTCCGCCCAGACGAGAAAAACCCACAATAATGTTTTTAGCATAATAGGGTTGTATTTCAAAAAAATGCTTGTCATCAACCACACTGGTGATGATTTCGTGCATATCGTATGGCTTGTTGGGGGGGTCGTCTGGAACAATCGTATCCAGGCTGTCTTCTTCGCGATGAATGCTGTCGGTACAAACCTTTATTGGCGGGTCTTCCATATTGTTTGAGGGCAGAAAACTCATCAGTTCGCGCAGCATCATCATAGCTTGCTCGTCGTTTTCGGCCATCAGATGCGCCACACCACTTTTAGAGTTGTGCGTCATGGCGCCACCCAATTCATCTTTGGTAACTTCCTCATGGGTAACGGTTTTGATTACATCAGGACCAGTAACAAACATATAAGAAGTGTCTTTTACCATCATGATAAAATCAGTGATAGCAGGCGAATACACTGCACCACCGGCGCAGGGGGGGCCGAGGATAGCTGAAATTTGTGGTATTACGCCTGATGACATCACATTGCGGTAAAAAAATATCCGCATAACCACCTAAGCTTTCCACCCCCCCTTCCTGAATACGCGCACCTCCCGAATCGTTGAGGCCAATAACAGGTGCTCCCATCTTCATGGCGAGGTCCATAATTTTCACAATTTTATCTGCATTAGCACGGCTTAGCGAACCGCCAAATACCGTAAAATCCTGCGCGAAAACATACACGAGTCGGCCGTCAATTTTGCCATAACCTGTCACAACACCATCGCCCAAAAACTTCTGTTTATCCATATCGAAGTCGGTGCTGCGGTGGGTTACAAATTTGTCTATCTCTGCAAAAGTATTGGGATCAAGCAGGTCAAGCAGCCGTTCACGGGCTGTTTTTCGGCCTGCTGCATGTTGTTTTTCTATTCGTTCTATACCGCCGCCAAGTTCGGCCAGCTTATCTGTTTCCTGAAAAAGTTTAAATTTCTTTTCTGATGACATGATTTTTCTTTTTTTCTGTGTTTTTACTCGATAATCACCATTACCTGGTCGCTGCTCACCGTATCTCCTTCTTTCACCAGCAATTTCTTGATCACCCTATCCTGTTTTACTTTGTATTCACTTTCCATTTTCATGGCTGATACTACCACCACGGTTTCACCTGCTTTTACCTTATCACCTTCTTTCACAAGCACTTTCACTACTTTTCCGGGCATAGGCGAAGCAATAACATTTTGGTCTTCGCCATCATCTTTCTTACGATTTTTAAGGTATTTTGATTCGGCATCAATTACTTCCACATCAAAGGATTCGTAAAGCGTATTGACCAGGTAAGTCTTGGCATTCTTGCCTTCTACCAGCTCCACATTAAAAGAATTGTTGTTGAGCAAAATGCTATAAACACCTCTTTCCACCTCCAAAATGTCTAATTCATACACTTTTTTTATCAAGCATCACCTGAATTTTATTGCCATCTCTGCTCAGCAGTTCAATATTGGCGATGCGCTCGTTGATTTTTAATTCGTACGACATACGTTATAGGATATTAGCTTGTTAGAGTCGCAGTATGGAACGTTTGCGACCAAAATCTTTCCAGTTGTTGCCCAGGTCTTTGGTAATAGCCTGTGGCTGAATTTTTTTCCAGCTTTGTGATATAATCAAAAAAGGCGGTAATAATTGCCACATCTTCGCACTGTCCGTCACAGTTTTTGCGTGGCTTCAGATATTGCTGATTTTCCTCGATGAAATGGGTATTGTAACGCCCTTCAATAAACGCAGGCACTTCTAAAATCCTGCTCAAATAGGGAATGGATGTTTTTACACCAGTAATTTTGTAATTGTACAAAGCACGTTTCATCCGGGCAATGGCTTCCGTACGTGTTTCGCCCCCCCAAACAATCAGTTTTGAAATCATTGGGTCATAATACATCGGAATTTCATAACCTTCATAGGCATAACCATCATGCCTAACCCCCCCCAATCCCAAAGGCTCTGTAATATGCTTTATCACACCCGGTGAAGGCATAAAGTTATTGTCAGAGTCTTCGGCGTAGATACGCACCTCGATTGCATGACCGTGTTGTTTCAGGTCTTCCTGCTTAAATTCCAACTCAAAACCATTGGAAATATTAATTTGTTGTTTTACCAGATCAACACCCACAACACGCTCTGTAACTGGATGTTCCACCTGTAAACGGGTATTCATTTCTAGGAAATAATAATTCAGGTCATCATCCACAATAAACTCAATTGTGCCGGCGCCGTGATAATTTACAGCTTTGGCAGCGGCCACAGCAGCTTCGCCCATTTTAGCGCGCACTTCGGGAGTCATGATCGGCGAGGGTGTTTCTTCTACTACTTTTTGATGGCGGCGCTGCACTGAACATTCACGCTCAAAAAGGTGAACAACATGGCCATGTTTATCACCTAAAACCTGAAACTCAATATGATGCGGTGAATTTATATACTTCTCGATATACACTGCATCATCACCAAAGGCTGCTTTTGCCTCGGAACGGGCACTGCTTACGGCGTCCAGAATCTGGCTTTCTTCTTTCACCAGACGCATCCCTTTACCACCACCACCAGCACTGGCTTTTATCATTACTGGTAGGCCAATTTCATGGATAATCTCAACCGCTTTTTTAAGATCAGTAATGGGCTCTGTTGTTCCAGGTACCACCGGAACACCAGCAGCAATCATAGTTTTTCGGGCAGTAATTTTATCACCCATTGTTTCGATGGCATAAGCATCGGGACCAACAAAAATAATTCCCTCTTCTTTACAACGGCCCGAGAAAGTGGCGTTTTCAGACAAAAAAACCATAGCTGGATGGATAGCATCTGCGCCAGAAGTTTTGGCCACTTCAATAATTTTTTCCATTTTCAGGTAACTCTCCGCAGAAGGCGAAGGTCCGATATAATAGGCTTCATCAGCATAACGTACATGCATTGAACTGCGGTCAGCTTCTGAAAAAAAACACCAACAGTTTTTATGCCCATTTCTCGGCAGGAGCGCATGATTCTAACTGCAATTTCTCCTCTGTTTGCGACAAGTACTTTTTTTAATCATAAAATAGTATGTTGTTATTTTACAGCTTCTTAAGTAAAATAATAAAGAACTAAAGAGCGGTAAAGATAACCAATAATTGCAAAAACGATAATTTAGACCAAATAAGAATAGTGTTAGTTTATTAACATTAGAGCTTTAAAGAATGAAGCTGCTTTTTGGGTAAAAAAAGCGGTTCAACTAAAAACACAAGCAATCTAAGCAAACAGAGGTCAATAATTGTTCAGGTAGAATAAACAAAGCTTTTTGATTGACAAAAATTGATGTACATTTGTATGTCTATCTGATAAACAATAACAAATTCAGGCAATTAAACAGACTAATCCACCAAATCAACCCTAAGAGATGACAATAGATAAGCAGCGGAAAATAATCCTATGTGTATTACTTATGGGTGTTTTTTTTGTGGCCCTGTGCAGTCACAAACCGCAGCTTTGGCCTTGAAAATTGACAGCCTGCAAGATATTCTGCATCAAACAGATGGCGCACAGCAATCGGCAATTCAGCTTGAGTTGGCTAAAACCTTCGCTGCTTTTGATCCGCCGAAAGCCGAAATACAACTTAAACAATTGCTATCCGACAGTGTGCACAACGAACTAAAAAAAGGCACATCAATCAGAGGCGCTGCTACTTATGACAGAAATACAGCTCGACAAGGGAGAATATGCCTCCGCCATTCCATTTTTAAAAGCATCTGCCCAGCTTGCTTTAACAAGCGAAATTGAGCCTAAAACACCCTTACTGAAACCGATTGCAGAAAAAAAACCACTTTCTGAGAAGAAAAATATATTCAATTTTCACACCATTTCAATAGTGGTTTTGGCTATGCTGTTTTTGATCTTACTCGTGCTTTTCATCAATCAAAAAATTACACAAAAGCGCCTGCTCAAAGAAGCTGAAAAGCGGTACCTAAATTATTTAGATGTCTTTACCAAAAAGGAAGAAGATATCGAACAGCATATCAACCAACATACCAAAGAGCTGAACGAACAAATCGAAGAAAGCCGCCAAAAAGACTTAGCCCTGAAAAAAAAGCTTTGAAAAGAGCAGAAGATGCCAACTATTTGAAAAATGCATTTTTGGCCAATATGAGCCACGAAATCAGGATGCCACTCAATGGTATAATTGGCTTTTCAAGCTTGCTCGAAACGGAGCTTTCGTTGCTCGAAAACAAAGAATTATATGAGTATGCTACTGGCATTCAGCAAAGTGGCGACCGACTTCTCAATCTGCTCAATAATATTATCGACATCAGCCGCATTGAAGCCAACGAAATTGAAGTGGATATACATTCCTGTGACGTAAACCAAATAATGCAGCATGTGTTTGACCTGACGGTATTTTCGGCAAATGAAAAAGCTTGGCATTTAAATCGAAGCTTGGTAAAGTGCCGCCTGTAATAGCTGATAATGCGAAACTGATGCGTGTTTTTCATATTGTTGTTGAAAATGCCATAAAATATACCGACGAAGGATTTGTAACCATTACAAGCACATACGATGCCGAAAAAAACCAGGTTATTGTAAAGGTAAAAGACACTGGCCAGGGCATGGAAGAGGAATACCAGCAACATCTTTTTGAAGCTTTCAGACAGGAAAGTGTAGGCTACAACCGCTCGTATCAAGGTGCGGGATTAGGTTTACCGCTTGCCAAGCGACTGCTAAGCCTGATGTTTGCCGATATTGACATCGAAAGCAAACGTGATTTTGGAACTACCGTAAAATTATATTTAGCCTGCGAAAGTCCTGGTAATAAAAATAAAGGACTGGAAAACACACAGCGAATTATTGCGATACCCAATGCACCGGAAATTGGTCAGCTCGATATTTTTATTGTAGAAGACGACAGGATGAACCGTATGGTTCTGGAAAAAATCCTACATAAAGCTGGTCACCTTACCATGGCTATTGATGGCGAAGAAAGCTTGAAAATAATCAGTGAAACGCATAAGCGCGGTCATGTTTTCCAGGTGATGCTTTTTGACATCAATCTACCTTCGCCCTGGGACGGCATCAAACTGATGAAAGAAATAAGAAAAACTTATAAGGAATACCGCTATGTGCCATTTATTGCGCAAACTGCTTATGCTATGGCCGGCGACCGCGAAAAAAAATGCTCGATGCAGGATTTGATGATTATATCGCCAAACCCATTAATAAAAATGAGCTGATGACCATTATTAAAAATCAGCTGGATAAATTAGCCCCCCCACTTCAAAAATAGAATAAGACTTACTTTTGCAGTAAAATAAACTCGAAAAAAAAGAATCTAACAACTTAAATCTCAAACAAATGTCCAAACTATCAGATCATGTAAAACCAGGCGTTGCCAGCGGCGACGATCTGCAAATAATTTTTAAATATGCCAAAGCCGGCAAATATGCTATGCCAGCTGTAAACGTTATTGGCACCAACTCCATCAATGCCGTGCTTGAAGTAGCGCGCGATGTAAACTCACCCGTTATCATTCAGTTTTCAAATGGTGGCGCGGCTTTTTATGCTGGAAAAGGACTTTCTAACGAAAATGAGAAAGCAGCTATTGCCGGTGCCATTTCAGGTGCTCATCACATCCATCAAATGGCCGAAATGTATGGTGTTCCTGTGATTTTACACACCGACCATGCTGCTAAAAAATTGCTGCCATGGATAGACGGATTATTGGATGCCGGAGAGAAATTTTATGCCGAACACGGCAAACCTTTATTCAGCTCCCATATGCTCGACCTTTCTGAAGAACCGCTGGAAGAGAACCTGGAAATTTGTGAACGCTACCTGAAACGCATGTCAAAAATGGGCATGACTTTGGAAATCGAACTCGGGATAACAGGTGGAGAAGAAGATGGCGTGGACAATACCGATGTTGACAGCTCCAAACTTTATACCCAGCCCGAAGAAGTAGCTCAGGCTTATGAAGTACTAAGCAAAATCAGCGACCGATTCACCATTGCAGCAGCTTTTGGCAACGTACACGGCGTTTATAAACCAGGCAATGTAAAATTGCAACCTGTTATTTTACATAACTCACAAAAATATATTCAGGAAAAATTCAAAACCGAACCAAATCCAGTAAACTTTGTGTTTCACGGTGGATCAGGATCTGAGCCAGCACAAATTGAGGAAGCACTTGGATATGGCGTTGTAAAAATGAATATTGACACCGATACGCAATGGGCGTTTTGGGATGGCGTGCGCGCTTTTGAAGCTAAAAGCCATGATTATCTGCAAGGACAAATCGGAAACCCAACCGGCACTGACAGTCCGAACAAAAAATACTATGACCCACGCAAATGGCTTCGCGAAGGCGAAGTTGCAATGATAAAACGCCTCAAAAGTACGCTTT
>JDSH01000294.1_pt1 | contig 11329 bp, 12 predicted proteins | sample 199451 | NCBI WGS metagenome assembly JDSH01 (sample SAMN02584198, study PRJNA231836) | bioreactor metagenome | isolation source: continuous culture bioreactor electron acceptor NO2- transfer2 day 38 after... | place: Germany: Bremen | reverse complement strand
CGCCATCACTTTCATGTTCTAGATTTAAGATATTCAATCCCTGCGATCCGTGCCATACCGGAACAATCATGCTCGATGAAGAGAAAAGCGTGAGCACCAACATCGTATGGGGGGGCTTTTATGGGAGTGTAAGAGACCCAGCAAAAATTTGTTCTTCATTTCTCTTTAAGGTATTCACGTATGAGAATTGAATTCCTGTTCTATTCTTCGTATAGGGTAGCAATACCACGTATTCGACGCTTCATTTCTTTGCGGATATGCACGGGTTCCAAGCACTCGCACTTATCCCCCCCAAAACTAAGAAGAATATTGTAATAGTATTCATTCTCTATGAAGGGAAAACTTACAATGTAGTACTCATCACCGTCAGGAGAAAAGTGGTCATAGGTGCAATAATCAAGTACCCTATCCATTACTGATCTATGAATACGAATTTTGATTTGTATTTGCATAGTTTTCAAAGTATCTGAGAAATCCAACTGTGGTTTTTGATAATCCCGTGGAGTAAAACATTCCTCGAGTACTTGTAGGTTTGATGTACGAGATAGTTTAAATAAGCGAAAATCATTTCTTTTATGGCAATACCCTTGCCAATACCAATGACTGCTTTTCAATACAAGCTGATAAGGCTCAGCTGTTCGTGTGGTTTTATTTCCATAGCGGTCTGCATATTCAAACGAAAGCAGCTTGTTTTTCTGTAAAGCCGTTTTGATTGCTTTCAAATTTGGTTGTATGTTCTTGTTTCCCATCCACGGACTCAAATCTATGAATATTTGGTTCGCTTTTACTGCAATGTCTTTTGCCCTATCAGCGGGGGGGATAAAGCTCTTGACTTTCGCAAGGACATGTTCCAGCTCATCACCTCTAATCATTCCTGATAGACTGGAAAGCCCCCCCATCAAGATAGCGGAAAGATCGTCAGCTGAAAAAACCTTTCTATCAAGCTTGTATTCCCTCATGATCTCAAAGCCGCCACCCACTCCCGATGTTGATCGAACAGGAATACCAGCCCTATTGATCGCGTCTATATCACGATAGATTGTACGGTTTGAAACTTCAAAAGTATCTGCTAACTCCTGCGCACCAATACGATTTTTATCAAGGAGTATCATTACTATGCTAACAAGTCTGTCCACTTTCATCTGATAGCCGTCTTTCAGTAATTTTTTTTAAATAATTTTAATTGTTGCCATACTGTTGTCAACAATTGCAAACTATACTGAAAAAACAAATAAAGCAATCTATCGGGAGGATGCGCTATGCAGAAAAGAGCCTTGGTCGTGATCGATATCCAGAATGACATAACAAAGAATTACAAGAATGTTATTGGCAATATCAATAGAGCTATTGATTGGGCAGTTAATTCTGATACTCATGTAGTTTATATAAGACATGAAAACATATCCGCCGGAACAAGAACTTTTAAACCGGAAACACATGGGGGGGCGGCATTAGCTTCTGACATGAAAATAGTATCAGAAAATGTATTTACAAAATACAAGGGAAACGCATTAACCAGTGAAGCATTTACTGACTTCATTCGCAAAAATGAAATAACTGATTTCTACATAGCAGGAGCAGATGCTGTAGCTTGTGTAAAGTCAACATGCTACAACCTATGCAAGGCACAGTATGGCGTCAATGTCTTATCTGATTGCATTACTAGTTACGATACAAGGAAAATTGATGAGATGCTACGTTACTATGAGAGCAAAGGTTGTACCATCACAAGCTTGAACGACTTGTTTTCTGGCAAATAGCATTGCAAATCAGTCTCAACACAATGCTCACCATCGCTCAGAGAAACGATCGATAACCAACACTTCTGTGGGAGCGTCCAGGTACATGTGTAAGCTCCCTTGCGCATCATAACCAATGAGTTTGATGGTATAGGTACCGGGGGGGGTAAGGACAAGGTGTCCCAAACTATTCGATTCATTCCATGAAATCAAGGTTATTCCACCGGTTTCCTCTTGCACGACTACTAGCTTAAAGACCTCTGCCTGTATGTCAGAGATAATTAGATCATAGTTCACAAGTACAGTATGAGTGGTATGCAACTCCCATACCGTATCACGACCATAGAATCCCTTGAAATCAATAGTTATGGAATCGTCATCAGTGGCTGAACTCCGAACGCGATAGGAATACGAATCACCTACCTGGGTGATCCACAATGGATCGTCACATAGCTCCCTTGTGAACCGTTTCGAATTGCCGTCACAAATCAATGAACACGATACTCCAAGCAGCATCACTAATCCAATAAGCATACACAGTTCAACACCACTTCCAATCTTTTTCATATGTTACCTCTGTGCCAATTGATACCAGAGAGAGGAACTGGAAACCATACGAATATATTCGTATGTTGATGAAAACACGATAGTCATCTTGCCTGACAACCTTTACGATGTTACAGTCTTCCCAGTGAAACACGTAATATTACTGAGTTACATCATCATTTTCTCAACTGGGTTTGGCGCCCTCGCGGCATTACTGGTGCTTTCTATGCGCCTCAAGCAACCGTTTACCAAGCGCATGGCCGTAGTACAGGGACTTTTCATCGCCAGTCTTGCATTGGTTGCAATCTATTATTATCTCATGCAGGTGTTGGAACTGGTTGGGCCAAGGCAAGCAACAGTGGAAACAGTATTCGGAGTAATCTCTTCTTTGCTCACTATGGGGGGGTTATATCTTGGAATGTGGTGGATCCTGGGAATAAGAGAATTGCAAAAAGGAACGGGAAATCTATTTCTGTATGCCCGCATAAGCTGTCTGGTTTCTGCAGCACTGATGGTGATCGGGATGGCAGGGTCCCTGTTTTCTACAAGCACGCTAACAACCTCTAGCATCTGGCAAGCTTTCGTGTATCTCGTAGTAGCAATTACGCTCTCTCTATTTGGGCTCACCCTAGTGAAAACTCCAATGAAACAACAGCATAACGCATACCGCTTACTGGTCCATGGCATTGGATACTGTGCATTGGCATACGTTCCCCCCCTAAGTATACTTGAGTTGCTCTTGAGCCGCTCATTGGGAGACACTCTTCGCCCACTCTCTCTCGAGTACTTGTTCTATCTTGGTATCAATGTGGTTGTGCTCGTCTCCTCCATCCGTTCTTTAGCAAAGGATCCCACTACCACTTCAGCTTTTGGACCGATACAGGAATCTACATGGTCACGATTCTCTTTGACTCCAAGGGAACGGGAGATGGCTACCCTTATCGCTCAAGGGCAGTCCAACAAAGAGATAGCCAGTAACCTAGGAATCTCAGAAGCAACTGTACGCACCCACATATATAACCTCTTTCAGAAAGTCGGAGCCCAAAGTCGGATTGACCTGCTTAATATGCTCCACGACTGATACTGCATACGTAATTCAGGTTGCATGCTTTCGCTTGTTACACTCTCCTGGATCCCAAAAAAAAGCCAAACTTAAAATAATCATTCTATCTTTGTTTGAACTTTTTCGACAATCTCACTCCTACGTGTCAGAATCTCTTTAAAATTTCTGTAACTTACGTCATAATACACCATATATTTTAATACATTTTTCCGTCATACTGAGATTCCCAAAAGGCCGGTTCCATATATTGTTCCATTGCTTGAAGATACAACATCAGAAAAAGGAGGACTTATGACACGTGATTCCCATGATCTATCGATTAAAACCACTATCATCACTATCTTTGTCCTCGTCATCATCGTTGCAGCGGTCGCAATCGCGTACCTCATCTTTTCTCGCTGGTACAGTTCTGCTGAAGCCACGGTAATGCAGATTTCACACAGTATTAACAACCATATCTACGAGCAAGTAACCTCCTTCATGGATAAACCCATGTCCATCAACGAAGAGAACCACAAACTCATACGCGATGGTGTTCTTGACATCGAAGATGAAACAATGCGGGAGCGGTATTTTGTCGGAGCACTGGACTCCTTCGATGAAGAAATTTACAGCTATAGTTATGGAACAGTAGATGGTGCCTACTATGGTGCTCGTCGCAATGAATCGGGAGCTTTGGAAATTATGAGAAATGATCATTCCACTGGGGGGGGAACTCCTGGTACTTTTCAGTGAATGACAACTTCAGTGCGGGGGGGGATATTGCTGTGAAACTCGGGCAGTTCGATCCGCGTACCCGTCCATGGTACCAAACAGCAGTGGAAGCAGGAGACTTGGCATTCTCCCCCCCTCTTTACAAGCATTTTGTCATGGATGATCTTACTGTATCCGTTGCAACACCCATCTACGGCAGCGAAGGGGGGGTTTTAAAAGGAGTCTTAGGGACTCACATGCTTCTGACAAAAATTGGAACGTTCCTCGAAAAAACGGTTGCTCCTTATGAGGGCATGGCGCTCATTGTAGAGCGTAAGAACGGATACCTGATCGCAAACTCACTAGGAATACAGAATTTTACCATACGTCCCGACCGTTCGTTGGAAAGACTTAGTGTAGAACAAGTGGAAATGAAGCATTAAGCAACGCCTTTGACCAATTCAAAACCTCTGGAAAATCTCAGTTCTCCTATACTGAAGGAATTGAGCGAATGTATGCAGATGTGCAGAGCTTCGGTGCTGAGGGAGTTGATTGGGTTATTATTTCTGCGGTAACCGGGGGGGACTTTCTACTTGATGAGGTCCGTGAGAGTATCTCCCTGACCATACTACTGCTCATACTCACCATCATTTTAATGGTTGTCATTTACCATGTTATTACTTCTCGACTCTTTAGGCCGATACATGAACTGTTGGATGTCTCAAGTGCCCTCGCTGAAGGCGATCTTTCCAGACGGGTCTCCATTGTGAGAGAAGATGAAATTGGTAGCATTTCTGGCAGCCTCAACAATGTGGCTGACAGTCTGCAACATCTTTTCGGGAACCTTGAGGACAGTGTTGAACGGCGTACTCGAGAGCTACATGAAACCAATTTCGAGTTGGAGACCAACAGGGACCAACTCAGTTTAATTCTGAACTCTGCAGCAGAGGGAATCTATGGAATTGACAGTGAGGGAAATTGTACGTTCTGCAATCGTAGCTCACTGCTTCTACTGGGATATGAGAAAGAGCAAGATTTACTAGGGAAAAACATGCATGCTCAAATCCATCATAGCTATGAGAATGGCACCCAGTTCCCCCCCTTAGATGCCTGCAAGGTATTCAGATCAATCCAGACCGGCATAGGATACACCGAAAATGGAGAAGTGTTCTGGAGAAAAGATGGTTCTTATTTCCCTGTCTCCTATCATGCTTTTCCACAAATACGTAATGAACAGGTCATTGGAGCAGTTATCACATTCACTGATATAACCGAACGCAGGCAGCATGAGCAACAATTAGAGTATATGCGTTGTCATGACTCCCTTACTGGGCTGTATAACCGTAACTGTTTTGAAGAAAGACATGCAGAGATAGACCTACCTGAGAACCTGCCCCCCCTTTCAATTATCTTCGCAGACATTAACGGCCTTAAGCTGACCAACGATATATTTGGTCACTCCGCTGGCGATGAATTGATCAAGAAGTCAGCAGAAATACTGAAGCGAAGCTGTAAGGAAACCAATATGGTCGCCCGCCTCGGGGGGGGTGATGAGTTCATCATAGTATTACCAAACACCACTTCCGATGAAACAAGCAGTATCATTGCACAGATTCGAATGGAGTTCTCTCAAACCAGAGTTGAAGCCATGCGATGCAGCATTTCCTTGGGAAGCTGCACCAAGGAACACACTGATCAATCACTGAGTGACATCATCGTGAATGCTGAGAATCATATGTATCAGGACAAGACAAGGAACAGAGGTACCGTAAACAAGGCAATTATCGAAGCCTTACAGGAAACCTTGCATACCAGAAGTCCTCGAGAGAGAGCCCATGCAGAGAAAGTCAAGAATATTGCGAGCTCCTTTGGCTCATCACTGCATCTTTCTGAGGCTGAGATCAGTTCTTTGGAACGTACAGCATATCTGCATGACATTGGAAAGATTGTGCTCGATCCACATATCTTGAATGCCAAAGAATTGAGTGACGACGAACGAGAACAAATGCGCCAACACCCTGCTATCGGTTATCGAATCTTGAATCTTTTCGATGATACGCTCGACTTGGCAGAATATGTCTACGGGCATCATGAACGTTGGGACGGTTCTGGCTACCCACGTGGATTAAAGCATGATCAGATTCCCTACATCTCTCGAATCCTATCCATCATAGAAGCGTACGAGCGAATAGTTGAAAGGAATCAATCAACAGAAAAAGCAATCGAAGAAATACGGGATGGTGCTGGAACTCAGTTTGATCCTAAGCTTGCAACAGCGTTCCTCTCCATGTTGGAGCGTCAATAGGTTCTTCCTTCTAACCTCTTTCCATCTATTGATTTGCGCATCCCCCCCTGTATTTTTAAGTAAGTGATGCATAGTTTACAAATCAAATCCTTCAATTTTGGTTACCTGCTCAGGAAAAAGCTTGTTTCTTGCTTTGTCAAACAAAGCTGGATCCTTACATGGTTTACGGCCTCTATCAATTCAGCTCACCCTCGCTCCTATCGCCTTCAATTCTACATAAATTTTTTTAGCTGCTTACAAAATAAAAGATTTTCATTTCATCCTTTCACTAGGAGTTACGCACCAAATAGTTGGAAATGAATGACAACTTGTTGTAATGCAAGCATACAAGCAAGATGAAAAAGTTGAGGGGGGGAACCTCATTTTTGAGGGTGGATCCACTTTTTCTCTTGCTTTTCTTTTTACAGGGTATTAAACTGAACTTAATACAGGAGATTCACACCATGCCCCCCCCATTGCCTGATTGGGTTCTCAAGTACAAGACCAAGGGAATCTATACGAAAAAGACCAAGCATGGGTACGCCCTGTACCGGGGGGGCCATTCAGAGCGGGTGCCGGGAAAGAGCTACCCGGTATTCCGTTGTGACGAATACCTGGGGGGGATTGTCACCGAACAGGAAGGCCTTGTGCCATCGAGACCGCCGGTCAAGCCTGCAATCAGGGTCCTGCGTTATGGGGGGGTCTGCCAGGTTGTCGAAGCTTCGTGCAAGGTATTACGAATGCATCCCAAGAGGCTCGGCCTCGATGCGGATGTCCTTTTCGTGAAGGCTGCCCTCGGCATTGAGGGCAAAGAGAACCAGCTTGGATATGAAGGCAGCTGGTTTTCCATCCTGTTTCCGGGAATGGACCTGGGCAGGGTCCTGACGGAGGCAGAGGGGGGGCGATACCTGCCCATCATGAGACGGCAGGTCGAGTCGAAGCTGAGGGACCGCCTCGGCCCTGATTCTGATGAGATGCTTGCACTTTCCTCAAGCCTGTATGCCGTGCATGTGAACGGCGGGTGGCATCTTTCGGATATATGCGAGCGGCTGAGGCATCTTGGCACAAAGCATTCGATACCGTTTGAACTTGGAGGCTCCCATCATGAAGTTTGAGACACTGAAGATGCAGATCGAGGATTTCCAGTCTTCCAGCACCATCAAGGTAAAGGATGCAGGCAATGAGACGAGGATCCGCATCCTGAAGAAGATACTGAAACTGTTTGGGGGGGATGTACCCGACTGCAGGGTCCAGGGACGGACTGTCTACCCGCTTGGTGAGGTCATCCTCATGCTGTTTCTCGCCACGCTGGCCGGATCCGAGAGCTGCCTGTCCACACAGTATTTCTGGATGAGCAACGCCAAGCTCTACAGGCGCCTGTTCGGCAAGGAGACCATCCCCCCCAGCACGATACATTCAGGAGAGTCCTCTCCATCATCAGGGCCGAGGAGCTCAATGCATTGCTGGTAAGCGTATTGCACAATTCGGATACGGCAATCAGGAAGGCGCTGAAACTACCGACCCCCCTCCCAAGAGGATAGTGTCGGTGGATGGCAAGCAACTCAGGGGGGGCACAGGGCGCAAGGCAGACACAGGGCAAGAGATCAAGGACCTGCAGATCCTCAATATATATGAGCAGGATACGGAAACCTGTCTCTTCTCCGAGGCGATAGAATCCAAGACCAATGAAATCCCCCCCCACGCCCAGGAGATCCTCGCGAGGATGAACCTCAAGGACACGGTGGTCACCTTCGATGCCATGCATATGCAGACCAAGACCATCGGCATCATTGCCGAGTCAAAAGGTGACTATATAGGGGGGGGCCTGAAGGGCAACCAGGGCAAAGCCGCTGAATTTGCCAGGACACTGTTTACCGAAGAGAACAAGCAGAAGCTCAAGGGTATTGATGGCTGCTACCACATGACGAGTGAGATCAGCCACAACCAGCTCGAGCAGAGATCCTTTTATCTCTACCCACTGACCCAAAGCGAGAAGAAAGGGCTGTTTTCGGAGTGGAAGAAGGTCTTCTCCGTGGTGTGCATGGTCAAGACGATGAGACACAACATCACCGGCAAGGAGACGGAGGAGATCCGCTACTACCTTACCAGCCTGAAGGACATCGGTGATGCAGCTCATTGCATACGTTCCCATTGGATGATTGAAAACAGCCTGCACTGGAACCTTGATACAACCTTTCGCGAGGATGACATGGCCCTGAGTGACAGGAATGCAGCCCTCAACCAGAGCATATTGAACAAGGCATGTCTCTCGCTGTACAAGAAGATGAGCGACCTCATGGGGGGGGAACACAGAAAATCAGCAAGAAAAGGCTGAGGAAAATCTTCGGCTGGAACTTCAACGATGCCATGTCCCAGGCTTTGACACTGATGGACCCACCCACCTTCGCCAAATCTGTGGAGATTATACCGAGAAAGACTACTTAACCGAAAGTGCGCCAAGGCCATGGACAGATGGGGGGGATCCACCAGGACAGTGGACCTCCTGGTATGTCCTGGGTTATCCTTTATGCACCCGTAAATCTCCAAAACACCTCAAAAATTGGTTGCATACAAGCCTCTGAAGTTCTCGATAACCTGAAAGCGTATGCTGGGAATGTATGAGATGGGTTTAGTGCGTAGATCCTACCTTTCACATGCTGTAACTATTTTCTCTTGACAGGCCTTCTTGCAACATATTATGATATAAAAAAAGATTTTTATATATTAAAATTTATAGTTTAATTTTAATTCCTTGCTTCATATTTTCATACACCAGCCAATCTGGAGTACACTTAATTAAGGGGGAGAAGACCTATGCAATCTTACATATCTGAAACCAAAACAACACCTGTAGTCATGGAATGTGACGTACTAGTCGCTGGCGGTGGTACAGCAGGAACCATTGCAGCCATTGCAGCCGCCAGAAACGGTGCAAGAACAGTCTTAATTGAACGGCATGGACATCTAGGAGGATCCATGGTCAATGGGGGGGCCGGACCCCCCCTCCACAGTTTCTTCAACCTGTACAAGGCATTTCCAGAAACGGGCAAAATACAGGTAGTTAGAGGGATTGCAGATGAATTGATACAACGACTTACAGAAGCTGGTGGCTGCATGGGGGGGCATCTAGAGCAGGAAATTGGTTTCAATTACGATTCAGTTGCTACGATAATCGACTGGGAAATCTACAAACAAGTAATCTTTGAAATGATGACGGAAGCTAATGTCCACATGAGACTCCATACATGGATTAGTGATGTGGTCAAAGAAGATAACGAATTACAAGGCCTTATTGTAGAAAGTAAATCAGGACGTGAGGCAATACTTGCGAAAATTGTGATTGACGCTACTGGAGATGCTGATGTTGCATATCTCTCGGGGGGGGCGGAATGTACAAATATGTTTCCTGACGGTCATGTAGGAATGCCCTTCGGAATGAGCAATGTCGATATTCCAAAAGCATACAAATATATAACAGAGCAAAACATCGTCTATTCGATGATTCATGCCGATAAAGATAGTGATTATGACAATATCGCGAGAATAGGATTTCACTTGAACAAGCTTCCCGCTTTCAAGGAGTTCATGCAATCAAGTGGACTTTGGGGGGGACCGCTTACACTTTCTCGACATGAAGGGGGGGATTTTTCCTTCATCAATACTACGAATATAAAGCCTCTCGATGCAGTGAATGTTGAGGAAATCACCCGTGCAGAAGTGGAACTGAGATCGCAAGTAATGAAGATGGCTTCATTATTGAAGGAGAACATCCCCCCCGGATTCGAACACGCCTATGTGAGCTGGACGCCTGTACATTTTGGAGTGAGGAGAACAAGGATTGTTACCTGTGAATATGATATCAGTCTTGAGGAAATTATTAATGGTCAACGTTTTGATGATGAGATTGCTGTATATGGATTCCATGACATGGCTCCAAAGGTCATCATCAAAGATGGAAAGTATTACGGTATACCCTATCGTGCCTTACTTCCTAAAAACGTCGAGAACCTCTTGGTTGCTGGAAGATTGATAACATCCAATTGGGAGGCCCACATGTCTACAAGAAACACCGTTTCTTGTATGGCGCAGGGGGGGGAGGCTGTCGGCACCGCAGCCGCCATGTGCTGTAAGCAGGGGGGGGAGACACCAAGAAAACTCTCTGTGAAACAGTTGCAGGAACAGCTGATTAGCCAAGGGGGGGTATTTCTTGGATAATTTGCAAACACCATTTTTGTACATTTTTAAAAGGGATTGTTTTATAACGTCACAATTTTGAAGGAGGAAGCTTGATGAAGAATTTGCTTGATAGTGTTGAAAAAATTACGTTGATGGGTCCTGGGCCATCCTGTGTACCCGATGAAATCTACAAAGCCTTATCAGTTCCGACTTTAGGACACATGGACAGTGAGTTCATTAAGATCATGGATGGCATCAAGGAGATGCAACAGCAAATCATGCTACCCAGAACAGATTGACGGTACCGATTTCAGGAACTGGATCAGCCGGTATGGAAACATGCTTTGTTAATCTCATTGAACCACACGATAAAGTTCTCATTTTAAAAAAAATGGAGTTTTTGGGAATCGCATGTTTGATGTGGCAAGTCGTCTTGGCGCAGAAGTTGATGCAATTGATGCCCCCCATGGGGGGGGACCCCCCCTATCGACCCAGATAAGGTCAGAGAGCAACTTGCTAAGAAAGCATATAAGATTGTTGCAATAGTCCACGCTGAAACCTCTACCGGTGTACGAAATCCAATTGATGAGGTGGCAAAGCTGGTTCACCAGACAGAAGCACTGTATCTGGTAGATGCCGTAACCAGTCTGGGAGGCATTCCTGTTCCCACTGATGAGCTTGGCATTGATGCATTGTATAGTGGAACGCAGAAGTGCTTGTCTTGCCCACCAGGACTTTCTCCTGTCTCTTTCTCAGAGAAAGCAGTCAAGGCAATATCCAATCGGAAAAACAAAGTGCCCAACTGGTACCTCGATATGAATATGATCA
>JDSH01000293.1_pt1 | contig 11333 bp, 15 predicted proteins | sample 199451 | NCBI WGS metagenome assembly JDSH01 (sample SAMN02584198, study PRJNA231836) | bioreactor metagenome | isolation source: continuous culture bioreactor electron acceptor NO2- transfer2 day 38 after... | place: Germany: Bremen | reverse complement strand
TCGTCGCCGTGTTCACATGATGACCCAGAATTCAGCGAAACATGGCCTGGTCTGGTCCACCAATGCTCAGATGGGCTTCATGCTGTTCGAGATTGCGCTGGGCGCCTACACGCTGGCACTACTGCACCTGCTGGCTCACTCCCTGTACAAGGCGCACTCGTTCCTGGCCGTTGGCCGTACCGTCAAAGTCTCCCGGATTGCGTTTTCAGAGCAAATCAGCAAGTCGCAAGCCGGTCTCGCACTGCTGGCCTCTGGCCTGGCCGCCGCCCTGCTGTGGCAGGCCCCCCCACAACTGGTGGCCCACAAGCCGGTACTGGCGGCCTTGCTGGTGTTCGCGGTTGGCGCTGCCGTTCTGGGTACACCGGGATCAAGCCAAAAAGGCGCCCGTGTCGTCGTGTTGCTGCTGGCCGTTGCTCTGGTCCCCCCCCTGTACGGGGGGGTGCTTAACTGGCTGCTGAGCACCGCTTTGCCTCAGATCGCGCACACAGCCTTGCCGGTTGGCGCGGAGTGGTTCGCCTGGGTAGTTCTGGCCGTGCTGTTTGTGTTGTCGCTGTTGCTATTCGCCCGCCCGCAGGGCGTACTGGCGCAGAAGCTCCACTGGCACTTCAGCCAAGGACTCTATCTCGACAAGCCTTTCGAAAAGCTTACCCGCCGATGGGCACAAACCTGGCTCAATGCTCACGGTAAACCGGCCGACATGCGACTGCGGCACAGGGCTCTGACTGGAGAAAGATCATGAACGCACCTGTTACGTATTCTGCTTCCTGTGAACAGGTCATTCCGGAGCTTGTTAATGAAGCCTGCGAACGAATTGCGCCCATCTGGCCGTTAGATCGCTGGATCGCAGTTAACCCCCCCTGGTGGGGGGGCAGCAGGACTGGACCTGTCGAAAAGGTTTCCCGAGAACTGGACAACCTGTTCGGGGGGGCAGGGTTGTTGATGCCTCCGGCTTTCTACCGGGAAGCCTGGGATGGCGGTCGTATTCAGCGTCCGCACCTTGAGGAAGCTGCCCGCGAAGCGGGTTTGAAAGATGATAGCCAGGCGCTCCTGGCCCAGCTTTCCGGGGGGGCGGCATCAAATCAGCCCGGGTTTGTGTCGGCTCTTGGTTACACCCGCCGTGGTCAACAGGAACCGTCCCTCGAGGAGGTCCGGGAAGAGATCGGACGCGCCTGTGCGCGCTACTTCGACCTGCGTCAGAATCGCTGGCGGGTTTCTGGTACAAAACAGGATCTGTATCAGTTCTGGCTTAGTCAGTCCGGACGCTCTCTGGCCCGGAAAGCCAGCGTGGAAATGTTGCTGAAGCCTGACTGGCAGGAAGCGGCTGCAACGGTAGCCCGTGAGTTGCCTTACAGCAGCCGCCAACTGCCCCCCTGGTGATCCACCACCTGCTCGGCCATTTGCTGGGCTGGGCATCCTGGTGCAGAGGTGTGGACTGGCGAGCAGCACTGGGCGATCCTCATGAAAGCGGTACCGAACACTTATGCGCGCAATTGGCGACCATCTGGCTCATTCATGAGGCCCATGCGCTGATCAATATGACTGAGGCAGAGCGTGAGAGCTGGCAGAATCGTTACGTCAATGCGTTCGATCTGGCGCCGGCCTCCGCTAATGAACAGGCACTCTGGATATGGCATCGGGCCTATGAGCTGGCCTGGCAGTCCCGTTTCCTTGACGATATCCGCTCCAGTGAGCGGAGCTCGCTGGCGGAACCGGATCCTGTGGCGGAAGTGCAGGCCGCCTTCTGCATAGACGTAAGGTCCGAAGTCATTCGTCGACAGCTGGAGAAGGTATACCCTGAAATCAGAACGCTGGGAGTGGCGGGTTTTTTTTCGGCATGCCCATTGTTCACCACAGGCATGGTCCAACCGATGACGACGCCCGGCTGCCAGGTCTGCTGGCGCCGGTGTATCGGTACTCGGAAACCCTGGGCAGTCCGTCAGAAGACCGGGAGCTGGACCGGAAACTGGACAGCCGCGAACAGGTTCGGGAGTCCGTACGCCGGGCCAAATACTCCAGCCTGTCTACATTCACACTGGTGGAAACCACTGGCCTTGCCTGGGCCTGGAAGCTTGTTCGCGACAGCCTGAACAGAAACTCTGCAAAAGCAGAGGCGGTGGAGCCCGGCAGGCTCCACCACTGCGTGGACGGCTATCCGTTGTCAGACCCTGAGCGGGTAAATCTGGCGGAGGGGGGGCTTTTGCGGGCGATGTCCCTGACCAAAGGCTTCGCCAGCGTGTTGTTGCTGGTGGGCCATGGTGCCCATACGGACAACAACCCCCCCAACGAAGCTGGTCTGGCCTGCGGACCTGTGGCGGCAAAAACGGAGGGGGGGTAAACGCCAGAGTGGCTGCCGAGCTGCTGAATGACCGGCAGGTGAGGGCGGGCCTGGCAGAGCGCGGCATTGTTATGCCCGAGAGCACCATTGCTCTGGCGGCTGAGCATTGCACGATCACAGACAGAATAACCATTTTCGGGCGGGACCAGATACCCGACAGCCATCATCGGGTACTGAATACGCTGGTTGAGAAGCTTGAGGCTGCTGGCCAGGCCTGTCGCAGAGAAAGAGCCACCAGTCTTGGGCTTAATGGCAAGAGCGATGACGACCTGCTTGCCGAACTCAAACGCCGGACTTGCAACTGGGCGGAAGTTCGGCCTGAGTGGGGGGGCCTGGCCAACAATGCCGGGATGGTGATCGGCCCCCCCCGTTCACTTACTCGCTCACTGGATCTCGGGGGGGGCGCTGCTTCCTGCACGACTATGATCCTTCGCAGGACCCGTCCGGAGAGGTTCTGACCCTGCTGATGTCTGCGCCCATGGTGGTGGCAAACTGGATTAATCTGCAGTACTTCGGTTCGGTTGCCAGGCCGGATATCTTCGGTGCCGGCAACAAACTGCTGCACTCGGTGGTTGGCGGCAACCTGGGTGTCATCGAGGGGGGGAATGGGGGGTCGATCTCAAGATCGGACTCCCGTTGCAGTCAGTATTCGACGGTGAGCACTGGCGCCATGAGCCAATGCGCCTTGCGGTGGTGATCGATGCACCGGCGGAACGTATTGAAGCGGTAATCCGGGGGGGTAACGCGGATGTCCGGGCTCTGGTGGAAACCGCTGGCTCTGGCTGCACCGAGTGGAGGGCGACCAGACGCTGCGTTACGACGACGGCAGGTGGGTAACCACCTGACCGCCGATCACATATTGCTGGCGTTGGCTGCTCGGTGTATTGCCAGTCGATTGTTCTCGGTTGAACGCTGTCGGCGACAAAGAGGTGGCCAACGTCTGGTACCGCGTACCAGAGTTCACCACGGGTGGGGGGGTTCTGGCGCGCAAACTCCGCATGACTCATGCCGATTTCCCAGATTTCATCGCTCTGCCAGCCTTCCGGGGGGGCAAGTTCAATACGCACTTCCGAGCCGATCAGGCTGATGGCTTCAATGCGCAGGGGGGGCAGGCGGGCCTTGGCCGCGGGGGGGGATCGGGACAGCTGAACTTCGTGGGGGGGGCGCAGGTAGAGCTGTGCTTCCTGATCCTGGCGAATCCCCCCCGGCAAGGACACCCAGGCATCGCCCTGAACCAGTTTCTGACCTTTCACCAAGCCCGACAACACGTTGACGTGGCCCAGGAAGTCGAAAACGAACCGGCTCTCTGGCCGGGCATACAGTCCGGTCGGTGAATTCACCTGTTCCACCTGACCCTGGCTCATAACCACCACCTGGTCTGACAGCTCCAGCGCTTCTTCCTGATCGTGGGTCACGAAAATGCTGGTGAAGTGGTACTCGTCATGCAACGCTCGCAGCCAGCGGCGCAAATCCTTTCGTACTTTGGCATCCAGCGCCGAAGGCTCATCCAGCAGCAGAATACGAGGCTGAGTTGCCAGCGCGCGAGCCAGAGCAACACGCTGTTTCTGCCCACCAGATAGCTGTGCCGGATAGCGTTTGGCCAGTTCCGGCAACTGAATCATCTCCAGCAGCTTGGCCACCCGTTGGCGGATCTCCTGCTTTGAGGGGGGGCGCTGCTTTTTGGGGGGGAGCGACTCCAGGCCGAACGCGATGTTCTCGGCAACGGTCAGGTGCCGGAACAGGGCGTAATGCTGAAACACAAACCCGATGTTTCGGTCGCGAACGTGTAACTGGCTGACATCGTCACCACCGAACAGGATCCGGCCGGAATCCGAAGACTCCAGTCCGGCAATAATCCGGAGTAGGGTGGTTTTGCCGGAGCCAGAAGGGCCGAGAAGAGCGGTGAGCTGGCCTTCAGGGATATCCAGAGAGACATTCTTCAGCGCCTGAAAGCCGCCGAAGTGCTTGTTGATCTGGTCAATGGTGATACTCATGTCACGCACCTCCTTCTTCGGGCGTCGCGTGTTCAGCTCGGGACTGACGCCATTCGACAAATGCTTTTGCAATCAGTGTCAGGATGGCGATACCGGCCAGCAGCGAAGCGCTGGCAAAGGCCCCCCCGACAATATTGTAATCCTGATAAAGCAGTTCAACATGCAGCGGTAAGGTATTGGTTTCTCCGCGAACATTGCCGGATACCACCGAGACCGCGCCGAATTCACCCACGGCCCGGGCGTTGGTCAGCACCACACCGTAGATCAATGCCCACTTGATATTAGGCAGTGTGATCTTGCGAAAAATCCGCCAGCCGGAAGCGCCCAGCACCACGCCGGCCTCCTCCTCCTCGCTGCCTTGTTGCTGCATCAAGGGGGGGATCAGCTCCCTGGCCACAAACGGACAGGTTACGAATACGGTGACCATCACGATGCCGGGCCAGGAGAACATCAACTGAACGTCGTAGTTGCTCAGCCAACTGCCCAGCCAGCCGTTCCGGCCATAGAGCAGCAGGTACAGCAGACCGGCAACAACCGGTGATACCGCAAATGGAATATCGATCAGGGTGATCAACAGCTTGCGCCCGGGAAAACGGAACCGAGTAACCGACCAGGCGAGGGCTGTCCCGAAAACCAGGTTAAGCGGCACCGTGAGTGCGGCCACAAACAGAGTCAGGCCGATGGCATCCAGGGTGTATTCATCCAGGACATTGCCGGCAAAAGCGCTCCAGCCTGTGCTCAGTGCTTGCGTAAAGATCACCACTACGGGAATCACCAGAATGATCAGAGTAATTGCGAGGGCCAGCCCGATCAGGCTGCGGCGCACCCAGGGTTGGTCACCAATACGGCGGTTTTGTGCAGCATCTATCGACCTCCAGCCTGCGCAGGTAGCGACCCTGCCAGAGGTTGATGGAGAACAGCAGAATCAGCGACGCCAGCAATACCAGCGAGGCAATGGCACTGGCGGCCGCGTAGTCATACTCCTGCAGACGGATGAAGATCATCAGGCTGGTGACTTCGCTGACGTAGGGCGTGTTGCCGGCGATAAAGATAATCGCACCAAATTCGCCCAGGCTGCGGGTGAAAGACAGGGCGATTCCGGTCACCAGGCTGGCCACAGCGAAGGAAAGATAACTTTGCGGAACACACGCCCGTCAGATGCCCCCCCCAGGCTAACAGCAGCTTCTTCATCGGCTGGCGACAGCTCCTCAAGCACTGGCTGCACCGTACGCACCACAAACGGGATGCTGGTAAATGCCATGGCTACAACGATGCCCAGGGGGGGTGTAAACGCAACCTCCACACCGATTTTGGCCAGCCATTGGCCGTACCAGCCATTCTGAGAAAACAGCGTTGCCAGGGTGATGCCGGCGACAGCAGTTGGCAAGGCAAAGGGCAGGTCGACCACGGCGTCGACAATGCGCTTGCCCGGAAACTCATAGCGAACCAGCACCCAGGCCAACAGCAACCCGAACAGGCCATTGAACAGTGACGCTGCAAGGGCCGTCCATAAGGTAACCTTGTAGGACTCCACCACGCGCGGATCGGTGATGGTGAACCAGAACTGGTCCCAGGTCATGCCGGAGGTCTCAACGACCAGCCCGGTCATCGGCAGCAGCAAAACCAGGCTGACAAAAAAACAGCGAAATGCCGAGGCTCAGACCGAACCCCCCCGGCAATACCCGTTTGTTACGACGACCAAGGCGCCGCACGGGGGGGGCGACGCCTGCTTGAGCGGAGGTGGGCATGGCTTGTTCTTACCGGCGCCGCTGCAACTGGTCCAGTTTGCCGCCACTGCTGAAATGGGTACTCATGGCGTTTTCCCAGCCACCGGCAATCTCTTCGATGGACAGCAGTTTCAGTTCCGGGAAGCGATCGGCATTCTCGGCTTTCACGGCGTCGTTGTGAACACGGTAGTTGAAGCCTGCCAGCAGGCGCTGGGAGTCTTCGGTATAGAGGTGCTCCAGGTACTCCTTGGCCAGCTCGGCGGTGCCATTCTGTTCAACGTAGTCGTCAATCCACGTCACCGGGAATTCAGCCAGGAAGCTTACCTTCGGCGTGACAGCCACGTATTCACCGTTCTCGAAACGGTCTGCAATGTTCAGAACCTCCGACTCGAAGGTCAGCAGGACATCGCCAATGCCGCGCTCAACGAATGTGGTGGTGGCACCACGACCGCCGCTGTCAAAAACGCGTACCTGACCGAGCAGGTCCGCCATGAACTGATCAATTTTTTTTCCTGATCGTCGCCAAACTGGTCCCGGGCATAGCCCAGAGCAGCAAGGTAGGTGTAACGGCCGTTTCCAGAGGTCTTAGGGTTCGGCATCACCAGTTGAACGTCTTCGCGGATCAGGTCGTCCCAATTCTGGATATTCTTGGGATTACCCTCACGCACCAGGAACGCCATGGTTGAGTAATAAGGCGAGCTGTTGTTCGGCAGGCGATCGGCCCAGTCTTCAGGAATCAGACGACCGCGCTGGTGCAGGATGTCGATGTCGGTCACCTGGTTAAACGTTGCAACATCGGCTTTCAGGCCCTGGATAATGGCCTGCGCCTGCTTGGATGAACCTGCATGGGACTGTTTGATTTCGACCGTTTCGCCGGTCTTTTCCTGCCAGTGCTTTTTGAACTCTTCGTTGTAGGCAGCGAACAGTTCGCGGGCGATGTCGTAAGAAGTGTTGAGCAGCTCCCGGTCTGCAGCCAGTACCGGTTGGGCGGAGAGCAGGGCGGCGCCGAGCGCGATTCCCTTGAAAAGTTGCTTCATAACGAGCTCCTCAGAATGACGGTTCTAATCTGAGGAGCAATCTAACAAAAGGTTTTAAGAACGAAAAATATTAAAAATAAATATTAAAAGGCTTGTTTGGCATATAGGGGGTCGGTCATTAATATCGAAGCAGTGCCGACCCCCCCCAGGTGAAGCCGCCGCCAAAGGCTTCCAGCAGAACTACCTGCCCGCGCTGGATTCGACCATCGCGGACGGCTTCATCAAGCGCCAACGGGATGGATGCCGCCGACGTGTTGCCGTGGCGGTTGACGGTTACTACCACCTGATCCATCGGCATGTCCAGCTTGCGGGCCGTGGCTGCGATAATCCGCAGGTTGGCCTGATGAGGAACCAGCCAGTCGATCTCGGATTTCTGCATCTGGTTGGCTTCAAGGGTTTCATCGACAATCCGGCCGAGGGTATTCACCGCCACCTTGAAGACTTCGTTGCCTTTCATTTCCACAAACGCCTGGCCGGCTTTTACCGCATCAAAATCGTTGGCGATGCCACAGGGGGGGACGTGCAGCAACTCTTCATACCGGCCATCGGCGTGCAGGTGTGTAGACAGAATGCCGGTCTCCTCACTGGCCTCCAGCACAACGGCGCCGGCGCCGTCGCCAAAAAGCACGCAGGTGGTACGGTCTTCCCAGTTAAGGATGCGGGAGAACACCTCCGCGCCGATCACCAGCGCCTTTTTGCTTGAACCGGTACGGATGAACTTTTCGGCGGTGGCCAGGGCATAGACGAAACCGCTGCACACGGCCTGGATATCAAAGGCAGGACAACCTTGAATGCCGAGCCGGGCCTGCAGGATACAGGCGCAACTGGGGGGGAAGACCTTGTCCGGCGTAGTGGTGGCAAACACGATCAGATCAATATCGGTGGTATCGATACCGGCGGCCTCAATGGCGTTCAGGGCCGCTTGCTCAGCAAGATCCACCGTGCTTTGTCCGGGCAGGGCAATATGCCGCTGTTCGATACCGGTGCGTTCGCGAATCCACTGATCAGAGGTCTCCACCTTCTGTTCCAGGTCGCGATTGGTAACGATGTTGTCCGGCAGATAGGAACCGGTTCGGCAATGCGTGCAAAGGTCATGGACAATTTCCAGGGGGGGTTTATAGGGTAACGATAGACCCATGCTAAACCTTTGCAACCGGATTGGTTATTAGCGGATTGTCAAAGACTGCCCGGGCGACACATTGGACACCCGGGCATCAGGAGGGAGATCAGCCTTCTTTCAACGTTTTCATATCAATGACGAAGCGGTACTTAACATCGCCTTTTTTTTCATGCGAACGTAGGCTTCGTTGATGTTCCGGATATCCAGCATCTCGATATCGCAGGTGATGTCGTGCTCCGCACAGAAATCCAGAACCTCCTGGGTTTCCGGCATGCCGCCAATAAGAGAACCGGCTACCACACGGCGTTTGGTCACGAGCAGGCCGGCCTGAAGGGCGGGCTCAATTGGTGTTAGCAAACCCACGAGAATATGTGTGCCGTCGTACTTCAGGCACTTCAGGTATGGGTTGAGATCGTGGGCCACCGGAATGGTGTCGAGCAGAAAATCGAAGGAATCTGCGGCGGCTTTCATCTGCTCCTTGTCGGTGGAGATGATGACGTGGTCCGCGCCCTGCTTCTTCGCTTCTGCCACCTTGGCTTCGGAACGTGTGAATATAGTGACTTCGGCGCCCAGCGCTTTGGCAAATTTTACGCCCATGTGGCCGAGACCGCCCATCCCCCCCAGTACGCCTACCTTGTGGCCTTTGCCGACCTTGAAGTGCTTGAGGGGGGGGAATAGGTGGTGATGCCTGCGCACAGAATGGGAGCCGCACTGGCGGGGGGGTCGAGTTTTTCCGGCACCCGGACCACAAAACGTTCGCTGACAACAATCCGCTCGGAATAGCCGCCGTGGGTGACCGAGCCATCGTGACGATCCAGGCTGCCGTAGGTCATGGTGGAGCCTTCAATGCAGTACTGCTCCAGTCCGGAGTCGCAGGCGGAGCAACTGCGACAGCTGTCTACCATGCAGCCCACGCCCACCAGGTCGCCGGCTTTGAAGTGACTGACCTCCGGCCCAACGGCGGTGACCCGGCCAACAATTTCGTGGCCCGGAATGACCGGATATTTTGAACCACCCCCCCAATCATTTTCAACGGTGTGGAGGTCACTGTGGCAGACGCCGCAGTAGTCGATCTCGATCGCTACATCGTCTGCACGGAGCTCCCGGCGATCAATGGCGTAGGGGGGGGCCAGGCCGGAATCCGGGGGGGCAGTGGCGGCGTATGCTTTGGTATTGGCCATTCGTTCACTCCTTTTCAGTTTTAGAACAAGGATCACGGTTCTGCCGCGGCAGGACGGTTACCTTGTGTTACTCAGTACATTTCAATTGTAACCTACGTATTCCACTCCATCAGGGATGACCAGATGACAAACACGCAATCTCTTAAAGCTGTGTGGCTGGCGAGCGCAATCGCGCTGGGCGCGGGCCTGGTCAGCGGTTGTATGCCGGGTACCATTGCCACCGGCGTTGGCACTGGTTTTGTGTATGAGCAGAAACAGGACCACAAGCACCGCCATGAAGTGGAGCGGGCGGTGGATCAGTACGTTGAAGACCACGCCAACTCTCCGTGCAGGCACGGGGGGGAAGACCGAGTAATGGAGTCTGCGGCGGAGATTCTCAAGGAATACCGGTTAACCGGTTTGAACGAGGTGCTGGGCCGACTGGATGAGATCTATCAGGATGAAAGTCAGCCGGATCATATCCGGGCCGGTGCCCTGTACAACATGGCGGTGTTGCAGTCGCGCCGCAAGGAACCCAACAAGGTGCTCGCGCGGGAGTACTTCAAGCGCCTGTATGTAGAATTTCCTAACGAGTATCGCTGCATCTTTGAAGAATCAGACTGGCGGGATTCAATGATTGAACAGCAGTTGCTGCTGCCCGGCGAGACGGTTGAATCCTTCCTGAGAGATGCGAAAGCCGATGTGGAGCGCATGAAGCGGCAGGACTGAGCCTGCCGCCTTCAATATCAGGCTATCCAGCCGAAGAAGAAATCAAACAGCCAGGAGAAGAAGCCGCCGCTGCTCTGTGGGCGCGGTTCGGCCTTTGTATCCTGATTAGCAACCGGCTCGTTGGCGTTTGCCACTGGCGCATCAACAATCACGGGTTCCGGCTCTTCTTCAGCGACGAGCGGCTCGTCCGGGCCCGCTGCGGTAGGCTCGGTGGGCAGTTGGGCGATCAGTTCCTCGTTATCGCCAGTGACCACCTCGACAACTTCTGCCGGCTCCTGATCTGCGGTGACTGGCGTTTGATAACTTTCGGAAACGGATGAAGAAAGCTCTGTAACACGCTGGTCTTTATGGCTTTCATTCGGACCGAGTTCAGAATCTTCTTCTGGGACGGATTGCACTGCCGGCTCTAGGGCCGCTACCTGATTTTCTCGCGGTTCCGTAGTATCCACGACCTCCGGCTCGACGGTTTCCGGTTCAGGCTCCTTAATTTCGGGGGGGGCCGGTTCCGGCTTGGACTCAGGTGCGACAGCGGCCACGGAGCGGGCGGTAGGCCGAGAGTTTGCGGCAAGCCCGAGCTGATTGCGAGCGGCAGACCGGGAAGCCACAGAATTGCTCTGGATCGTCAGGGTCGGAGCCGCCTCCACACCAAGGGATTTGAGCGTGGCTGAATCCAGATTTCCACTTACTGAAAGCTCTGCGCGATCGGACTGGTACTGACGAATGGCCGTGCGCAGTTTGTCGTCTATCCAGCCATCGGCCGTACCAATACCGTAACCGGACCCATAAAGCGCATTTTCTGCAGCAAAGACGGTATGGGTAGGAGAGGCTGCCTGGGCCCAGCTGCAGATGGCAAGGCTTGAGACAACGGCCAGGCTTTGCGCGGCGGTTTTTCGGCGTCCCTGCAACGGTGAGCGTTTCATGGCGAATCCCTCCAGAGGCTCATTGGTATTGTTGTTTACATATTGTTACTGAGTATCTTCACGGTATCAGGGATTAATAGTTGCGCCTATGAAGTGGTTAACAAGTTGGCGCAAGGTGCCCGTAGGATGTTGCGGAGGTTGCTGGTATTGTCACAACCCATCAGGCACAGAACGGGCAGAGCATCCCCCCCGGCAGTTTTGGCAGACCAAGCATGCAAAATCTCGATTATCGCGTTATACAGCAGGCCATTGACTGGCTGGAGCAGGGGGGGCACACGATCTGGCTGTGCACCGTGCTGTCCACGTCGCTC
>JDSH01000292.1_pt1 | contig 11353 bp, 18 predicted proteins | sample 199451 | NCBI WGS metagenome assembly JDSH01 (sample SAMN02584198, study PRJNA231836) | bioreactor metagenome | isolation source: continuous culture bioreactor electron acceptor NO2- transfer2 day 38 after... | place: Germany: Bremen | reverse complement strand
TTATTATTTATTATTATATATATATTTATTATTTATAAACATATATAAACAATATTATATACACTATATATAACTTATAATTCATCTTTTTCTTTCATATTCTTTATTTTATTAGAAACAAAAGCTATCGAAATACTTAAAAACAGATAAAGAAGAAAATCAGAACTTCTCAATATTTTTACAGTAGCTTACCTTGGCTTTTTGCAAACAATGATAGTTTTGCATAGAAATCTTCCAGGATTAGCCTAGAATCAATATTCCGATACACACGAATCGGCCTGTTCAATTTCGTGTGGATATATTGCATATCTGAGCCAATTATTGGTGCTTCAGCCCAATCAAAGGAGAAGCGGTGCTCATAAAGAAGCAATCCTACTGCAGGAGAATCTCCAAGAACCCAACTCTCCCCCCCTGTCCTAAAGGCACTGCCAAGAGGAATAGGTTCATGAGCATGATCGTTCAATTGCTCAAATAGATATCGCCCGATTTCTCCTTTGCCATATACGCGTTGCTGCAATTCTGCGAACGAAACCGGCATCATTTCATACACATTTTTGGGAACCTGCCATAAAGCAATGGGGGGGCTGGAAAAAAACTACGTTCGTAGCATTGATATCATTTCCGAGATTGAACTCAGGACCACCTGAGGGATAAGCCCCCCTCCGCCAATCCAAATAGCAGTCAATCGATTGGCAATTCTTGGTTCCTGCAGATACGCGGCAGCAAGATCAGTCAAAGGACCAAGAAACAGAACATACAGCGGCCTGGGATCATCCTTCATTGCTTCTTCGATAATAAGAGAGGAACCTTCACTTACGCAACGTTCATGCTTCGTTTCCATGGGGGGCGCTCTGCTCCATGAACACAGAGTGAATTCCAGGGGGGGAGTTGCATCTTTTTAAAAATTGTTTTCAATTCATCGAAGCTGCGCTGCATGCTGTCTTGATGACGAGCGATACCATAGTGGGCTGCAATGAACCCTACATGCTCCAATTTTGGACTGAGCGCAGCGTGTACAATTGCAAATTGGTCATCAGCTTCATTTTTTTGCATCGGTATCGATGATAACCCGAACGATTTTTTTCTTCTGGAACCTTGAATGCATAATTGCTATAGCGCATGTAAAAATTCCCCCCCTACTAACAGACGATCACATTGATTCCCGCACTCTTGAGCTTCTTTGCATACTCACTGTCAATTCCGCTGTCGGTTATCAGATGTGTAATTTTATCCACACATCCAAGCGAGGCAAAAAGCACCTTTTCCAGCTTGCTTGAATCAGCAAGCAGGTAGACGGTCTTTGCAGAGGCTATCATGGCGCGCTTGAGCGCAATATCACTGAATGAAGGATAAGTAAGTCCAGCATCCAAACTGAATCCCCCCCCGTAGCAAGGAACAGCTTTTCCACATATAGGTTTTCAAACAGCAAGAGGCCTTTCTCACCAGTAAGGGATAGCGTTGGAGGTTTGAATTCCCCCCCTCCTACTACCAGCACATGATTCGAGGGCTCCATGCAAGATGCAATGCTGCATTCAATGCATTGGTGACGATACTGAGGTTGGTACGGTCCCCCCCAAGATGTTTTACCATCTCGGTAACAGTTGAACCGGAGTCCAAGATGATAGAATCTCCATTCGAGACAAACTGTGCTGCCTTCATACCGATTCTTGCTTTTTCCTCTTCATGTCCACGTCGTGGAAGTGTAAGGGGGGGAAGCGTGTTTGTCGTAAGCGTATTAAGAAAAGCACCCCCCCCATGCTGGCGGGTGATCAAACCCCCCCGTTTCTCCAAACTCTCCAAATCCCCCCCACGAATGGTTGGCTCGGAGACTTTGAATAGCTCCTTTAGCTCTTGGACACGGCAACTGCCATTCTCCTGTAATAACTGGAGAATCTTTTCTCTTCGCTGATCCTGAAACATCATAATACCTCTTGTTCTATTTCAATTGACATCATAACCGGAAACAAATGAAAAGAAAAGAACAGAATTAAAACATTCCTGACTCATCATATATTTCTTAGTATAATCAAGATTATTTCACTGTATTCAATGAAGCGTTGCATTTTTGTAATATGTAAGCGTAAATAAATGTAAACATAAAAGAAAACAAACGAAACAATTTTCATTGACGAATTCAGCATCATAGCTTACGATAAAGATAGCAAAAAAATCAGAAAAGCTAAGGAGCGCATCATGCCAACAATCAAATTAGGGTATGCACCCACCCGAAGAAGTATCTTTAGTGCACCGGATGCCATTAAATATCGCAACCTTACCCGAGATCGACTCGTCGAACTCGGTATTGAATTCGTAGACATCACCGATATCAACGAGGAAGGCCTCCTCTATGATGACAAGGATATGGTGAAAATCTTAGAGAAGTTTAAAGCAGAAAAGGTAGATGGACTCTTTCTCCCCCCCCACTGCAACTTTGGCACCGAGTATGTCTCTGCCCGCCTGGGCAAGGAACTCGGTGTTCCTGTTCTCCTTTGGGGGGGCCCGCTTGATGAGCGACCAGAGCCCAATGGAGAGCGGCTCAGGGATACACAGTGTGGGCTTTTTGCTACCGGTAAAGTCCTCAGGCGGTTCAGGGTACCTTTTACCTATATGACCAACTGCAGACTTAATGATCCTGTCTTCGAGAGAGGCATTCGGGATTTCCTTGCTGTCTGTAATACGGTCAAGACTTTCAAATCCATTAGAATCCTCCAGATTTCAACCCGACCCTATGACTTCATGACCACCATGTGTAATGAAGGTGAACTACTGGAGCGATTCAACGTACAACTTGCTCCCATTCCAATGCCTGAATTGATAGAAACGGTCAAGAAATGCAAAGCCGAGGAGAAGGAAGCAGTGGCAGAGGTCATCTCCTATGTTAAGGAGTCAATGATCATCAAGGTTACTGAGGAACAGCTGGAAACTGTCGCCGCCCTAAAGGTGGCAATGGCAAAGCTGAGAGAGCAGTATGGATGTAATGCTGTCGCTATCCAATGCTGGAACGCCCTGCAGAGAGAGCTTGGAATCATGCCCTGTGCTGCCAATGCCTTGCTTAACGATGAAGGAGTCCCTGTGGTTTGTGAAACAGACATCCACGGTGCAATTACCGCTCTCTTGGTGGAAGCAGCCGGCATGGACAAGAGCCGTTCCTTCTTTGCCGACTGGACCATCCGTCACCCCCCCGACATCCCCCCCAACGGAGAACTCTTGCAACACTGTGGGCCTTGGCCAGTATCAGTGGCTAAGGAGAAACCGGTACTTGGTTACCCGCTTGCATTTGATCATCCAGGAAGCCTTACCGCAGAAGCCAAGGGAGGGGGGGATCTCACCCTTTGCCGCTTTGATGGAGACAACGGAGAGTACTCACTGTTGCTTGGGGGGGGCGCAAAAGGCACCACTGGCCCTAAGGGCATGGGAACCTATCTCTGGATTGAGGTGGAGAACATTAAACGCCTGGAAGAAAAAATTGTCACTGGACCCTACATCCACACTGTGTCGGCATTCACCAGAATATCGTCCCTATCCTCTACGAAGCCTGTAAGTACATAGGGATCAAGGCTGACTTCTACGATCCAATTGAGGAAGACGTAAAGGCCTATCTCCGTGGGGGGGAAGATGTCCCCCCCAGCATGCAGTAAAAGAGGATGGTAATGACAATACAAGAACTCAAGCAACAAGCACTCGAAGTCCGAAAATCCCTGCTTTCCATGATCTACCAAGCGAAAACAGGGCATACCGGTGGAGCTCTCAGCTCCACCGATCTGATTACAGCACTCTACTTTGAAGTCATGAATATCGATCCATCCAACCCCCCCAAGTGGGAGGGAAGGGATTACTTTATCCTCTCCAAAGGTCATAGTGTAGAAGGCTACCTTTCTGCACTTGCAAAGCGTGGATTCTTTGATGAGAGTCTACTCTCCACCTTCTGCCAATATAAAAGTCCGCTTATTGGGCATCCCAACAACAAAATTCCCGGCGTAGAGATGAATACCGGTGCCTTGGGTCATGGACTTTCCATCTCGGTAGGTATGGCGATTGGATTGAAGAAGGATAAAAAACCAAACCGGGTCTTCACCCTCATGGGCGACGGAGAACTTGCCGAAGGATCGGTCTGGGAAGCTGCAATGGCTGCGAGCCACTATAAACTGGATAACCTGATCGCCATCATTGACAGAAATCACCTCCAGATATCAGGGTCGACTGAGGATGTCATGGGACTGGAGCCCCCCTGCGTCAACGCTGGGAAAGCTTTGGATGGCAGGTAGAGGAGATCGATGGAAACTCCATGGCCGAGGTGGTGAATACACTCAAGCTGCACCGTTCAAGGAGAACAAACCCTCTCTGATCATCGCCCATACCACCAAGGGAAAAGGAGTCAAGGAAATGGAGGACATCCCCCCCTCCTGGCACCATGGGGGGGTTCCAAACCAGAACCTCTATGAGCAAGCCATGATCGACTTTGAATCCATGGAGAAGGAGCTACAGAATGTCTGATTACCGTGCCTGCAGAGAGGCTTATACCACGGCCCTCCTCGCTCTCGCCAAGGAAGACCCTTCAATCATCGTCATAAGCAGTGATGCTCGTGGTTCCTGTTCCTTGAATACCTTTGTTGAGACCTTGCCCGACCAGTTCGTTGAGATTGGCATCGCCGAACAGAATGAAATCGGAGTGGCAGCTGGCCTCTCTGTAGTAGGCAAGAATCCATTTGTATGCGCACCTGCATGCTTCCTGACGGCACGAGCTCGAGCAGTTGAAAGTTGATGTAGCCTACTCCCACCAGAATGTGAAAGTACTGGGAGTCAGCGGAGGAGTCAGCTACGGTGCACTGGGGGGGGCCAGTCACCATACCCTACATGATATTGCAACGCTGCGTTGTATCCCAGAGCTTACCATCATCCTACCCAGTGATGCCGCTCAAACAGAAGAAGTAGTTCGAACGATTGCACATGAGAGGGGGGGTGCTTTCTTCATCAGGATTGGAAGAGAGAAAATTCCCCCCCAGATATACACTGAGGAGCTGGGAGTGAAACCCTTTACTCTTGGAAAGGCAAACACCTTACGAGAAGGGGGGACGCCATTACCCTGGTAAGCTGCGGAGAACTTGTCTACCATACCCTTGAGGCAGCAAAGCTCCTCAGCGCCGAGGGAATTGAAGCCAGGGTCCTCGATATGGCTACCCTTAAACCGTTTGATGAAGAGGCGATCATCAAGGCAGCAAAGGAGACTGGGGGGGCTCTGGTGACAATAGAAGAACATAGTATCAATGGAGGACTGGGAGCAACTGTCAGCCAAATAGTCTGTGCCAATCATCCGGTCCCCCCCGTGAAAACCCTTGCCTTCCCAGATGAATACCTGGTTACAGGAAACAGCCTTGAACTATTTGCCATTATGGCCTCGATGCCAAGGGCATCGCAGCCTCAGTGGAAGCATTCATTTCCCAGGTGAGTACCCTATGAGTGATCAATTCATCCTTGCATTCGATCAGAGCACATCAACCACGAAAGCACTGCTTTTCGACCAGAAGGGCGCTTTGAAGGGCCGCTCGGACGTACCCCCCCACCAACAGATCATCAATGACCAGGGGGGGTGGGTGGAACATGATGCTGAGCAGATTATCAAGAATCTCTTTACTGCTGCAAAGAACCTGTTGGAGAGTACAAGAGTAGACCGCTCCCTTATAAAGCCGTGGCCATCTCCAATCAACGGGAGACTGCTGTTGCCTGGGATAGAAACAGTGGAAAACCTTTTTACCATGCCATTGTCTGGCAATGCGGGAGAGCCAAGGACATCTGTGCGACTCTGGAAAAAGACAAAGAGGAAATTCATAAGAGAACCGGCCTTCATCTTTCCCCCCCCTACTTCAGCGCTGCCAAGTTTGCCTGGATGCTCCAAAACGTCAAGGCAGTGAAAGAGGCAGCCCAAGAAGGGACATTGGTGCTCTCTACCATGGACAGCTATGTTCTCTATCACCTGAGTGGGGGGGAAAAAGCAATCCGAAGTGAATACTCCAATGCCTCGCGTACGCAGCTATTGAATATTACCAACCTTACCTGGGATAAAAAGGTGTCGTCTCTCTTTGGTATCCCAACAGATAGCCTTCCTGAACTATGTGACTCAAACGCCCTCTTCGGACATACCGACCTAGGCGGACTGTTAGCGGAGGAAGTTCCCATACATGCAATGCTCGGCGACTCCCAAGGCGCACTCTACGCACAAGGGTGTCATCTCAATGGCATGACCAAAGCCACCTATGGCACGGGATCCTCCATCATGATGAACATTGGGGGGGGAAAACCGGTACTCTGTGAAGATCTGGTCACAAGCCTTGCCTGGGGGGGAATCGATGGAGAGGTTACCTACGTCCTGGAAGGGAATATCAACTACAGTGGGGGGGCAACAATCTCCTACCTTGTTGAGGACCTTGAGCTTATCGGCTCTGCAAAAGAGGCTGGAATCCTAGCAAAACAAGCCAAGGATATTGAAGGTCTCTACATGGTACCTGCATTCAGTGGCTTGGGAGCTCCTTATTGGGATCCTGAGGCAAGAGCGGTAATCGTTGGATTGGACAGGCGGTGCAAGAAAGCAGAACTGGTCAAGGCAGCAGAAGAATCGATAGCCTACCAAATTGCAGATATTGTCTTCTTGATGCATAAACACTCAAAACAAGACATCACAAGTCTCCGAGTTGATGGAGGGCCCACCAACGATACATTCCTCATGCAAGCCCAGAGTGACATCATTGGCTGCGAGGTTCGTGTCGCGGCGCTAGAAGAATTAAGTGGACAGGGGGGGCCAGCGCTTATAGCTGCAAAGGCAGTAGGCATCCTTGAAGAAGAGCAACTCCCAGCAAAAGCACTCTATCAACCAATGATGAGTGCAAGGGAGAGAGCAAGGAGATATGAAGGATGGAAAAAGGCAGTGAGTAAAGCTCTGTCATCCTAGAGCTCCAGCAGAGTTTTCTCCCCCCCGAAAACAGCTTTCCAATCGCTGGAAAAGTCATCAACAGCCTGGCTGATCGAGGGCATAGCCAACCCGGTTGAAAGCAGCTCTGGGCGGACAGTACACACTCCCGCCCCCCCATTGGCGTAGGCACTGGTCACCTCACTGATATTCCTGAAACTTGCTGCTAGAACCTGGGTAGTGCTGGTATTCGTCCAGAGGAACCTGATAGTTCCTTGATGACTCGTTTTGCATCAATATCCAGATTGAGCATCCGATCATAGAACACCGCAATATACCGAGCCCCCCCACTGAGCATTGCGAGAATGCCTTGCATGGTGGAAAACACAGTCGTCCCAGTAACTGCAATACCTTCAGAAGTAAGCTGTCTAATTACCTTCAACCCACACTCAGTAACGGGGGGACTGCAATACAGGTTTTTTCACCGAGCAAAGAGACTACATGGTGGGCTTCTTTGATCATGATTGCTTCATTACAACCCATAATCTGAACATGCAGTTCCCTTTCTTCCCCCCAATCATCCCCCCCCTAATACGCTGTAAGTGAGAGAGAACAGCACCACCTTCAATGGCGCTTAGCATGGTGGGGGGGTTGGTGGTCACCCCCCCCTTTATCGGGTAATGCTCAAGAGCATGTGCAATTGCCGAAAGGTCGGCACTATCGAGTAGTAGGTCCATAGCTTGGTTTCTCCTCAAGGCAAGTGTGCCATACAAGGAGACCGAGAACAACTATCTTAGCGGTAGTTCTTGACAAAGCCTGCAGGATGCACAACCATTTTGCTATGATTGATTCCATCTTGTCAGACACCTCATACTTTTGGGAACCAACCATGCAATTGAAGGTCATTAAACGTGATCCGGAAATTCCTTACCGGTTGCATAGTCATGAGTTCAATGAATTGGTATTTGTAGTAAGTGGGCGTGGGATAAATTTCACCAAGAGCGAACAGCAACCACTTCAGGAGGGGGGGTCGATCTTCTTCATCCCACCAGGAGTGGAACATGGGTACAAGGATGTGGAGAATCTGGTACTCTACAATATAATCTATGCAAGAAACCTACTGGGAAGAAAATTTCTTGACCTCCCATCCCTTCCAGGTTATTGCTCAATCTTCATGGAAACCCAGTCGATCCCATACCTCTTACTCTCACCTTCCCAGAGTGCTGAGCTCATCCCACTGATCCAGATGATGGAGAAGGAAGCTGACGACCAGAGCTATGGCTCGGGTTCCCGGCCTTTGGCGCTTGCCTATCTGATTGAGTTGATCATCTCCCTCTCTCGTATCTGGGATCAGACCCCCCCACGAGAGACCAACCAAGGGACGCGGAGGCTCTGGGAGGTTATCTCCTATATGGATCAACATCTTGATACAAGCCTTACAACGGAAGATCTGGTAGAGGTGGCAAATATGAGTACCAGCACGCTGAACCGGCTCTTCAAGCAAAGTACCGGCCTCTCTCCCATTGAGTTCCATATCCATAAGCGTGTTGCACACGCCTGCACCCTTATCCAGAAACGAGGACTCTCCATGTCCCAGATTAGTGAGGCGTGTGGGTTCAAGGACCCGAACTACTTCAGCAGGCAATTCAGAAAAGTCATGGGCATGAGCCCAAAACAGTACCAGCGAATATTCACCAGCCGTTTCACCTAATTCTTATTTTTTTTCTCGGGGGGGACGATTTCAATCCAATACCCATCAGGGTCAACGATGAAATAGATTCCCATCTGCTTGTTTTCGAAAATGATGCAATCCATCGCGCGGTGTTTCTCCCGTGCACCTTCCAGGTCATCAGTTTCGAAGGCAAGGTGGAATTCGTTGTCCCCCCCAAGGTTGTAGGAATCCTTCTCCCAGTTCTTCAACCAAGTCAGCTCAAGTTGATGTTTAGAAGATCCATCTCCCAGGAAAGCCAAGATGAAGGAACCATCCGAGGCTTCCTTTCTCCGTACTTCCACAAGACCTAGAGCCTCTTTATAGAAAGCAAGGGATTTATCAAGATCCATTACATTGAAATTGTTATGTGCGAAATGAAACTGCATTATATCCTCCATGATTGCGGTACCGTATCCAAGAGAATGACTTCCTTGACGCGGTCCCCCCCTAGTTCTTTCTGTAATGTACTGCATACTGAATAATCTTCCACATGTGCATGGGAACAAGCGTGTCCACGGACACTGTCTGTACCAAATCCTTCGCACCCAAACTGTAGAATTCGCCTAAACGCGGGTCAACAGGCACGAAAGCGAGGTCGAGATGACTGGGTAGAAGAGCCAATTCCTTATGGTAGTTCTCGGCCATTTCCTCATTGTACTGCTTGCTCTCCCCCCCTTCCCAGTGCCAATGGTTCAGGTCCCCCCCGGCAAAGTAGATGGTTTTTCCCTCTACTTCCACCACAAAGGCTACCCCCCCTTCATCAGTACTTTTGAGTGTCTTGACTACAATTCCTTCCACGATATCCTCTTCATATGGTCCCATCGGGTTGATGGTACAGGAAAATGGAATATCCGTTGGAGGAATATCGGAGGAGAGAAAGAAAACTGTGTGCCCCCCCTTCCGATCTGCAAGCGAGAAGATGGACGAGTCATAGTGGTCGGCATGCCGATGGCTTGCAAATACCATCAGCGGCTTGGTAGTTGAGGGAAGACTCACTGTTCCTTTTGTATAATCAAAAAGCAGGAGATACGCATCCGTTTCCAATAAGAAGGCACTATGCCCAAGGAATGTACAATTCATAGTATAACCATGGCCCAATTGCAGGTTGCTGTCAAGCAAGTGAAAGCTGTGGTATAGTAAGTTATGCGGAGGGTTGTTGTATGAAAATCATGATTCTTGATGCAAATGAAACAATACTTGCTTCGAGCAGGAAAAGCGGATATGGGGGGGTCTCCCTGGTCTATCAAGAACCGTATGAGGAAGGGGGGGACCAGGTCGTTCTGGAAGTAGATGAACCCGGTATCTATCTCATACAACTTGATGAGACATTGGGTACCCACCCCCCCATCTATCTTGAGAAGGAGGCTAGCTTCACCATCCCAGTCTCAGAGGTCAAGCGTACCTGTTATAGCCGCTATGCCTTCCAAGGTTCGAGACATCTCCTTACTCTCAGTCATGTATCAGTCTCCCCCCCCGCAGGAATCTTGCATGCAATCCATATGATCATCATGAGACGAAAGGGATATTCCCCCCCCATGCAAGTGCCAATGTTGAAACCCGCGGGGGGGAAATGGTTTTTGCTGCCAGGAATGCCATCGATGGAATCTTTGCCAATGAGTATCATGGGGGGGAATACCCATGGACTAGTTGGGGGGGGATCAACCAAGATCCGAAGGCTGAGCTTCATCTGGATTTTGGAAGACCTGTCATTATTGACGAGGTTCGAATCGCCCTAAGGGCAGACTGGCCACATGACAGCTGGTGGAGCGATGCAACACTGATAGACAGCGATGGGGGGGATATCACCCACCTCTCGCTGGAGAAATCATCATTGCCACAGCGATTCCCTGTTCAGCAAAAAACAATTACCTGCCTCACGCTCTGTAACCTAAAAAAGGCTGACGATGCCTCGCCCTTCCCAGCCCTTACCCAGATTGAGGTGTACGGTACAGAGGGATAATCAATAACAGGGTACTCCTCTCCATAAAGGTGAAGGTCGTATTAGGACAACTAACACGGAAGGCAACCAGTTCCTTTGGAAAAACGAACGCATATTAAATGTGCTTGATAAATATACCCAAACCTCATCTAAAATTACTAAAGATCTAGCGAATCCTTACCGCTTTTTCTTCAGCCTCAATTGCCAACTCTATTGCCCTAAAGGTATGTTCCTGTTTCATTGCCATCTCAGTGCGGTCTAGGCAATCCCTGATCAAGCGGCCGAAGTAGGGAAACCCCCCCACTTTTCCTCCCACATGAAAATGCTTTTCTCCCTCTCCATCAACTAAAATCACATGGTCGCCCTCTTTAGAGGCAGCAACATCGATGTACTTTCGTAGCTCTAGGTAACCCTTGGTTCCCACAATGAACATTCGTCCATCTCCCCCCAGGTACCCAATCCATCGGGAGTATACCAATCGAGAGAGAAGTAACAGGGAACTCCATTGCTTGCGGTAAAGCAGGCATCCCCCCCAAAATCCTCCAACCCTGGATATTCCCGGTGGTAAAGATTCCCAACCCTGCTGGAAATCAGGGTAGCATCTTCTGCTCCGCTGAACTGAAGGATCTGTTCGAGTTGATGACTCCCGATATCTACCAGGATACCTCCGTACTTCTCCTTGTCGAAGAACCAATCTGGTCTACTCTTCGCAGAGAGACGATGAGGTCCCCCCCAACCACGAATTGAGACAATATCACCTATCGCTCCTTGCTTCAGTAACTGTTCAGCATAGACAGCAGAT
>JDSH01000291.1_pt1 | contig 11392 bp, 19 predicted proteins | sample 199451 | NCBI WGS metagenome assembly JDSH01 (sample SAMN02584198, study PRJNA231836) | bioreactor metagenome | isolation source: continuous culture bioreactor electron acceptor NO2- transfer2 day 38 after... | place: Germany: Bremen | reverse complement strand
CCCCCCCGAGACAGAAACCAGGACTGAAGAAACTCAATGCAGCTAAGCAGTTTTGGCTGCGTATACTGCCGGTTGGGGGGGTAAAGCGCGTACAGCGTAAGGTCCGGTCGGCTAACCCCCCCCGGCAGCACTTCCACCAACTTGCCCTGATCTATACCTTCCCTTGCCACAAAGCTGGGGGGGAGAAAACCGATGCCCAGCCCGTCCTCAATCACCTGCCTCATGAATAAGGTGCTGTTCACCTTTAGAGAACCGCCGACGGTGATACCTTGCGCCAGTGGCCAGAAATTCCCGGATTTGAAATAGCTGTATACAAAGCAGTTATGGGCGGCCAGGTCGTCAACGTTGCGTATCGGCGGATGGCTCTCCAGGTAACCGGTTGAGGCGCACACCTTATAGGTAAAACGGACCAGTGGTTTGCCTACATAGTTGGAATCGAGCATTTGGCTGGACGCCCGGAACCCCCCCAGATCAAAACCATGCTCGATGAGATCCAGACTCTCATCCCCCCCCAGCTGTATGTCCAGCTCCACATCCGGGTACTGTTTCATATAGGCGGAGAACAGCTGTGAGAGGTCGGTAATGCCCAGCGCCATGGGAGCGTTGATTCGCAACTTACCGCGCGGGTTGTCCTGCATGTGCTGCACATAGGCGTCCGCGTCGTCTACCTGAACAAGCAGTTTCCGGCATCGCTCCAGGTATCCCTCACCAATGGAGGTCAATTGCTGCCCTCGGGTCGATCGGTGCAACAGCCTCACCCCCCCGAGATCTTCCTCCAGACGCCCTATCTCCTTGCTGATCATCGACGTGGTTACATTCAACTCGTTGGCAACGCTGGTAAAGCTACCGGCATCCACCACCCGAACAAACATTCGCATTGCCCGCAATTTGTCCATACTGCCCGACCGCACTGTTTCCGTTTTGTTGATACTGATAAAACATTATTGCCATTTAAGAACGCGAAGGGAAGCGCCAAACTTCACCTGCAGTCACGCAACAACCCAACAAACGAGGTTTTATATGTACACCCTGTACTTCATTCCCGGCGCTTGTTCACTGGCTACGCAGGCGATTCTCAACGAGCTGAATCAGGAAAGTACCCTTGTTCACAAGCTGGAAGCCGACCACTTTGACGCCCTGAATCCCGCGGGCACCGTGCCAGTATTGGTGGACGGCGATAAGGTCCTGAACGAGGGCGTCGCAATCATCCTTCATCTGCTCAACAAGCATGAGAACAATCTGATCGCTGAAAACGGGGGGGCGCGCGGCACCAGGCCATCGAAAACATGATGTTCGCAAACGCCACCATGCACCCCCCCGCCTACGGCCGACTGTTCTTTGCCCAGGCAAACGTGAACGAAGCAGGGGGGGCCAGACAGCAGTTTTTCGATTCTGCGGCGGTGGCCATCAACAAACTGTGGCAGGTGGTGGAAGCAAAGTTGGAGCACTCGCCCTATCTGGGAGGGCAGGATATTTCCCCCCCCGCCGACATTCTGCTGGCCGTGTACTCCCGTTGGGGGGGCGACTTCTTCCCCCCCGTGGATATCGTCCTCGGTCCGCGCAGCCGCCAGATGGTGGACGCGGTATTGAAGCGAGACAGCATGCAACTTGCCTGAAGCGGGAAGAGGCTTATAGCGCGGGAGCTTTAGCATAAATGGAAACCGTACAGCCGCAAATCGAAGCCATGGTGAACGAGTATTTTCAGGGCTTGCACACAGGGAATGCCGACCGTCTGGCGCCACTGTTTCATCGCGACTGCGTACTCAAGGCGCCGGGCCTGCGGCGCACACTGGATGAATGGCTGGCCGATGTCGCAACGCGACCAACACCCGCAAACATCGGACATCCGGAGGACTACCGCATCCTCCGGGTGGAACTGGCAGGAAACCAGGCCATGGTAAAGGTGGCGTGCCCCCCTGCCCCCCCACGGCAACTTACCGACTACCTGGGCTTCCTGAAGGAAGACGGTGTCTGGAAGATCGTGAACAAGATGTACGCGCCAGCCAGCGCCTGACCGAAAACCTTAAATTATTCAACGAGAGGAATTTCGAATGCCTTATGTCAACATCAAGGTCACCGATGACAACGTAACCGCCGAACAGAAGCGTCAATTAATCCAGGGAACAACCCAACTACTGGTCGATGTTCTGAACAAGAACCTGATGTCACCCACATTGTCATAGACGAAGTGTCGACCGACAACTGGGGGGGCGTGAAAGGGGGGGAAACCGTTACCAACCTGCGGAAGCAGTAGCCAACCAGGGCGCTCAAGGCCGGCGCGCGCCCTAGAGCACGCCGAGCCTGCCCCCCCCGCTCAGATTAATGGCGCAGGATATCCTCAAGCCACTTCAGAAACCTCACTGCAGCGCGGGTCTCGAAGCTATCCTTGTTTGGCACGTAATAGCAAAGGTTTGACTCGACTGACTGAGTTTCAAACTGCTGTAAAAGTTTGTTCTTTGACAACCTTGCGGCCAGCGTTGTCGAGCAAAACACCAGTCCGTTTTCGGCCATTGCCTGCTGAATTCCGAAAAGCTCCTGATCAAATTTCTTCATTTCGATGTCGGCACCATCCAGCCTGTTTCTTTCCAACCAGGCGTCGAATGGGGGGGCTCCGGGAGCGATCTGTTTTCCACTCTGTTGTAAACACGGTAATGGTCTCGTTCGACCAGGCGGGAGGCGCCTTCCCATAAGCGCCAAACACATTGAACGACTCGCATTTGACGACATCACCTGCCTGAACTGTCGAGGCATCTCCGAGCCGGACTGGAATAGTGTAGGGCTGGTTTTCGACGGACTCGCCTGTTGAAATTTCGACAGAAATATCTGGGTTGGCTTGCTCAAATTCGTGCTGGGAAGGAATCAACACCATGGCCGCCAGGAGGATGTAGTCGTCACCCGAACACCACTGCCCGCCTTCATTACCTCCTCCAGAGCACTGTCAATTTTCCGGAAACCCTCCGAAGTGGCTTTTGCCAATCTTGAACCTGTCCCAGTGAGGGATATCCGTCTCCCCCCCTGCCGATGAAACAAACTTACGTTCAACCGGTTTTCAAGGTTGCCGATATGGTGCGAAATAGCGGTTGGTGTCAGCGAGAGTTCCTCTGCAGCCAACTTGAAGCTTCCCAGACGGCAGCCGACTCAAAGGCTTTCAATGCCTGCAACGATATCTGCACACGTCATCTCCGAATTCACCATGAGGTTACAGTCATTCTAGATGAATTAAACTCATCTGTATGTGCGTTGTTTTCGTTTGCCCCCCCGGCCTCCAGAGGCCCACAAAATGACCCTTGCCATTCACAAATAGAGGCAAACAAAATGAGCACACTATTACACATCGACTCAAGCGTTAGAGCCGCAAACAATCCGAACCCGGATCACGATTCCATATCCAAAAACATCGCTCGCCGATTCATTGAGACCTGGCAACAGAATCGGCCCGAAGACGACTACATTTATCGTGATGTTGGGATGAACCCGCCTGACTTCATCTCACAGGATTGGATTGGCGCGGTATTCACCCCCCCCGAACAAAAGAGGAGCCCCCCCACGCAGCGGGAAACACTGGCATTCTCCGACACGCTGATCGCAGAGGTGGCCAAAGCCGACGTTATCCTGATTTCCTCACCAATGTATAACTATGGCATGCCTGCTCACCTGAAGGCCTGGTTTGATCAGATCGTTCGCATCGACAAGACGTTTGATTTTGATCTCTCACGAGGAGATTTCCCCCCCTTACAACCGATTCTCTCAGGGAAAACGCTGATCATAGTCACTTCCAGTGGAGAATTCGGCTTTGAAAAGGGCGGAATACGAGAGACCTCCGGTCACCTGGCGCCACACCTGCGTACGCTGAGTAAGTATCTCGGGGGGGTAGACACGGTCTACGAAATTGCCGCGGAATACCAGGAGTTCGGAGACGAGAGGCATCGGACGTCAGTTGCCAATGCCAGGGATCGGGCCGAAAGCCTTGCCGGTAAATTGAGTGAGTGACGTTCGTCTCTCAAACCGTCAAGTGAGCGGCGAATGCCGCTCTTCAGGTGAATGAAACCAGCACCAGCAGGCTGAGAAATACACTGATCACAATCGTCAATCCGGAAACACCATCCGTGTCGGCGCCACCCGATAGCCACCGCCTTAACGCTTTCAGAAAACGCTTTGGCGTGTAGATGTTTTTGCGATAATTGCTCTCGTAATAGTGCTGAAGAAACAGAGGCATGGATCCCCCCCTATCGAACCGATGCCAGAGCTTAAGAACGCCAACGATATCCTTGCGACAGGCCCAGGCTCGAACAGACGGTGGGAGCCAGCTCAAAGGTATAGCGGAACCAAAATCAATGATCGCAGGGTCGCCGTGCTCCGAAACCAGAATGTTTCCGGAATTGCCGAGGTCCATGTGCACCACACCATGTTGATGAAGGGTTTTTACATCATTGAAAAGCCGCGAGAAAAAGCCACTAGGGACACCGCTGCCTTCCGCAACATTCTTGATAGCCCGCCCCCCCTCTATAAGGCGATAATGGACGGTGGGCGAGACGTCTGATGGCCGAGAGACTTGATCAGGGGGGTGAAATCGAGGTGCTCAACTCTTCTCAACATCCTGAATTCGTGGGATGCGAGAAATCTGAAGTAATTCCCGAGAAGGCCCCCCGGGAGAATCTGAAAGCCTTGTAAATGTGCCTCTTGCCGCTGTTATCGACGTTTACAGAGACGATTGGCTTGTACCATTTCTGGTTATCGGAATCATCGAGTGCTGCCGAATTCCAGCGTGAGTCAACAGATGGGCAGTTTGTTTGGCCGCTCATTCCCCCCCCTCCAAATTGCAGGATATGCAGGTTGTTGGGCAAGCCGACCGCATAAACTGCGGTTTAACCAACCCTTTGCCAATGCCGCGACTTGCGACACCTGCACAGGATTATTGGAGGTTTTCGGGAGGCTGAATAATTCTGTTGCGGTATCTTTATCATCACGAAAAGTGATGACTCAGCTTCTACACGTTTCAGGCAATCGCTTTTACGGTCGAATGGCCACATGGCGAGCTGGTCATAATGTCATGCCAGCGTTCGCGAAGGAGCCGTTCAACGTGGTTCCGCAGCCAGACAATTCCGGGGGGGTCACGGTCGTGGCGGGTGTGCCAAATGAGGTAAAGACTGGTCGGATCTACTTCGAACGGTAATTGCCCCCCCATCCATAGGCCGTCCACGAAGCCGCAGTCCTGGCTGATCAACTCCGGAACTGCAGTAATGAGGTTCGACTCCCTGAGAATCTGGGGGGGAACAATCGAAAAATGGTTAACTGTGGCAGCAATGCGCCTGCTGAGCCCCCCCTTCTGGTCAAGGTAACTGTCCACGAAACCATGGGCATCCCCCCCTGACATTGTCACAAGCAGGTGTCGGGCCTCAAGGAATTCCTCCATGGTGATCTGCCGGCCGGCAAGCGGATGGTCGGCACGCATTGCCAGAACGTATCCACCTTCAAACAACCAGGTGCTTCGCAAGCTGTGATCGTGCTGGGTAAGCATACCTACCGCCAGATCCACATGGGCTTCGCGCAGATCCTCGTACGTACCTTCCGGCGTGTACGGCACAGCGTGGACGTCCACTCCCGGCGCGTCACGTTCCAGCAATTCAATCAACTGGCGCCAGATCATTTCAACAGTTACATCCGTTACGGCGATGCGAAACTTTCGCTTTGATGTGGCCGGATCGAATTGAGTCGCACTCACCGCATTGGTTAGCGCATACATGTGATCGCCGACTGGTGCCACAGACTGAGCGCATAGGATGTCGGTTCGATGTTTCGGCCTTTTCGCACGAACAGCGGGTCGTTCCAGATCTGGCGCATCCTTGAGATCGCATTGGATACGGCAGGCTGGGTCATGGCAAGCCGGTCTGCAGCGCGGGTCACCGAGCGCTCAGTCATAATGGCGTCAAATATGTACAACAGCTGGAGTTCTTGTGTCTTCATTTAACGTTCCTGATCCTGAGCACCGGTCAATTCTGGCGGGCAAATGACTCGACCGCAATTGCGGCATTCCGTCAAAGGCGATGTTCACCACTTAAACGAAGAAGCCCCCCCCGTTCAGGAGGCTTCTATGAGCATCAAAGGTGACCTTTAACAAATGCCCGTAGCTCACTGAGACTGCCAGCCCCCCCTGTCTTTTGGGCAACAACACCGCCGCCCTGGAACAGGGACAGTGTCGGAATGCCCCCCCGGATACGCATTTTGGCAGTAATGTCCGGGCTGTCATCCACGTTCACTTTGGCAATCGTCAGTTGTTCACCAAACTCGTCTGCGATTTCCTCAAGCATTGGTGCAACCGTCTTGCAGGGGGGGCCACACCAGGCGCCCAAAAGTCCACGAGCACAGGCCGATCGCTCTTCACAACCTGCTGCTCAAAATTCACATCTGTTACTTCTATTATGCTGCTCATCGGCAAATCTCCTCTATTTGAACCTGATTCAAACATTGAAGCTTTCTGCCCGTGAAAACCAATTGCAGGACCGTATAAGTTCCATTTCCTGCAATGATGATTTCCGGCCCGCCCTTCACAGCCGCTTGCTACGTACCAGCCCAACCGGCACCAGACACCGGGAATTCACAACCAACTCCGAAAAGTGTGTCGATAAATCTGGTTAATTTTCCGGTTGGCGATCAGGGCTGACCAATCGCAGGTACTCAAAACATTATCCGTGCTTATGGATAAGTAGTTATACGCTCACCCCCCCATGACCTGAAATATTCAATACTCATCACCAAGCATGATGTATTGCATACCGTTTGGGAATTATTTGTTTCGACTTTACAGCTCCATACTTCGCTCCATCTGATATCGAGTCCATTGGCGACACCGGTATGAGCACTAACCCATCGAACTTTGGAGAACGTGTTATGCGTAAATTTGTACTCATCACTCTGGTTTCACTCTTTGCAGCCGCAGCCCTGCCCGCCAACGCAACCCTGGCAGACCGCAAATCCGATGAGGCCCGCTCGGAGCAGGCTCAGCCCGCCCCCCCCTATAGCGGACAGATCGTGATTCGCGGTGAAATTCAGGATCGCGACGCGGAGAGCCATGCAGCCAAACCGGCCCCCATACAGCGGTCAGATTGTTATCCGCGGCCAGGTTCAGCCCGAAAGCCACGGTTGAGCTTTAGCTGCTTCATTTGCGTCTTGGCACCAGGGACGGTGCGTTTTACGCAGTGTGAATTACCGGTTTCCTGCACAAACAACTCGCCAGCAACGATCCCTCAAACAGATGGACAACTATTCCAACCGTCCTGCCGCCTCCATTCCGACCAAAGAGCAGAGAATGGCAGGCACATTCACGACGAAGGAGACAACCCATGTCCGTCAGTTCGCAAACCACATCTTTCTCTCTGTATCACTATCGCTCATGCCCTTTTTGCGCATACACGCGCTCCGCGATGAAGCACATCGACATAAAAGTGGAAGAACGAGATATCGCCCGAAACCCGGCCTATCGGGCTGAGCTGATCAAAGGCGGCGGCAAAGCGCAGGTTCCCTGCCTCAGAATCGAATCGAACGAAGAAGTGCGTTGGCTTTACGAATCCCGGGACATCGTCCGCTTCCTTCAGCGCCATGCTGCCCAGGCAGCTGATCACGCACAAACCGTGTGAAAGATCCCAGAGACATAGAGGAGAGCAAGAATGTTCAAACGAAAAGTTGATGTTGCCATCATTGGCACGGGCACAGCAGGTATGGGTGCCTACCGGGAAGCTCGCAAACATACTGACAGCATCGCGCTGATAGAGGGTGGCCACTATGGCACCACCTGCGCCCGTGTGGGCTGTATGCCCAGCAAACTTCTGATTGCCGCTGCAGAGGCCGCCCACGGCGCAAAGCATGCAGGGGGGGTATTCGGACTCAATGTGCCGACCGTCGAAACCGACGGTGCGGCGGTACTTGACCGGGTAAAAAGAGAACGCGACCGTTTCGTCGGGTTTGTTGTCGCAGACGTCGACGACTTTGATGATAGCCACAAGGTCCGTGGTTACGCCCGGTTTCTCGACGCCCATCGCTTGCAGATAGATAACGGGCTCGAAATTACCGCCGACAGGATTATTATTGCAACGGGTTCCAGACCGTTTATTCCTGAAGTACTCGAAGGTGCGGGAAAACGCCTGCTAACTAACGACGATGTATTCGAGCTGGAGCAACTTCCGCAGTCCGTACTCGTCGTCGGCACAGGCGTTATTGGACTCGAGTTGGGGGGGCAAGCTCTGAGCCGGCTAAACGTTGACGTTACAATGCTGTCGCGCAACGAATCGATTGGCGGAATTGCCGACTCCGAAATCCGGAGAATTGCGGCGGATACTTTCCAGTCCGAATTTGATCTCGTCCTTCATGCGGAGGTCCTTGTAGCAAAAGAAGCCCTGAACGGTGTTCAGGTCACCTACCGCACGCAAGGAGGCATCGCTCAAACGGTAGTGGTTGACTATGTACTGGCGGCAACCGGCCGCCTACCAAATACTGACAAGCTCAGCCTCGAAAATACCGGAATCGCGCTGGACACCCGCGGCGCTCCTGTCTTCGATCGATTAACCATGCAAACCAGTGCACCGCACATCTTTATTGCCGGTGATGCCAACAACGAGCTGCCCCCCCTGTTGCACGAGGCCTCCGATGAGGGGGGGCGTATAGCGGGCAGCAACGCTGGAACCTTTCCCAATGTGGCGACCGGCCATCGACGTGCCGGGCTGGGCGTTGTCTTCTCCGACCCCCCCCAGATTGCCAGCGTGGGCAAGCGAGCCCAGGAACTGGTGCCACACAGCTTCATTACCGGGAAGGTGAGCTTCCACAATCAGGGAAGAAGCCGGGTAATGGCCAAAAACCAGGGAATGCTGAAGGTCTACGCAGACAAGCATAGCGGTATTCTACTGGGCGCAGAAATGTTTGGACCGGCTGCGGAGCATATTGGCCACCTGCTGGCCTGGGCCGTGCAGCAGTCTCTTACGGTACACGAGATACTCGGGATGCCTTTCTATCACCCGGTTATTGAGGAAGGTGTTCGCACCGCCTTCCGGGATGCTTCGGAAAAGCTGAAAGAGACGCAACTCAAGGAGGCGCCCCCCCATGCAGTTGCTTGAATTACTCCGGCGCTACCACACACAGGCGGCAAAGGTTGCCGTTGTGGTCGGTACGATCCTGCTGGTGATCAACCAGCACGATGCGTTGTTCGGATATGAGAAAATTCAGTGGCTGCCGGCAGCTTTGACCTACTGCGTTCCGTTCTGCGTTTTCATGCTTGGCAAGCTGTCCAGCGAGCAGGATTGCCAGAAACCCTCCGGGCTGAATGTGCCCTTTTCCAGGTATCGTTAACCACCCTGATTTCGCCGCGCTGACTCTCAGTGCGGCGAAATCATCCTTGAGGCAATCGCTTTTGCCTTCAGCGCAGCATCCAGATCACCTTCAACGTGGGCCTTAACAATGGCCCCCCCCTCCTTCAATAAAAACAGTGCATTGGCAAGCTCTTCTGCTTCAGTTTCTGAAGTGCAGATCGCCAGAGCATGTCGCTTCAGTAACTCGAAAACCCTGGTTTTGTGAGCTGCACATCGCTTATGTACCGGATGCTCGGGATCGCTGTACTCTCCGCAGGTATTGATAAAAAAGCACCCATAGAAACGATGCAGCGTTGGTACGCGGTTATTGAACCAGTCGTGAACTGCATCAAACATCTCCATGAGAGCCTCCCTTCCCGCCGGCCGACTGTTCATTCGCGACTCCAGCCATTGGAAAAACAGCTTGTCGCGGTGTTCAACAGCCGCCTCTACCAGACTGTCCTTGCTCTCAAAGTGGTTGTAGAGCGTTTGCTTTGCTACACCCGATTCCTGAAGCACCTGGTTGATACCGATGGCATGGATTCCGTGCTCGTAGAAGAGTCGCAATGCCGTATCGATCAAATCCTGTCTTCGCCCCCCATCTGCAGGCCTCCATTTTTCTCTTTGAATATATCTTGACCAAAATAGACAGATCTGTCTAGAATTAAAAATAGACCGACCTGTCTACTTCAGGAAATGCCACGGGCGTTATGAACAGGGTGTTTTTTGACTGGTGTTGTTGTCGGTTCCATTTACGAACCACCAGCGAATACGGCACGGAGAAGAGCACGATGGACATACAAATCAAAACCAAGCGAAAAGCGCCCGTGTTTGGGCTTGAAGCTGATTTGATAGATGGCCTACAGGCCGGACACCCAAAGGCATTTGCGGAAGCTTACCGGAGATATCATCCAGTCATGCTGAGAGTTGCGACCAAGTACACCTCTGCAGCGGTTGCCGAGGATATCGCTCAGGAGGCCTGGATGGTAGCCATTGGGGGGGCCATTGCTTCTTTCGAGGGCCGTTCTTCTCTCAAAACGTGGCTGTGCCGGATTGTGACCAATAAAGCCTTCAACACGTATCGGGAAAACCGTAAGGAATTTCCTGCCTCTCCAAGCCTCGCCCTTTTGTCCGACAGCTCACCAGAAAACCAGTTTAATGGCACTGCTGGGCACCTCAGCGAACCGGAGTTGGCTACCCAGACCGCAAAGGTTCAGGAACGTATTCGCATTGAAATGAAAAATATGAACCGGGATCACGCCAACGCGATTCTGCTCAAGGGCATGAGCCCACTCACCGGTTCTCAGGTATCGGACGTGCTCGAAATTTCCCACGGAAACCTGCGGGTCATCCTGCACCGCGCCCGAAACGAGCTGACCGCCCTGCTCTAAGCCAGGCAGCTCTCCACCTGTGATTTGCTAAAACTGGAGAAACTATATGAGTACCCAACGGCCACCTCTACCTCCCTTCACCCGGGAAAGCGCCATTGAAAAAGTCCGCCTTGCCGAAGATGGCTGGAACAGCCGGGAGCCTGCGAAGGTTGCCCTCGCCTACACGCAGGACACGCGCTGGCGCAACCGGGCGGAGTTCGCCAACGGCCGCAAGGAGGTCGAAGAATTCCTTACCCGAAAATGGAATCGAGAACTGGATTACCGCTTGATCAAAGAACTCTGGGTCTACACCGACAACCGCATTGCCGTGAGATATGCCTACGAGTGGCATGACGACAGCGGCAACTGGTTCCGCTCATATGGCAATGAAAATTGGGAATTCGATGCCGACGGTCTCATGCAGCGTCGATTCGCATGCATCAACGACAGCCCCCCCATCAACGAGTCAGATCGGCTTTTCCGTTGGGCTCTGGGGGGGCGGCGCCCAGACGACCACCCGGGTCTGAGTGAACTGGGGGGGCTTTGATTTCCGTTACCCAGAAAGTGTCGCGCGGGAAAGAGCGACGCTCTCCATTTCAGAATAAAGGGCGTACTCGGTGAACAATATCGATGCGAGGGTAAATGCCGAATACGCCAAGGGGGGGTGGACGATTATGGATCAGGCTT
>JDSH01000290.1_pt1 | contig 11396 bp, 10 predicted proteins | sample 199451 | NCBI WGS metagenome assembly JDSH01 (sample SAMN02584198, study PRJNA231836) | bioreactor metagenome | isolation source: continuous culture bioreactor electron acceptor NO2- transfer2 day 38 after... | place: Germany: Bremen | reverse complement strand
GAATGTATCCGTTTTCAGCCTGCGCCATCCGGGTGCCGGCTCCCGCCAACCCGGGCACACATACCCGGGCGACGGAACACAGTTTAATACAAGCTGCGGGGGGGTATGCGGTACCCTGAGAGCAATTGCTCTGTGAACGGGTTGGTATTGCTGGCCGCGTGCAGGCGATAACGCATTTCCCCCCCGTCATCCACCGTGAACTTCACGTCCACCGCATTGCTGCTGACACCGGTGATGTCCGCCTTACCCAACAACCGGAACAGTGCCCAGGGACCACTTTCGGAAATGCTCCGAGGCGAGCGGTTTACCTGAATCGGCACCAGCGTTACCCGGCTCTCCACGGTGTCCCGCAGGGTGTTCGGCCATACCAGCGGAATGCTCTGGCTGGGGGGGCCATGGGAGAACTCCACCAGCTGGCCATCGATGTTCACCACCGAGCGACGTTTGTTGTTGCTGAGGTTCAGGGGGGGTTCCAGCGCGAATTCCACATCCAGCGTACCGCTGCGGGTAAAGAACGCCTGGCGAATCTGCCGGGCACGGTCCAGCGCAGCAACCACGTCCCGGCGCACCAGGCTGGCCCGGCGGGCATCACCCACATGTTCCGGATGGTCTTCCAGGAACAGCTTCAGGTTGTCGTTGTAGAAAGTCTCCAGAATACCGTCCGGCGCGAAGAAGCGCTCGAAGTCCTGCAGCGCAGCATCACGCCCTGCCCCCCCCTGGGTAAACGGATAATGCCGGGCCAGGTTCTGCTGGAAAGGCTGGTAAACCTCGCGATACCAGTCACGCTCCAACTGGGCCACCGCACTGTCCAGAACCACCCGCCAGCTTTCGGTGGCCAGGCGGTTCAGTATCCGGTTCAGGGGGGGTTCCGGCTGATGGCCGGCCATGCGCTGCAGGGTGAAGATAGGGTCTGCGCCCTGCAGGCCCATGCGGGCACGAGCGGCACTGAGGGCGGCTTTGCCGGTATCCGGGGGGGATTCCTGGATGTTTCGCATGTATTCATGCAGCTCACCCACCACCAGCATGACTTCCTCCAGCCCAGACGGCTCCTCACCCTGCTTGCGGGTAAGCTGGTTCAGATCACTGAACTGGCGCTCGATGTCCTGCAGCATGCGGTAATGGGGGGGAGATTGCTCAAGCAACTTGCGTGCGGCTTCCGCTTCGCCTTCACCTACCGGAATCAGGCGGGTGTTTTCCCGCACCTGCGCCAGCAATCGGGCCAGTGGCTGATGGCCGCTGGTCAGGCTGTCGAGAATACGAACGCCGTGGTTGAGATCCTCAAACCGATGGATATCCAGCCGGCTCAGCGCTGTGCGCCAGGTCTCGGCATAGTGCTCGGCGTACAGCGTTTGCAGGCTGGCCAGCAGTTCGGCTTCATCGGCCTTGCTGAAATCAACATCATCCCGACGGCCCAGCACCCAGGCGTCAATCAAGGCCAGTTCGGTGACCGATCCGGATTCCCGAAGGAACCATTTTTCCAGTCCCTCCCGGGTCAACAACGCTGGTATCGAAAGTGGATCCTCAGCAGACGGCACATCCTCGGCAAGCGGCTCGCCGTAACTGTCCAGGCGGGTGAACACGGTCGAGAACGCCGGGCCGGAGCTACGGGCCAGTTCCAGTGGGGGGGTCGGGAAATCACGGCTGGCCTCATTCTCCAGCTCGCGGTATACGCGGTCTGAGGTGCTGATACGACCAAGCTCGTGCTGTGCCCATTCAACACTGCTGCGGAAGGGCGCCAGAGCCATAGTGGCGGTTGGGTCGCCGTTGGCTGCCAGGTCCGACAGGTCGGTGTGGGCCATGGCGTATTGCAGGTGCCCATACAGGCGATTCTGTACATCACGCTGGCCGGGGGGGAAACGGGCCTGCCAGTATTCACGCATGTAACCGGACACGATGTCGGTACGGCGGCCGCTGGCATCGTAAAGCATCCGCAGCACGCGCAGGTGTTCGAGCCGCTCAGTGCTGTTATCCGGGGGGGCCTGGCCCATTTCCTCCATCACACCAAACATCAGCGCAGGCAGGTATTGATAGGCCAACATGTTCAGGTAGGCCTTATCCACTTCCGGGCCCACCTTGTGCCCTGGTACAGCCCCCCCATATCGGTCACCAGCCGCCACTCCTTGCGGTAATCGCCGAAGGCCAGAGTGGCATCCCGCAGCTCATCCAGCGGTTGCAGCAGATTACGGCCGGTGGTGTCCGGCTCATAGCCAACCGGCTGCCAGTCGTTCAGATAGCTTTTCACCCGGTTTTCCACCTGGGCAGCCACTTCGGCATTCTGGAGAAAATAATGCTGCCAGCCCGCGGTCATGCCCGCACCGGCGGCCAGGGCCATCACGGCGGCAACGGCCACTCGACGATGACGCTGGCGCACCACCCGCCGGTTATCCCCCCCGGCCAGGCCCGCCTCCGGATAGATGATTTCGGGGGGGAACAGGCCCTTGGTGAACAGGCTCGCAGACTGGCCACCACGCTGGGCCGGCTGAATCGGGTCCGACATCTGGTAGTTCCGGGCAGCAGCGGAGACAAAGGCGTCCTCGGGCACACCTTCCTGCAACACCGAGGTGAAGTAGGTGCCGCGTACCAGTGCCGGTGTGGAGAAGGCATCCGCCGACAGCAAATCCGTCAGGAACTGCTCCATGGCCGGCTTCAGGCCCGCCAACTGGCGGGTGAACGAATAAGCCGCCGCCCGTTCTTCGTTATCACGGGTGTTGGCCAGCACGTCCGGCAGGCGTTCGGTGAGCTCATCCACCATATCGGCGTAACGCTCGGCAAACTGTTCCAGCCACTGGTCCTGATCCTGCTGGCCGTCCAGCCTGAAGGTGAACCCGAGGGCCTTGTCCTTCTCCGCCTTGCTGAGAGTACGGACAAACGGCGCAAATCCGTACATCAGATCCATCTTGGTGAAGGTCACATACACCGGCAGCCGTGACCCAAGCTGTTCCATCAGCTCCCGCAGGCGGGTGCGCAGCAGAATGGCGTGGGCTTCACGCTGTTGTTCGTTGGCGGCACTCAGGCGCGCAAGATCCACAGCCAGGATAACGCCATTGAGCGGCCGCTGGGGGGGCCGGCTGCGTTCCAGCCAGGCGATAAAGTGGTTCCACAGCCGGCTCTGGATTTCGCCAGTGGCGCCCTCACCCTGGTTCTGGCTCAGCAGTTCGCCATCCGGGTCGATCAGGACACCGTTGTCGCCAATCCACCAGTCAAAACTGAACGGGTTACGGTCGCCACGGTTGTTACGGGTGACGTTGGTCAGGGTATAGGTTTGCCCGGCACGCTGAATCAGGCTGGTCTTGCCGGCATCTTCCAGGCCCATCACCAGATACCAGGGCAGACGGTACAGGCCCTTGCGACCCGGCAGATTGCTTTTCAACGCCTGCAGCTGGCGGTCCAGCAGCCGCTGTTGGCGACGCTCCATGGCAGAATCGGGTCTTCCTGCTCCCGCTGCTCCTCGGCCTTGGCTTTGTTCACTTTGCCCAGGCGACGGGCCAGCATGGTACCCCCCCAGACCATCACCACCAGCAGGACCACCCCCCCGAGGGTGACCAGAGCACGCATCTGCCAGGCCATCAACGGGTAGTCGCCGTTGATTTCCAGGCGTGGCCCCCCCAGCCACCAGGTGGCTACCAGCAGGGCAATCACCCCCCCCAGAGCCAGGGTGACGGGAGCGGCGCTGCGGATGTAGGGCAGAAGCCAACGACCAATGAGTAATGCTTTTCTCCACATGGTTTCCATTCCTGCGTTCGTTGCGTCTTGCGGGCGTTACGCCAGTCGTTCCAGTTGTTTTATAAGAGCCGGTTCCCAGTCATCGAGAACCCGCCCCCCCTGGATCTGGTTTTTCAGATCCTGAATCTGTTCGGCGGCCAGGGCTTTCAGGCCGGTTTCCTTGAGCAGCCGGGCTGTGGCCAGACGCCAGTAGAAGCGCTCGCGCGGCTCCCGGGCATCGGCCAGGCCCTGTTCCAGCAGTTCCATGGCCGGCGCCAGTTTGTTCTGCCGCACCAGCTCAAGCGCACCGTCAAATGCCTGCTCCCAGGGGGGGTTGGCACCTGCGCCCGTTCCTTTGCCAGCCGCGGGGGGGGCTGTGTGCAACCAATCTGCGCCATCGTCACTGAGAAACGGTGTGCCATCGTTGAAGGTGAGCTCGGCCAGTTGCGGCAGGCGGTCGACAAACGCTTTCAGAGCTTCCCGGATGGCCTCCGCGCAATCGGTATTGCCAAGGGCCATGGCCGCCCGGGCGCTGAGCCAGTGGCCATCGAGCCAGAACGGGCTGACCGACAGGCTTTGTTCAATGCGCTGCCACAGTTCAAGGTCCGGTGTTTTCTCCAGAGCTTCCTTGTACTCGGCCACCCGGTCTGCGCTGACGGCTGCCAGATCTGTGCGCTTGCCATCCCGGGTTGGCGGCAGGCTGGTGATACTCTGCCAGATGGCATACCGACGCATCCGGTAGCCCAGGGCGTTGTCCGGTTCGCTGCTGGTCAGCAGCTCGGCGACCTTGAGCAGACTCTGCCGGGTCGCACGCTCGTTACTCGGGTCCAGTGTCAGATTGCCCAGCGACACGGCCGTAGTGTTGGAACTGGCCGAGCTGGAGGGCGATGAGCTGGCCGTGCTCTCCTGTTTGTTTGTCGGGGGGGTGTTTTCAGACGCCGTCCGGGGGGGCGCGGTGGCCTGGTCCGGCTTGGGCAGCTTTTCCACGGCTCGCTTCAGGTCGAACAGGGCGTCGTCAGATAAATCCCGGTCTTTGGCCTGGGTATCCAGTTTCTCAACCAGATCCAGACAGAACTGACGACCATCTCCTACGCTGGCATCAAAGTTCAGGCTCTCAACCGCTTTAAGGGCCCGCTGCAGCATTTGCGTAAACAGCATCTTGCGAGCCCGCTGCCCCCCCTTGGCACCGGGATAGGGCCAGGCGTTTTCCCACCAGTCGTCCAGCACCCGATGCAGCAGGTACAGCGACAAGGCAAACCGTTCACCATCGCCGCCACGTTGCAGGCTGAGCATGACAAAACCCAGAACCTTGATGTCCTTGCTGCGATCCGCCAGTAGTTTCAGTGCTTCGCTTTCAACCTTGTGCCAGTCGATGTCGTTGTGGGCCAGCGAGCCCACTTTCATGATCTCGTCTTCGAGAAACTCCAGCGTGCTGTCTTCAGCCAGGCTTTTGCCTACCCCCCCGGTGTCACCCGGAATCGGGTTCAGTACCTGATCCACGTATGGATGCTGTTCAATCACCTGCATGCCATCACTCCTTACCAGCACAGGCCTGGCGCAAAGGCTTGATCGCCTCCGCAAAGCCGTTGAGGTCAAACAGCAGGCCATCAAGCTCCCGAACCCAGCCTGCAGGCGCACATCCGGCTGGTTGACCACATCCAGTACGGTGCGGATAGCGGGCAGGCCGCGACCGGCGCTGACCACCAAACCTTCATCGCGAACCCGCCAGTGTGCCCGCTGGGGGGCCAGAGTTACGTCGACTCGCTCGCGATCCAGGGGGGGCTCCGGCAACATGATGGCCAGCTCGGTGATGTTGTTGTGGCACTGCAGTGACAGCACCGGGCGTGGAGGTTGTACCCCCCCGAGCGCGGTCACCGTCACCAGATGACCCGCCGCGCTGCCGGTGTCGCGATAGACCACCCCCCCGCCGGCATCGTTCCCGCTGGCCTGTGCAAACACCCTGCGCCAGCGCTCCGACTGGTTCACCAATGCTGGATGCTGGCCGGCCTCGTACTGCGCCAACGGCGTACCGAACACCTCATCAAAACAGGCCAGACGTTCCAGCCGGTTAGCTTGTTCAGTGCAGGCCTGTGCTTCCGCCAGGCGGGTATCGGCCCAGCTGCTGGCACTCACCAGCAGAAGGACCATCAAGGCAATCGGTGCAGGTCTTTCAGGGTCATACGTCGGTTACCTGATACTTCAGACATTTATGGGCCAGTGTGCGTTTCGGCAGGCCCAGGCTTTCCGCGGCCTGGGCGCGATTGCCGCCATACTGGCGCAGACGTTCGCGGATGATGGCGGCCTCAAAGGCCTGGGCGGCGGCTTTCAGATCGCGGATATCATCGGCCGGAGGTACGCCCGGAATGGTTTTGGCTTCCACGAAGGCCATGGTCGACTCCGGGGGGGAGTCGGCAAACAGATCGTCCAGGCGCAGGACTTCCGGCTGAATGTCGTCACCGGCCGGGGGGGTCTGCAAACAGGCCAGCTCGATGATGTTGCGCAGTTCCCGGACATTGCCCGGGAAGTTGTAGTCGGCCAGCGCGCTCAGGGCATGGCTGCTGATGCCCAGCGGGCCACTGCCCTCGCGCTCGGTGTAGAGCCGGATGAAGTGACGGCTGAGCGCTTCCAGATCTTCACTGCGTTCCCGCAGTGGCAGAACGCGCAGGGGGGGAAACTGGCTGAGGCGGTAGAACAGGTCCCGCCTGAACCGGCCATCCTCAATTCCCTCCTGAAGCGGCTGATGGGTGGCCGCCACCAGGCGGAAATCCGAATGTTGCTCTTCCCGGGCACCCAATGGCCGGAACTGTCGGCTTTCCAGCACCCGCAACAATTTGGATTGCAGTGCCATGGGCATATCGCCGATTTCATCCAGAAACAGGGTGCCGCCGTTGGCCTGGGCCAGCAGGCCTTCTTTGGCCTGGTCGGCACCGGAGAAGGCGCCTTGGTGTGACCAAACAGTTCACTCTCCAGCAAGGTGTCCGGGATGGCGGCACAGTTGACCACCACCAGAGGCCCACTGGCACGGTCGGACATATCGTGGATGCCCCCCCGGGCCACCACATCTTTGCCACAACCGGTTTCGCCCTGAATCAGCACTGACAGCTGGCTGCCAGCCGCTCGCACCACCTGGCCCGGAGGTGGGTCATGGCTTCGGAATTGCCAACCAGGGTATAGGCCAACTGGCTGCAGCGCTGGCGCAGGCTTTCGGCATCGTGCAGGTGGTCCAGGGAGCGCTTGAGCAGCCGCCGTTGCCACACCTGGTCACGGGTTTGCAGCTGGCTGATCCATTGATGCACCAGCAGGTGCTTCAGGCCGCTGTATAGTGGCTGCGTGACGATGCCCTGCCAGTCAGGATGGTCACCGCACAACACGAGCATGCCGAGGGTGCGGCCATCTTCGCCTTTTAATGGCTCCAGCCAGAAGCTTCTTGGGCGGCCACTGAGTTCCAGGAGCGTCTGGAAGCCGGCATGATCCAGGCGATAGCTGGCAGCACGGGTGAGTTCCCGCGGCTGGCCTGTCTGCAGCACGTGGGCAAAGGGGGGGTGGCTGAAGTCGTTACAATCAAACTCGCCCGCTTCGTCCAGTTTGCTGCAGTGCAGAGTCCGGCCGCTGAGGTCGAGTTCCAGCGCCCAGCACTTGCTGAGCCCGAAGGCGCTTTCAAGTTGGCGGGTGGCGGTGTTCAACAGCGCTGGCAGTGTGTCCTGTTTGATCAGTGCCACCGCCAGATCGATGCCGGTGTGCAGTTCCTTCTGCATCCTTCCCATGCTTTCATTCCCAGAATAATTACTTAGGAGATCGTCGCCCGCGCATCCTGCGGGGGGGTGGCTTTCCAAAACACGCTGTGAATACATCCTTGTAAGCTCCGCTCCGCCCCCCCTCACTGCTTACTGCTCCTGCGTCGCAGTGAGGTCCTGTCTTGGCCATCCCTGGCCAACCCGTGAAGCTTTCGCCCTTCACCCATGGCTCCGCAGGGTTTTGGAAAGCTATCCCCCCCACGGTGCGCTACGATTCAGTCAGCCCGAAAGTCAGGCGACTGTGCCCGTGAACTTGTTTTCAGTAACCCCCCCAAGCGTCACCTTCGTCACCGGCTCCCTGGCCGCCAGTTTTTCCAGCAGCGCCAACGACACCGGTGGCAGCAGTTCGCCTTCGATGATCGACTCCAGCATCCGCGCGCCGTTTTCACTTCTGGTGGCGCGGCTGCGAATGGCTTCGACCAGACCGTCTTCCAGTTCCACCTCGGTGTGGTAACGAGTTTGAATCTGGTCAGCCAGGCGCTGGAGTTTGTCGCCGACGATGCGGTTGAGAGTGTCTTCACCCAGCGGCAGGTAGGGCACCACTTCCATCCGCGCCAGCAATGCCGGCTTGAAGAAGTTGGCCAGTTCCGGGTACAGGGCTTCTTCGATCTTCTCCGGCTCTTCGGCGTGGTTGACGATGGTCTGGAAGCCGAGGTTGGAGGTCAGGAAGAAGACCACGTTCTTGCAGTCGATCAACCGGCCTTCACCGTCGGCCAGTTCGCCTTTGTCGAAAGCTGGTAGAACAGGTTAAGCACTTCCGGGTGGGCTTTTTCGACTTCGTCGAGCAGCACCACGGAATAAGGCTTCTGGCGGATGGCTTCGGTGAGGATGCCGCCTTCTCCGAATCCGACGTAGCCTGGGGGGGGCGAGCCGATCAGGCGGGAGACGGTGTGTTTCTCCTGGTATTCGGACATGTTGATGGTGGTGAGGAACTGGCGGCCGCCGTAGAGCAGTTCAGCCAGTTGCACCACGGTTTCGGTTTTGCCCACACCACTGGGGGGGCCTACCAGCAGGAAGGCGCCCATGGGGGGGCGACCCGGCCGGCGCAAGTCGGCGCGGGCGGTGAGCAGGTGCTGGTGCAGGCAGTCGATGGCCGTGTCCTGGCCTTTGATGTGGGCCTGCAGGTACGCCGGCAGGTGGGTGATTTTTTCCAGCTCGTCGGTGGTCATGCGGTTGACCGGGATGCCGGTCCAGTCGGCGATGACTTCGGCCACCTGGCGGGCATCCACCCGGGCGTGTACCAACGGTTCGTCGGCCTGGAGTTCAGCCAGTTCCTGTTCGATGGCGGCGGCTTCGCTTTTCAGGTCCGGGCGTTCTTCGTGATCGCTCTCGGCCAACTCAACAGCAACATCATCGGCGGTTTCGCGCTCGACATCCCCCCCCGCCAACAACTGTTCACGAATCTCGACCAGCCGGGCAACAAGCTCCCTCTGGTCATTCCAGCTTTGTTCCAGTGCTCCGGATTCGGCGGTCAGGTCGGCAATCTTCTGTTCCAGGGCCTGTTCGCGCTCGGCATCCACGTTCTGGCCAAGCGTGTGTTCCCGGCTCAGAAGCTCCTGTTCCATGGCCAGCTGGTGCAGTTCACTGCGCACGTGGCTGAGACGGCGTGGCGGTGTACTCAGGTTCAGGCTGACCCGGGCGCAGGCGGTATCGAGAACATCGATGGCCTTGTCCGGCAGCTGGCGACCGGCCAGGTAACGGGCGGACATTTCTGCGGCGGCTTTAAGGGCGCTGTCGGCGATCAGTACCTGATGGGCTTTTTCGTAGACCGTGCGCAGGCCTCGGAGGATGTGGACTGCTTCGCCCGGCGTTGGCTCGTCCAGGGCCACCGGTTGGAACCGGCGGCTGAGAGCCGGGTCTTTTTCGAAGTATTTCTTGTACTCGCGCCAGGTGGTGGCAGCAATGGTGCGCAGTTCGCCACGGGCCAGGGCTGGCTTCAGCAGGTTGGCAGCGTCGGAGCCACCTTCGCTGTTACCCGCACCGATCAGGGTGTGAGCTTCGTCGATGAACAGGATGATCGGGGGGGTCGCCGAACCTTTCACGCTTCGATCACGCCCTTCAGGCGTTTTTCAAACTCGCCCTTCACCGAGGCGCCGGCCTGCAGGGCACCCATGTCCAGGTCCAGAGTTCGACGTTCTTCAGGCGGTCCGGCACGTCGCCGTTGACAATGCGCAGGGCCAGGCCCTCCACCACGGCGCTTTTGCCCACGCCAGCGTCGCCCACCACGATGGGATTGTTCTTGCGGCGACGGCAGAGGATATCGATCATCTGATCGATCTCGGCATCGCGACACACCACGGGGGGGTCCAGTTTGTCTTCCCGGGCCAGCTTGGTGAAGTCAGTGGCGTAGCGTTTGAGTGGGTCCATATCGGCTTCAACCGCTGGCCTGGCACCACCGCTTTCCATCAGCTGCGGACGCTCCACAGAACCCTCGGTTACCCGATCAAACTGCTTGCGCAGCTGTTCCCGGTTGATGTCCACCAGCGCCTGCGCCACCCGGGGGGGCATCAAGTAGCGATCGGCGTTCATCAGCAGGGCCAGGAACACCGCGCCGGAACGCAGTTCGGTATGGCCGAGTTCGGTCGAGGCCAGCAGCCAGGCGTCCTGCATCAGTTCTACCAGCAGTGGCGAGAACGACGGATACGGTTCGGCGGTCTGAGGTTCGCCATTCAGGCTGTCACCCACCACGGGTTGCAGTTGCTGGTGGTTGATGCCGGTGTGTTCGAGGATCTGGCGCACATCCGAGAACGGCGTTTCCAGCAGTTTGAACAGCAGGTGCGCCGGGGGGGTAATCTCGGCGCCCTGACGGCTGATGCACAGGCCGCGGAGGCTTCCAGAGCCTGGCGTGAAATGTCGTTAAGGCGCCCGATCAGCGCCGGCAGTTCTACCCGAATCACAGTGATGTCCTTATTTCGGTAGTTGTTCCAGAACGCTGAGCACATCCCTGATGCGTTCGTTCAGCGCCATGTTATAGAGCGAATAGATCCCGGACATGGCCGCCACAAACAGGCCACCAATACCCCCCCACAAGGGCAGGCCGCTGCGCAGGCGGTTGCGGGCCGGCATCAGGTTTTCCGTAGCGTCGGCCAGCGGCCGGCTGTCGCGGTCGCCACGCAGTTCGCGAAGCTGGTCATAGAGGCCACGAACCACCTGTTCGTATTCGTCCCGACCGTTTTCCATGACCTTGTAGCGACCCTCAAAACCCAGACACAGGCACAGATAGATGAACTCGAGCATGTCCCGGTAACGAGTCGGCTCTTTTTCCATGCGGGCCAGGATGGCAAACACCTTTTCGCCACCCCCCCAGGTTTCGTTATGGAATCGGCTGAGTAGCGAATGCTGTGACCAGACGCTGTGGGCGCCCCCCCAGTCAGTGCCCAGCACGGCCTCGTCGATGAAGGCGCAAAGCACGTAGCGGTAGGCCACCACCGTGGGGGGGCGCTCATAGCCCTGCTCCACCAGTTCCCGGTCAACGGCGGCGACTTCGTCCACTACCTGCTGGTACAGGGTTTCCACCTCGCGGAAATCCGCCAGTCGCCGCACCCGAATAACCAGTCCCAGCAGCGGGGGGGTGGCGGCGTCAATCAGCCGGTTATCTTCCAGGCCACGAAGCTGGAAGCTGCTGTCATCGGATTCAACCGGCGACTGGCCGGCGCCGCTATCGGCAAACAAAAGGTCGCTGAATGCACGATCACCCGAATCCCTGGTGTTGTCTGGTCTGTCCATTACCGGTGCATCTGCCATGATTTAGCTCCTGATTGCCCAGAATTGCATCTCCAGCCCCCCCGGGAAGCTGCCCGCCACGTGGAAGGCAAATCCACTGGCGTTGTCCAGCATCTGCCAGCCTGCTTGATCGTCCAATCGGAAATACACAAAGCCGGCGTGGTAGGGCAACTGACG
>JDSH01000289.1_pt1 | contig 11407 bp, 16 predicted proteins | sample 199451 | NCBI WGS metagenome assembly JDSH01 (sample SAMN02584198, study PRJNA231836) | bioreactor metagenome | isolation source: continuous culture bioreactor electron acceptor NO2- transfer2 day 38 after... | place: Germany: Bremen | reverse complement strand
GATGAACTACCGACACTGCTAGGTGGCAAACAGGCACTGGTGGCGCATCCGGCATGGCGGCCCCCCCCTGCCCCCCCACCCACCTCAATGAGCCGGCTGCCTGTGCATTGGTCCGGAAGGGGGGGGCTTTACCGATTACGAAGTCGGAAAGCTGGAGGAGGCCGGCTGCCGGAGCGTGCATCTGGGCCCGAGAATTCTTCGGGTTGAAACCGCTGTGCCGGTGCTGATCAGCCGGCTGTTTGACGCCTGCCTGTGAACGGGCCGGCCCCCCCGCCACGGATTACGCCGCCCGGCGCTCCCAAAGCTTCGCAACGGGCGTAATAACAAGAACCAGAATAGCACCGGCCAGCAGGCCAAACAGGCCATCCCCCCCGACCGTGGTGACCAGCACTTCCGGCACTGAAGAAATCATTCCGGCCACATGGTGAATGGCCCCCCCGTACACCGCCGGTATACCATGGGTCAGAATACCTCCGCCCACCAGGAACATTGCAATGGTGCCCAGTACCGACAGGGTTTTCATCATCCAGGGCGCCAGCCACAGAATGCCCTGCCCCCCCAGCTTCTGAGCGAAGGCACTGGCTTTCTGGCTCAGATAAAGACCGGCATCGTCCAGCTTCACAATGCCCGCCACCAGCCCATACACGCCGACGGTCACCATCAACGCCACCACCGTCAGCACCGCAAACTGCATTCCGAAGCTCTTGTCTGCCACGGTACCTAACGTGATGGCGATAATTTCGGCGGAGAGAATAAAGTCGGTCCGGACAGCGCCCTTGATCTTGTCTTTCTCAACCGCTTTAAGGTTCACCTCCGGCTTTTTCAGAGCTCCCGCAGCTCTTGCCGGTGCTTTTCTTCCTGCTCTTTGTGCAGGAACTTGTGAACCAGCTTCTCGGCCCCCCCCTCAAAGCAAAGGAAGGCACCACCGAGCATCAACAGCGGGGGGGTAATGAGCCAGGGTACAAAAAAAGCTGATGGCCAGTGCCGCCGGCACCAGAATGGCCTTGTTAATAAGCGAACCCTTGGCGACCGCCCACACCACCGGGATTTCCCGGGCAGGTCGAACACCGGTGACCTGCTGCGCATTCAACGCCAGGTCATCGCCCAGCACACCGGCGGTTTTCTTGGTAGCAGCTTTGGTCATCACCGCCACGTCATCCAGTACGGCAGCAATGTCATCAAGTAATACGAGCAGGCTGGAGCCGGCCATAGACAGTTCCTTTGCAAATTGAACACGAAGGCGAGGAGTTTACGAAAACAGGCCGCCGGAAAACAGTTCCGGCGACTCAGAATGGACAACCGTTAGCGTTTTATACCCATAGCCTCGGCGGCAATGCGGTTCTTCAGCGGCGCCAGGTTGTCCAGACAGCGCATACCGGTATTGCGCAACCACCGGATAGCCAGCTCATCCCGGGCAAACAACTGCTTGAAGCCCTCCATGGCCGCCATCATCGCCAGGTTCTCGCCTTTACGGCGGCGCTGATAACGAGCCAATACGGTCTGGTCTGCCGGCGAAAGTGCGAGCTCTTTGGCCCGCCCCCCCAGCTCGTCCAGGAGGGCCGACACATCGCCATAGCCGAGGTTTGCACCCTGGCCGGCAAGCGGGTGAATGGTGTGGGCAGCATCGCCCACCAGGGCCAGGCCGTCGGCAACATACTCCTTGGCATGACGCTGACGCAGCGGAAGCGCAAAGCGGCGCGAAACGGATTCGATAACCCCCCCGAGCTGCTGCTCAATCGCCCGCTCCAGCTCCAACCGGAATTGCCCGGTCTCCAACGCCATCAGGCGGCGGGCTTCGGCCGTATCCTGTGACCAGACGATAGAGCAATAGTGCTCGTCTCCAGACTCCGTCAACAACGGCAAAAACGCCAGCGGCCCGGTGGGCGAAAAACGCTGCCACGCAGTGTACTGGTGCGGCTGCCGGGTACGGACGGTGCACACAATCGCTTGCTGATCGTAATCCCATTCCCGGGTAGCCAGTCCCGACCACTGGCGCAGCCGCGACTGGGCACCGTCGGCCCCCCCGACCACCAGTTTGGCGGACTGCGTTCGGCCATCGTCCAACTGGATTCCGGCTCCGGCACTCCAGCCCTGCACACGCACACCATCGATCACCGTAACGTTACTGTCCGCCAGCTCGGTAAACAAAGCGCGGACAATTGACCGGTTCTCAACGATGGTACCCAGGGTATCAGCATGAAGTTCAGCCGCATCGAAGTGAATTCGCCCGGTGCCGTCGGCATCCCAGACCGTCATGCCGCGATAGCCGCAATGCCTGCCGGCCTGGACATGGCGCCAGGCCCGGAGACGATCCAGCAGCTGCTCACTGGCCAGGGAGATGGCGCTGACCCGGGGGGGCTCGAAGTCATCGGTATGACTGGCGGTCTCTCCCGGGGGGGCCAACAGATCCTGAACCCGGGCTCCTTCCACCAGTCCGGTGTTCCAGCCTTGCCGCGACAACCCCCCCAGAGCCAGGGCCGAGCCGACCATTCCGCCACCAACCACCAGAATGTCAAAACACGCCGCACCCACCGACTCACCTGTCATGTTTTTCCGCCTCGAAAGATGACACTCCGGAACCTACCAGCGGCTTGCGCCCACCGGTGCCCATGGCTTTGCGGGCGAACCAGCGTTTGGCCCCCCCCGGCAACAGATCCAGCCCCCCCACCAGCCCTGCATCCCGGGCGGCGGCAACGGGCGCCAGCGGCTGCCCAAATATCCGGATCAGGGAATCGGAGAACTGCACCGTCTGCTGCCAGTCCTGCCGATGCAGTTGCTGGTAACGCCCCCCCAGTACCGAAAGTTCACCAATAGAAATCCCTTCATCAACCGCCCGACGAAACTGTTCCACCAGGGTCATCAATCCCCCCCTGAGTGCCAGGTTAAAGCCCTGGCCAGCCACCGGGTGCAGGGCATGAGCGGCATTACCAACCAGCACAACCCCCCCCGGGCGGGCGGGTTCATCTACCGTAGTCAGGTTCAGGGGGGGATAATGATGGCACTGGCCAATGTGGGTAAAACGCCCAAGACGCCAACCGAACCGTTCCTGCAGTTTCTGGCATTTCTGTTCATCCGACAGTGACAGGATCTCGTCCAGAGCCTCGTTTTCCAGGGTCCAGACCAGGGCCGATTGATGCCCCCCCGGCCGCTTCGGGGGGGAACCATGGGGGGGCAGCAAAGCCATGGGACCGGCCTCAGTAAAACGTTCATAAGCCGTAAACTGGTGGCTGTCGCTGGTGGAGACATTGGCTATCAGCGCGTTCTGACCATAGGCTTCGGTGCGGGTTACAAAGCCCAGCTTCTCCCGCAGCCCGGAACGCCCGCCATCGGCGATCACCAGACAACGCGCGGTCAGTTCCTTCTGTGCACCATCCTTTCGGATGCCACCCGGACACCGCCAGCCACGGGCTTCATGCCTTCCACCTGAGCCGGCGCCTGCCAACTTACCCTGGTGTCCAGCAAAGCCCGCATCAGACACAGGCCCATCCAGCGGTTGTCTGCCACATAACCCAGGGCATCCTGACCGTGTTCGTTGGCATGCAGACGGGTAGCGCCAAAACGACCCCCCCGGTCAGAGACATGAATGTGGCGGATCGGGGGGGTGGCGTGCTCAGACAACTGCCGCCACAGCCCCCCCAACTGATCAAAGATCAGGCGGGAGCCCCCCCAGGCCAGTGCCGTCGACCGGCTGTCATAGCTGGGCTGGTAATCCTCCGGCAACGCCTCTGGTGACAGCGGAAACGCCTCAACTACCGTTACCTTCAGTTCCGGCACCAGGCGCGCCAGGGCCAGGGCCAGAGTGGCCCCCCCGGCCAGGCCGCCACCGGCAATGATCAGGTCAGTATCCACGCGCTCGGTATTCACTGAATCAGTCCGCCATCAGAGCTTCAATATCGGCAATGGTCTTCGGCACGCCCTCGGTCAGGTTTCGGCAACCCTCTTTGGTGACCACCACATCGTCTTCAATACGGATGCCAATACCCCCCCGCCAGCGCGCTCTACGTCGGTATTGTCGGGCGCAATATACAGCCCTGCTCAACGGTCAACGCCATCCCCCCCGGTTCCAGTACCCGCCAGGCATCGCCCACCTTGTAATCGCCAACATCATGGACATCCAGCCCCCCCAGCCAGTGGCCAGTGCGGTGCATAAAGAAAGGTTTGTAGGATTCGTTGGCCAGAGCATCGTCCAGCGTGCCTGCGAGCAGGCCCAGATCGATCAGGCCCTGGGTCAGCACCCTCAGAGCCGCTTCATGGGGGGGCTGGTTCCAGTGATTGTCCGGCTTCACCGCATCGATCGCCGCGTACTGGGCCGCCAACACCACTTCGTAAAGCGCCTTCTGTTCCGGGCTGAACTTGCCACTGACCGGGAAGGTGCGGGTGATGTCCGAGGCGTAGCATTCCAACTCACAACCCGCGTCTATCAGTACCAGGTCGCCGTCTTTCAGCGGTGCCGCATTTTCGATGTAGTGCAGGATGCAGCCGTTGGCACCACCACCTACGATGGAGGGATAAGCGGTAGAGCGCGCACCATGCTCCATAAAGGTATGAATCAGTTCAGCTTCAAGATTGTACTCATACCCGCCCTGACGAGCCCGCTTCATGGCCCGGCAGTGGGCCTCGGCACTGATCTGGCCGGCCTTTGCCATCATTTTGATTTCGGCAGCACTCTTGTACAGCCGCATATCATGCAGCAGGTGCTCCAGCGCCACCAGCTCCCCCCCAGGGGGGGGTGCGCTCCGGAACGAACCTTGCTGCGAATCACCTTGAGCCAGTCCATCACCCGGTTATCGAATGCCGGATCCTTGCCCAGCGGATAGTAGACCCGGCTTCGGCCTTCAATCATGCCGGGCAGAATATCGTCGATATCCGCAATGGGGGGGAAAGCATCGTCGAAGCCGTAACGTTCGATGGCGCCCTCAGGGCCCACCAGAAAGCCATCCCAGAGCTCTTTCTCCGGATTCCGCTCCTTGCAGAACAGAACCGCTTCACCGTGCTCGCGGCCTGGAATCAGGGCCAACACCGCTTCGGGCTCGCCGAAGCCGGTCAGATACTGGAAATCGCTGTCCTGACGAAACGGGTGTAACACATCGCGGTTACGCACCCGCTCCGGCGCCGCAGGCAGAATGGCGATGCTGTCCGGGGGGGCCATCCGGTCCATCAACTTGCGACGGCGCTCGGCAAACTCTTTCACGGGAATGGTCACAGCATGATAGCTCCTGATCAGTGCAGGGTGGGCGAATCGCCTGCCGGCTTCTCCGGCTCATTGAACTCGGTGAACACCGCCAGCGCGCCAAGGCGCACGTACTCGGTAATTTCAAGCAGTTGCTGTTCACTTTCGTCGTCGGATTCTTCGTCCTCCGACAGCTGGCTGATGGCCACCATATCCTCGATCAGCTCCCGGATCTCATCCGGAGCCTGGCCAAGGGAAGCGCCGGCCGCCAGCGCCATGCCTTCCAGAAATCCTCGAACCCAGGCCACCAGGGCTTCCAGTCGTTGTTCGATGGCATAGTCGTCATCTGGCAACAACGGCTGAAAACTCATGTCGGTGGACTGCAATTGCTTGAGCGTTTTACCGTAGGCGCTGTTCATAAAGGGGGGGGCGAGGTCATCCGACTCTTCAGCCGCTTCATCAGCCAGCCCCCCCATGTGTTCGCAAACCATAGCCAGCCACTCGGGCTCGTCAATACGGGAGCCTGCCGCCAGCCGGCCACAGAGCACGCCATGCAGCTCAGAGGATGGCTGAACGCCTTGTGCGCGGTAAACACGTTGGCCCAGCGTTCAAATTCAGCCGCACGGGCGGCGGAGGTATCGGTTTCGGACATGAAGCTGCCGTTTCCTTAAATCGGTGGTGTACGTTCAGATACGCGCCGGGGGGGCGGTGCCCCCCCGACGAATACCGTATCCTAGCATTCTGGGGGGGAAATCCTGGCACGAATACCCGGGCAGGCGGGGGGGTTGCTTTTATCTTCACGTCAGACAAAAATGTTATAACATATCAAACATATGGACAGGATGACCCGATGCGCAGAAACGTTATGCCTCTCATGACCGTGGCACTGGCAAGCGCCGTACTGGCTCCGCTGCCCGCGGCGCGGCCAACAACCCCCCAGCGCCCATCAACATGGCCACGCGGAGCTCCAGGTAGCCATAGACACCAACACCGCCGATGTCTTCCTTCGCTCACCCGCATACAATCTGCTTGGCTTCGAGCACGAGCCACGCACAGAGCAACAGCATCGGCAACTGGCGGATCTGGAGCAGTGGCTGATGTCGACCCCCCCTCTGATTAACACGGAGGATGGCAACTGCAACGTGGAAGATGCCAGCTTTCACAGCTCGTGGCCCGAGGCGACCCGCCATCACAGTGACCATGCGCACGAACACCATGACCACGATCACGAGGACGGGCAAGCAAACGACCACAGCGATATCGAGATTACCCAATCACTGACCTGTGACGGACTTGCCGATCACCAGACACTGACCACACCGATGGTGAAGCACTTTCCGGCACTGGAACACCTGGATGTTCAGTGGATCGGCCTGAAGGCCAGGGCGCCACAAGACTGGAAGCCGGCGACCAGCAATTCCGGGTTGGCCGCTGAACCGTTACTCGGTGTAAGGTTCTACCGACTGCGCCACCATGGAATAGGAGGAAGTGCCGAGATCATTCTCGGTTCGCTCAATCACCAGTTCCCCCCCCTCGATCCAGACAGGGTCGTATAGAGCCTCCAGGGTAAACCCTTCATGGTATTTTACGTGGATGATCTGGTTTGGGGGGGGTGGTGGCGGCACATGGATGCAGGCGCCGTAGTAGGGCACCAGGAAGAACTCGAGAATGCGCATATCGTCCGTGGTTTTCAGAGGTACCACAAAGCCCGGAATCCGGCCCTCGACGTTGCCCATTTCCGGAACCACCCGCCCGGTCATGATTTCGTCCGGCAACAGGGGGGGCGGGCCATCGCCCTCATGTTCGATTTCCGGCATAGTCTCGAGCAGCGCCAGATCTTCCGCAGGCATTAACTCAAGCCAGTCGATCTCCCGGGGGGGCTCGGCACGGACCGCCAGGGAAACCAATAACAACAAGCCCAGTCCAAGACAGGCAAGCAGCTTGCGGGACAGAACATCAGTGAACATCAACACGGGTTCTCCAAAAAACCAGATCAGCAACCGGCGCCATCATACAACGGCGAGCACGATACGGATATGAACAGCGAGACACGACAACCGCCGGACAGTTCCCGCCCGGACACTCTGGCCATCCGAACCCGGAATCTGCACTTCCGATGGCAAAACCAGGCTCGAGAACTGGCCTTCCCCCCCGATATTCAGCTGACACGGGTGAACACCTGTTCCTGCACGGCCCCCCCAGTGGTACGGGTAAAAGTACGCTGTTGGGACTACTCGCAGGCATGCACACGCCCAGCCGTGGCAGCCTTCAGCTGCGGAATCAGGAACTGACCACCATGAAGGCCGGCGCCCGGGATCGACTTCGCGCCGATCATATGGGCGTCATCTTCCAGCAGTTCAACCTGGTGCCCTATCTGAGCGCTGTGACCAATGCACTTTTGCCTTGCCGGCTATCAAATCTGCGCCATTCGCGTGCGATACCCTCCGCCACCGAAGCTGCCCAACACCTGCTGACACAACTGGGCATTCCGCAAAGCCACTGGCACCAGGGAGTGACCCGGCTATCGATCGGCCAGCAGCAGAGGGTGGCTGCCGCCCGCGCGCTGATCGGCGCTCCGGAGATCATTCTTGCAGATGAGCCCACGTCCGCGCTGGATAGCGACAACCGGGACCGCTTTCTTGAACTACTGCTAACTCTGGCCGAGCGCAGTAACAGCTCGGTTGTATTTGTCAGCCATGATCAGTCACTGGCCAGGCACTTTCATCATCGCATGGCCCTGGAGGTGGCGCCATGAACAAGCTCAAGCTCACCATCTTCCTCTCCGCCGCCAGTCTGTGGTACCGGCGCCGTGTACTGGCTCTCGTTTGCCTGACCCTGACGCTGAGCGTAACCCTGCTGCTTGGCATCCAGTACCTGCGCACAGAAATCCGACAATCATTCACCAGTACCATCAGCGGCACCGACCTTATCGTAGGGGGGGCCCGCAGTGGCCAGCTGAATCTGCTGCTTTACACGGTGTTCCACATCGGTGATGCCACCAACAACATTCGCTGGTCCACCTATCAGTCCATGACTGAGGACAGCCGCATCGACTGGCTGATCCCTATTTCCCTGGGCGACAGCTACCGCGGCTTTCGGGTTGTCAGCACCAACGAGCAGTTCCTGGCTCGCTTCCGCTATGGCAACGACCAACCGCTGACCCTGGCGAGCGGAGACTGGTTTTCTGACCTGTTTGACGTGGTGATCGGCGCCGGCGTGGCACGGCAGCTTGACCATAAACTGAACGACGACCTGGTGCTTTCCCATGGCGGTGGCCGCACCAGCTTCTCGAACCACAAGGACCTGCCATTCCGGGTATCCGGCATTCTCGCGCCAACCGGCACGCCCGTCGACCAGGCGGTTTACATCAGCTTGAAGCCATGGAAGCCATGCATGTGGGCTGGGAATCCGGCGTGGCCATCCCGGGCCGGACCCTGTCGGCCGACCAGGCCCGTAACCGGGATTACACACCGGACACCATCACCGCCGTGTTCGTTGGCCTGGACCGCCCGATCCTCACCTTCCAGGTTCAACGGGAGCTGAACCAGGCCCGCGAGGAACCTCTGTCGGCCATCCTGCCGGGTGTGGCCCTGAGCGAGCTCTGGCGGATGATGGGGGGGCAATTTGAAAAAGCCCTGCTGGGCATCAGCGGCTTTGTCGTGATCACCAGCCTGGTGGGACTGATTGCGGTTTTGCTCACCCTGCAAGCCCAGCGGCAACGGGAGATTGCCGTTTTGCGAGCGACCGGAGCTTCACCGGGGGGCTGATTGCCGGCCTGTACAGCCTGGAGTGCGTCGGGCTTGCCCTGGCCAGTTGCCTGTTCGCCCTGCTACTCGGCGCTGCGGCCATCGCCGGCCTCAGCCCCCCCTGGCTCCTGGAACACTACGGACTGCAAATCCGGCTTCGGCCGCTGGCCCGGGAGGAGTGGCTGTTACTGGTGGCAGTGCCGCTCTCTGCGTTGGCAGTGTCCGCCCTGCCCGCACTGAACACCTGGCGAGCAGGCCGACAACAGGGGGGGTTCGGGGGGGCACAGGATTCCAGCTGAACTGACGCAAAAGGTGACAGGCCTCACGGCGGGCACGCCATGACAATGCGGTAAATTGACCGGTCTGGCGCGCGCACTTATAGTAACTCTCATCAAAATCACCGATGTTGGGCAGGTCATGGAACAGTCCGAAGTACAGGCATTAGCGGACAAGCTGGACAAGCTGATCGAGCGCTGCGACAAGCTGGAGAAAGACAACGCCCTGCTAAGGGAGCTGCAGGACGACTGGAACCGGGAACGGGCCCAGCTAATGCACAAAAACGATCTTGCAAAAAAAACAAGATTGAAGCCATGATCGGCCGTCTTCGGGCACTGGAGCACCACTGATGTCACAGACCCCCCCAACCACCGTGGAAGTGAGGATTCTCGACAAGGAATACCTGGTGGCCTGTCCGCAGGAAGAGCAGGAAGCCCTGCTACGTGCGGCCCGGCATCTGGACACCAAAATGCGTGAAATCCGCTCCAGCGGCAAGGTATTCGGTACCGAGCGCATTGCCGTGATGGCCGCCCTGAACATCACCCATGAACTGCTGGAACGCGACACCATGTCGGACGCCACCAGCAGCATCCTGCGTGCCATGGATAACCGGCTTGATGAAGCGCTGGGAGAGCCTTCGGGCAACTGATCCGGAAAGAATCCGGAAACGGGGGGGTTGCAATCCTCCCCCCCGGCCCTGCCCGTATAATGGAACCAACTTCCTGGGCTGTTCGCTGGTCGGGTACGTCCTCGAGCCGATGCGCATTACCCAGGTGGCTACTTCAGGGCATTGTGAGCATGTCCCCCCCCAAGGGGGGGGAAAGCCTAATATGTCACAGCGGCCACCGACTTGAACTTCTGGGTTCAAGGGCTACATCCGATAACGGCAGCCCGGGAAGCTTTTCAACGTTACTCCGATTGCGACTTCCTGAATCTCAAGTGCAGCAGAGCGTCCTGAACCTCCTGGTTACCGAACCGCTCATCGAACAACAGTCCAGACCACACTGATTCGTCCGACTTGGCCTGATCCTTTCGTTGCTGGTACAGCGAATCCCAGCGTTCCAGGTACTGATAGGCCAGCTCATCATCCGCGGCCACCTGCTCACCCCCCCGGTAGTACATCAGCCCGAGGTACGCCAGGGCGGCCATGTTCTCCTCCTCCGCCGCCATCTCCAGAAGCTGTCGAACTTCTTCTGCATGAACCTCAGCCTGACCGGCGCAATACATTGCCTGTCTATAGCGCGCATTCGAGACAGCTTGACGCAGATTATCCGGCACATCGGCAACCGGCATAAACACAAACCGCTCGCGAGCTTTCGCAGCGCTCTCATCCCGGCCATCCTGCCGCAACTCTCGCGCCAAAAGCAGCTGTGCGGGCAGGTGGCCCGTATCAGCGGCACGCCTCAACCAACCTACAGCATCCACCAGACTGGGCGGAATACTGGCCAGCCCCCCCTGACTGTAGATCGCACCAAGTTTGTAGGCCGCCTCCGCATCCCGGTAAGCCATGCTTTCCAACAGATCCAAGGCTCGGCGATGCTGTTCTTCGGCCATACCCGGCAGGCTCGAGAGATAGATATCGGCCAGCAGGTGCTTGGCCCGATCGTCTTCCCGTTCTATCTGTTCGAGACGCGCAACGGCCAGACCCACCTGCATCGAGCGCCCGTCTTCGGGATTCAGATACAGGTGAGCCAACCAGAGATTCGCCTCTTTCTCGCCCCCCCGGTCGGCCGCACGCTCCAGTTGATCGAGCGCCTCAAGATAATCAGCCTCGGAACGCTGCTGTCCGCGAGCCAGCGCCACACCTCGGGCCAGCAGTGCTTTCGGGTAGTTCTGATCGGCCGACCGTTGCAGCCATTGCTCTGCTTCGGCAGGGTTAAACCAAGGTGAATCTGGCGCTCCGTATATTTGGGCCATCATGTACTGAGCGCGGGCGCTGCCTTTATCTCCGGCATACCGGTACCACGCTACCCGGCGTTGCGCACTGGGATCCACCAGGGCCGGATACAATGTAGCCAGGTAGCGCATGGTGCCTGCATCGGTGTCCGGACGACTTGCGCGCCATACCTCGTCTGCACTCTGGAGAATAAACTCGCCCTCCTCGTCCAGACAGGCCCAGGCAGGTACCCTGTCCCGGGTGTCGGGGGGGCCGCAGTATTCAGCCAGAGCCCGGTGATGAAACAGATTCGAAGCACTCTCTACCTCACCGATTTCG
>JDSH01000288.1_pt1 | contig 11419 bp, 17 predicted proteins | sample 199451 | NCBI WGS metagenome assembly JDSH01 (sample SAMN02584198, study PRJNA231836) | bioreactor metagenome | isolation source: continuous culture bioreactor electron acceptor NO2- transfer2 day 38 after... | place: Germany: Bremen | reverse complement strand
CGCCGGTCCAATGCCCTCCATGGAACTATACCTCAGAAGCTATGAATTGGGTTCTCTGGTTCCTGTAATGCAGTGGCATTCTGAGCCGGTTGGAGGACAGTTCAGTGAAGTGATGAAGAGCGAAGATCGCATCAACGACCGAAGTCCTTGGCATATGGCTGAGCGATATGGAGAAGCGGTGCTCTCGATTACCAAGCGCTACAGCACCATGAGAAATGAGCTCAGGTGGTATCTTGTCAGGGAATCAACAATTTCCAAGGAAACATTGCAGCCGATGATGAGGCCTATGTTCTATGCATTTGGCAGCGTATACGCTGACATCTATGATCAGTATCTATTGGGCAGTTCTCTGTTGGTTGCCCCCCCCATTCTGGAGGAAGGACAGAACTCACGTGCTGTTACCCTTCCTGACGGTTCCTGGTACGATCTTTTTACAGGTATGATCATTGCCGGTCCCTGTACAGTAGAGAGAGAGTACCCCCCCATTGGACAGATAGGGCTCTTCATCAATACAGAGGAGGCTGAGTTCGAGAGGCTGAGGGATTCATTGGCTGGGCTATGTTGAGGTGATTAGAAATCTACATTGTGTTCGACTAGCGACTATGGTTTCTGTACTCTAGGTAATGAATCTCCATATACGGATCTATAGGATTCACAATACCAAAACCATACAGTAACGAGCAAACCGGTTTTGATTACAATACTTTTTCCTATCAGGAGAAAAAAGTATTCAATACTGTGAAGTAATTTCTCTACAGAGAAAAAAACTCTTCCTTCTCATTAGTTTCTCTTATGGGAGAATCATGTACCAATATTTGCAAATATTTCTCATATATAAGAAACTTTTCTAACTGATATACCCTACACTCCACATGATTCTGATTGAACACAAGAAGCCGTTCAATGGGTATATATAGTTCTTCTGCTTTTTGGGAAATGGGAACCTTTCGTATACTTGGAGATACCCTTTCAGAAATGAAGAAGTAACAATCTACTCCCTCAAAAGTGAAAAGAATAACAGAGAAATCTGTTTACCCCCCCATCAAAAATGATGGACTATCTATGGTTCATAACCTCTTGGATAATCTATGACTCTTTCGTCTCTTATCATTGTCTTACTAAGGTGGTATGCTTGTGTATATGGATGAGAAGCTCTTGCAGTTCTTTTCCTCACTGGACCGTTCCCGCTTTGTGGATGAACCCTACAAAGCCCTCTCATCCCTTGACCGTCCACTTCCCATCGGGCACGGACAGACCATCAGCCAACCAAGCTTGGTTGCTTTTATGACCGAGCAGCTTGAACTGAACAAAACCCATACAGTATTGGAGATCGGAACGGGGGGGAGTGGCTACCAGAGTGCTTTCCTGGCTGAGTTCTCTGGTGAAGTGTATACCGTTGAACGAATCGGCGAACTAAGCAAGAAGGCAGAAGAGAGGCTAAGTTCTTTAGGATACAAGAACATCCACTACCGAGTGGCCGATGGCAACCTTGGCTGGCCTGAGCATGCTCCGTTTGATCGGATCATGGTAACCGCTGCACCAAAGAACATCCCAAGGCCACTGTTTGATCAGCTTGCTCCTGAGGGCATCATGATCATTCCGGTAGGTACCCAGGGATGGCAGGAACTGCTCAAGGTAACCAAGGATAGGCATGGCAGTGTATCAAAGAGGAAACTTCTAGATGTCGTATTCGTAGATTGGTGTGAAAATAGACCAATATTCTATATAATGCACCTAAAATTGAAAAAAATTAATAAAAAAACATTAAAAATATTAATAAAGTTAATATTTAGATATTGACTTTTATATTGTCGTCTCTTAGATTAAATACATCTAAGGAGTCGTTATGGAACACAGTTGGCAAAAGTTGCTCTCGATGACCGGGGGGGGAAAGAAGTTCGTAATAACCCAGGTACGGGTACTTGAGGACAACATAACCATAGAAGGTAATTTCCAGCTTCCTCCATTCGGGGGGGAACTTAGCATGGAAGACCAGATTTTCATTGCAGCGTTCATCAAGACCAATGGATCGATCAAACAGATGGAGTCGATCTTCAATATCAGCTACCCAACGGTGAAGAACCGCCTAAATCGCATTGCTAACCAGCTTGATATCGTTGATGTCACGGTGAAGGTTTCCAGTCCGATATCAAGTGTCCTGGACCGGATTGAGCGAGGGGGGGAGATTACCGCCAGTGATGCACTGAAGGAGATGGAATAATGCTACCAATGCTTTTGCACTGCAAGGTACAAGGGGGGAGAATAAGCCCCCCCATAAGTTTTGGTTTCCCTTGGGACTCATCTACTTGCTGTTTGTCCCTGTCCTCATACTTGGTGCTGTTGCCTATTTCATTCTTCTGCTTATCCCAGGGACAGCGAAGCAAGCACGCTCTTACTTTCCCTTGATAAAGGCGCTTCCATCACTGCTGAGTGCCACAATTGGAACGGAACTTGCATTTCGATCGAATGACAAAGATATAGAGATTCACATAATCTAGGAGAAGAAAAAAAATGAGTGAAGAAAGACTAAGAATATTGCATATGCTCAGTGAGGGGGGGAAACTTACCCCCCCCGACGAAGCGGAGAAACTGCTCTCGGCCATGGAGAAGGAATCTGGGAAGATGGAAAACATCAGGGAAGCCCAACCAGGAGATATCCGGGGGGGAAAGTACCTCTATGTAAAAGTAGAACCGAAGGAAGGGAAGTCCAGTGAGCGGGTTTCGGTCAAGGTCCCTCTTGCCCTGGTCAAGGCAGGACTGAACATCTCCAAGCTGATCCCCCCCACCGAAGCTCAGGACAAGATCCAGGAGTCCATGCATGACAGTGGTATCCCCCCCTTTGATTTCGGGGGGGCAATTGATGCACAGAACATGCAGGAGATCATGGAAGCCCTTGAGCTGATGAGCATCGACGTGGACTCTGATGAGTCAACGGTACAGGTGTTCTGCAGATAGGAAAAGGGAAGGAGGGTGCCTTTCTCTGGGCACCCAGCCTTCCATATATCAGGATTTCGTATCATAAGGAATCCTGAAGTAGTCCAAGTACTGCTTAAACGTATCCTGCGCAGCGAGGCATGTATCGCGAAGGAATCCCTTTTCTCTCTTCCATTCATTGAGACCCCCCCTATAATAATTGAGCTTCATATCATCGGTTATGATAAAGGGAGTGATGTTTAAACGGAGGCACTCCTTGAACATAATCAATCTTCCGACCCGTCCATTACCATCTTGGAATGGATGAATGAGCTCAAAGTGAACATGGAATTCAAGGATATCATCAAGTGTCTTCACCTCGATTGAGTGATAGGAGGCAAGCAAAGCTTGCATCTGTTCTGCAACCTGCTCAGGAGGCACTGTTTCAAGACCTCCAACCTCATTGGGGGGAGTTTTTTGTATGCTCCTATGCCAATCCAATCCTTTCGGCTATCACTGGTACCTGTCTTCAAGGTGGCATGCAGTTGTTTGATAAACGCCTCACTAAGCGTGAATGTTGCTCGATCAATCATCAGGTCAATGCAACGAAAATGGTTCACTGTCTCCACAATATCGTCGACTTGCAAGATGGTATTCTCAAGACCGATGGTATTGGTTTCATAGATATACCTAGTTTGTTCATGGGTGAGCTGGCTTCCTTCCATGTGGTTTGAGTTGAAGGTCATTTCTATCTGGAGCTTTTGGTAAATACCTCCCTTCCTTCTGGAGTGTTTCTCTTCCTTCAGGCAAGCCAACAAAGAAGAGGTAGGTCTCTGCGATGTCGTTAATTTTTTTTTAGGCTTGGTAGCTCCATCAGGAATCATCCAGGTTTTTCCTTTCAGGAATGCTCCCTCAATTCTGCCTTGAGCACAATAATTCCTCACCCCCCCTCGTTCGCTCATGGACCATCTTTGAGCAATTTCTGCGACTGAGTAATACCGCATAAGATCCTCCCTAGTAATAGTATAGCATACTATCGGCATAAATTGATAAATTTATAAAAAAAACAGTATATACATGCCGGAATGTAACAGATACTCCTTTATGCGGTTGACATTATCTCTCCTACTGGTAAGGTTATACTAGGCGTATCAGAATAGAAAGCTATGATGGTATATGGCTTTAGATACTATCTGCCTATGGTCTTTTCTATTCGCTGTAGTATGCATACAACACCTTGGGAGATGTCATTTCATGTATAAAAAAGAAGCTCCATTGCCATCGATTTATGTTTCCCTTATTCCTCTGCTTATTACAGGCATAGCCTTGTGGGTGTCTGTCTTTGTATTGGACACCCAACCCCCCATTTTGCACTGTTTCTTGGTGCGACTACAGCCGGAATATGTGCATATGCAAGTGGCTGTTCTTGGGAAGTTATCAGGGAAGGATTCAAGGGGGGGGCGATCAGCAGGACGATACCCGCGTTGTTGATTCTTTTGATCATAGGAATGCTGATAGGGGGGGTTTGGATTGCCAGTGGTATTGTCCCGGCACTGATGTATTTTGGATTTAACGTGCTTACAGCCCGTTGGTTCCTTCCGCTCATCTTCCTTTTCTGCGGTTTGATGTCCTTGATAACCGGGAGTTCCTGGACAACAATCGGAACCATCGGAGTAGCTGCTGTTGGAGTCGGTGAAGGACTGGGAATCCCCCCCGTTGCCATGAGTGCAGGTGCTATCGTCTCCGGGGGGGCCTTTTTTTGGTGACAAGATTTCTCCCATGTCTGATTCCACCAACCTGACCTCTTCAGTTCTTGGTGTTAATCTTTTCGATCATATCCGGCATATGCTCTATTCCACGATTCCGGCAATGGCCCTCTCTTTGGTTGTGTTCACCATTCTTGGATTCACTGTCTCTGAAGGTGGAACGATGGGGGGGGAGGTAGCAACCTATACAGAAAGTATCCAGGAACACTTCAACTTCACATTCTGGTTGTTCATACCCCCCCCACTAGCGGTTATTACCCTCATTTTTCTTAAGGTGCCTGCCATCCCTTGCCTCATAACAGGCTTATTCTTGGAGGAGTTGCTACGCTTCTATTCCAGGGAGGTAGTCTGGAGCAACTCTTTGAAACCATCCATAGCGGTTATGTGAGTAACACCGGGAGTGAGGAAATCGATACATTGTTCTCCCGGGGGGGAGGCATGGAGAGCATGTATAACGTGGTCATCCTTGCCCTCATCTCTCTTGCCCTCGGCGGGATTATGGACCGGACAGGGATGCTCCACAGTATTGTCCTGAAGCTTTCTTGGTTTGTTGGCTCGGTCGGTAATCTGACGGTGACCGTCATCTTTACCTCGATCTTTGTAAATGTATTCAGTGCCAACCAGTACCTTGCGGTCATTCTTCCAGGCCAAATGTACGAGGAAAACTATCGTAACCAGAGGCTCAAACTGAAAAACCTCACCCGTACCTTGGAAGCCGGAGGTACCCTCACCGCTCCCTTGATTCCATGGAACAGCAGTGCTGTCTTTGTGTACTCAGCCTTGGGTGTATCAGCGGGTGCATATGCTCCCTATGCAATATTCTGCTGGTTGACTCCCCCCCTCGTGGCAATAGTATTCGCCTATGCAAATCTCTCTATGGAGCATGTGGCCCCCCCAAGAGAGACGGAGCCAGAGGATCAGCAATGATCAGAACCTGTATAGTGTTCTTGATTGTGTTTTGCAAATCAAGAGCTTCTTTTCTTGCAATGTCCATTCAAGTGGAAAAGTGCTTTCTATTCTGTTCCCTATATAGGTATGGTCACTGTACGAAGTTTGGCTGGGACACATACCTGTATTCCTGGAGATAACGCTTCTTCAATGTGCAGAAGAGTCATTTTTTTCTGCTGAGCTGGATGTTGAATTGACTTCTGTCTCCCCCCCTATACCACTCCAATACAAACTCAACACAAACATTATTGTTTGTTTTCCATACACTTGTGCTGTACAATACCGGACTTCCTGGAGCAATTTTGAGGAGATCAGCTTCTCTGGAAGGGGGGGCTGGTATAGCTTCCACTGTACGTTCAGCATTTTGCAATTCATACTGATACTCTTGTTCGATAATAGAGTGCAGAGAACGGTCAATAAGTTCTTTCTTTTTCGAATTAAAGTCTGGAAAAAGACGGCTTGGCAAGTATGATTGCTGAATTACCACCGGCCAACCATTAACAAACCTTTGACGTCTGATGACTACCACTTCTTCCAATTTGGGAATATTTAACTGTCGGGAAACAAAATCGAGACTTTTTTTTCCAAGGTTAATGAGAGCACGATAGTCTCTGGTTCAAGACCATGAAAACGCATCTCCCGGTTGAAGTCATCCAAAGCCCAACGAGTATCACGACTGATTTTTGTCTTTCTTACAAATGATCCTTGCCCTGGGCGACGTGTAACAACTCCATCATCAACCAACTCAAGTACAGCATTCCTTACCGTCTGCCTGCTCACACCATACTGCTGGCAGAGCTCTTCCTCAGTGGGTAAGGGCGTACCGTTCTCACTTTCTTGGATCCATACCATCAAAGCAGCCTTCAACTGTTTGTATAAGGGAGTATCTTTACTTTTTTTCCAGTACAGTACTCCCATCTTTTTTGTTCATCAGGTTGTCACCCTTTCCCTTTTTATACTTGTTGTTGATGACAGTATACGGGTTTGGAAGAGATGCTTCAATATATAAATACAAAATGTATTTGACGAAATAACAAATGGGTGAGATACTGCAATAAACAAAGGGAGGCATTATGAAAAGAAAGGTTTTGTATTCCAGTCTTATTATGTTCACAATTGGATTGCTCCTTCTTCTTCCGCTTACCGCGGCAGGGACAAAGGAACAAGCGCAGACTCCACAGTTTGAAGAGGAGGACTTCTGGACTGTCGAAGGGTATGACTATGACAAGTTGGTGGCTGCCGCTCAGGCAGAAGGCTCTCTTGTGGCACGATGGCAGTCAGGCCGGGCGCGAAGGCTGCAGAGGTCTTTGAGGCAAAATATGGCATCAAAACAGTGGCAAGTCCCCCCGATTTGATGATTCGGAGAACATCGAACGATTAAGAAGAGAGTATCAGGCAGACAATGTACAGGTGGATATCCTCGGGATGGATGATGGGGGGGCTATTATTCTTTCTGAGTTCATACCCAAGGGCATGGTTGTCTCCTGGACTCCCCCCCCTGATCTCGCCCAGTACATCGATGACAAGGAAGAGTATCCTCAGGTTGTCTACTGGCAACCCTGCATCATTGGCTATAATTCTGATATCTACTCCGAGTCACCAATCAAGAATCTTTGGGAGCTGACCGAAGAGAAATGGAGAGGGAAATTTGTCACATGTGATCCCCCCCAGATCCAGCCATATATGTGGCACTTCTTCGCCGCAGCGATCGATCATGGTGATGGATTTGCTGATGCCTATCAAAAGCGCTATGGAGAAAAACTCGAAACTACCTATGAGAATGCCGGATGGGAGTGGGTTGCACGACTCTTTGCAAACAACCCGATTGCCGTTGAGCACGACACAGAGGTAGCAAAGGCGATTGGATCTCCCGGTCAGACTGATCCCCCCCCAATCGGGATTCATACCCTCACCCGTCATAGAGATGCAAAGGAACAGAATCTTCATCTTGGTGTTGACCCAAATATCATTCCTGCTGTTGGATTTGCAATGCCTACATATATGGTTATTCCGACCAATGCACCTCATCCGAATGCAGCAAGGCTCTGGGCAAGATTCCTTCTTACCGAGGAAGGTAGCTTCCCCCCCTGGACCACAGTCGTTGGTGGATTCTCTCCAAACCAGACAATATCCGCAAGCAAGGATAATCCATTCACGTCCTCTTGGAGCGAGTGGCTGGATGTATTGTTGATGTTCGACCCGATGCAGTCTGCAGCGGTTCGTCGAGACCTAATCGATATGTGGCTGATGTCCCAGAAACAGTAGAACCACATAAGCTCAAAGCTCATCTGGGCGTATGAAGACTATATCCATACGCCCAGGTTTAGTCTGTGAATTTTCAGGGAGAAGACATGATGATGCACAATCGAGAGCCTGATGATAGTTCAGGCGGAATCAGGATACAGCAGTTCATTCAAAAACGAAGAAGAGGTTTTTCAACCCCCCCACGATAGTGCTAGGCATTCTGTTGGCATTGTTGTTGACCTACCTGATCGCAATTCCGGTACTCATGTTGATTACCGAGTCCGTACAAGTCCATTCCATTGATGCAGGATATTTTCAGGAAGAAGTTGGATCATTTACCTTGCGTTATTTTGAGCGTGCCTTGGTATCGAAGGTTGCTAGAGTACTATTTCTTGACCCGTTGGTGAACACGTTGGTGATTGCGGTTTTTATCACATTTTTCGCTACAATTCTTGGTTATGTGCTTGCTTGGATCATCACCCGTACTGATATTCGTTTTAGAAGAATATTTGCAACACTTGCTGTTGTGCCTTCATGCTCCCCCCCTCTTGGAGCTATGCTGCAGCATGGATAACACTTTTTAAGAACAGGAAACAAGCAGGAGCTCCTGGAATTCTAGAAGTAATGGGGGGGTTCACCATACCAGATGCTTTGGCATATGGTCCGATCCCAATCATCATTTGCTTGTCGATGCATTACTTTCCCTTGGCTTTTCTCATGTTTGGGAATGCATTTCAACGGATTGATAGCCAGATGGAGGAGTCAGCACAGATTGTCGGTGCAAACAAACTCCAAACGGCCTTCCATATCCTGCTCCCTGTCATGAAACCGGCGATTATGTCGTCAATACTACTGACCTTCGCACGTTCAGTGGGAACCTTCGGTACCCCCCCTTATACCTTGGGAAGGCCAGTACGATTCAATACCTTGTCCACATCGCTTTACTTCACCTACCAATCGGGAGAACCGGGGGGGGTGATGGCCGTAATGGCTGTGGCCATGTTGCTTATCGGGGGGGCATTGCTGGTTGCCACAGATGTCTATGTTCTGAGGGAGTACAAGCGGTATGTGACCATGGGAGGAAAGGGACAGATGTGTCGTCCATTTACCCTTGGGAAGATGCAGATTCCGTTGAATTTTTTGGTAGGCGCTTTCTTGTTCATGGTGATTGTGCTTCCCTTAGGTATTCTTGCTCTCTCAACCTTGATGGTCACCCCCCTGGGTGGTTTGTTAAAGACAACTTCACTCTGCAGTTCTGGTTTGCAGAGGAGACCAAGGTCAGGGAAGCCGTACCAGGATTGTTCCGTGATCCGCAACTATTGTCAGTTGCCTGGACAAGTGTCAAGGTGGCTGGAATTGGAGCCTTGATTTGCGGCACGCTGGGAACCCTGGTTGGGTACGCGGTAGTTCGCTTACAGCAGTATAAATTGAGTAAGTATCTGAGACATCTTTCATTCTTACCTTACCTGGTACCTGGTATAGGCTTTGGCGCTGCATACCTGGTTCTCTTTGCTACCGGCAGGGGGGGACCCATTCCAGCGCTCTATGGAACATTGTTGTTGATGATACTTGCGATGAGTGTCATGTATCTGCCTCTTACCACACGCTCCAGTATCAGCAGCATGTCCCAGATGGGTTCTGAACCTGAGGAGGCTGCAATGATCCTGGGAGCCGGATGGCTCACCAGAATGTTCAGGATTGTGATCCCCCCCATCCAGAAACGCTCGCTGTTCAGCGGCATACTGTTGGCGTTCATCCAGGGTATGAAGGAGCTGAGTCTGGTGATTATGCTGGCTGTTCCCGGTCTGGAGGTGTTGACCACACTATCAATTCGCTACACCGATAATGCCTTGTTGCAGATGTCCAATGGGGGGTCATTCTCATCATAGCCTTCATAACGTTCTTGTTGACCGCTGTTTCTCAGCGATTGACCAAGACCAATTTAGCAGAAGGTATCGGCGGCTGATAATTATCATATACGTAAAGAGGAAGGACCATGATCGATATTAAGCTGGAGCATGTTGTTAAGAAGTATGGCAATGACGTAATTGCGGTCGATGACCTGTCATTGGATTTTGAACAAGGAAGCTTTGTGTGTCTGCTCGGCCCTTCAGGGTGTGGAAAGACCACTACGCTGAGGATGATTTCCGGGTTGGAGCGAGCCAATGATGGGATTATCTCCATCGGTGGGGGGGAAGTTTTTGATTCTCCTAAAAAAACTATTTTTATCCGACCTGAACACAGGAACCTTGGGCTGGTTTTCCAAAGCTATGCACTGTGGCCCCCCCATATGACCGTTTGGGAGAATGTTGAGTTCGGGTTGAAGATGAAGAAGATATCAAAAGAGGACCGTGAACGAATCATTACTGAGTCTCTTGACCTACTCAGGATGGGAGCCTATAGCAAACGATACCCGGCTGAACTCAGCGGTGGGCAACAGCAGAGGGTTGCCTTAGCGAGAATGCTTGCTGTACAGCCCAGTATACTCTTGCTGGATGAACCCTTGTCAAACTTAGATGCTGCCCTCCGCCTCGAGATGCGGTCAGAACTGAAGTCCTTGCATGAAAGACTCGGGAGTACCATCGTGTTTGTTACCCATGACCAGTTGGAGGCAATGAGTCTTGCCACGCATGTGGCTGTCATGAATGAGGGCAAGCTTGAGCAGTATGCAGATCCTATGACCATCTACCTAGAGCCTGCCACAGAATTCGTTGCTACGTTTGTGGGTAGTCCGCCGATGAACATGGTGAGTTTTGAGAATTCACAAGAGCAACCTTGGAAACAGTCTTTTAGGAAAACAGTTGCATCATATCGCAAGTTGCAGGAGCAAGACCCGTGTATTTGGAAGGTGGGATTCCGACCAGAGACTGTCAGGCTTGCTTCCCCCCCTGATGCAAAAAATCAGATGGAGAAGGGTCATGCCTGTATCAGTGGCAAGGTGAAGGCAGTATTGCCTACCGGACCTGAGCAGATTGTGAGCGTGGTGGTGGAGGATGAGCAATTTTATATAGTGACACCTCCAACGGTATCCTTTGAAAACGGGGGGGAAGCAATCTGCATGGTAATCAAATTGGATGCAATTCATATTTTTGACCAATATGGATTACGGGTATGAACAGGGAAGGTGTTTGATGGATGAGATAACTTGTATTGAAGCAGTGTTGCACGATATTTCCGAGTATGTGGTAGATCGATACAGTCAGCGGGATACGCTCACTGTATCTACCAAGGCAAGTCCGACTGATTTTCTTACAGAGGTGGATATAGCTGTGCAACGCCGCATAGTCGAACACCTATCTGCAGCTTATCCATCTGATATTCTTATTGCCGAGGAATCGGGATTGGACTCCTTCAAGGGGGGGTCGCTTCCACCTAGGTGCTGGATGATTGATCCCATTGATGGTACACAAAACTTTCTTCGTGGTCTCTTTCCTGAGTTTGGGGGGGTAAGTATAGGGTTCCTTGTTGATGGAAAACCTGTTGCCGGAGGGGGGGTCTTGTTTCCAGTCTCTCAGGATTTGTTTCTCTCTGAGTGTGGCAGTGGGGGG
>JDSH01000287.1_pt1 | contig 11434 bp, 17 predicted proteins | sample 199451 | NCBI WGS metagenome assembly JDSH01 (sample SAMN02584198, study PRJNA231836) | bioreactor metagenome | isolation source: continuous culture bioreactor electron acceptor NO2- transfer2 day 38 after... | place: Germany: Bremen | reverse complement strand
TTTGTTCAGGAATACTTGGATGAATGGCTCATACCTCGTGATAATTAATTCGGGATTTTGGTACTACTCAGAAAGTGTCTAAACCGTGCGCAGATCAGAGCTCAGGTAATCTGAAACAATCTTTTTCGAATCTTAGAAAGGCATCGTTGGTAACTAGACATTGGGGGGGTCAACCTTAAAGTCCTCGGTGGGCAAAAACATGCGAATTCATGAAAGTTCAGCCCCCCCTGCAATTGCAAGAGCCGAGCTGCCTGACCTATGTCACGTTGATCTTCTTCATAGAAAAAACCTAATCAACATCAATCTTCTTCGGTAGAAATACGAATATATGCCAGTTCGTATGTATCTAACTCAGCATGAATTTCTCCATCAATAACATTTACTGTACTGATGAAGTTTCCTGCCGTATTCTCCTTTATGACATTTTTTTTACCTTTACTCTATCTCTTAGTTTTATGGAAGCATTAGATGTTTTTTTTGAGTAGTTTTTTTAGTAACAGGAGGATATCACTATTCTTTTCTAGGTCAATAGTTAGTCGTTCCACTGAAACATTTTCTGCTTTCAATTCCAAAAAAAGTCATAGTTTTGTTAGTCAGTCCATCTGCAACAGGATAGATTAAACAGGGATGCTTTGATTTTTGTCCTAATTCATTTGCCTCTTTTTCAGAAAACTTTACAAAAGGAGTAAGCTCATATTGAAAACTAACAATACCTTCTTGGGAGGATACAAAATTGGTATTCCAATAATTATTCATTGGCCAAGCAAGTAACAGGGGGGGATTTTTTGTCCTCTCAACTGCCTTACTTTCCAATCCGAATCTAAAACCATTGGTTTGTACTAATGGAGTATCAGGACAAGCAAAAGTATACCCACCCTTTTTATCAAAAATACTAATGGTATCTTCTAAAGTTACCCAATCTTTACTAGTGTTTCCAATCTGTTCTTCATCAAGTTTGACAAAGGTTCCGGCTGTATCAAAAACGCATTCCCATCCATTTTCTATAGCCAAAGGTACTGCAAAATACAAACTGTCCGGTGTATCAACCTTTTCCTTATCAATTTCAATAAACGTTATAATCCGGTTATGATCAGCTGAAAATATAATTTTTTTGTTTCATGCTTTTCGTTGTGGGGGGGAATTTATAACTATACTCAAATACTATTTGATTAGCTTCAACATATACATTAAAACCTAGTGTTTCTGTTGCTACTTGTCGTTGTCCTTTCCAATTATGATTCCAAACACTGATATTATGATTTGCCAAATCAATATCCCTAGGGAAGAAAGTCTCGCGAACATTTGTGTGATAGCGCAAATTTATACTTTCAGCTACAGGCTCGAACATTGTATAAGTGGAATTTTCAGGTAGTAAATTTCTATTGGTCTCTATCTCTCGTATTTGAATAATTCTACCTTTCTCTTTAAAAAAAGGATATTTCATAAAACGGAGTTATTACCTTATTATCAAATATTTGAATTTCACTTTGTTGTAAATCAGCTTTCATTTTATCAAGCTCAGCAAAAGTAAATTTTCTTGAAGAAAAAGCTGGAATTGTTACTGTACCATAATACTCTTTTTGTTGATCTTCCTGCCCAAATGGCATTAGGTTTTTAATTTTCTGATATGAAACATGTTTTTTTTCTGTCTTATAATCGGTTGGAATGTTTAAGTTGACTTGTTGTGGTGTCCCGGCAGTATTAATTACTATTATTCCTGCATATTTCATTGTTTGAATGGGATTTTTTTGCATAAGCCTCTACCTGCTTGAAAACAGCCAAAGTGCTCATATCTGCAAATTTATACGCCATGATTTTCTTTTGGATTTCTTGGCTGTATACCTCTATCTCTTCCGAGTTGGTAATAGCCTGAGAAGCTCCCCCCCATGTATGCTCTTCATAAAGCATGCCTTCAAGATATGCTTTATCAACTACACTTTTATATCTATCGTCTATTGTCCCATTTACAATAGACAAGACTTCAGCTTTCCTTAACAACTCTTTCGATCTTCTAGCAATCTTTCCTTCTCGAGCAGTGCTGGATGATCCGAAATTCCAAAAATCGGTCCAGTCACCGCGCATTACAGGTAAATTGCCTGTGCCCTTAGAAAAGATTTTTTCCCGCAACACTTCAGGGGGGGTTACAAATTTAATTACCTGTTCATGGTTTTCTTCATTGTATTGTTTGACCAATTTAGGTAAATCCATATCAGGACAATTGTTGTCAAACATAGGTGGATTTGTGGCTGTTAAAAACACATACTCTTCATTGTAATTAATTGTTTCGAGGTATTCCATGTGTTGACAAATGCCTTCATGGAGTCTCTTTAAGCTATTCTCTTCTGTATAAAAGAATTGACTAAATAAGGAATAGTGCTCTCCTAAATAACTCACTAAATTTCGACCATCTTGTGCTTGCCAGTTGAAGGCAGCTGGTCTTGGAGCAGGTATCCCACCAAAATGAATATTAATCCCAGTAAGATAAAAATTTATTCCATGATCGAGCAATATATTGCTAAATGTCCATGGTTGCCCATTTACATCATGATTTATCGCTATATCTATATCAGCATTAAACTCAGTTCTCAGATATTCTAAGTTGTTAAATAATTTAATTATCTGAATTGAATTAACTCCGGGGGGGGTGGTATGCATTGGTAATGCTGTAATGCATATCCTCTTTTCATCAACTAGTTTTCTAAATTGGTTTAATCTCTCTTTAGAGGCCCTTTTTATCCAGTACATAAGAGGGTACGTTGATTCGCAAGTCCATTTGAACTGTGATTCCTCAGGATAATTAGTAGTAGCTATACATAAATCTATTGCATCATCTATATAATCCTGTTGAAGCTCCAATAACATCGATTGCGGATGGGTATACCCCCCCAAGTCAAAATGACTATGAGGCATGCAATATATCTCTTTAATTTGTGACATAGTACTACTCCTTCTAATCTGTTTTCCCAAGGCTCAAGCCTGTTTAGCGCATATTCTTTTAAGTGCATTGGTGAGCTCAATTTTTACAGCAGAATTTGTTTCGCTATCTCGATTGCTGAGCCATTTTTTTTATTTAAATCGAGAATATGCAGTTTCTCTTCGCTTGTTATTTTGCCTCTTTTATATTCGTCTGAAATCCATTGATCAAAAGTCCCTATCCAATCCTTCAAACAACCAAAATCCTCACCAGGGAAATGAAGTTTAGTAGGATCCAATCTCCCATAACATAACCTTGATGAACCATTTTCTATTTTACTGATCTGCACTTCAAAAACAGGATCAGCTGCATATATACCACGTCCCCCCCCATTCTTCTCATCATTTTCAATATAGGCTTCATCTACAGAGACAGCGATAACCCTACAAATATAAAAATTGTAGTATCCATCCAAAGAAAATGTTTTAAAAACTTCACACTCCATATTTACCGGACACTCTTGTATTGAAAAGGGTTTTACTTTTGATGATTTGATTGGTGTAAGACCAGCTACGTCAAATTCACTTATTCCAGGAGGTATAGGTAAACAAGAGATTATACTTTCAGTCATGATGTTATAAGGAATATAACTTATTACACACTGTTTCGATTTTTGAAGATTTTCAAGCCCTTGACGATGTAGGATTATATCATCGTCATTATATAAATCTTTGCTGCCCATAGAAAAAGAGAAGTAATAACTTCCCGTTTTACCATCTCTGGAATATTGTGCACAATTCAACGTACCTAATGTGACTGGCGTTAAATTTGGATTTCCATATTCATCCAATGTACTTACAAAGTATGCAATTTGAGGTGGTTGCAACCACCTGTAATTCATCGTATCGCCATTTACTTCTGTTAAATCAAAATTCCTTTTCATCTATGATGACTCCTTTACTGTTTTCTATCCTTTTACTGAACCTGAGACCATTCCTTTCACAATTTGGCTATTAAATAAGGCATACACAATTATGACCGGTAATGTAGCTAAAATGCTGCCTGCCAACAGTTGTGTATAATTTACTGAAAACTCACCTGAAAAATTTGCTAAACCTATTGGAATGGTTCTCAAAGAATCTTTGCTGGCCAATACCAATGCAAATGGCATTTCATTCCAGATATTAATAAAAGCCAAAATAACACTTGTTACCAAAACAGGCTTGGTCATAGGTAAAATTATTCTCACCATCGTTCTGGCCATACTTGCACCATCGATGTATGCAGCTTCTTCCAAAGCTCTTGGAACAGAGTGCATAAAGCCTTCAACTAGGAAAATGCCTGCTGGTAAATTATAACCGCAATACGTTAAAATCAGTGCAGCCCTGCTGTTAAGCAATCCCATTAGTTTAAATTGTGTAAACAGCGGTATTAAAAGACTATGCGTAGGTATTAGCATGCCAAAAATAAAAACCATATAGAGCAATTTTTTTTACCAACAAAAACGTATCGATTTAATACATACCCAATTGTAAAAATGAAAATAACAATAAGTGATATTGAGAAAGTCGATGCTACAATGCTATTAATATAATAAATGTTCATTTTGCTTGTCTTAAAAGCATTCAGGTAATTCATAAAAATCAGCTTTGTAGGAAAAGACATATTGTTTACCATGAATTCACTATTTTCCTTAAATGAATTCATGATCATCCAAAGAATCGGATATATGGATAGTAGTGAATAGATTAGTAGAAGCGTATTAAGAATAGCTCTTCCCATCTCCCTTAGATTTTTCATTATCTATTCTCCTGGTTCTAGTTTTTATCAATAAATTTGATTATCAAACGACTTATGAGTATGAGACCCAAACTCACTAATAATATTGCAATTGATATTGCACTGGCATATCCATACTGAAATCTCTTAAACGTCATGTTGTATGCATACATGGCAGCCACTGTGGAAGCTTTCCCGGGACCTCCTCCAGTCATAACATAGATATGATCAAAGATTTTCATGCTCCCTGAAATTGCTAAAATTATGGCTACCACTATGGTTTGTTTCATAAGCGGGATGGTGATTATTACTGTTCGGGCAAATGCATTGGCTCCATCTATCTGAGCACTCTCATAAAGCTCAGAGGGAACCGCTTGTAAGCCCGAAAGAAAAATTACCAGATAGATACCAATAAATTGCCACACTATTACGGCTGCTACCGAATAGAGAACTATGTTTGGGTCATCCAGCCATTTTTGTGTAAGAAAAGACAGACCAACAGAATTCAACAATCTATTTAATAGTCCATAATTTTGATTGTAGATAATTTTCCAAAGAATGCTGACTGCTACTTGAGACACTACGACAGGTAGGAATATTGCAAATCGATGTAAATTTCTCCATTTTGTTACTTTTGAATTTAAAATGAGGGCTAACACAAAAGCTATAAGTAACTGAAAAAACATTACCATAAGCATCAATTTCAAATTATTCAATAAAGAATTTGTAAAGTCTTTATCTTGTATCAATTGCAAATAATTATCAAAAAAAAGATAAATATTTTTTTTCTGACCACCGCTCCAGTTGAAAAAGCTATATAGCAATCCAATGAAAAGTGGTGTAAGTACAACAAAAATATATGTCAAAACCCCCCCAGGTGCAAGTATATAAGGAATATACTTCTTTTGTTGTTTAAAGATATTACCTTCCATATTTTTCTCCAATATCCACTAGATCGTTCCCCCCAGGTTGGTTTGCAATTTTTTGTTATATTGATTTTGAATATTCATACCAATTCATCGGTTTCCTTTATATTTAAAATTCTGCAGAAAAAGAATCTTCCTTGATCGCCATATAACATTTTTACATGTATATATACAGAACAACTTTCTATGGTACCTAATTATTCCTCTCAAAAGAGAAGAAGTTTCTTCCCATTGGTTTACTACTCTCAGCAGAGTGGCAGATCTAACTCATGCTACAAGTAAGGAGTTACGAAATATATAAATTGTAAGCACTTAATCCCCCCCCTTCCTTTTTATGGTTACATTGCCAAGCACCTACAATATTTTGCATAGTGATTATGGTTCAGTTGTGAATGATGAGAATTTTTCGTTTGCTCATCTGAATTTTTCACAATTTCTTTCTATCAATACATTGCTGATTCTCATATGTATCAACTCTACAAGATGAAACGATGAATAGTACACCTATGCTTAGGCTTACAATTAAAACCTAATCCGTGCATAGGTATACCATCAGCGTATAATGCACCTTACCTCATCAGTTAACGAGTTCTAGTTCATACACTTTTTGAAGTTTTTGTGCCAATTCGTTTGGTGTTATTACTTCGATTATAATTTCTTGCAGACCTGAATACATAACATCCAAAACGGCAGGAGAGAACGTAACAGCCAAATTCATAGGAACTGTCTCCATCATTTTATTATACTCATTCATCAATGGTGTAATCTTCGATGTGGCAACATTTGAAGTTTGATATGCATGTGTTCCATTGTTTTCAGCTTGAATATTTGCAAATTCAGAACTTCCTATTGCTTTGAAGAACTTTTCAATGATTAGCAATTTTTCAGGTGAAACATTCCTTTTGTATGCAATTGCCCAACCTGCAGTCCCAGGAATCCCTACACCCTTACCATTTTCCATTTCTGGAAGTTTGGTTACTCTCATATTGTCAACAATTTCTTTTGGGGGGGCATCTTGTGTATGAGGCAAGATTCCACCACTGCCATCAAACAACATTGCTGCTTTACCTTGATAAAAGTTTGTGTACCCCCCCTGTATGAAGTCAATGCTATTTATATCATCATTAAAAGCTCTATCTTTGACGAGTCCTTCAAACTCTTCCAGTGCATCGATAAACTCTTTGTCTGTAAACGCTGCTTCACCAGTTTTCAAGTGCATTGCTTGATTCCAATCATCCCCCCCACAGAACCTATCAACGAAAGCTCTAAAGATGCAAATGTCAACAAACCAACCTCCAAGGTTTCCTGCTGTTATTGGGATGTAACCATGGCTTCTGATCGTCCTCACAGCTTCTCTAAACTCTTTTAAACTGGCTGGAAAAGTATTTATACCACAAGCTTTAAGAATCTCTTCGTTGTAAAATAAATTTGCTGTGGTATCAATTCTATACGGCATTCCATAGACATTATTATCTCTTGTAAATTCAGAGAAGACATTTGGAGCAAACCCTGATGCCCACTCTGTATCGTTGTTCAAGAATGCATTGAGGGTTCCCATATATTCATTCTCTACCCAGTTGTTGACCCATTCTGCTTTCACCATAAAGATATCCGGCAGGTTGTCACCGCTAGCGTCCACAATAATTTTGTTAGAATATTGATCATGAGCCAACATGTCTTCTTCCCAAACTACATTTGGATTCTCTTCTAAAAACTTTGTTCTTATAGAGTCAAATGCTATTGCAGCTGCTTCTGCCCCCCCATCTCCGGTAACCAGATAACCACTGAAACTGATTTTTGTTTTTTTGATCTTGGTCATTTGCGATTTTTTTTGTTCAGCAGAACCACCTGCAAAAACAAAAGCCGATAGAGCAATCAATAGTACCAATACTGATATTAATCGCTTCATACTACCTCCTATTTTTAAAACACTATAACATTAGAATGTTATAACAAGTAACAATGCAATTTTATTACTGTTTCTCTTCATTTGTCAATGAAAACTTACTTTCGGACCTGTGCAACTATTACTGTTACAGGCGAGTCAACAGCCTTTAATATATAGCTTTTTACTTCTGCTGGAATAATATATGTTTCAGCATAATGCACTGTAAATGGTTCAAACGAATCATCTGTACTCAAAATTAACGCTTCTTTGCCTTCTACCAGATTAGCAGTTTGAACACTTCCATTCATCTCTACAACACACTCATTTTTTTGTATATACCCTGATTGTTTCAATAAACTCCAACTCATGAAGTCCCGTTCTCTCAATCTTGCAGTTTTCATCCTCTTTCAGGGTAACTTGTCTGTGTAGCAAGTTTTCCTCTACCCATGTAGTAGTACGATCCCATTGGATATTTTCAAATCCATGATCCAAATGAATCGGTCTTGGAAGGCCATCGAGTCCAAGTCTGTCCCAATCCCAAAGTTTAAACGTGAAAATATACGGGGGGGTTGCACTGATTTCCAAGACCATTGAATTTGATCCGGAACAATGAATTGTTCCTGGTGGAATCAATACATGATCGTGTTTTTTTATGGGGGGGAATTTATTGATATACTTCTCTGCATCAAACGACTCAATTCCCTTTTCAGCTTTTTTTTAAATCACTTTTCACCTTTTCAGGATCAATATGCTCCTTGAGACCCAGGTACACAAAAGCATCTTCCTTGGCATCCAAAATGTAATAGCTTTCTTCTTGCGTATACTGCATCCCAAACTTTTCCTGAATGTATTCTACCATTGGATGAACTTGTAACGATAAGTTTTGTCCTTCCACTGTATCCAATAAATCAAATCTAATTGGATACTCTCTGCCAAAACGAGCGTATACTCTCTCTCCCAGCAACGCATCAGGAGCATACAGTACAACATTCATAGCAGGGACTTCAATAAAACCATTTTCAAATTGCAGGTTGATACTATTCTCTTCTGGAATACCATCAAAACTCCAAGCAAAGTTTTTTTCTTTAGGATCCAAATTGAAATTGTTCTTCATCCATTGCCCACCCCCCCAAACGCCTGGGTCAAAATATGGTTGCATTCTAAAAGGTTTCTGAGAAACTTCGGTTAAGGCTTTAAGGAATATCTCACCTTCAATCATTTTAGGCTCTTTTGTAATGTTGGTATCTACAACAAAATCCATATGATCAAAATTTTTCAACTTGTTTCTGTCAGCTAATCTCCATTCAATAAAAACCCTCTTTTATATTTGGATAGGAGGAGATCATCGGGATTATCTGCCAACCAGTTAGCCGCTCCATTTCTATATCTTTTTTGAATCTCCCACCGAGCCATATCAAAGAATAAGAACAATCCGTCATTATATATTGAATAGGCACCTACCCCCCCTGCAACTATTACCAATGCATCCTTTGTACCGGCAATGGTTTCTCTCGCCTTTTTCACCTTGGCAGGATCAAAACAATTCTCAACACTCTTATCTGATAAGTATCCAAAGACTCTATCATCCGTAATGTTATCTTTAAAAATCTCATCCAACGTTTTGAAATCAAATAGCAGCTCATGAGTTCTAATAAGTAGTGCAGGATGCAGCTTCTCCAACGCTTCTTCAACTTCTTGGACATCAACCCCCCAGGATAGAAATCGCAGATCAACACATTCGTTGCATCTCTCATTTCATCCTGTATCCTAGTAAGAATTTGATCATATCCTGTAATGACTTTACCCGTATGCTTTACAATCCTAGTCATAGGTTGTAAAGCATAATTTCCGTATTTTTTTATATTCCACCTTTTCTTTCCTTCGTTTTTTTATCTTATAAATCTATAGAATATTTATATTTATTTCCTGGATAATATGATTTTGTATATTCGATCAATATATTATCTTTTGCATAGCTCTTACGGGTTCTGATAAATACAGGACTATCTTTAGTGATGTTTAAAAGGGCAGCTATCTTCTTGTCGGCTAAACCTGCTTCCAGAGTATCTCGTGCTTTGGAAACTATAATTCCTTTTCTTTCTAATAAATATGTATAAAAAGAATCAACATAATATTTTTTTATCCAGATCTAAATCCCAATCACTATTTACATACGTAATTGAGTAAACAATGGGGGGGTCTGTATTCGCACAACGGACTCGGGTGATTCTTAAACATAGACTATCTATTTTGCAATTTAGATGTGTAGCGATATCTGCTGTGACTTTCATTGGTTTTACTTCACAATAACTCGTAGTCATAATGATGCCATGTTGTTTCATTTCATCAGAAAAACTTATAACGGAGTCAATTTTCTCGTCAATTTTCCTATATTTTACTATAGTGCCAATTCCTCTTTTGCCTTCCAGATATCCATCATTTGTTAGATTTGCTATAGCTTGTCTTACTGTGATACGGCTGATATCAAATTCTTGCATAAACTCTTTTTCGCTTGGTAAAATATCGCCATACGTATAATCTTTTTGTTCAATTTTCTTTTTTTTATTATTTCATACAATTGAAAATATAAAGGTTGGGCACCTTTCGATTTGTCTAATTCCATATTCCCCCCCCTCCTATGTAAGAAATGAGCTATAAACTCCTGTGCAAATTACCGCAGAAGTATCATAGATGCATTCGATACTGATATCTTTAGTCTTACAATAACTGGCCAGTGGTTCAGAAAAATAATAAAAGCCTTTTGAGATTTGTCCACCTATTACCAAATGGTCAACTGTAAAACTTTCTAAGAACTTGAGAATAGCATCATGCACGTCTTGGCCGAATTCTTGAAATAGTGCTAATGCTGATGTATTTCCATGTTCAGCCATTTTATGCAGATCATATCCATTGTAAATTTCTCCAAAGTATTTTTGGCTTAATGCGGCCAATCCTCTTGTAGATAGGTAATCATCAATAATCGATTCTTTGAATTTGGTATTGTATATCCAACCATTTTCAGGGAGAAATTTCGAATTTACAACTAATCTTCCTTGTTCTGTAAAGGCAGATCCAGCTCCAGTACCTATACAAAGATACATCACTTTTTTTTGTCTAATAATGAAGAATTGAGTTTACAACAACCTAATGCAAAGGCTGCGATATCATGCAAGAATATAAATGTACAATCATTGATCCAATTGGTATTGAGTGATTTAATCTCAGTTTCAATTTTGCACCCGTATATTGAATCATATTTCGAAATGCCTTTCATCAGGCTTCTACCATTTGTATAGTCAAAGGGTCCTGGAAAAGCCATTCCAATTCCACTGATAGTGTAATCAGATGCGGTATAATAGTTTAAGATATTAGAAAAATTTGAAAATATTTCTTCTTTTGATGCATCTGATTTTGCCGGGAAGTGTTTTGGTTCTTTAGGCGCAAAGGGTTCGCTATCATTTAGTAGTAGCGTTTTTATTTCTGAGCCCCCCCCGACATCAATAGATAGAAATGAAGTCATAAATACAAAATCTCCATATAATGTTATAATATTATAACTTCTAGAATATAACAAGAGATTTCTCTAGAAAATTAAAAAAAATATAAACTTCCAGAGAAAGTATTACTCAAATGCTCTGGCATGCTGTCCTGGATGTCGTAAATCTACATTATCGGTACCAGTTGAAATTGTCACATTAGTTGGACTCATCATATCAGTTGTCTCAATTTCTCTTGCGCTGGTATGATCAAACAAAACACCTGCAGCTGAGGATATCAGATGCAGGCATGCAGAGTTTATAACTCATCAGTTACAAAGAACCACTAATAGGCTCCTGTAAGTATAGAATTACCATTGGAGATATGGTTTGGACCGGGAATCCCTGTTGTAAGATCGCTCACATACCAAATAAAAATGATATACAATTC
>JDSH01000286.1_pt1 | contig 11729 bp, 21 predicted proteins | sample 199451 | NCBI WGS metagenome assembly JDSH01 (sample SAMN02584198, study PRJNA231836) | bioreactor metagenome | isolation source: continuous culture bioreactor electron acceptor NO2- transfer2 day 38 after... | place: Germany: Bremen | reverse complement strand
GGGCGCTGCCTTCGGCATTTCAACACCGGGCTATGCTCCCTGATTGCATGATCACCTTCCTGTCCGGCGTCCAGCTTCTGTGTGTCGGCTTGTTGGGGGGGGAATACATCGGGCGCATCTATATGGAAACCAAGCAACGCCCGGTCTTTATCGTGGCGGAAGATAGTCAGGAGACCATGACTTACATACAACCCATGCTGCGAGTGGCCGGCCATGACCAGAATCAGTAACACCTTGCTGTGGCTGCTGGTCTCGGTGCTTGCTGCCAGGCTCGGCCTGTCTGCCTTGTTGCCGTTCGCGGACACCACCGAGCCCCCCCGCTACGCGGAGATGGCGCGGATCATGGCGGAAACCGGCGACTGGATAACCCCCCCCTGGTTCGATATTGGTGTGCCTTTCTGGGGGGGCAAGCCGCCCCCCCTGTCGTTCTGGACTCAGGCACTGTCGTTCAAGCTGTTCGGCGTCAGCGAATTCGCCGGCCGACTGCCCTCCTGGCTGGCCAATGTCGGCATCGTCTGGCTGGTCTACAACCTGCGTCGCTACCTGCACCCCCCCGACCCGCTCGGCCACGGAGCCAAAACTCAAGGGCTCTGGCTGCGTTAATCTACGCCACTACGGCATTGGGCTTTCTGTCTGCCGGCGCGGTAATGACGGATTCATTCCTGGCCCTTGGCACCAGCCTGACACTGGTGAGCCTGATCATTCGCCTGCAGGGGGGGGCCGCCGCTCTGGGGGGGCTGGCTGTTCTTCATCGGCCTGGCTACAGGCCTGCTGGCCAAGGGACCACTGGTTCTGGTGCTTGCTGGCCTGCCGGTGTTCCTCTGGGCGCTCACCTTCAACCGTTGGCAGACCCTCTGGCACAGTTTGCCCTGGGTGCGCGGGCTGGCCCTGACCTGTTGATGTCAGCGCCTGGTATGTCCTGGCAGAGCTGAAGACACCGGGTTTCCTAGATTACTTCATTGTCGGTGAGCACATCAAGCGCTTTGTCGTCAGCGGCTGGCAGGGTGACCTTTACGGCAGTGCCCATGATTTCCCCCCCCGGGGGGGCACGATCTGGCTCTATCTTGTGCTTGCCAGCATGCCCTGGGGGGGGCTTGTCGCGGTGGCTGGCGTGCTTCGCAACCACTGGTGCGGCGCCTTCCAGCTGCAGCAATGGCATACTGGCGAACAACATGTCAGCGCGCTGGTACTCCTGGCCGCGGTGACACCGGCCGTGTTCTTTACCCTGGCCGGTAACATACTCTGGACCTATGTGCTGCCTGGTCTGCCATTTGTTGCCGCGCTCAGCTCCGGGCTACTGATGCCAGACATCGGCCGACGCTTGAAGCGTTCCTCAGTGGCCGCCACCCTTTTCATCCCCCCCGTGCTTGGCTCACTTGCCAGCGGCTGGGTGAGCTTCATCCGGAGCTGCTGAGAACGGAACGGGAGCTGGTGATGACCGCCAGTCATCTGTCTGACAAGCCCTCTGCGAGGCTTGTTTATACCGGCGAACCTCCGTTTTCTGCCCGGTTTTACAGCGCGGGTAGAGTTGATGGCATTGAGGTGGAAGCCCTCAGGCGCGAACTCGCTGATGGAAATCGAACGTTGCCCATCGCTGTAGCGGTGGATAAAGATCAGCGGGACTTGCTCGACCAACTGGAGCAGATAGCCGATCCGGTCGATCAAAACCGGCGTTACATTCTGTTTCTGCTGGAACCGGTAACCAAGAGTGCAGCGTTGAGCAATGATTCCGGCCGCACTCCGCCAGCTTTCAATTACACTGAAGAGCACAAACAACCTTTGAGTTGAACACCAAACGGATGGCTGTAACAGAATGCGCATACTTCTGACCGAAGATGACCACCCCCCCCTGGCCAACACCATGTTGAGCATGCTCCGGGACGACCAGAATACCGTAGATTGGGTCGATGATGGCCAACAGGCTCTGAACGCCTTACTGAACGAGAGCTTTGACCTGGCCATTCTTGACTTGACGTTACCCCCCCGTGTCGATGGCCTGGACATTGTCCGCCAGGTGAGGGAGCAGGGCGTAGAGTTGCCCATCATCATCCTGACTGCGCGGAGCGAACTGACCGAAAAACTACAGGGACTGGATGCAGGGGGGCAGACGATTACCTGACCAAGCCCTTTGCCATGTCAGAACTGAAAGCCCGGATAAGGGCGGTTACTCGCCGCCGCTCAGGCACACGAGTCTCAGGACTCAAGGTGGGGGGGCGACTGGTGCTTGATCCGGACTCTGCGCAATTGCAGGTAGGCACAGAGACGTTCGTGCTACCCCCCCGTAGCGAACTGCAGATCCTTCACTATCTGATGCGGCACCCTGATCAGGTGGCAACCAGACGACGTTTGGAGGAACAACTTTACGGCTGGGATCAGGTGCGAGAGCAACGCCCTGGAAGTTCACGTTCACCATCTGCGCCGGCGGCTGGGTAAGCAGGCCATTCGCACTGTGCGCGGCGTTGGCTACATGCTGGACAGCAAAGCAGCTCGGAAGGCCAAGAAATATGAGCCTGACACGGAAGCTGATTCTGCTAATTACCAGCACTGTTTTTATGATCACTCTGATCGCGGCAGGCTGGGGGGGGTTCTATGTCAGCAATCACCAGTTGGACGAACTGTTCGATGCGGAGCTGGCACAAAGTACCCGGATTGTGCAGGGGGGGCTGGTGGAACATCTCTCGAGCACTCAGTCTATCGAGCAGTTAGCCTTTACGCTGTCGAAAACTCTCGAATTGCCGGACGCATTATTTCAGGGCGATGAAGAAGAGGACGAAATTCTGCCCGACGGTGCCGGGCATAAATACGAACGCAAAATCGCTTTCGAAGTCTGGTCTCCTGATCAACAACCTGTGCTGGACACGCTCCGGGCTAACGATGCCCAGGGCCTTGAGCAGGATTTGCCTGGCAGGAGGCCGCCGGCTATCAATGGCGAACGTTTACCATGCGAGATACATCGACCGGGTTCTGGATACGTACCGCCCAGCGAGAGGACGTTCGGGATGAACTGAGCCAGGAAATTGCGCTGGGCAACGTTCTGCCTTTTCTGTTGGCGTTGCCTCTACTGGCCATAGCCGTCCTGGCATCAATTCAGGTGAGCTTCAAGCCTTTGAGAAAGCTCGAAAAACCGGTTCGGAACATGGCGCCTGAGAACATCCATCCCCCCCTCGATGATCGTCAGGCTCCGAAAGAAGTAGCTGGATTGGTGCACGCAGTCAACGGCCTGTTGAGACGGCTGAATCAGGCTCTGGAACGTGAACGCCGCTTCTCCGCTGATGCGGCACATGAGCTGCGAACCCCCCCATTGGCCGCGCTGCGCCTGAATCTGGAGAAAGTTTACGGTGACAACCCCCCCGAACAATATGGAGACCTTATCCAGGCCGTAGACCGAATGGTTCATCTGGTCGAACAAATGCTGTTACTGAGTCGGGTGGACTCCGGCGCTCAGTTTCCGCCGGAGCATCACAATCTTTCCGCCATTCTGGAACAAAGCATCGCAGATGTTGCACCGCTGGCGCTAAAGAAAAACATAGAGCCGGTGCTCCAGGACGAAACAGGTCAGTCCCTGATTAGCTGCCATAGTGCCTGATTAACACCCTCATGCGCTCCTTGCTGGCCAACGCCATCCAATACAGTCCGCCTCATACCATAATCACCACCAATCTCGTTCCCGCAGGTGAAGGCTACGCCATTTCGGTTTGTGACCAGGTCCTGGAATTCCCGCGGAGGAGCGTGAACGCGCACTCAGCCGGTTTGTGCGACTGGATCAACGTAAAGGAGGAGGCGCAGGGCTGGGGGGGCTGGCGATTGCTCGGCGTATTGCCGAGCTCCATGGCGGCCATCTTATCCTGGCAGACAGGGCAGACGGTCAACCCGGGCTTTGTGTGCAAGTATGGCTGCCAGCACGATGCCCGGCGCTCACGAAACGCTCTTAAGATTCGGTTAAGCTTCAAGGCTGATAATTCTCCAAGGCATAAACCGCACGGCAACGTGGTTTGGTTAACATCTTGGAGAATATCTCAATGTCTCAGCACAGCACTCTGTCACTGGTCATTCCTGCAAAAAACGAGCAGGAAAACATCGCGAAGCTGCTGACCGAGGCCTTCAACGTTATGAGGGATTACCCGGGCTTTGAAGTCGTGCTCGTGGACGATGGCAGTTCCGACCAGACACTGGCAACAGCTCGTCGCACTGCCGAGGCTTTGGGGGGGGCAGGCTATTGGCGGTTCGACATGAACAGAGCATCGGACAGAGCGGGGGGGCACTGGCGACCGGTATCCTTCGCGCCACAGGCCAACTGATTGTGACAATGGACGGAGATGGTCAAAACGACCCCCCCGCCGATATTCCAGCACTGTTGCAACAAGCGAACAGACTCCACAATCCCGACTTTTGTATTGCCGGCTATCGCAGAAATCGGAAGGATACAGCATGGAAACGTTTCCAATCACGCCTGGCTAATCGTATTCGCAACGCCTTTCTACATGATGGAGTTCCCGATACAGGCTGTGGACTGAAGCTGTTTCCCCCCCGATCGACCTTTCTCAAACTGCCGTGGTTCGATCACGCCCATCGGTTCATTCCCGCGCTGGTGAAAGGCGCGGGAGGCGAAATCGCCATTGTCGAGGTCAATCATCGCCCAAGAATGGCCGGGATTTCCAAATACAATGCCTGGAACCGTGCATGGGCCGGAATCGTCGATATGATCGGCGTTATGTGGTTACTTCACCGCACACGAGTTCCTCAAATTGCAAACCTAGAGGATCCGAACAACAGTCGACCGGCAACGGAACGGGCTTGATATGGCTTCGGGACTGCGCTGGCTATCTTTCGCCATCCTGGTATTAACAGGCTATCTGACCATGAGCGGGGGGGACTGGTTCGGTTTTCTGACCGATCAGGAGCGCGTGGCAGATTTCCTGAACAGTAATGGGCTGGCAGGACTTTCAGCCATTACGCTGCTCGGTGCACTTTTCACTGGATTCGGAGCCCCCCCCAGACAGGTCCTCGCTTTCGTTCTGGGATTTGCCGCAGGCAGCATTCAGGGTGCGATCCTATCGACTATCGCTACAGCCATTGGCGCGACAGGCTGCTTTTTTTGTCGCACGCTGGCTTTTGCGAACATCACTCCTGAACCGTTTTTCAGATCGCATGCAACGTTTTGACCTGCTGTTCACGGAAGGCACTCTGCTCAAAATACTCATGATCAGGCTGTTGCCGGTAGGCAGCAATCTTGTCACCAATCTCCTCGCCGGGTGTTCCGGGATACGATTCGTCCCATTTTTGTTGGGCAGCGTTCTTGGCTACCTGCCCCCCCAGATGGTGATCTTTGCAATGGCCGGCGCAGGGATTGGCCAGGCCCGTCTCGATCAGCTTGTGGTAAGCGCGGTTCTGTTCGCGCTGGCAAGTGCCATTGGCGCTTACCTGTATCACAACCAGCGCAATCAGACCCTTGCTGATTCCGTATCTGACCCCCCCTCCTGAGTTGCGATTATGACACTCGACTTCCGTCTTCGGCGTTTACCCGACACCTTATTCAATCTGCCGTACAACCGATTGTTACTGGTGGTACTGGCCTTCGCGGCACTCATGATTCTGACCGGCATCGGGTTACGCTCTCCGTGGCCCGCCGACGAACCGCGATTCGCCGAAGTGGCCCGGGAAATGGTGACCTCCGGGCAATGGCTGCTGCCGATGCGGGGGGGCGGCGAACTCTACCCGGACAAACCACCGGTGTTCATGTGGGCCATCGCCTTTTTCTACTGGCTGACCGGCAACCTGAAAATCGCGTTTCTACTGCCGAACGCCCTGTGCAGCGTGCTAACACTGGGCCTGGTGTTCGATCTTGGCACACGCTTGTGGAATCAACGCACGGGCACCATCGCCGCATTGCTGCTGATGCTGACGCCCCCCCAGTTCCTGATTCAGGCCCAGCGAGCCAGATTGATGCCATGGTGGCCTGCTGGATCATGGTGGCCTGTTACGGTCTGATCCGGCATTTTTTCGTGCAGCCGTCCTGGCGTTGGTATTTCGTGGCCTGGGCCTTTATGGGGGGGCTTGGCATTATTACCAAAGGGGGGGTTGGCTTTCTGCCCGCCTTGCTGTTCATTCCGATACTGGCCCTGAAACTGCAGGACACTTCTCGGTTTCAGGGCACACTCCGCTGGCGCTCCGCCCTCGGGCCCCCCCTGGTCATGCTGGCCGTTGTGGCAGCCTGGCTGGTGCCGATGGTTCTGACCGTCAGTCACCTCGGCACCGACGAGGCCCTGGCCTATCGCGACAACATTCTGTTCAAACAGACCGGTGAGCGCTATGCCGATTCCTGGGGGGGGCACATTCAGCCCTGGTATTACTACCTCGCCAGCGTGATTCCCTCGCTGTGGTTCCCTCTGCCGCTGCTATTCCTGGCACTGCTGCGGCCCATTCGTGAGATTCTCAAACACAGGCTGGACGTGGTGGTTCTGCTGGCATGGATCGTGTTGGTGGTGACGTTTTTCAGCCTGAGCCCGGGCAAACGCGGAGTCTATGTGCTCCCGGCTTTGCCGGCACTGGCCCTGAGCCTGGCCCCCCCGGCATTGAGTGGACAAAACCCGGCACGCTGGTTCGGGGGGGCGGTCATCAGTGTTCTGCATCTGCTGCTAGGTGCAGCCTTGGTCATCCTGGGCGTGCTAGCCTGGCATGACCGACCCTCGTCTGGTGGAAAAGGTCGCTGACTACACTCAGGATCCGGCTCGACTGCACGAAGCCGGCACCCTGTTGTTCACCCTTGGGGGGGTTGTCTGGGTCGCAAGTCTCATGGCGCTCTGGCGCTGCCGGGCACTCGGGCGCTGGTTCATTGCCTGATGGTGAGTTGGCTGGTGTTCACAACCTGGGGGGGTTATCGGATTCTCGAGCCATTGCGCACACCCAGAAATGTGCTCGCCGCAGCCGAGCAGTTCGTACCTGCCGACGGGCAGATTGGCATGATCAATTTCCGGGAACAGTTCATTCTGTTTTCAAAGCGGGACTTTACCCATTTCAGTTACTTCAGCGACAGGGAACAGGAAAGCCGCAACGCATGGCTCTGGATGCGGGAGACACCGGATAGCTATTTAATGGTGGCTGAAGACGGAGAGCTTGGCTGTTTCAATAAACAGGGGGGGGCCCGACCGCTGGGCACCGCTCACCGGGATACCTACGTGCTGCTGAGCGACCAGGACATGAAGGACAGCTGTGCCCCCCCCGGACAAGGTGACACGCTTTACCACCGACAACCCCCCCGGGGGGGAGTGGCTGGACTGATGCTACTCTGAGAACGCCGCAAACTTTGCTGGTCTCACGTACAATGGGCGCTTTTGAATTCTCAAGGAGGCGCCCTTGCTCCCTCGCTCGCGGATTGCACAAGAATGGCAGGCTTTCTGGCTGGCACTGGGATTCCTGACTCGTATCCCCCCCATGCTCGTCCGGATTGATTACTCCCAGCGCCTGATGAACCAGAGCAGCGTCTATTTTCCCCCCCTGGTGGGCCTTCTGCTCGGCCTTGGCTATTGCGCCGCCTATTTTCTGTTCTCATTGGTGGCCAGCCCGCTGGCGGCATTATCCTGGTAGTTATTCTACACCTGTTTATCACCGGGGGGGCCTTCCACGAAGATGGCCTGGCCGACAGTGTTGATGCTCTCGGCGGCGGCTATACCATTGAAAAACGGCTGGAGATCATGAAAGACAGCCGGATCGGAACCTATGGCACGGTGGCACTGGTGATGGCCTTGCTGCTGAAAGTAGCTCTGCTGGCTGAGGCTGAATTGATCTGGCTTGCGTTGCTGGTGGCACCTGCGGTTTCCCGGCTGACACCACTGATATTGATGGCCTGCCTGCCGTACCTCACTGACCCCCCCGACAAGAGTAAATCCAAGCCGGTGGCAGACGGTTTCTCCCGCAGCCGTTTGCTGGCGGCCGCGGGGGGGTTTGTGTTGTTGCTGGCAGCCGGATTATCACTCTGGCAGCCGTTACTGATTCCCGCAGCCATAACGGCCGTCCTGCTGGTTGCTGTGTTCTGGGGGGGCAGCTATCTTCGTAGCCAGCTTGGCGGCTACACCGGCGACACCCTGGGCGCAGCTGTCGTGTTCAGTGAACTGGCGCTGTTGCTGGTTCTCTAACGCTCGAGAAATCTTCAGTTATCCACCGTGAACGACACTATCCGGGACAGGTGGCTGATAGGCATTTCCGTCTCTTCGTGCCAACGGTTGAACGCCTCCTGGGCCTGGCTCATGCCTTTCTTGCTGGCCGGTGAGGCATCCAGAATTCCGGCCCGGGTCAGCGCGGCAACCACATCGTGGGACAGGATAAAACCATCCCAACCCACCCGGCGCAGGAAGTACTGGGCTGAGTTCCCGCCCAGACGCTCACCGTTACGCTTCAGGTAGAGCAGCAGCCCCCCCACCTGATCGGTCGACGGCCACTGGGCCAGAAACTGACCAAAGCTGCCATGGTCTTTCGCCACATCCATGATCATCCGGGCATTTTCCGGCACGGTCCGGATCTTCTGCATGTTGCGAACGATACGCTCGTCTGTAGCCAGCTGCTCCAGCACTTCTGGCGGCACCTGCTGCCAGTAGGCGGGCACAAACCCTTCGAGCCGCCTCAAAATCCGGCCATTTGTTCTCGATTACCCGCCAGACAAAACCAGCCTTGAAAATGCATCGGGTGATCTCGGACAGGTAACGGTCGTCGCCGATCTCCGCCAGACGATGCTTTTCGGTGACCGGAGGCAACAGGGATTTCAGGGCCTGCTCGCCACCCTTCCGGGCCAAGGCCTGCTGGTAAAACACAGAAAACTTCATAGACCCTCCACAGAGATCCCCCCCAAATTGGGACTTAAAGAGCCCAATATGGGATTGAAAATACCCAAATCAGGTACTAAAGTACCCATATTGAGACTCATGAGATGCGACCTGACCATGCCCGGAACCAGTATCGGTGACGCACTGTTTACCAAAACCCAACAGCGCCTGCTATCGCTTATCTACGGCCATCCAGACCAGAGCCTGTACCTGAATGAACTGGTACGGCTAGCAAATATAGGGCGCGGCACCGTTGTCCGGGAGCTGGCCAAACTGACCGATTCCGGTCTGGTCGTCATGACCCGCCAAGCAACCAGAACCACTATCAGGCGAACCCGGACAACCCGATCTTCGATGAGCTGAAACACATCGTCCAGAAAACCTTTGGTATTTCCGATGTGCTCCGGAATGCCCTGGCGCCACTGGCGGATACTCTCGAACAAGCGTTTATCTACGGTTCCGTGGCAAAAGGGGGGGATGCCCATGCGGGCAGCGATGTCGATGTCATGCTGATCGGCCACGATCTCAGTTACAGCGAGGTTATGGAACTGCTGGCCCCCCCCGCCGAACAACAATTACAACGAACCATCAATCCCACGTTATACTCTCCCGCCGAGTTCGAGCAGCGTATCAAAGACAATCAGAGTTTTGTCACCCGGGTGCTGGACCAACCCCCCCGCCTCGACCTCCGCTTCAGCCACTGAGACAGGACACATTGCATGGAAGCACTCGATAATCTGGTCAGGATCCGACGACTCAAGGCAGAACCACCTGATGCCCGGGAGTTCGAAGGCATGCTCAAGGCTGCCGACACCAAGCTCCGGGACGCCTGCATTGAGGGATTGTCTGAGGACAGCCAGTTCTCTCTGGCTTATGGCGCCGCCCACGCATTATCGCTCGCCGCCCTGAGATGGCACGGGTATCGTTCCGAAAGCCGTTATATTGTCTTCCAGTGCCTGCAACACACCATTGGCTTACCCAATGCCAAATGGCGCGTGTTGGACAAGTGTCATTCGGCCCGCAATCTGGCCGAATACGAGGGCCACATGGACGTGAACCCCCCCCAATTGCTGAAGGAGCTGATTGCGATCACTCGCGAGCTGCAATCACTGGTGAGGGATCTGCCGCCAATAGGAAACTGACGTCCATCCCGATGTCAGACCTGCTTTAACCGGGCCAGCAGGGACTCCTGATCAAGGGCGCCACCCCCCCAGGTATTACCATGCACCAGATCTTCCAGCGGCAGCCGGGAGCGCCAGCCTTTGGACTGTAATTCCGGTTGCTCCAGGAATTCACTGACATAGCCCAGGCAAAGATAGGCCAGTGGGTATACATGATCCGGCAACTGCAGGATATTCGATAGTACGTCCTGATCCAGGATGCTCACCCAGCCCACGCCAATGCCCTCGGCCCGTGCCGCCAGCCAGAGGTTCTGCACCGCCAGGCAGGTGCTGAACAGGTCCATTTCCATTATGGAGTTACGCCCCCCCAGGACATTGGGACCGCCGCGGGATCGATCACAGGTGATGCAGAGGTTGATGGGGGGGCTTTCCAGAATGCCCTGCAGTTTCAGGCTCCGATAGGTTTGCTGGCGCTCGCCGGTGTAGTTTTCCGAGGCCTTTGCGTTTTCCTCGTTAAAACTGTCCAGCACCTGCTCGCGCACCGCCAGGCTGTCGATCACGATGAAATCCCAGGGCTGCATGAAGCCGACCGACGGGGGGGCGTGGTGGGCAGCTCTCAGGATGCGCGCCAGAACCGCCTCCGGAATGGCATCCGGCAGGAACTGGGAGCGCACATCCCGGCGCTCGAAGATGGCCCGGTACAGGCCTTCGCGCTGGGCATCGGTGAAGGGATCATTCGGGTTACTCACAACTGCAACAGCCTCCTTAACCGATCTGTGTCCAGGCACTGCTCCACCTGATCGGCCAGGCGATCAAGTTGCTGCAGACGGTGACGCTGGTAGTCCACCGACTGCTCGCCCTGTGCTTTAAGGCCTGCCCAGGCCAGAATGGCATGGCAGGCGGCTGGCTCGTCGAAGACGCCGTGGATATAGGTACCCGCCATCTGGCCATCCGCACTGACGGCGCCATCCGGCCGGCCATCCAGCTCTGCAAATGGGCACACCAGCGCGGCACCTTCCGTGACACCGTTGTGCATTTCATAGCCCTTCAGGGCGGCGGTCCTCATCGTGCTGGCAATATGGGATGTCAGCCCGCCATTCACCATTCGAAGCTGCTTGCCCGGCACCATACGGGTCACCATCTCGAACAGGGCCAGGCCCTTCGTAGCGCCGGCTTCACCCTCCAGCTTCCGGGTCTTCCACTTTAAGCCCCCCCAGCATCTGGAAGCCGCCACAGATACCCAGTAGCTTGCCGCCATACCGCAGGTGTTTCTGGATGGCCTCCGGCCAGCCTTGTTGCTTCAGCCACTGCAGGTCGTGCCGGGTGCTTTTGCTGCCGGGCAAGATAACAAGATCGGCTGGCGGAATGGGTTCATCCGGCCCCCCCACGAACACCAGGTCAACGCCCGGGTGGAGTCGCAACGGATCAAAATCATTGTGGTTGCTGATCCGGGGGGGAAATACCGGCACTACCACTTTCAGGCGCCGGCCTCACTGGTGCCGGCGGCACTGACGCTGTCTTCTGAGTCAATCACCAACCGTGCAGGTATGGCAAAACCCCCCCGAACACCGGCTTGCCCGTGTGTTCCGTCAGCCAGTCCAGCCCGGGCTCCAACAGCGCAATATCGCCCCCCCGGAACCGGTTGATGATAAAACCCGCCGTCCTGTCCCGCTCACTGTCGGAAAGCAACGCCAGTGTGCCCACCAGCTGGGCGAAGACACCGCCCTTGTCGATATCCCCCCCTACCAGCAACACCGGACAATCAGCGGCTTCGGCAAAGCCCATGTTGGCA
>JDSH01000285.1_pt1 | contig 11761 bp, 18 predicted proteins | sample 199451 | NCBI WGS metagenome assembly JDSH01 (sample SAMN02584198, study PRJNA231836) | bioreactor metagenome | isolation source: continuous culture bioreactor electron acceptor NO2- transfer2 day 38 after... | place: Germany: Bremen | reverse complement strand
CACTTGTGAGACTCTTAAGCTGGAATATGCGTGACCTGCTTACCAGAGCAGCATTTACCTCGAAGTAGGGATTTTCCGTTGTGGCCCCCCCGATGAGGATAACCGTCCCATTTTCTACCCAGGGAAGTAGGGCATCCTGCTGGCTCTTGTTCCAACGGTGTACTTCATCGACAAAGAGAATCGTACCACGACTATATAGTTCTAGGCGTTGGCGCGCCTCCTCAATCTCATAGCGAAGCTCTTTTACACCGCTTAGTACAGCGTTGAGCGTGGAAAAATGCCGTTTTGTGGTGTTCGCAATGACTCTTGCAAGGGTTGTCTTTCCCGTTCCTGGTGGCCCATAGAAGATGACAGAGGAGAGCTGGTCTGCCTGTATTGCACGCCTGAGCAGCCGTCCTTTTCCTATGATGGCGTCTTGGCCGATGTATTCATCCAGGTTGCGTGGCCGCATCCGGTAGGCCAGTGGTTGGTTCTTTCTCTCTTCAGCTTCGTTTGCTGCAGCAAATAGGTTCATAACTATGCATCCTGCCAGAAGAGTTCCAGGAAGGAACCGCTTCCTTTGGGAACCGGTGTGGTTCTCAGGATTTCCTCCTGTCTTCCAAGTTCTTCTAAATAGGTTTGAAGGAACTGCGTTGAGAGATGTTCAAACGGGTCATCTGTGACCTCGACGAGCACTTCTTCTCCCCCCCAGAGGCTGGTTCCTTTCTGCCATATACCATAACGGTCGAGTATCAAGTCCCATGTTTCATTGCTTGCTTCCAATGCATCTAGGAGTCTTTTCAGGACTTGTTCCCTGATTTCATCTCCCCCCCTTTGCTTGGTCAACTCTCTTGTGGCGCTTTTATTCCCTTGCAGCAATGCAGATCCCGGGTTTTCCCACACCACCTCCCTGCTATTTTCCTCAACCAGGATGGTTGTCTGTACCAGCACGGTGCGAAAGGCCTGCTGTACCTGGGTCTGCCACCGCTCTAGATGATCAAGGAAGAGGGGGGGGATGCCTCCCATCTCTGTAAGTGTGCAGCCTCCTGTGGCAGGAGATCCTGCAAACTCATTTCACTGAAGAGGTTTGCATCAACGGCCTGACTTGCAAGTTTGGTAACTTCGCGAAGGGCATTTTCAGCCTCCAATGCACTGACACGTTCATCACGACTCGTGGAAGTGCAGCCCATAAGCAGAACAATGAAGATAAAAATGAGGGGGGGTAGAAGAGGCTTGTTAGTCATAAACCTTACTATACCATCAGGAATTGGACTTGCATAGCAGGTTGAACGTTCACAAACGCTTGACCTTTTCTTCAGGATTGATGAAATTATGGTAAGATAGCTTAGGAGGCTAACAACGATGGCAGAACAAAAGAGTTCAATACTTCAGAATGTACAAGCCCGTGAACGGACTATATTGAAAAACGTATACCTTTGGATGACCGCAGGGCTCAGCCTGACGGCCTTGATCTCATACTTTGTAGCAAGTAATCCCGCTCTTCTGCAGGCTCTTATTGGGAACATGATGGGATTTCTGCTGCTCATCATTGGACAGTTTGCATTGGTATTTTACCTCACTGCACGTCTGGATAGAATGAGCCAAGCAAGTGCCATAGGTGCATTCCTTGCATATTCTGCACTCAACGGCATTATGCTGAGTACGATTTTTATCGTGTACACAGGAGCAGTCATTTACAAGAGTTTCCTCACCGCAGCTCTCATGTTTGCCGGTATGAGCCTGTATGCCATGACCACCAAGCGTGATCTCAACAGGATCGGCTCCTATCTGGTCATGGGAATGTGGGGGGGCTTGATCGGAACAATGGTGCTCAACATGTTCATCGGTTCAAGCGGTCTTGACTACTTGATCAGTTTTGCCGGCGTTGCCATCTTCCTTGGGCTCACTGCATGGGACACTCAGAAGATTGTACGTTGGAACCAGAGCTATGGAACTAATATTGATGAAGAGACCTTTACCAAGTTGAGTATTATCGGAGCACTTTCGCTCTATCTCGATTTCCTCAATCTGTTCCTCTTCCTCTTGCGGATTTTCGGTCGTTCAGACCGCTAGAAGAGACTATCTGGCCAACCGATGTTGGGATCTGTGTGCCTATGAACGGTATGCTACCAAGTTTCGTTTGGCCAGTGCTCTCTTGAGCGATTCATAGGAACAATCTTTCATATCTAGTGAACAGGTTCTTCTTCCCACTTGCTCGAGCATATGTGCATCAGATCCGGTAAGTACCACCAAACCGTGGGTATCGGCATGAACCGGGGGGGGTGCATCGCCTCCAAGGCACTGTAAGGGAGATCAGGAAGAAAACCCAGATTGGCCAAGGCACTGTTGGCAAACCGGTCAATGTGTGCTGGGATGACCAATGCATCCCGCTCAGGGCCTCCTCCACGACATCAGAGAAGGAGAGTGATGTGGCGCTGGCGAGCATCGCATCCACTTCCTCTTGTACTTCGCCTTCAAGATTCACTACCAACTGCCTGCCGAACAACCTCCTGTCATTCTTGATGCGGGGGGGCAGAAGAAACTCCACAAATGATCCAAATTCCAGGGCATCCTCCAATTTCGGGAAGAGGGTGAGTACATGTACCTCCTCAGTGGTGGTTACTTCCAGACCAAAGAGGGGGGGAAGGATACAACAAAGCTCACACGCATCAGCGAAAGCCGGGAGATTCCTGGCACTGTTGTGGTCAGTCAGGGCAAGGACCTCTATTCCCTGCTCCATAGCCTCGACGGCAAGCAGGGAAGGGGGGGTGAGATCGTCATCCGCACAAGGGGGGGATAGGCAGCTATGGTTGTGTAGGTCAATCGGTACCAGCATCAAGTCTCCCCCCCAAAGCCTTTGCAATTTTGCAGCTTGCCTCAAACTGGGTATCCTTGGTGGTAAAGATGGAAATTTCTTCTTCCTTTGCTGCTTCCAGCATGTCGGAAGGAACACTGCGGTTATTGCAGATCACCAGTGCCCTGATCCCTGCCAGGGACGCGACAGCTACGGTATTCTTATGGGCCTGAATAGTGACGAGAACACTCTCAGAGGGAGCATTCCCCCCCATTACATCGCTGAGTAGATCCCCCCGCAATAGGCATCATTAATCTCCCAGTTTTCCAACTCGCTATGTTCTGCTTTGAAGCCTTCCAAGGCTGCAAGGTCTTGTACATGCATCTATGTTTCCTCCTGATTTGGGTGCAATTCAATAACACAGACAACAGTTGTACCGTTGAGGGTGCTTTCTATAGTGAATTCATCTGCGACTGATTTAACATTGGGTAGTCCCATACCGGCACCAAAGCCGAGGGACCGTATCCATTCGCTGGCAGTAGTCCAACCAGCGGTCATTGCCGATTCCACATCACTGATACCCGGCCCACTGTCACGGGCGGTAATCTGAATGGTTTGAGGAGAGTACTCAGCGATCAACTCACCTCCATCAGAGTGCACCACAAGATTCATCTCAAGCTCATAGCTTGCGATTGCAGCGCGGCGGATGACATGAGGTGCAATCCCTGCGCTCTTGAGCCGTTTCTTGATTTCGGTACTGGCGTACCCTGCATTCTCAAAATCATGCTTGAGAATGGAGTAGGTGTGGATTTCCCCCCCGCTCATCTCCTCGCTTAGGCTGGTGGTTCGGGTTCTTTTCTCAAGGTCCTCTATCTCACGGTTGATCTCAACTAGAAGGGTGCTGGTAATGTCCCGGCTGGTGATCATTCCAACCAGTTCCTTATGCTTGTTCAGTACCGGGAAGCGATGATAACTGAAACGATCAAAATAACTGATTGCAAAAGAGATCGGCATATCATCCTCGAGAACAATAAGGTTGCGTGTCATGTGGTCTTGGGCTTTCTCATTGATATACCCCCCCTTGTCGAGTGCCTGGATGATGTCATCCATACTGACAATGCCGATAAGGCGCTTTCCGAGTACAATCGGCAATCCTGTGACCTGCCTCTCTCGCATGATGTACTGTATTTCGCGTAGTGGCGTGTCCTTGGTAGCAGTTACCAGGTCCGTCGTCATCACATCCTTGATTTTCAGTTTGTAAATCAGCTCTAGGATGACGTTTGGCGAATTATAAGTATTTATGGGTATCTCTTGCATAGGGAGAGTATACAACAGCTTTCCATCAGTGCAAAGCAACTCATTTTCCCTCTTTTCGGTTTTTCAGGTGCCGAACCTCCGGATATTTGCTATATTAGAAAGGTATGAATGATACTATGCAATTGGAACTTGTCTATGAGGACCACGATATCCTGGTGGTGAACAAACAGGCAAACCTGCCCACCGTACCGTTGAAGACGGATAGCGAGGACAAGCTGACATTGCTTGGACTCGTTTCCCGTGCTTTTCCGGAGGTGTTGGATGTCGGGGGGGGAGCCAATGCGTGGGAGGGTGGTGTACTGCACCGCTTGGACACCGCTACCAGTGGCTTGGTTGTCATTGCACGTACTACAGAAGCCTACGCCTCCCTACAGGCTATCCAGAAAGCAGATCTCTTCATCAAAGAGTACCACGCGCTTTCCCAAACATTTCAAGAAACCACACTTTCCGCTTTCCCTCCATTCCCCCCCTATGAAGATCCCTTCTCCTGCAAAGGCAAGGAAATCTCCATCGGAAGCCTCTTCAGGCGTTATGGAGAAAACAGGAAGGAGGTCCGTCCTGTACTTGCTGATAGTCCCCCCCGGCATCTACTCGACAAGACAACCGGTACATGGTATCTCACCAAGGTATGGTACAGTGGGGGGGCGAATGGCGATTCACATCAGTTTACGTGTCGCCTAAGCTCTGGGTTTCGTCACCAGGTGAGGGCTCATCTTGCCTGGAGTGGGTGGCCTATCGATGGAGATACCGTATACAAAGGGGGGGCAGAGGCTGGAAATCTGGCTCTCAAGGCAGTAGCGGTGGAATTTCCCCCCCATCCAGTCACAACCAACCACATGGAAATTAGAATCTAATTATGAAGGAGTCATAGAATGGCAGATCCTAGAGAAGAGAAGCTTGCAAAGCTTCTAGTGGAGTATTCAGTAAAACTACAGAAGGGTGAATCCTGCTTGATCAATGCAGTGGATGTTCCCACGAGCATGACTGAGGCCTTGATCAAGGCTGTCTATGATGCAGGTGCGTATCCTGTAGTGAACCTCTGGAACCAGAGAATAGAACGGGCGATGGTGGAGAACGCGAGCAAGGAGTCTTTAGAGGCTTGGCTGATGTAGATACCTATAGAATGAAGCAGATGGATGCTTTTATTGGTATCAGGGGGGGCATCGCAAATGTCCGTGAGCTTGCAACCATACCTGCCAAGACCAATCTGGCGAGTACCTACTACAACATTCCGGTACATATGAAGACCCGTCTTCCCTATACCAAGTGGGTGGTGCTCCGCTATCCAACCGAGATCATGGCAATGCAGGGTGGCATGGGAACAAGGGAGTTTGAGGAGTTCTTCTACAAGGTCTGTACTGAAGTGGATTATGAGGCCATGGCAAAGGCAATGGCAGAAGCAAAGCTCTTCCTTGATACCGTGGACCAGGTACATATAAAAGCACCAGGAACCGATTTGAAATTCTCGGTGAAGGGGGGGATGGGATGGATTCCTTGTGCAGGGGGGGAGATGAACATCCCGGACGGGGGGGAGATTTACTCCTGCCCAGTCAAGGACTCAGTGAATGGGACGATTGCTTACAATACTGCGAGTACGTATCACGGCCATCAGTTCAAGGATATACGTTTCACCTTCAAGGATGGCAAGATAGTTGAGGCTCACAGTGATGATGATGCCTTGATCAATGAGATCCTTGATATTGATGAGGGAGCCCGTTACATCGGAGAATTCGCTCTTGGATGCAACCCCCCCGGTATCATGAACCCGATGGATAATATCCTGTTCGATGAAAAGATTTATGGCTCGATTCACTTTACCCCCCCGGGTAATGCCTATGAAGATTGTGACAACGGGAACAAGTCTGCTGTCCACTGGGATTTGGTACAGATCCAGAGAAGTGAGTATGGTGGGGGGGGAGAGATGTACTTCGATGGAGAATTGGTCAGGAAGGATGGGGGGGTTTTTGTCCATCCGAAACTAGACTGCCTGAATCTTTCCCTCTAGAAGTGCTTGACAACCCCCCCAGCGATAATTCGCTATAAAGGGTCAAACGTCAAGGGCGATGTGGAGTAATCCGCATCGCCCTTTCTTCGTTCTGCTGTCCGTTGGGCAGGCGTACAAGGGTGTACGGTGGATTACCATCGTGCACCCTTTCGGCATTTTTAGGGGGGGGTAGTGTATGTTTGTATCGGTAGACACCTTGTGGGTGTTGTTGGGCTCTGTGTTGGTGTTTTTCATGCAGGCCGGATTTGCCATGGTTGAGACTGGTTTCACCAGGGCGAAGAATGCAGGAAATATCATCATGAAGAACCTGATGGACTTCAGTCTGGGAAGTGCAGTGTTCTGGATTCTGGGATTCTCTTTAATGTTCGGGGGGGGAAGCAATCCCTTTATTGGGTCCCTTGATCTGTTCGTCCGTGGCTCATACGACTCAAACATCCCCCCCACCGCTGCTTTTCTGATCTTCCAGACAGTGTTCTGTGCAACGGCGGCCACCATTGTAAGTGGTGCAATGGCAGAGCGAACCAAGTTTTCCTCCTACTGCCTGTATTCCATAGTAATCAGTGCAGTGATCTACCCCCCCATCAGTGGGCACTGGATCTGGGGGGGAGGCGGCTGGTTGTCAACTTTGGGCTTCCACGATTTCGCAGGCTCCACGGCTGTACATATGGTTGGAGGAGTTGCGGCCTTCTGGGGGGGTGCAAAGATCATCGGAGCAAGAATTGACAAATATGATGAGAAGGGTAATGCAAAGGCAATTCCAGGACATAGCTTGACCCTTGGTGCACTCGGGGGGGTGTTCATCCTCTGGTTCTGTTGGTTCGGCTTCAATGGCGGCTCCTCCCTCTCACTTACCGGTGATGATGCTATTGTCTCCACATCTACCATTATGGTAACTACGAACCTCGCTGCGGCTTTTGCAGCAACGGCGACCATGCTCCTTACCTGGGTTCGGTACAAGAAACCGGATGTCTCCATGACACTCAATGGTGCCCTAGCTGGTTTAGTTGGCATTACCGCAGGCTGTGATGCAGTCTCCCCCCCGGTAGGAGCAGCCATTATTGGAATCATCAGCGGAATCGTGGTTGTTTTCTCTGTCGAATTCTTTGAGAAAGTGGTCCGCATCGATGATCCGGTTGGAGCCATCTCAGTACACGGGGGGGTATGTGGTGCACTAGGTACCATCCTCACAGGATTGTTCGCCCTCGATGGAGGATTCTTCTACGGTGGAGGCCTTGGCCTCCTGGGTATTCAGAGCATTGGAGTGCTCTCTGTAATGCTGTGGGTTTCCCTGACCATGGGTCTGGTATTCTTCCTTATCAAGAAGACGGTAGGACTGCGTGTAAGCAGGGAAGAGGAAATTGCTGGATTGGATCTTGAAGAACATGGTCTTGCATCCAGTTATGCTGACTTCATGCCGATTGTGGCTGGATTCAAGCCAACAGCTTCTATTGATGAGGCGATACCGGTAGTAAACAAAATGCCGCCTGCTTCCCCCCCTCCTTCACGAGAGGCAGAGATGTACAAGGTGGTTATCGTAAGTCGCCAGAGTAAGTTCAATACACTCAAAGAAGCATTGAACGATATCGGGGGGGTAATGGGAATGACGCTAACCCAGGTGATGGGCTGCGGAATGCAGAAAGGCCAGAAGGAATACTACCGCGGGGGGGTACCCGTCTCACCAACTTGCTTCCCAAGATGCAGGTTGAGACGGTGGTAAGCAAGGTCCTGTACGTACAGTGGTAGAGACGGCGAAGAAAGCCCTATACACCGGACATGTCGGAGACGGCAAGATCTTTGTGTACACGGTGGATAATGTCATCAAGGTTCGTACTGGCGAGGAAGGGTACGATGCCCTGCAGGATGAAGTGGTTCCTGAATAAGAACTGTTCCCATTATAAGGAAACGCACCATTCTTGGTGCGTTTCTTTAACTGAAATGCTGTATAATTTTTTTTACTGCTCGGAGCCAAAGACAATCGTGCGGTTCTTGAAAATGATGATTCGGCTTTCCAGGTGTGCTTGCACCCCCCCTTTCGCGAGGACCCTTCTTTCCACATCCTTGCCAACATCCCTGAGTCCGGCTGGCCCCCCCAGCTCGTGGTTTACTCTCACTACATCCTGCTCGATGATCGGACCTTGATCCAGATCCTCGCTGGCATAGTGTGCTGTTGCCCCCCCGATCATCTTAACCCCCCCACGCTCATACGCCCTTCTATAGGGATTTGCCCCCCCCTGGAAGGCGGGAAGGAATCCATGATGAATGTTGATGATCTTTCCCTGCCACTCCTCAATGAATTCTGATGAAAGGATTTGCATGTATCTTGCAAGTACGACCACATCAATATCAAAACGCTTGAGCAGGGTGCGAACCTTCCTCTCCTGATCCGCCTTGGTCTCTGGTGTGACTGGAAGATAGTAGAAAGGAATCCTGAACTGGTTGGCAATGATTTCAAGGTCGGGGGGGTGGTTGCTGATGATCAAGGGGGGGATGTCACAGTGAAGGTCCCCCCCTTCATCTTTTCTTGCGATAAGGTCATAGAGACAGTGACTGGTCTTGCTCACCAAGATAGCCATCCTGGAGCGATAGTCGCTGTAGTGACACTCCCAAGAGAGGTTGTACTGTTCTGCAAAGACGGAAAAATCGTCTTCCAACTGCTTGCGGGTGGTTTTCAGGTCAGCCATATCAAGCTCAATGCGCATGAAATACCGGCCTTCGGTGTTGTCTGTATGCTGCTGACAGTGCAGGATGTTATAGGAACGCTGGTAGAACCAGGTTGAAGTTGCACTTAGTATGCCCTTACGATCCTCACACTGGATGAGGAAGATGATTTTCTTCTGTTTGCTCGCCATGGATATCTGCCTTTATTCGAGTACTGTTGTTTCTGCTTCTGTAAGGTCTTCTGAGAGAATGACCTCTACTTTGCGTTTGGCCTCGGAGAGCGTTTTCTCCAGTGCCTTGGACAGGCGCATGCCTTCCTCGAACAAGGAAAGGCTCTCCTCTAGAGAGGTCTCCGGTTGATTGAGCTTCTGAGCTATTTCCTCGATTCTGGAAACATCCGATTCAAAACTCATGATTACTCCTTTATCTGTGCAGTTCGCTTGCCATCAATGAAGGTCAAACGAACAACTTCACCGATAGTTGCCTGTTCCTTGCTCTTTATAAGCATTCCGCTCTCACTTTGGACGGCTGCATAGCCTCGCGCTAGTATAGCAAGGGGGGGAGAAAGGGCTTGCAACTCTCTAGCCGCTGATTGATATCGTGCTTGTGTCTCCCTCACTTTCTGCTGGCCGGCATTGATGAGATTCTGGCTCGCGTTAGCCAAGAGGTACTCCCTGTTATTTATGATTGTGTGGATCTGTCTCGCATCAAGTTTGCCCAGTTGATGGGAGGCAAGGGTAAGACGATACTCCATGGCCTTGCGGATTTCTGCCTGCAGGGCTTTTAGGTTCTGCCTCAAATCGAGGTAGCCCTGGCTTACCAGCTCGGCTGCAGCAGAAGGCGTAGGTGCTCTCAGGTCTGCAACATAGTCAGAGAGAGCCCAGTCTATTTCATGTCCTACTGCACTGATGATGGGTATCTCTGATTCGTGCATCGCCTCCAGGACTATTTCCTCGCTGAAGGGAAGTAGGTCTTCCAAGGATCCTCCACCACGTCCAACGATCAAGACATCACAGAGCAACAGGCTGTTTGCCTGCATGATTCGGTTGGCAATGGAAGCTGCACTGCTCTCTCCCTGTACAACTGCAGGAAGTACCAGTACATCCAAGGAAGGCGAACGACGGTTCAGTACGTTGAGGATATCTTGTAGCGCGGCACCGGTTGCACTGGTTACCACGCCCACCCGGTGGGGGGGTTGCCTGGGGGGGATGGGCTTCTTCAATGATTCATCAAAGTACCCCCCCTTACTAGCATAAAGCCTCTTGCGTGCCTCAAGCAGAGCAAGGATCTCTCCCTGTCCTGCTTTTTCCATGCTCTCACACTTGATTTGGTAGGTTCCCCCCCGTGCCCCCCATATACATCCAGGTTGCCGGTTACAGTAACCTTATCGCCTTCAGAGGGGGGGGTGAAATCGACTTTCCATGTGCTTCCCTTGAACATGACAGCACTGATCTGGGAATTTGCATCCTTGAGAGTAAAAAACCAGTGTCCGGTAGAGGAAGGACGGAAGTTGGAAATTTCTCCTGTCACTTTCAGTCCATAGAAACCTTCCTCGAGGGTTCTCTTGATCAGACTTGTCAGTTCACTGACAGTCAACAACAGTTCATGCATGCTCAGTTTCCTTTTTCTTGGAGAGCATGTGCATTTGATTGAGAATGCCAAGGAAGGCAAGGATTGCCCATAGAGCAAAGAAGAGCCAGAACTGGAGGTACCAGAATCGGGAAAGCAACCAGGCTACAATCAAGGAACCAGCGATGGCGCTTTCAAGAGCCATGTAGGATTCGAATCGTGTAATGCTGAGTGCTAGGATAACGACCAACGCCACTGCTGTTACTACAAAACTTGGGGGGGTGAGAGGCAGGAAGCTTAGGAGAAGGAAGAAGATAATCAAGCTCATGGAAAATGCTGCAAATAGGGCAACAATCAATTGGATAACCTTCTGTTTCTTCCTGGCAAGCAGGAACAGGACCAAGCCGCCAGCAGCAAAAGAAGTCAGGTAGAGTAGGACTCCACGATAATCAGAAGGATTGAAAAGCACCTTCCAGAGTGCCCCCCCGAGAGGGTTTTTCTCATGGAGTACCTGCATGAAAGATTCTCTTCCATAGCTCATAAGGGCGATAAATAGAAAGACGATTGATCCTGAGATGACACTGCGAAGCCTAACAAGCAAGCTCTTGGTAACATAACCGTAAAAACAGAGAAAGAAGCCTACGAGAAGGCCAATGAGCATTACAGGAGCACCGATGGTCGTAATTTCACTTTGCATGTATGTTCCTTCTCAAATTAAAAAAAAAGAGACAGCAAGATACGCTGTCTCTCAATCTTGGTTGTTGTCCTACTCCTGAATGATAGCAGCGGTAGGACATACATCAGCGCAAGTCCCGCAATCGATGCATGCATCTGCATCAATTACATAGATATCGCCTTCAGAAATCGCACCGGTAGGACATTCCGGCAGACACGTTCCACATGCAATACATGCATCTGTGATTTTGTAAGCCATGATAGTGACTCCTTACTTCGTTTTCGTTGCTTCTGACTATATACCTACTTGGTATTCAAGTCAAGGAATATGAGATATCTGTACTGATAGCGATGCTTATAAAACGATATTCTGCTATGGGTTATAAGTTATAATATACTAACAAATTTTAAGTATGATGACATTAATCACCATCCCCCCAACTTTACATTGGAGTTGGTGTCCTTACTCCTTCATCCAGGACAAGGATTTGTCCTGGAGCGTTCCAATCGGACAGATGGCGCACCATAGGCGGGGGGGCCGGTAGATGAGAGCCAGGATACTGGCGAGAATTGTGGTACTGAGCATCATGGAATAGAACCGATAGGAGAGATGCAAGAGAAAAGGTGGTACTGATACCTGCAGCAACTGTGGCAGAGAAACCAGCGGGATGGCAATGAAGAGACGGATGTACGGCATTGCCTCCATATTTCCCATGGCTATCTGGGTTGTCGAACCAGTGATAAACAGCAGGTTCAGACCAAAG
>JDSH01000284.1_pt1 | contig 11851 bp, 14 predicted proteins | sample 199451 | NCBI WGS metagenome assembly JDSH01 (sample SAMN02584198, study PRJNA231836) | bioreactor metagenome | isolation source: continuous culture bioreactor electron acceptor NO2- transfer2 day 38 after... | place: Germany: Bremen | reverse complement strand
CTCATAAGTTAGTCATCGTGTGGACATCTCCCTTAATCGCTTGATAATCGGCGGTAATTTTTCCAGTACATAGGCAACATCTTCTTCTGTGTTGTACCTTCCAAAACTAAACCGTATTGAGCCCGTGGGCTAGCTCGATATCCACTCCGGAGGCCAATAACACGTAACTGGGTTCAAGCGACCCACTTGCGCAGGCACTCCCGGTGGAAACCATAATTCCTTCCATATCGAGATAGAGCAATATCGATTCCCCCCCTTCTGCATGAGGGAATGACACATCGAGGGTTCCGGGAAGGCAGTATTCTTGGTTCCCGTTAACCACTACATTGGGGGGGATACGCTCCTCAATTCCCACTCTCAGCATTTCCCTGAGAGTCCAGAGTTTCTTGCTCTCTTCCTCAAGATCACGTTCAGCAAGAGCGGCTGCAACCCCCCCGATACCAACAATTGATGCGGTATTATAAGTTCCTGCTCGCTTTCCCCCCCCTCCTGATGGCCACCATGGACCAGCGGAGTATGAGGTGATTTTGCCTTGATTGCCAACACTCCTATGCCTTTTGGACCATAGAACTTGTGCCCAGAAAGACTGAGGTAATCGACATCCCAAGATTGCATAGAGACGGGGGGGATTTACCGATAGCTTGTGTTGCATCAGTATGTATGTAGGCCCCCCCTACCTCATGAGCAAGCTTGGCAATCTCCTTAACCGGTTGGATGGTACCAATCTCATTATTCCCTGCCATGACAGAGACCAAGGCGACATCCTCGCCCAGATAAGTCTTCATCACTTCCATGTCAACCCGTCCACTCCCATCAACTGGGCACTCATCAACATGATATCCCAGATTCTTAAGATACTTCACCAACTCGTTGATTGAAGGGTGCTCAATGGTTGTGGTAACAATTCGGTTACGTTTCGACCCTAGGTCGATACGCTCACGAAAAATATTGAATACGGTATTGTTCGATTCACTGGCTCCGCTGGTGAAAACAATCGACGATGGATCGCAATCAATCAAGGAGGCAAGTGCTTTCCTGCTTTCTTCTATTGCCATAGCGGCTTCACGACCATAGCTATGCATGCTCGATGCATTCCCAAAAAGGATATTGGCTTCGTGTACAGCCTCGATTACATCCTCATGCATGGGGGGGGTGGTCGCATTGTTGTCCAAGTAAATGGTCTTCTGTTCCATAATTAACCTCATAGAAAACGATAGTGACAGGTACCCCCCCTTAGGGTCAAGCCACACTGCTGTTACGCGTTGAATACTTCGTAAAGATCGTTTTCGTCTGAGTCCTCATCGGGACAGGTTTTACTATGGATGAATCGAAGGATTCTCTTCTTAGCAAAACGAATATGGAATCTACGTGCCCATTGTACATAGGCACAATTTTCATGGAGATATGATGCAAACATTGCCCGGATCGGCGTCATTTTTTTGCATCGGGTTGATTGGCTGAAGCGTTCAGCGTAAATTTTGCATTGTTTGGTTTCAGGATCAAAATGCTCACACCAGGAATCCAGATCTATGACCAGTTCACGGCCATAAACTGCCTTTTCATGGCAACAGAGTCCACATTTGTGGCATTTATTCTCCCATTTCTTACCCACAGCTCTCCCCCCCCTTGCTTAATGACTCAAGCTTGGTCTGGGATGCCGTATGTACCGGGGGGGGAAGGATGGAGATTGCAGTAACACTGATATATCCCTCTCTCACGGCTTGAAAATCACTTCCCTGGGTGTCACAACGCTGAATTGGTTGCACACCACCCTTCATGGAAAGCACAACTGAGGTACCAAACGTACCGTTGAAGTGTCATAGTAGCGGGTTTTTTTCTAGTTGTTTTGTCTGCACAGCATCATGGTAGTCGAGGTAGCTTAATACTCCACTCTTCCACTTTCCATTTCCCTCTGCAGGGGGGGCATTGATATTAATGATGCACTCACTACTTGTGAGGGGGGGATAGAAATCCTCAAGATGTTGTACCACAAAGTCTGCAGTCCGCTGGAATGGATAAGACCCATCCTTGCTTCTTGAGCAACTGACAGCCATCGACCTCAATCCAGTCAAGGCAGCCTCTCTGGCGGCTCCAACAGTTCCTGAATACAGAATATCTGTAGATATATTATACCCATGGTTGATTCCGCTAATCACCAGATCTGGGTCTTCTGGAAAAATTCTACCCTTTGAGGCATACAGTATGCAATCTGCTGGAGTTCCACTGCAATGATATCGATTCTGACCATATTCTGTAATGGTAATATCCTCACGAAGGGTCATCGAGTGGCTACTCGCACTTCGCTCTGAATCGGGAGCACATACCCACACCTCATGACCGGCACGCAACAGCGCATCGGAGAGCGTGTTCAGTCCTTCACTTTGATATCCATCATCATTTGTCAGCAGTATCTTCATTAATGTGCCTGAAACACAACCTTTGCAGAGTCGCTTCCCTCAAATACATACCAACGAGGGTGGAATCCGAAGATGTGTTCATAGTCCTCCAGACGACCAATATAACTTGGAAGTGCTTGTTTACTCAAGAGGACCATGATATTGCCGCTGAACCCGTTTGCCACCTGGACCGAGCCTAAGCACCCGTTAAGTTCACCGGCTCTCTTGGTCAGCCAGTCTACCTCAGGACAGGTTACTTCCAACAGGTCTCGAAGCCCCCCCGCCTGAACCCGATTCATCATTTTCCCATAGGGAATTGCATCCTTCTCAGTGAGTAAGGAGGCAGCATCGTTGGCGATTCGCGATTCCATCAGGATATATTCACAGATATGGCGGTCTTCCTCATCCAAAGGCACCACACGACCAGAGAGGTCACTCTCTGGGAAGTCCCGCATGAAACCACCAGTCTTGTATTCGCTCAGTTTCTCAAAAGCACGCTTGATAGCCTTTCTCTTGCTCCTGATCTCTTCACGCATCGCATTGGGAGAAATCTTACTGTCCACTACGATAGCCACATACTCTTCATTTTTGTTTGTGAAGGGGGGGAAATGCAGTTCCTTGTAGGTTACATGTTGTAAATCGTAAAAAAAAGAACGGTCTCCTTCTTTCCATTGAGCATGGTAAGAAGGTCACTGATGGAGCACACTTCATTGTTGAATGTCGTACATGCCTGATAGGCGATCCTTATCTGGGAGGAAAAGCTAAGCTTAAGGGAGAGTAACGCATCAAGGGCAAGACAGGTCCCAAGCGAGCAGGCTGTACTCACCATTTGGGTATCAGCATGGAGAAGGCTTCCCTCGACCGTTATGTTCATACCAGTAAAATCAGTTCCTTCACTCGCAAGAACAGAGAACACCGCTTTGAGAAAATTTCCCCCCCATCGGTCTTCTTTTCGATACTTGATATTGTTCAAGGAGAAGCGCTTTCGATCATTGAGGGTTGGGTTGTATAATCTCACCAGTTGGTCATCCCGGTAAGAGATAGCTACATACAGCGAGGAATGATCGGTTCCTACCAAGGACCAGCCACGACATGCATCCGCGTAACTACCTAGCAAGGTACATGTACCAGGTACCTGCGTAATCACCAGCGGAGAATCGCCGTATTCCTTGATGTGTTGTTTTCTGATGTTGTCCATGCCCCCCCAACCTAATTTTTATGGGTCAATTTTAGGATACTTGTCGGCATAATGCAACAAAAAAAACCTACTTTTGTATAATTCGGGACTCGTGCATTTCCCCCCCACATGACCAACAAATGCGTGAATAAGAATCCAAAACTTGCAAAAAACCCCCCCCTTTCCTGGGTACTCCAAAAAAGAGGGTCTCTTGTATCACTAGACAGGATATTAATTCTGGTTAGTTGTTCAAGCCATAGCGCTTCTTGAAGCGTTCGATACGACCGGCAGTATCAACCATCTTCTGGGTTCCAGTAAAGAATGGGTGACAAGCGGAGCAAATTTCAACTTCAAGATTCTTTGCGGTTGACTTGGTCGTGATTACATTGCCACATGAGCAACGAACTTCTTTCATTTCATAACGGGGGGGATGAATTCCATCTTTCATTTTGGGTCCTCCAAGGATATGTGTTCTGCTGGCTGTAGGCAGCAGACAAGTTTCTCTCAATCTGTTCCTGGTCTCTAGTACGCTGCCGAATTCGAAGGAATACCGGTATTGATAGACCGCAAGAACGACTCATTATCCTTTGTCTTCCGAATTTTGTCAATGAGGAACGGAGTCATCTCTTGATCGTCCATATCATTGACAGCATTACGCATAAGCCAGATTCTGGCAGCCTCATCAGAAGGCAACAACAAGTCTTCACGACGGGTTCCACTCTTCTTGATGTTGATCGCCGGGAAGAGTCGCTTGTCAGCAAGACGACGATCCAGGATGATTTCGTTGTTTCCGGTTCCCTTGAACTCTTCAAAAATAACTTCATCCATTCTGGAACCTGTCTCGATCAAGCCAGTGGCAACAATGGTAAGACTCCCTCCGAATTCGATATTTCTGGCAGCACCAAAGAATCGTTTCGGCTTATGCAGAGCATTGGAGTCTACACCTCCACTGAGAATCTTGCCACTTGCAGGGACTGTCTGGTTATAAGCACGGGCAAGACGGGTGATGGAGTCCAAAAGGATAACTACATCCTTCTTATGTTCAACCAACCGTTTCGCTTTCTCAATGACCATCTCAGCTACCTGTACGTGCCTGCTTGCCTGTTCATCAAAGGTTGAGGCAATCACCTCTCCGTTGACATGGCGACGCATATCGGTGACTTCCTCAGGTCGTTCATCAACCAGAAGCACCATCAGGACCACTTCAGGATGATTCGTGCTGATGGAGTTTGCAATCTTCTGCAGAAGCACTGTCTTACCAGTGCGAGGAGGAGCTACGATCAAGGAACGCTGGCCCTTTCCAATCGGGCAGAACATATCAATGATCCTTGTAGACATATCCTCATCAGCTGTCTCCAGCTTAAGTCGTTGATCAGGAAACAAGGGAGTCAGGCTATCAAACGGTACTCGCATTTTTGCTGTAATCGGTTCATCGCCATTTACCTTCAATATCTTCAGGATAGCAAAGAACCGTTCATTCTCACGAGGAGTCCTCACCTGTCCAAACACTACATCTCCAGTCTTCAGATAAAGACTCTTGATCTGAGCGGGAGAGACGTAGACATCTTCCAAACCTGAAAGATAACTGTTTGAGGGGGGGGAGCGAAGGAACCCAAATCCATCTGGAAGGATTTCCAAGGTACCTGTTCCCACAATCACCCCCCCGCCAGTTGAGGTGTGCAACCGAAGAATATCTGCAACAATTTCCTGCTTACGCAAGTCCAAGATGGTGTCTGTATTCAATCCTCGTTCCAAACCTACCTTGCGAAGTTCATCAATGGACATGGTAGTGAAATCTTCAAGGATCAAGACGGGAGCTTCTGGATGTTCTTCTATACTTATATCATTAGAAGGTTCGTCCTGATGATTCGGCCGGCCTCCCCCCCTATTGGAACCAAAGCTTTGGCTCTTTGGATAGGAACCTTTTGGATGGTTTCTGTTCTGGGTGTTTCGGTTGTTTCTATTGTTGTAGGGCTTACGATGGTTCTGATTCGGGTTCGGGTTCTTCTGTTCCTGCTTATACTGCGCAGGAGGACGGGAAGTATCCACAGGTTGTTCCTGTTCAGGAGCAGGGCTTTTCTGTTTTTCCTCCAACTCGAGTTGGGGGGGTTGTTCGGAATTGGAAGAACCTCTTTTTGTTGTATTTTTCTCAGATTCGCTCTTTTTAGGTCTACCCCCCCGACGTTTTTTTTGGCTCAGGAGCATCCTGTGTCTCCACTTTCTGCTCAGCCACATCATTCGTACCTTCAGGTGCTTTCGCTACAACAGGACTCTTTTTTCGGGTTACTCGTCGCATCGGCTTCTTCACAGAATCCTGCTCAGATGCAACAGCCACGCTGGCTTCATTAAACTCTAATTCTTCGGAAGACATAGGATTAACTCCAACGGAAAAGGGGGGGAAATGTGTTGCACCTCATCGTATATAAAGGTGCACCTAGTGCCCAGTTCCTTAATTTGTAATACTGAATGTAAGAATATGCGGAATTGGAACGTACTTACTGATAATTCTTTCCGCTGTTTGGTTCTTTAAATATATTGCCACTTCTTAACAGTGTCAAGCAAGCAGGCTCCTTTGATGTATTGGCTTGCAAGAATTAATGCCATAACAGAGGCTCTCCTTCTTACTGAATCCCTTCCATAGGATGAGATATGCACCTTTACCGCTGTACTCTTTCGGGTTTTTGAGGCAAACCCAAACCATACAGTCCCTACCGGTTTCTCAGGAGTACCACCATCAGGTCCGGCGATGCCACTTACCGAGAGGGACCAGTCACTGCCTGATACCCGTCTTATACCCTCTGCCATCTCCAGGACACAAGCTTCACTGACAGCACCTTCCTGTTCCAAGGTCTCGTCTCGTACACCAAGCAATTGCTTCTTTGCCTCATTTGCATAGCTTGCCACCCCCCCACCCCCCCAGAACCACGCAGAGCTACCAGGTTGGTCTGTGAGCAGCTTGGCGATGTATCCGGAGGTACAGCTCTCTGCTGTGCTAATAGTTTCTCCTCGCGCCTCAAGCAACGATGTAAGCAAAGTAGAAGGCTGAACGTCCCCCCCATCAACCACCAGACACTCTCCCACCAGTGATCGAAGACGATTCGCCATCTCTGTGCGTTCAGCCTCATTTCCATCGACAAGATACAAACTTATCTTCAGATCTTGGAAACGGGTACCCCCCCACTGCAGTCCATTGAATGTAACGGACTTGCAGAGCTCTTCCAGTTTTGACTCAGGGATAAGGAATGTAGAATACTCGCTACGAGAAAAATCATCATGCCCGATCAATTGGGCCAGCCAGGGAATTACCTGGTCAAAGAACATGGGGGGGTTCATCTCCCTAGGGGGGGGCCTGGCATTGCCACACACGCGATCTGCCTTCCTCCATCGGGTATAAATCCTTTGAATCCAGGTGCCGTTCCTAGTGGGTTTGGAATAAGTTCAAAACCCTGAGGGATCATGGTCTGTTGCTCATTGGCACCCCCCCAGATTCGCTCCCCCCCTATTCGTGCATACAGTGCATCGAATGCCTCCTGTTCACGAACCAAGGGAACCTTGGCGAGGTTGGCAACAATGGTGCGAGTCATATCGTCACTGGTTGGCCCAAGCCCTCCAGTCATGACCACAAGATCACAATTATCGATACAGTCCCGAAGGACATCCCCCCCGATGGTACCATCATCAGGGACAAGTACCATTCGATCAACACGATAGCCCAACTGGGTAAGCTGACTTGAGATGACTTGGGTATGGCGGTCAGCAATGACCCCCCCCGAGTCAATTCGGTTCCGATGATAAAGAGTGCCGCACTGGTATAGGTCATTATGGTTTCTGCCTGTTGTTGGTGAAATGTCGATATAAACGATACAGCAAACCTCCAGCGAGGAGAATAGCTGAAAGATATACGGTTAGATACGCGAACCAATTTACGTATCGCGTATAAAAGGTTGTTCCGTGCATTTCACCGCTGAATACGGGCACATCATAGATATGGTAGCCAACTGTAAAAGGTGCCATCGGGTCAACAATCTTTCCTGTGACATCAATTACGCAGGTCATTCCACTATTGGTGCCTCTAACGGTGGTTCTCCGATTCTCAATGGAACGGAAGACAGCCAATCCAAGATGCTGCATTTCCGCTGAAACGGCTTTCGACCACCCATCATTGGTCATATTGACGATGACATCAGCCCCCCCACTGGAGACAAAGCCAGCGTTCAAATATCCGAAGACATCCTCAAAACAGATGGGAGTGGAGAACTTCACGCCCTCTTCAGTCTCAAACACCACTGGATCATAGCCTGTCTCCCACCAGTTATAATCATTGGCAAGCAGGAGATTATAGAGCCACGGCAGCTGCTCTTCATAGGGAAAGTGCTCAGTAAACGGCACCAGATGCTGCTTTCTATAGGTATTCTTGATCCTACCATCCTCAAAGAAGATGACAGTGTTGTAATCGGTACGGTTCCAGGATCCATCCTCACCAAGAGCCGGCTTACTGGAATCTGCGATGACTCCCTCGGGGGGGTTACCCGTTACCAAGGGAATGGGAAGTGACTTGCCGAACTCAACAAATTCCTCCACTAGTGCTGAAGTAGCAGGATCAGAAGGATAGTTTTCATGCCATGCAACTGAGGGAACAAAGGCTGTCTCAGACCAGAGAATAATATCTGGGTCTTCGCTCAATGCTTCCAGACTCATCTTACGCAAAGTATTGAAGTTTCGCTTGTAGGTGGCATACCCACCCTCCCAAGTATCTGCACTGTGCTGGATGGTAGCCACCCGCCAGGTTTTATCAGGTTCCTGGGCTTTCCAGTATGCCATGGAGGCAAATCCAAAAATCAAGGTTGCCAGCAGGGCTACCCCCCCATATGCGATGATGAACGCAAGGTGTTCCCTCAGGTAACCCTTCAAGGAAAACTCCCTGTCATGGTACCATCTGTGAAGATAGGAACCAAGAAAGGTCTGAGGCATCACCAATATGAAGGTAACTCCCCCCCAAATACCAAAAATCTCAGAAATCTGGATAAGTGGAAGATAGCGGTACACCGCCGATCCCAGGGTCCCATAGGGATACCCGGCAAACCAGTCCTGACTCAGATAGGAGTATGCAACCCACACCAATGCTTCAACCAAATATCCGTATTTCTTGAACAGCTTCTGCGCTGCCTTGAGCACGGGGGGGAAAAGCATCAGCATCTCCCCCCCACCCTTGATAATTGGGACAATCAGGATAGCGAGAGGGTGGAAGGTTTTGAGCCAGTAATTAAAGAAGAGATAGAACATGAATCCATAGAAGAATCCATAGATTGGAGTCAACTTCCAGCTTGTGTTCCTGATTACTGCAAATACAGGGATCAGGGAAACCATTGCGACAAACCCAATGCCATTGGCCGACAAGAGACCAGGGAAGGCAATTGAGTAGATAAATGCCGATACTAATAACACAAGAACCTCAGAACAAACCGTTCTGAGGTTCCGTCTTGCATGCAAGTCAATCAAGAGATCTTCTCCTAATTATTGAAAGCGTAGAAGGTTATTCCTTCTCCGGCTTATTATCACGCAAATCCCACACATAGTCCTTGAGTTCTTTGCCTGGACGGAAAATGGCAACTCCATGTGTTTCGACGGCAACAATGGCGCCAGTCTTTGGATTACGCGCTCTTTCACGGCCCTTACGAGTGCGAACCTCAAATGTTCCAAATCCACGAAGCTCAATGACCTGATCATTCCGAAGGCCGTTTTTCACTTCTTCAAAGAACTCGTCAATGATAGTGTGAATGTCGGCCCTATTCAGTCCATGCTTCTCATGGAGACTCTCGATTATGGCTGCTTTTGTCAACTTTGGTCCTGCCATGGTTACTCCTTAAACACGTTCTATACGCATGTATGCATACCGATCAACAATCGGTATGTTCATAATTCTGACTTACTGGTTATACAGCAGCCTGGTCGGTCATCTTATTGAAACGGCTCTGCAATCTGGATTTCTTGCGGCTAGCTGTGTTTTGGTGGATGACACCCTTTCCGGCAGTTGAATCAAGCAGCTTGAGACTCAAAGCCAAAGCGTCAGCGGCAGCTTCCTTGTCCCCCCCGGCAATTACTGCAGAATCAAATTTCTTGATTGCGGTGCGCATAGTGCTCTTGGTTGCGCGGTTTCTCATTTTTCGGACTTGGCTCTGTCGCTCTCTTTTTTCAGCAGACCTGTTAATCACGTAATACCTCCAAACATATTACCTTGAATACGTATTTCATTTATTAAAGTTGAGCCGGCAACAAAGTGCCGACGGTTTAAAAACATATCACAGTCTATAAAATGGGTCAATACAATGCTTTATTTCAATTTGACAAAAATTCGTTAGCAAACTCCTTCTCAAGCTCCCATCGCTTGGTGTCAATATTGAAAAATACCGCATTCTGCGGGATGGTTAGCATTCTTCCCTCACTTCCACTGAGCATGATACGTTTTGACAGTATGTTGACTTCATGAACTTTCATCAAGTCATAGCCAACTTTTAATTTGCTTCCCTCAGGTGGATAGTTGCGTTTTTCCTCTACATAGAAATCATATTCATAGGAAAGGCAACAAAGCAATCGGCCGCAAGGACCAGAAATTTTCATGGAATTCAGTGAAAGATTCTGCTCTTTGGCCATCTTGATGGAAACAGGATTGAGTTTGTCAGTCACACTATGACAACAATAATCACGCCCACAGACGGCAAGACCCCCCCCTAGCACACGGCTTTCATCCCTGACACCGATTTGTCTCAGTTCGATCCTGATACGGAAGACCGAAACCAAATCCTTGACCAGTTCACGGAAATCCACACGTACATCCGCAGTGAAAAAGAAAATAATTTTCGGTTCCCCCCCAAGCAGGAAGTGGGCAGTCACCAGTTTCATATCAAGCTTGTGATGAGCGATTTTCTCTCGGCAAACCCGCATCGCCTCATCCTCTTTCTCCGACTGCTCCTGATACCGACTCATATCTGAGGGCGTAGCCAAACGGTCAATCCACACGACATCCCCCCCCGAAATTTCAATCTCTTCGGGTTCTCGAGGGGGGGGATTGCACCCCCCCGCACAGGATTCACACGGATCCTCATCTTTCTCTGGTGAGTAGGAAGGAAGTGCTTCCTCCATCTCCCCCCCGGTATAAACTTCCTCCCGTTCTTCCTTGGGAAGGCAAGATTCTGCATGAAAACATGCTGATCTCGGTTGGTCACATCCAGGTGAGTAGGACTTACCCAGCTGGTCTGCAGCAGAGACTATGACTCCAAGATCAAGTCCATAGCGAGTAGGAGCAACCACTGAGGTCCCTGGATACAATACAGAGTCCCAAGCACAGATGCTCATCTCATTTGAAGAAGGGTTTTTAACCAAATATATATAGCCTTTTGATGGCCGGTTCTTCTGGACACGGCTATCGGCGTTCGTTCGTTCTCGTTTCATCTATATCCTTTGCCATTTGGTCCTGGCACTGGGGGGGTAAAGCTACCACGTCAATAATAAATTGTCAAACTCTCTACATGTGTATATAACTATTTTACTGCGTATGAGTTACAACGTTGACGACTCACACCACCCATGCTATAGTGGACCCATCCTCCACACAGGCTTGTTAGCTTCTCAAGGAGTCGGTATGCAACTGTTTGATACGCACGCCCATATTGCTGATACAAGATGACAAAATGGAACAACTTCTTGCTGTCCAACTTGCCAAAGTCAAGTCGGTCAAGCATGTTGTGAGCATTTGCAACAGTTTAGGCGATTTTGAGAAAACCTACACCAATCTGGAAAGTGCAAAGGATGTATATCATGCAGTAGGGGGGGTTTCCCCCCCTACCGAAGTTGCCCACCCGGGTCATGACTGGGAAGAACGGGTAATATCCCATGCAAAAAAAGAAACGCGTCATAGCCATCGGTGAGACCGGACTCGACTATTACCATATGTTCGGAGGCGACAAGACCGCACAGATAGAGTTGATGCTCAAGCATCTCGAAATTGCCAAACATCTCGACCTCCCCCCCGTGATTATCCACAACCGAAATGCAGGAGAAGACCTATTACCCATCCTCGAGGAAAAACTTCCCCCCCCAAAGGGAGGTATCCTGCACTGCTTTGGTGAAGATTGGACATTCGCGCGACGGGCATTGGATATGAATCTTACGTTCTCTTTTGCAGGAAATCTAACTTTCAAGAACAGCAGAATGCTACAAGAGGTAGCTATGCGCCTTCCTGAAGACCGGATAGTCATTGAGAGCGAAGCACCTTTCATGA
>JDSH01000283.1_pt1 | contig 11852 bp, 16 predicted proteins | sample 199451 | NCBI WGS metagenome assembly JDSH01 (sample SAMN02584198, study PRJNA231836) | bioreactor metagenome | isolation source: continuous culture bioreactor electron acceptor NO2- transfer2 day 38 after... | place: Germany: Bremen | reverse complement strand
GGCAGGACTTCCACCTCCTTCTGGGACGCACAGCCGGCGGCCAGCGCAAAAAGTGTGGAAAGTAGCAGTAATCGAACGACTGATCTCATGCCGGAATCCCGTATAATGTTCAGAACTTGTGGTTGGATTGGTCATTGTAACGGGGGGGAAGGCTGTCTGTGTGCAGTGTTTCCCGATATTGGCACCAGAATCTGACCGAAACGTAACATCGCCGCCTGTCCGGCGGCCGTCTGCGCCAGAAACCAACGGCGAAAACGAGGCTGAATGACTTCCGAAAACCGAATTACCGGCCAATTTACCGTACCGCCGGAGCTCAGCGATAAACGGCTGGACCAGGCGGCGGCGGAACTGATGCCCGAGCATTCCCGCTCCCGCCTGCAGTCCTGGATCAAGAGCGGAGCCCTGACGGTGAATGGAAAATCCCGTAAGCCGCGGGACAAGGTAATGATGGGCGATTCCCTGGCTCTCGATGCTGAGCCGGAAGTGCAGGTGACCTGGGAAGCAGAACCCATCAGCCTGGATATCGTCTACGAAGATGAGCATTTGCTGGTGATTAACAAGCCGGCCGGGTTGGTGGTGCACCCAGCGGCCGGCCATACTGATGGCACGCTGGTGAACGCCCTGCTGAATTACGCGCCGGAAGTGGAAAACCTGCCGAGGGCAGGTATTGTTCACCGCCTGGACAAGGATACCTCCGGCATCATGGTGGTGGCCCGCAGCCTGATTGCACATACCTCCCTGGTAGACCAGTTGCAAACGCGCACGATGGGGGGGCGGGAGTATGAGGCCGTGGTGGTGGGCGCGCTGACCGGTGGTGCAACAGTTGACGCACCTATTGGCCGTCATCCGCAGGATCGTAAACGCATGGCCGTGGTTTCCAGTGGCAAACCGGCGGTCACCCATTACCGTCTGCTGGAGCGTTTTGCCGCGCATACCCTGGTTCGTTGCAAGCTGGAAAGTGGCCGCACCCATCAGATCCGTGTGCACATGGCGCATGTGCGCCACCCGCTGGTTGGTGATCCTGCCTACGGTGGGCGTCTGCGGTTGCCCAAAGGCACTACAGAGGAGCTTCGGGATGTACTGGCTGCGTTCACCCGGCAGGCCCTGCATGCGAGACAGTTGACCCTTGAGCATCCGGAAACGGGTGAGATTCTGAGCTGGGAGGTGCCGCTACCAGAGGATATGGTTCACCTGATCGAAGCTCTGCGCAAACACGCCCGTGAGCTGGAAGAACGTGATTTCTGACAATTACATCCTGAGGCCGAGTTGGTCCGCACCGGGGGGGGCGGTGCAAGCCATGTGCACGACTCGCAAGGGAGGCGTCAGTGAGGCGCCGTGGAGTTCGCTCAACCTCGGGGGGGATCATGTCGGGGGGGATAGCCCTGAATCTGTCGCCGAAAACCGGCAGCGCCTGGCCCGCTTCACGGGGGGGTTAGAGGTGGATCGGATTGGCTGGTTGAATCAGGTGCATGGTACGAGGGTGGTCGAGCTTACACCCGACAACGCCAAGCAGGTTCCGGAAGCAGATGCCAGTTTCACCCGATTTCCCGGCCTTGGTTGTGTCATTCTGACTGCCGACTGCCTGCCCGTGGTGATTGCTGATTCCGATGGAACCGTAGTGGGGGGGGCTGCTCACGCCGGCTGGCGCAGCCTCAGCGGAGGCGTGCTGGAAAACCTGATCAGTGCGATGGCGGTTGAGCCTGACAAGCTTTCGGCCTGGCTGGGTCCCGCCATTGGCCCCCCCGACAGTTTCGAAGTTGGTCCGGAGGTGTGCGAAGCGTTTGTCCGGCATAGCCCGGTGGCTGAGAACGCCTTTAAAACCAGGGGGGGGCTCGCCCGGGCCATTTCATGGCCGATATCTACAGCCTGGCAGCCCTGCGCTGCATCAGGTTGGTGTCTCGGCGGTCGCTGGCGGTAGCCTGTGCACCGTTCAGGATCGGGAATGGTTCTTTTCCTATCGCCGGGATGGTCAAACCGGCCGTATGGCGACCCTGGTCTGGTTAAAATCCTGAACTCCTGATTGCTCTCCCTGATGTGTTAACTGACAGCCGTCAAATTTCTGACGAATTGAGGTCGGCTCAACTTGAACTCCCCCCCCACTTGCCCCCCTACATTAAGTTTCAAAGCAATCGGAATATCCGCACCACAGGGTTGATCGGTATTCACTACGAATTTTGGGGGGGATAAGAACACATGAGAATCGACAAGCTCACCAGCAAACTGCAAACCGCGTTGGCGGATGCGCAGTCCATCGCGGTTGGCAAAGACCATAACTTCATCGAGCCCGTGCATCTGATGCAGGCCCTGCTGGACCAGCAGGGAGGCTCCATTAAACCGCTGCTCAAACAAGTGGGGGGGGTCGAGCCCGGCCGGGTACGGCAGGCCGTGGCGAAGGAAATTGAGAACCTGCCGGAAGTGCAGGGCAATGCCGGCGATGTGTCCATGTCGAACGACATGGGTCGACTGTTCAACATTTCCGACAAGCTGGCCCAGAAGCGGGGGGGTGACCAGTTCATATCCAGTGAGCTGGTTCTGCTGGCGGCGGTTGAAGACCGCGGTTCGCTGGGGGGGCGCATTCTGCGAGAGCAAGGCGTTGACAAGGCGGCGCTGGAAAAGGCGATTGACGAAGTGCGTGGGGGGGGAGAGTCGGTGAATGATGCGGGCGCTGAGGAAAACCGTCAGGCGCTTTCAAAGTACACCATTGATCTTACCGAGCGGGCTGAAGCCGGTAAGCTGGACCCGGTAATCGGTCGCGACGACGAAATCCGTCGCACCATTCAGGTACTGCAACGCCGGCGCAAGAACAACCCCCCCGTGCTGATCGGTGAGCCTGGTGTGGGTAAAACCGCGATTGTTGAGGGGGGGCTGGCCCAGCGTATCGTCAACGGCGAGGTGCCCGATGGCCTGAAGGACAAGAAAGTACTGTCGCTGGACATGGGCGCATTGATTGCCGGCGCCAAGTTCCGGGGGGTGAGTTTGAGGAGCGCCTGAAGGCAGTGCTTAACGAGTTGTCGAAACAGGAAGGCCAGATCATCCTGTTCATTGACGAAATCCACACCATGGTAGGCGCCGGGAAAGCCGAGGGTTCGATGGATGCCGGAAACATGCTGAAGCCGGCGCTGGCCCGGGGGGGTGAGTTGCACTGTGTCGGCGCCACCACGCTGAATGAGTACCGGGAGAATATTGAAAAAGATGCAGCACTGGAACGCCGTTTCCAGAAGGTGTTGGTCAGTGAGCCCAGCGAGGAGGATACCATTGCCATCCTGCGTGGGCTGAAAGAGCGTTATGAGGTTCACCATGGGGGGGTTGAGGTAACGGATGGCGCCATCATCGCGGCCGCCAAGCTGTCTCATCGATATATTACCGATCGTCAGTTGCCGGATAAGGCCATTGACCTGGTGGATGAAGCGGCCAGCCAGATCCGTATGGAAATGGACTCCAAGCCTGAGGCTCTGGATCGTCTGGAGCGCCGGCTGATTCAGCTCAAGATTGAGCGGGAAGCCCTGAAAAAGGAAACCGACGCAGCCTCTAAGAAGCGGCTGGAAGAGTTGTCTGCCGTTATCGGCAACGTTGAGCGCGAATACGCCGACCTTGAGGAAGTCTGGAACACTGAAAAGGCGGCTCTGCATGGCTCCCAGAAGATCAAGAGCCAACTGGAGCAGGCCAGGATTGACCTGGAGAATGCCCGCCGTGCAGGGGGGGATCTGGGCAAGATGTCCGAGCTGCAGTACGGCAAGATCCCGGAGCTGGAGCGCCAACTGGATATGGCCAGCCAGGCGGAAATGATGGAAATGAAGCTGTTGCGCAACCGGGTCACGGATGAAGAAATTGCGGAAATCGTTTCAAAGTGGACCGGGATTCCGGTATCCAAGATGCTGGAGGGGGGGGAGCGCGACAAGCTGATGCGCATGGAGGAAGCCCTCCACGATCGGGTCATTGGCCAGGATGAGGCCGTGGAAGCGGTATCCAATGCGGTGCGCCGGTCCCGGGCTGGACTGTCGGATCCGAATCGTCCCAATGGTTCTTTCCTGTTCCTTGGGCCGACCGGGGGGGTGGGGGGGAAGACCGAGTTGTGCAAGGCGCTGGCAAACTTCCTGTTCGATACCGAAGAGGCCATGGTTCGCATCGATATGTCGGAGTTCATGGAGAAGCACTCGGTCGCCCGTTTGATTGGTGCGCCTCCCGGATATGTGGGGGGGTATGAAGAGGGTGGCTACCTGACCGAGGCCGTGCGTCGCAGGCCCTACTCGGTTCTGCTTCTGGATGAGGTTGAAAAGGCGCACCCGGATGTCTTCAACATCCTGCTTCAGGTGCTGGATGATGGGCGTCTGACCGATGGTCAGGGCCGCACGGTCGACTTCCGCAACACAGTGGTGGTGATGACCTCAAATCTGGGTTCCCACATCATTCAGGAGAAGGCCGGAGAAGAGAACTACGAAGACATGAAGTCGGCGGTGATGGAAGTGGTTGGCACTCATTTCCGGCCGGAGTTCATTAACCGTGTGGATGAAGTAGTGGTGTTCCATCCGCTGGCGGAGTCCCAGATTCAGGGCATTGCCCGCATCCAGATCGAGAATCTGGCTCGTCGCCTGAAGGATCAGGATATGAAACTGGAACTCGGAGACGACGTCATGCAGTTGCTGGCGGAAGTCGGGTACGACCCGGTTTATGGTGCCCGGCCGCTGAAGCGGGCGATTCAGCGCATGATCGAAAATCCGCTGGCGCAAAAGCTGCTTCAGGGTGCGTTTGTGCCCGGCGATATCATTCGCGCAACGGTGCAGGAAGACCGGTTGGTTTTCAGCAAGAACGGCTGACGAGGGAACTACAGTTGCTGATTTAAAAAAGGGCGGAAGACACGAGTCTCCGCCCTTTTCTGTTATCCGAACCCCCCCTAGGGTTTAACGCTCGCTGCTGCCTTCTTGTTCCGGGCCGCAGTTTTCGTCTGCAATTTCCTGGAATTTCTGGCGCTGCTGCTCGATTTCCTCAGGGCTCAGGTATCGGGTTTCACCGTTCTCCTCCACCCGGATACGAGCGTTGTTATTGATCACCTCAAGATTGGAGCGAGCTGTGCCGCAGTTGGCCTCGCGCTGCTTCCGGCGAGCTTCTTCAACCGCGGATTCTTCTCGTTGCTGCTGCTCTGCCGCTTGTTGTTCCTGCAGTTCGTCCAGCTGTTCCTGTGCGCTTCGGCGCTGAACACCAGCGCCCTGACTGGTGCCGGAACGAACGTTGACCTGCTCGGCGTTACGGCCGGTTGGCTGTCGGTCGCCAAAGTGTGTTACGCCGTTCTCGTCTGTCCACTTATAGACCGAAGCGCTGGTTGCAAGGCCGGGTGCGGCCGCCATCAATACCGTCAGCAATAATATTTTTCGGTTCATGTCTCTGCTCGTCACTTGGTTACTGCCTGTGGCTATCATGCCATCGGATGGCTGGATTTTCCTGTCTCTGGTTCAAAATCTTGCACGCAGTTTTGCACAGTATGGCAGAGAGAGGCGAATTCGGCGGTAATTAAGCCACAGCGCCTATTGACAGCGAGTTTCCCGCTGTCAGAATTACCGATTGCCTGAAGACTGGGGGGGTCAATACGGCAGGCAATCCCGAGCGAGTATCCCCCCCCGTTAATCACCACACTGCGTTCGCCAGCGTCTGGCGGGCCTTGGTTGTTGCTTACGTGCAACCCGTTGATTGGCCGTTCTCCGCAACCCTCAGGAGGGCGGCTGGCCAGGAGACAACCTCTTTAGTTTTGGTGTGGAGGAGTACGCCGGTTCCGCTTTCACAAGAAGCAGGGAAACCGAGAATCCAGGCAACCGGGGGGGCGTAACCCGGCTCATTCACTCGTAGAAGAGGGTAGAAAATCGTGGAGTTATTGTCTGGCGCCGATATGCTGATCCGCTCCCTGCAGGATGAAGGGATCGAATACATATACGGCTATCCGGGTGGTGCAGCCCTTCATATTTATGATGCGCTGTTCAGGCAGGACAAAGTCAAGCATATTCTGGTGCGGCACGAACAGGCGGCGGTCCACATGGCCGACGGCTATGCCCGTGCAACCGGAAAACCAGGTACCGTACTGGTGACCTCGGGTCCTGGAGCCACCAACACCATTACCGGCATTGCCACCGCGTTCATGGATTCCATCCCCCCCATGGTGGTTCTGTGCGGCCAGGTTGCATCCACCCTTATTGGTGAGGATGCCTTCCAGGAAACCGATATGATCGGTGTTTCCCGTCCGGTGGTTAAGCACAATCTGAGCGTTCGTCACCCCCCCGAGGAAATCCCTGAGGTAATCCGCAAGGCATACTACATCGCTGCTACCGGTCGTCCCGGTCCGGTTGTGGTTGATATCCCGAAGGATATGACCACACCGAATGAGCGCTATGAGTACTCCTATCCCAAGAAGGTCAAGCTGCGCTCCTATAACCCGGCGGTTCGTGGCCATGCCGGTCAGATCAAAAAAAAGCCGTCGACATGCTGATGGCGGCCAAACGCCCGGTCATCTATGCCGGCGGCGGTGTGATCCTGGGCAAGGCTTCCAGCCAGTTGACCGAGCTGACCCGGACCCTGGGCTTCCCTATCACCAACACCCTGATGGGCATCGGTTGCTATCCGGCGACTGACAAACAGCACCTGGCTGGCTGGGTATGCACGGTACCTATGAAGCCAACATGGCGATGCACCATTCAGATCTGATTCTCTGTGTGGGCGCGCGCTTTGATGATCGCGTGACCAACGCCACCGAGAAGTTCTGCCCGGGCGCGCGCATTATTCATATCGATATCGACCCGGCATCTATCTCAAAGACCATAGATGCAGACGTGCCCATTGTCGGCCCGGTGGATGCGGTACTGAAAGAAATGCTGTCGCTGGTAAAAGAATCCAGAGACAAGCCGGATGCCGAGGCGCTGGCATCGTGGTGGAAGCAGATTGAAGAGTGGCGCGCGTTCCACGGCATGCGTTACGAGACCAGCCCGGATGTAATCAAGCCCCCCCAGGAAGTGGTCGAGATGCTCTGGAAGCTCACCAATGGTGATGCCTTCGTAACCACCGATGTAGGTCAGCACCAGATGTTTGCTGCCCAGTACTACAAGTTCGACAAGCCGAACCGATGGATCAACTCCGGTGGCCTCGGCACCATGGGCTTCGGCCTGCCGGCCGCCATGGGCATCAAACTGACCCATCCGGAAGATGAAGTGCTGTGCTTTACTGGTGAAGGCAGTATCCAGATGAATATCCAGGAACTGTCCACCTGCAAGCAGTACGATCTGCCGGTGAAGATCATCAACCTGAATAACCAGGCTCTGGGCATGGTCAAGCAGTGGCAGGACATGAATTACGAGTCCCGCCATTCCCAGTCTTACATGGAGTCTTTGCCGGACTTCATCAAGCTGGCGGAAGCGTATGGTCATGTGGGTGTGCGCATTGATCGCAAGGAAGACCTGGAGCCCAAGCTCAAGGAAGTCCTGGCCATGAAAGACAAACTGGTGTTTGTCGATATCTATGTGGACCGCTTTGAGCATGTCTATCCCATGCAGGTCGCTCGAGGATCCATGAAAGACATGTGGCTCAGCAAAACGGAGAGGGTGTGATCATGCGTCGAATCATTTCTGTTTTGCTGGAAAACGAACCCGGCGCACTGTCTCGTGTGGTTGGCCTGTTTTCGCAGCGCAACTACAACATCGAAACCCTGACCGTAGCGCCCACGGAAGACGAAACCCTGTCTCGCCTGACTGTCACCACGACAGGTTCCGACAAGGTTATCGAGCAGATCACCAAGCAGCTGAACAAGCTGATCGAAGTGGTCAAGCTGGTGGATCTGACCGAGGGCGCTCACATCGAGCGGGAGCTGATGCTGGTCAAGCTCAAGGCAACCGGATCCCAGCGTGCCGAGATCAAGCGCACGGTGGATATCTTCCGTGGCCAGATTGTGGATGTCACCAGTTCTGTCTACACCGTGCAGCTTGCCGGCGACAGTGAAAAGCTGGACGGCTTCATTCAGGCGGTGGGCACTTCGGGTGTTCTGGAAGTTGTTCGCACTGGTGTATCTGGCATTGCCCGGGGGGGCGAAAAGGTGCTCAGCCTGTAAGGGCTGCCGAAACAAATCGAAAATCATGGCCCCCCCGAGGGGGGGTCAGTACATATAATAGAGGTTTCTCATGCAGGTTTATTACGATAAGGATTGCGATCTTTCCATCATCCAGGGCAAGAAAGTTGCCATTCTCGGCTTCGGCTCCCAGGGTCACGCTCATGCGTGTAACCTGAAGGACTCCGGTGTAGACGTGGTTGTTGGTCTGCGTGCCGGTTCATCCTCCATCGCCAAGGCTGAAGCCTATGGACTGAAGACCAGCGATGTGGCTTCTGCCGTTGCATCTGCAGACGTGGTCATGGTTCTGACGCCGGACGAGTTCCAGGCCCAGCTGTACCGTGAGGAAATCGAGCCGAACCTGAAGCAGGGCGCTACCCTGGCCTTCGCTCACGGTTTTGCGATTCACTACAACCAGATCGTTCCGCGCAAAGATCTGGACGTGATCATGGTTGCTCCGAAAGCTCCGGGCCACACTGTGCGCACCGAGTTCACCAAGGGCGGTGGTATCCCTGACCTGATTGCGATCTTCCAGGACGCGTCCGGCAACGCCAAGAATGTAGCTCTGTCCTACGCCAGCGGCATCGGCGGCGGCCGTACCGGTATCATCGAAACCACCTTCAAGGACGAAACCGAAACCGATCTGTTCGGTGAGCAGGCGGTTCTGTGCGGTGGTGCGGTTGAGCTGGTTAAAGCCGGCTTCGAAACCCTGACCGAAGCAGGCTACGCTCCGGAAATGGCGTACTTCGAGTGTCTGCATGAGCTTAAGCTGATTGTTGACCTGATGTACGAAGCGGTATCGCCAACATGAACTACTCCATCTCCAACAACGCCGAGTACGGTGAATACGTAACCGGCCCGGAGGTGATCAACGAGCAGTCCCGCGAAGCCATGCGTAACGCACTGAAGCGCATCCAGAGTGGTGAATACGCCAAGATGTTCATCTCTGAAGGCGCATTGAACTACCCGTCCATGACCGCTCGCCGTCGCCAGAATGCGGCTCACGAGATCGAAACCGTGGGCGAGAAGCTGCGTTCCATGATGCCGTGGATTTCCGCGAACAAGATCGTGGACAAAGACAAGAACTGATCCGGATTTTCGGTAAGGTTTGGAAACGCGGCCCCCCCTTGTGGCCGCGTTTTTCGTTTATACTCCGCCCAAATGCTTTCCGGAGTTTATGGAATGACTGAAGAAAAGAATACCGTGGAAAAATCAGAAACCAGGAAAGCCGCAGATCCGGAAATTGAGCCCGGTGAAGTGGTTGAAGAGGAGCTTGTTGAGGGGGGGGCCAAGGTTCGTCGCAAAGGCATTTACCTACTTCCCAACGCGCTGACGACAGCCTCTCTGTTCTCTGGATTCTATGCGATTGTTTCTGCCGCCAATGGTGTGTTCGACAATGCAGCCATCGCCATTTTCGTGTCCATGATTCTGGATGGACTGGATGGCCGTGTCGCCCGGATGACGAATACTCAGAGCAAATTCGGTGAGGAATACGACAGCCTTGCCGACATGGTGGCCTTCGGTGTTGCGCCCGGCCTGGTGGCGTTTTTCTGGTCCCTCAACGGATTGGACAAAGTGGGCTGGGTGGTTACGTTCATCTACGTGGCCGGCGCAGCATTGCGGTTGGCCCGGTTCAATACCCAGATCGGCTCCGTGGACAAAAAAATACTTTGTGGGCCTGCCCAGTCCATCGGCAGCTGCCTGTGTTGCGGGGGGGCTGGTGTGGTGTTTCCACCGTTTCGAGCCATCGTCCTGGCTGACGTTGCTGACAATTATCGTTGTGGCCGGAACCGGTGTGCTGATGGTCAGCAATATTCTCTACCGCAGCTTCAAGGATCTAGATCTTCGAGGTCGGGTGCCTTTTGCGGCGATACTTCTGGTCGTCCTGGTGTTTGTGGTGATCGCCCTTGATCCCGCCACCGTACTGTTCACCGGGTTCCTGATTTACGCACTTTCCGGTCCGGTTCGGGCTCTGTTCCGTCGCAAGCCGGCCCGCGCCCGGTAGGACTTGCCCCCCCTCGCCGAGTGAATCGGCCGGGAATTTTCTCGGGAACCTCCGGTCAGTTACCTCAAGTAATGAATTGGAGATTTCCGATGCTTATCAAGCGCCGCCCGTCGTGGGCCCTGTCAGAATCTGCAGTGACGCCTGAATCCGTCTACCTGAACCGGCGGAAATTCATGGCCGGGACGATGGCATCCGCTGCGGCGCTGACCATGCCGGCCCTTCTCAGGGCGGAGGAGGGCGGAATTCCTGGCGACGCCCTGCAGTATAAGGCCATGCCGGCGTTATCTACCGACGAAAAGAAAGCGCCTTACCCCCCCGCGATTACTTCCTACAACAATTTCTATGAATTTGGCACGGATAAGGGCGATCCTGCGCGCTATGCCGATGCCATGTCGGTCGACCCCCCCTGGTCTGTATCTGTCGAAGGTGAATGTGCAAAGACAGGCGCCTATGCGCTGGAAGATCTGCTGAAGCCTCACCAGTATCAGGAGCGTATTTACCGGTTGCGTTGTGTGGAAGCCTGGTCGATGGTGATTCCGTGGGTCGGAGTGCCGTTGGCCGAAGTGCTCGCCAGTCTGGAGCCGACGTCAAAAGCCAAATACGTCTACTTCGAAACCCTTCACGATCCGGACCAGATGCGTGGGCAGCGCTCGATGTTCAGCGTGATTGACTGGCCTACCGGGAGGGGGGGCTCCGGATGGACGAGGCCATGAACGAGTTATCGTTTCTGGCCATTGGTTTGTACGGCAAGACCCTGCCAAACCAGAATGGTGCGCCGATCCGCCTGGTTGTGCCGTGGAAATATGGCTTCAAGAGCATCAAGTCGATCGTCCGTATCCGCTTCATGGAGGAGCGACCCAAGACCAGCTGGGAGATGATTGCGCCTGAAGAGTATGGCTTCTATGCAACGTGAATCCGGAAGTGGATCATCCGCGCTGGAGTCAGAAGCGTGAGCGTCGCCTGCCCTCTGGTTTGTTGAGTCCGAACTGGATCGAGACAGTGAAGTTTAACGGCTATGGTGAACAGGTCGCTCATTTATACAAGGGCATGGATCTTTCCAGGTATTATTGATGGCATCCAAGGCTTCTCGTCAATTTCCCTATACTCCGGTTAAAGCCCTGGTTTTTCTGACCTGCCTGATTCCGCTCGCGTTGATCGGGTGGGGGGGCATCCAGAGCGGTAATCTGGGGGGGCCTGATCCAGGCCAGACCATTACGGAAGCACTGGGTATCGCAGCGTTCCAGTTTCTGCTGATAACCCTGTTGATCTCACCATTGCGAAAAATCACAGGTTGGGCCGGTTGGCTCCGTTTTCGCAGGATGCTGGGGGGGTTATATGCTTTTTTCTACGCGGCTTTGCATGTGCTCGCCTTCCTCCAGTTCATCCTTGGATGGTTTGATCTATGGGCAACCTTTACCAAGCGCGCCTATATCATCGCGGGTGGCTTGGCGTTCCTGTTAATGGCGCCGCTGGCGGCGACCTCGACCAGGGGGGGCATGATGAAGAGGATGGGGGGGCGCGGCTGGAAACCGTTACATCGCCTTATCTACAGCTCGGCACTCCTGGCCTGGGTTCATTTTCTGTGGCAGGCGCGCAGCGACGTGACCGAAATGATGATCTATGGCCTGGTGCTGGCTGTTTTATTGGGTGCCGGGTGTACTGGTCAGGTTTTTCCACGCTCATTCCTCTGAGAAGAGCGTGATTTTGATCAACGCCTGATCGTTTTGGTGGGTATTTGATCGCTGGCGTAGGTGGAAACCGAAGCCCGGC
>JDSH01000282.1_pt1 | contig 11855 bp, 17 predicted proteins | sample 199451 | NCBI WGS metagenome assembly JDSH01 (sample SAMN02584198, study PRJNA231836) | bioreactor metagenome | isolation source: continuous culture bioreactor electron acceptor NO2- transfer2 day 38 after... | place: Germany: Bremen | reverse complement strand
TAGCTTTCACTGAAAGCTTGTGATTGAAGACATTCCCCCCCCAGAAATCCTTTTCTGGATATAGGTGGTCCTCTGGGTAGTACATATATTGATACATTTCATACCCATACTGACCACTTCGAGCCTGGTATTTGCCCTGTAACTGGGCGGTCCAACCTTTGGGGGGGAAGCCCAAGTCAAACTGCAGGAGTATTTCTTGGGAGTTTGGATTCAGTGGATACCCAAGGTTCTCACCCTTGTTCACGTAGAAGGTTTCTGCATAGGTTTCATAGATAAGGTACTGCCCACCACTCTCCTCTATCATGGTTCTTCCATCCTCGGAGTACCATGTAGATCCACTTGATACATCAATTTCTTCCTCACTACTCCCTTTTTGTGTGAAGGTAACAGTTTGCTCAGTAGCGTCGTAAGTGAACTCCCTACCCTGATCAGAAATGATAGTTATTTCTGTTTCAGGAGTATCAAGAAGCGCTGGATCTATCGCACCGGTAAACTCCCTCATTGGGTAGTGGGTGTAGACAAAGGTCCTATATAGGTCCACTGGAGGGTCATGGAGGAGAAACTGCCAATGGGGGGGAGTGGGACTACAAGCCCTGCTTGGAAGGCAAACATATTCCGAGGAGCCTTGAGCATGGTTATGGGATTACCAACTACATTCATCTCATTCATTGCCATGGCACCATAGAGTCGTGCCTTGGAAGGAAGGGTATAGGAGAAGTCGAGTCCTGCAAACACATCATCAATATCCCCCCCTAGGCTGTTCTGCTGGAACATGTAGATGGCAAATGGGTTGAGATAGCTCATCTCAAATCGTTTCTGCCAGATGGTCGATTCATAAATGGAGAGTGTCAGGTTCTTGGTGGCGTCCAACTCTACCCGGTGGGCACTGAAGTTGTTGTTGTAGGTATAGTTTGCCTTGTCTTCCTTTGAACCACCGTAGTAGTCAGAAAGGAATGGCTGTCCATCAATATCGCGGAGGGAGAATTTGCCTAAGGACCCGTTGATTACTGAATATCGTAGCCAGTGGGTCAGATTCACACTGATATCAATACCATCAAAACTTCTTGCACTTCCACTAAGCATCAGGTTGTTCAGGCCTGGCCCCCCCCAGTCCCTCTTGATCGAACCCCCCCAACGCAACAACACATCTCCATCATAGAGGGAGACTGCCAACTCAGGAGAGAGGGTCAGACTGGAGTAAAACTGTGAAAAGGGAATCGAACTGGGTGTAGAACCTCCATCAGTCATACTCATATAGAACCCTTCCCCCCCTGGGATGGTAAACTCAGAAGGGAGGAAGACTCGGTTGTTCAACTTATCGAGCACAAGGCCAAAGTCCATGTTGAATGAGACGTTTTTGCCAATATCACCCTTCATGAAGGCTACCACAGAATTCCTGGAATCATACTCCTTGGTTGCAAGGCTTACTGTTTGCTGAGAAGCAAGGGTAATACCGAATGCAGCTCCCAATCCTTTTTCTTCATCAAATGTACGAAGGTATCCTGTGGAGAACAGTTGGTCAGCATAGGAGTCAGACGTTCCATAGGATGCTTGTAGTTCAGCAATGAGGGAATCCAATTCATCAATCTCTGCATTGCTCAACGAATCAGGTTGTTCAGCTACCCTGGTAAGCAAAGAGATGACTTTGCTCGCACTGAATGGCTTAACCGCAGTCTGGTTCTCGATCAGACCACGGACTTGGGCAACTTCCAGAATCTGGTAAGCACGGTGGCTGGCCGGCACGGCGGTATGCTGAGCTGCAAAGACAGAGCCAATGGTAAGCATTACCATCAAGCTCATCAAAACAAACACACGTTTCATATATAACAATCCTACTTATTGGTTCTCTAGCGTATCAAGTTGGTCCCTGAACCAGTCCTGTAATGCGACGATACGCCTTCTAAATGCAGAAGGAAGATCGACTTCCAATCCAAAAATGGAAACAACGGGGGGGTCCCTCCCATCAATACTGGTCAAGGCAACAAGCAATAATCCATCATCAAGTTGGTAGGTGCCCATGTTGATCGTCAGTTGTTCTTTCTTTACTGCAGTAAAATTCCTAAAACTCGAACAGTATTGATGTTCTTGATTTCGACAAAGATTTCCTCGTCGCTATTGGTATAGGTATGGAGGTAGCGATTTCCTCCGAAGGAAGTATCACGCTGATAGACATAGCTCTGCACCGAATAGGGAAATACAGTTGCTACAGGGTCTGGAATCAGATTATTGAGATTCCTGCTGTCTTCCATATATGAGGATTTCTCAATCAACAACTTTGGCTTATTCCCTGCCCGCCATGAGATGTAGGTCAATCCCTCTTGCGTTGATATTGCTCTCAGACTATTAAAAATAGCCAATTGACGTTCGTCTTTTTCCATCGCCTGCAACTTTTCCCCCCCATAGGGAATGTAACTTACAGCAGCAACCGAAAAACCATCTTCAATTGATTGTACCTGGAGAGCTCGCTTGTAGGCTTCACTCCCCCCCTTCACAAAGTATTGGGTAAGGGATTCTCCATCGAGGGCATATTCATTGATCATTTCTCCTGATTCCAGTGCCTGGTATTGCTCCTGTGACAACTGGGGGGGCAATGCTGAGCGAATCTCTGATGCATCCGCCCAAAGAGCTCCTATGCTGAGACAGCAAACCAAACAAATCGCCAATACCCTCTTTTCCATGAAAAACTCCCTTGTATTTCTAGTACGCATTCTCGTTGACAAACCCCCCCCTGAAGAAGGTGAACAGAATAATCTTGAAGTCAAAAACCATATTCCAGTTCCTGATATAGTACAGGTCGAACTCTATCCTTCTCTCCAGAGAGGTGTTTCCACGCCACCCATTGACCTGAGCCCAACCAGATATACCTGATTTAACACGGTGACGCATTCTGTATCCTGGAATTTCCTTATTGAACCGTTCTACCAATGCTGGCCGCTCTGGACGGGGGGGTCCAATTAGACTCATCGAACCACCTATTACATTAAACAACTGCGGCAACTCATCCAAACTGGTTTTCCTGAGGAACCTACCAATTTGGTCACTCTCGGGTCATTCTCTTCAGTCCAGTGCGAATTATCCTCAGGAATATCGTTGCGCATACTTCTAAACTTGTACATCGTAAAGATTTTTTCATCTCTCGTCACCCGCTGTTGCTTGAAGATGACCGGTCCCGGTGAGGAGAGCTTTATCAATAGTGCAATAAGAGCCAGAATCGGACTGATCAGTATAACCCCCCCAAGTGTGCAAGAAACCACATCAAATACACGTTTGGAAATTCTCCCGAATACATTGATTTCAGCGGCATTGAGCGTAAGGATAGGAATCCACCGGAAGTCAGAAATATTTGTCCCGATATGGGATTCTGGAAGATGAGGAAGCATGATCACTTTCTCATTCAGCAAATCCAACCCCCCCTCTGCAACCACCATTTTCTCATGGTCATGCTCCTCAGGAGGATAGCTGATGACAACCAGATCGGGGGGGAACGTCTCTTGTACTGCCTCACGCAGGGTATCATTCTTCAGTTGCTTGATACCCCCCCCGATAGGGCTCCCTTGTCCATCATACTGCCCAACCAACTTGATGCCTTGAACACGAGTGCTATGCAGTGCCTTCTCATACTGTTGCAAGCTCTCACCGAATCCAACCAATAGAATACGGCGGGAGTATTTTCCTTTGCGATAACAGGATTTGATGTAACTGGAGACTATGGTGCGTTCAGTTACAAGGAATGCAACCAATAAGAAAAAAAATGCAGGGCTATCGAGAGCTGCTTACTTTTTGAGGAAATAGGAAATAGAGAGTAATAACAAGGAGAAGGAACCCTTCAAAACTACTGAACACCAGCTTGCTTGTCTGTTTTCGCCAAGAGTGTTCCAAATCTTCTTCATAGAGTCCATTTTTACTGAGAAAAAAACAGGGTGTAAGCCAATACAAGTATGGATATTCTCAGGAAGATGAAAAAGTCATTCGACATACCGCCTGGAATGACATAGAACCTGAGGTAACCAGCCAGCAACCAAGATAACAAAATCATGAGGCTGTCTGAAAACACCTTCAAAGCTAACAACGTTCGATTGCTACTCTTCATGTCCGCTTTTAACCCATCCTCTTCTTTTCGGTAGTACGCTCAAGAGAAGGAAATGCAATGCATTACACTTGCCGAACACACTTCACACATTATGTTGATGATACCACACCATGAGGACTTGAGGAACTCCCTTTACAGTTTTAGATATGTAGATGGTCATCGTATCTATCGCTGAGAATTTTTTTTACAATAGGAGTCTTTTTGTTTCAGTATTTTCGATCCCCCCCTGGTAATCTTGCACAGAGAAATTCCGTAGGAGGATGCAATCTCACGCTGAGGTAGCCCCCCTGATAAAGATCCTTCATCAAGTTCCAACGTAGTAGAATCGCCTTACGTTCACTTGGGGGGGTGAGCATTTCCTCAAATAATTTTGCCATATCCTTTGGGTTATTAGTTGCACTAAAGACCTCAATCAAATCCTTATATTCAGTATCCATGGATCCTCCGTTTCATCTCATACTACAAAGAGAAACAGAAGCGGTCAAGCAACGCTATTTGCAAAACATTCAGTGCTAGCTATACTATCGCCCAAGGAGCAATAGTGTGAGTGAGAATACTTATAGCAAAAAGACAATGCGTGTCCTCCTGTTTTTACAACAGGGAGAGTTGACTGAGCATCGAATCTACAGCTTTCTCGCATCCCGGGTGAAGGATGAACATAACAGCAATGTATTACGCCGTATTGCCGATGAAGAACTGAGGCATGCCAAAATTTGGCAGAAACTGACTGGCAAGGAAGTCAAAATCAATAGAATCAAGCTCTGGTTCTACAGTTTCATGGCAATCATCCTTGGATATACTTTTGTCCTGAAGAAAATGGAGAAAGGAGAGGACAAAGCCACCAAGGCCTACCGCACCCTTATCGATGAAGTACCCCCCCAAGCAAAACAGATCAGTGAGGATGAGGACAGACACGAACAACAACTGCTGGCAATGCTCGATGAGGAACGCTTGCAATATATCGGTTCAATGGTTCTTGGCTTAAGCGATGCACTTGTTGAGCTCTCTGGAACTCTGGCCGGTTTGACATTCGCGTTACAGAATACCCGTCTTATTGCCCTATCCGGCTTGATTACCGGTATCTCCGCAACCCTTTCCATGGCATCCAGCGAGTACCTCTCTGCGAAGAACAGTGGAGAAAAGAATGCAGCTAAGAGCAGCATGTACACAGGCATCGCCTATCTCTTCACCGTAGCCTTCATGGTTCTCCCCCCCTACCTGCTTCTTGATAGCTATATGGCCGCCTTGCTTATCATGCTCGTGGTTGTCATTGTCATCATTATGCTTTTTACCTACTATACGGCAGTAGCAAAAGACCTTCCCTTTGGGAAACGATTCTTGGAAATGGCACTCATCAGTCTCGGTGTTGCTGCCATATCTTTTGTGATTGGAATCCTCGTCAAGCGATTCCTGGGAATTGATATCTAAATGAAATACCTTCATTTTTACAACCTTAAGCTTTCACTAATAGCCCTCGGGTGCGACCATTATGGTGAGTCCATCAGCGAAGAAATTGCACTGAAGCAGTTGGATATTTTTGCAGATGCAGGAGGGAATCTCCTCGACACTGCCCATATCTATGGCCAAGAAAAGGCAGGCACACTCTCCAGCAGTGAATTGGTTCTTGGCAAATGGATGCAGGAACTGGTTCACGAGAGAAGATGGTTGTTGCATCAAAGGGCTGTCATCCATACAAGGAAGATATGCACAGAAGCAGAATCAACAGAGCTGACATGATGCTGGATATCAACCAAAGCCTTGACTCCTTGAGGACAGACCATCTGGATATCTGGTTCTTCCATCGGGATAACCCTGAAATGCCAGCCGATGAAATCATCGACATGGCTGGTGAGCTCGTAGAGAAAAACCTGGTTCGTCACCTAGGTGCATCTAACTGGACCACCGAGAGGATTGCCCAGGCCAACACATGGGCAAAAAAAACATGCAAAGCCAGCATTTTCAATCAGTGAGATACAGTGGAGTCTTGCCCATTGCACACCTGAGACCTGGGGGGGTGATGATACCTTGGTATGCATGACAGAAGAACAGAGACGTTGGTATGAGACCGAAGCCATGCCGGTGATGTGTTTCTCACCACAGGCAAAAGGCCTCTTCTCCAAAGTTATAGCAGGAAAGACAGAATCGCTCAGCGAAAGGGCAAAACGCCGGTTCCTCACTGACATTAACCTGGCCCTGGTACCTAAGGTGGAGAAGCTCTCCTCCAGTTGCATGTCTCTCCCTCTGCCGTAGTCATGGCATTCCTGACAAGCCAAAAAAACCCGACCATTGCAATAGCTGGGTCCAGCAAGATATCCCAGATTACCGAGACGCTGGCAGGAAGTGATGTAACCTTGAGTGAGGAACAAATCTACTTCCTGAGCGAAGATCTTCGTTAATTTGCTTGTGTCAAAGACGGTGAGACAGTAGGATACACTCCATGACGCAATCCCTTACGCAGGTTGCTCTCTTTCTCTTCCTCATTATATTGGCCCACATTCTGAAGCGAGTAGGCCTGTTTACGGAGAAGGAAGGGAGCACGCTGTCCAGCATCAGTTTGAATATCACACTTCCAGCAGCTATCGTGGCAAGCTTCAATACATTCACGATGGATTACTCGCTGTTGGTGTTGGTTGGCTATGGAATTGGGGGGGCAAATATTCTGCTTGCCGCCCTCTCCTACCTTTTTATGTGCAAGCAAAGCAATTCACTCAAAGCATATGCACTCCTGAGTGGATCGACGTATAACGTAGGCAACTTCTCATTCCCTTTCATTCAATCCCTCTTCGGTGCCCAGGCGTTGGTTGCAGCCTCATTGTTCGACCTTGGCAATGCGCTGATGACCACAGGTTTGACCTACTCTCTAGCCAGTTCTGTCTCCCAGGGGGGGAAACGTCCAGAAACTATCGACATCCTAAGGAAACTCTTCACTAGTGTTCCGTTCATCACCTATCTGGTTATGATAACGCTCTCCTTTGCCCACATTCGGTTACCTCTTTTTCTCCAAGACTGGATGGTGGCCATAGGAAAAGCAAACCCGATCATCGCTATGTTGATGATCGGGATAATGCTTGATATTCATTTTGAGAAAAGTTGGATCAAGTATTCGCTGGGGGGGCTTCTCACCATACGATACGCTCTGGCTATCCTGTTGGCCTGGTATTTCATCGTTCATACCGATTTCAACCAGATCATCAAGACAACCCTTGTATTTGTGGTATTCAGCCAAGTGCAACCAGCTCAGTGGCTTTCCTTGAGAAGCTGACTGATCAGAAAAAGCTTGCTTCCTTCACCTCGTCCCTCTCAGTCTTGGCAAGCATTGCCAGCTTTACCATCCTCTCTCTTATAATCACTTAACCAAAAAGGTAGGAGTTCACCAGATTGTTCAGGTACTCCTGCTTTCCGCTACGCTTCTCGATCTGTACATTGCGACCAATTGCGGCAAGAGAAGCAAGATCCATGGAACCATCCTCAAACCTTTTCCCATCCCCCCCACCATCAAACGAGGCATAACGATTCTTCACGAAGGTATCGAACAATCCTTCGTCGATGATCTTGTGGGCAACTTCGAGGCCAAGTGCAAAACTGTCCATACCACCGATGTGGGCTATGAAGAGATCTTCTAGGTCGGTGGAGTTACGCCTTCTCTTTGCATCAAAGTTCAGGCCACCACTCCCCCCCAATCCACCATGCCGCAAGATGACCAACATCGCCATCGTGGTAGCATATACATCGGTTGGGAACTCATCAGTATCCCATCCATTGATCGAGTCACCCTGGTTTGCATCGACACTACCGAGCATCCCGTGACTTGCAGAGACCAACAAATCGTGGTCGAAGGTATGGCCGGCAAGGTAGCATGGTTGGCTTCAATATTGCACTTGAAATCCTTATCCAGTCCATACTCCTTGAGGAACCCGATTGTAGTGGCAGCATCATAATCATACTGGTGCTTGGTCGGCTCCATCGGCTTTGGCTCGATCAAGAAGGTTCCCTTGAACCCAATATTCCGTCCATAGTCACGTGCCATTGTAAGGAAACGTGCCAAGTGGTCCTGCTCACGCTTCATATCGGTATTCAAGAGACTCATGTACCCTTCTCTACCACCCCCCCAGAAGACATAATTCTGTCCACCGAGTTTCACATTCACATCCAGACTGTTCTTCACCTGTACAGCTGCACGGGCAACAACGTTGAAATCAGGGTTGGTTGCAGCTCCGTTCATATAGATGGGATGAGTGAATACATTTGCGGTATTCCAGAGCAATTTCACACCACTTGCTTTCTGTCTCGCAAGCAATTCATCAGCAATCTTGTGAAAGGTCTTCTCATAGGTCACTGCATCCTCACTATCAGGAGAAGCATCCACATCATGGAAACAATAGTAGGGAGTCCCCCCCAGCTTGGTGAAGAACTCGAATGCTGCATCAGCCTTGGCTACTGCATTTGCAAATGGATCAGACTTTCTGAAAGGAAAATCCATGGTGGAACTACCAAAGGGGGGGTCCGTCCCATCAGCGCAGAAGCTATGCCAGTAGGCAGTTGCAAAGCGAAGGTGCTCGGCCATCGTCTTACCGCCAATGAGCTTATTCGCATCATAATACTTGAAAGCGAGGGGGGGATTCTTGCTACCTTTTCCCTCAAACGCAATCTTTCCAATACCCTTGAAATATTCCTGATCTCCGACAAAATACTGCATATGTCCTCCTACTGAAATAATGGCGTCATCGCCTCAACATACGATTGATAACGCTGGTATGCCTTTGCATACTGCGTTCCTGCTTCCTTGTCCGGTTCACAACCCTTGGCATCATCAAAGCGTACATGCTCTGATGCAAGGTCTACGATCGACCCTCCCTTGAGGGTCCATAAAGCCTGGAGAGCTGCACCAAAGGCAGCACTCTCCCCCCCAACCTCGGGAACAGAAACCGGCAACTGCATTACATCACACGCAATCTGTCTCCAGATGGCACTCTTCGCTCCACCGCCGGTGAGAATAATCCGCTTGGGAATAAAGCCAAGCTCCCCCCCGAATGCGTCCAATCCACCCTTCATGGCATAGATGGAACTTTCCAAGGCAGCACGGGCAATATTTTCAACCTTCATATTCCCCCCCATATCCAGTCCTGCAATCACACCCTTTCCGTGCGGCAAATTGGTACGCGCTCCCCCCCATTGAAGAAGGGAAGCATTGTCACCCCCCCCTCACATCCAATGGGAGCCTTCGCGGCCAGAGTGTCAAGTTCCTTGACATCATAACCGAAGAGCTGTCTAACCGATTCGGTGGTTATGGTGCAGTTCATGGTACACAGAAGAGGCAGATATCCGCCGGTGGAAGAACAGAAGGCGGCAAGTCTTCCTTTGCGGTCGGTAATACAAGCATCACTGTACCCGAACAGCGTACCACTGGTACCCATGCTCATGGTAAGGTCGCCCTTACCCACACAACCTGTTCCAATGGCTCCTGCCATATTGTCGCCAGCCCCCCCACAGGAGACTGGAATGCCTTCTGGGATGCCAAGCTCCTTCGCAGTCGATGCTTGAACTGTACCAGCTGCATCTCCTGCCTTTGTTATCGGTGGCAACATACTAAAGAGATCACGATCCTCATCTACCGCCTGTAGTACTTCCCTGCTCCATTCTTTGTTCTTGACGTCAAAGAAAGCAGTACCTGAGGCATCTCCTGCTTCAGCACTGTAGACTCCAGTCAGATAGAAATTAATGTAATCATGGGGGGGAAGAAGGATATGAGCCAGCTTGGCATATGCATCGGCCCTATGTTGTTTCAAGTGGAGAATCTTGGATAAGGTATAGCCGGGGGGGAGAATCTGGTTCCCCCCCAACAGCTCAAACACCCTATCTTCCCCCCCACCGAGTTTCTGAGTAAGCTCGTCGCACTGTGCTTTGGTGGAGGTATCACACCATAGCTTGACCGGTGCAAGCACCTCTCCGTCCTTTCCCACGGGTACAAAACCATGTTGCTGGGCAGAGACGCCGATTGCTACCACCTGTTCCTTGATCTTTGGTTCTATCTGGGCAAAGCAGGATCTGATTGCATCCAGATACCATACAGCTTCTTGCTCACGTGTCCCATCATCCTTGCTCTCCATCTCATGGGAGGCACTGACGGTTAACAGGACTTGCTTCGTCTCGGCATCATAACAGAGTACTTTGGTGCTCTGCGTGCCAGTATCAATTCCTACAACAACTTGCATACAAATCCTCTCCTTTGCTATAGCATCACCCATCGAGAGCAGGAATACCATAGACAAGATTGTGAAAACATATGTATTATTGACTTATGGAACTATTAGATGCGGTCTTTGTATTCCAGATGCATGAAGAACAAGAATTGCTATGGCATCAGCGGGTGCATAATCACGAGCCTGGGCAGTTCGAAGTACACTACTTTGTCAGTGGCAGCGGTACGTTCAGCAATGCCCAGAGCCGCTACACGATTTCACCAGGATCATTGTTCATTACCACCGGTGGTACCGTGCATGCTATTGAGGCCGACCGTCAGGCAGGTCTCACCTACTATGCCACTCTGATCAGCTGTCCCGAAGAACTAGGCTTGGTGAACAAACTGGAAACGATGAACCCTATCCGTCTGGGAACCAATTGGCGATTCTTCTTCGAAGAAGTGAGAGACAAGGGTCTCAGCCAACAGAAGGAATTACGCATCAGTGCCTGTTACCAGATGCTTGGCCTCTTGTACAACCTAGCAGCTGGTACAAAGCTCGAAGAGAACCAAGGGGGGGAGAATGTACACCTCGAGAAAGCCATCCGCTATATGCAAAGGCATGTCTTTGACAATCTGAATCTGCAGATGATCGCGGACCATGTACAGCTCGATCCATCATATTTTGTTCGTCTGTTCAAGAAACGAATGAACACCACCCCCCCAATGCGATACTACTCCAATCTGCAACTGGAAGTAGCACGCGCACTGCTAACCAGCACAACCCAATCCATCAAGGAAATTTCTGAGAAACTACAGTTTTGTTCAGAGTTTCATTTCTCCAAACGATTCAAACAATCTACAGGGAGCAGTCCCTCTTCTTACCGAAAGACACACTTACAACTTCTCGGCTTGTAAGTTTGGAAGAAGATAAGAAACTTCTCCCACGCACCTCTTGTCAGAAGTGACAGGTACCTTTGTACATGTCTTTTGTCATACCTTGGGGGGGTGTGCCACAAGTTATATTTCTTCATTATTAGTCATTCCCTCTCAGATTCAACGTTTTCACCATGTCATAAGTGACTACTTCTTACACATTTCCAAAATAAACTTGTGTAATGTGAGATGTTATTGGTAGATGTTACAGGTCACTTCTTCTAACATATGACATTTTCTAATTTCTTTTATTATAACAAATTATTTTTATTTCTATATTGACTTCTTCTTACATCTTACATATTATATAGACGTAACAACTACTAAAAAGGAGTAAGAAGATGAAGAAGTTCAAAGCCATCATACTGACAGCCATCTTGATGACCGTCTTCTCTTCTGCTCTTTTTGCTGCCGGCATGCAGGACACAGCAGTGCTTAAGCTGCACGCCTACATTCCCGAGAGAAACACCTTTACTGCAAATGAGCTTGGATACTTTGAAGTTGAATCAAATGCATACAACTTCTCCTACTCAATTGCAGAAGAGGGAACGAACAGAATGTTGTTCGTAGTTGCAAACTAAAACACTTCGAAGCGCGTCCGGACAGACAAGCTTGCAAATATTGAAGCCAGTGATGAGGGAAACATCACTG
>JDSH01000281.1_pt1 | contig 11884 bp, 15 predicted proteins | sample 199451 | NCBI WGS metagenome assembly JDSH01 (sample SAMN02584198, study PRJNA231836) | bioreactor metagenome | isolation source: continuous culture bioreactor electron acceptor NO2- transfer2 day 38 after... | place: Germany: Bremen | reverse complement strand
TTTCCTCTGTCCAGTAACTTGGTGAAATTTATTGTACAAAGTATCTTTCTTAAGATGCTTGCCCAAACCATTCGTTGGCAATATGATTGCCCATCGAAGGAGCAACGTTCCCATGCAGCAGGATATGACCAGAGGTAATCCTCTAAGGTTGATTTTCTTTTTTTTATGCTTCCCATTCTTGGAGGCAATTTATTCCAACAATTCTATACTATGGTGGATACTTTCGTAGTCGGTAGATTCATCGGTGTTCATGCGTTGGCAGCAGTTGGCTCCACTGGACCATCACCTTTTTTTGTTCTTGGGTTTGTTATCGGCTTAAACGCAGGGTTCTCGGTAATCATCAGCCAGAAATTCGGGGGGGCAAAGGATGAGAGGAGTATGCGAAAGGCAGTTGCCATGAGCATCCTCTCAGCGTTATTCCTTTCAATACTTGTTTCATTTCTTGCAGTAGCTTCCACTATGCCTCTGTTGGAAGTACTCAATACACCACAAAACATCATCAAGGATGCACATGACTACCTGGTTATTTTGTACCTTGGTATTGTTGCTACCATCTATTACAATCTGCTTGCAGCTATTCTCCGAGCTTTAGGTGACAGCAGATCCCCCCCTCTCTACTTTCTATTGATAGCAAGCGTACTGAATATCATCGGCGACCTTGTTTCTGTCATCATTCTGGATATGGGAGTAAAAGGAGTGGCGCTTGCCACGATCTCCAGCCAGGGAATCTCAGCGTTGCTCTGTCTTTTCTATATATACAAGCGATACCCGATCCTCCATCTCAAGAAGGAAGACTGGGTCATTGACTGGCCTATGATCGGCAGACTACTACGTATCGGTTTGCCCAGCGCACTCCAATTCTCTGTATGCGCAATCGGGGGGGTCATGATGGTGCAGTCCGTTATCAACACCTTCGGTAGTGCTACCGTTGCAGCCTACTCGGTAGGCACACGTATCGAGCAACTGGTAACCCAGCCACTGATGACACTCGGCCTTGCCATGGCCACCTACAGTGCACAGAATCTGGGAGGAGGGTATCTCTCCAGAATCTCCCAAGGCCTGAAGAGCGCACTCATGCTGAATGTGATTTTCAGCCTGGCAGCATTTCTTTTGGTGTTCTTTGCCGGTGATTTCCTTGCCTTGCTCTTCATCGATGCCTCGCAAAGCCATGTTATTGAACAAACCAACCAGTATCTCTCCCTTATCTCTTACTTCTTCATTCCGCTTGGACTCATATTTGTCTTTCGGAATACCAGCCAAGGACTAGGGTCTGGTTGATCCCCCCCATGCTCTCCTCTATACAGGAGTTGTTGTTTCGTGCACTTGCAGCCTTCACGCTTCCTGGGTTGTTGGGATATAAGGGAATCATCCTCTCCAGCCCAATGGCTTGGATTGCTGCAGCCATTCTCCTAATCTTTGCCTATCGAATCCAAATGCGACATTTCCACCGAATCATGAAGCAAAGTACCTGATGATCACCCTTAGTGGGTATGCAAATATATGGATATCAACGAACAGGCTTCACCGGTACCCTCCTCCGGGTGCAGGTGGCAAGATCAAACAACAGCTTCACTATACGTGGACTCTCCCTGGCTAAAGCCTCCCGCTTGAAGGGAGAAGTGAAAGCCTACTATCAGGGCCCCCCCTTCCCCCAACTCTCAATCCAAGTGCCACCCCCCCACTCATCATTCGATGGCATACTTGCTCCAGTTCTGCTTGCAATGCTCTGCATGGAGAAGAACCTCCTGGAAATAAGTAATCACTCAATCCTGTTGTATGGGACTGTCGATCTGGCAGGCTCCTTAATAAGCCCCCCCCTCCTTTGCGGAGAGAACTGACACAGTTATGCACAGAAGCTGGAATTTCCCTGATCCTATGCGGGGGGAGAATATCTCCCCCCCTATCCATGAATACTGTATTCCCTGTCCTTCCATTGCCTCTGCACTGAGCCAAATCTGGAGGTTTACATTACGTCATCCAGAAAACGAGGAGCAAAAGCATGATACTTCAAAGACGTATATGCTCAAAGAGGATCCCTTCACAGGCATCCTCGGGCTGAGGGAAGCGAAACAAGCGCTCTGCTACGCTGTCGCTGGAGAATTGCCACTTCTTTTATACGGACCTCCTGGAAGCGGGAAAAGTTTATTACTGAACAGAACCAAAGCATTGCTTCCTCCCTTACGGGAGAGCGAATACAGGAAGTCTGGGCAATTCATGGAAAACAAAGCATTGAATCCCCCCCTTTTTTTACGATTGGAGCTGGAATGAGCCAACAAAACATGCTTTCTGGGAATCCTCCTGGATAAGCTTAGCGCATGGGGGGGGAGCACTCCTCGTAGATGAACTCTCAAACCAGAAACCAAAAGTAAGAACTACACTCGCACAGTTGCTGGACACATACCAAGTTGGTGACTATCCACTTAATTACACCATGATTGCCGCAACGAACGGATGCCGATGTGCAAATCTGGGCAACCCTAATGGAATATGTCGTTGCACCCAAGCACAGATCGACCAGTTCTGGGGGGGACTCCTCGGCTATCCCCCCCTGCTTGACCGATTCGCCATTGCCCTTGCATTGGAACCGGAACCCTTGCTGACAGGAACAGTCGAGGCTTTCCATGTCGACATGAAGGCCATCGAGCATATTCGGTCCCTGCAATCAGTACGTAAACAGGAGGGAGTTGCTCATCTCTTCCCCCCCCGCTACAGCAAGGTGATGGCCCACACACAGAGAAGCCTCAGAAGAGCAAAGCTCTGCTGTACCCTCGCTCAGGTGATTGCGGACTGGGAAGGAAAGGAATCGGTTACCCAAGAGATAATGGAGAAGGCATACTCGCTCTACCTACTTCCTAAAGACCGTCATTACCACTAGCGGTTTGAAAAATTAGCCTTTATACTTGCTGATGATCCTTACCGTAGTGAAACCATGAGACTGTAGTGGTAAGTAACTACCATCATGAATACATAGAGGAATTCAATGATTGAACAGCTTCTTCCTGTCGTACCGCTATTATTGCTATTTTTATTGGGCTATGCGCTGCAGAGAACCAATTTCTTTTCTACTGAATCGCTTTCACATGTGAAGGATAGTTTCTGATCTGGCACTGCTGCATTGCTGTTTCAAGCCTTTTCATCAATAGAGCTGGAAAGTCGATACCTGATTTTAGTAGTCCTCATTTTTATCGTATGCCTGATCATGGTTGTATTGGGCCAATATATTGGAAAGCTTCTGAGGATACGCAGTCCCTACTTTGCATTGATGATGACTGGCTTTGAAATGGGAATGTTTGGATATGCAGTATTTGTCTCCTTCCAAGGGGGGGAAGCTCACCTCGGAAAGATTGCATTAATAGATCTTGGGCAAGTTGTTTTTGTCTTTACCATCTTGATGGCCCTGATGATCAAACATCGCGATGGTGCAGCGAAAGGCAGTGACTTGCTGAAAAAAATCATCTCCAGCCCTGTAATACTTGCAATTATTGCTGGGCTTGCAACCAGTTTCATTGCTCCCCCCCACGTCCAGAGCTCTCCCATCTGGGATACGCTCTCTGAAATGATTGACCTACTTGCGCAGTTGACGGTTCCCCCCCTCATTGCAATCACCATCGGCTACGGAATCCACATCAAGAAAGAGTTGATCGGAAAGTCCTTGAAGACAATCCTTGCTCGCAGAGTGCTGCTCACCCTTTTTGCCCTACTTCTCAATGCATTGGTTGTAGACTCCTTGTTGGGAATGGATAGGATGTATCAAGTTGCTCTGATGACCATGTTCCTTACCCCCCCTCCTCCGTTTGTAATTTCAATTTATATGCGCAGTGATGAGAAAGGTGAATCTGATTATGTAGACAATACCCTGTCTTTGGATACGCTTGTCTCTATTGTTGCAGTGGTAATCGCATCAGCGTTGTACGCTTGATGTTGTAGATAAAAACCAGGGTTGATTCGAAAGAAACAGCTTAGGAGGTGTCCCTATCCACAGAAAGCTATTGCAAAGCATACTTGATGCAACAATAATTCTTCTCAAGTAGTTGACACCCTTTTGAGCTCTCTGGTATAGTCCATTACGTTGCAAGGGCCGCTAGCTCAGCTGGTAGAGCAACGCCCTTTTAAGGCGTGGGTCACAGGTCCGAATCCTGTGCGGCTCATCTTGCCTCTGTTTTTTAACATGCTTGTTATGTCTCCTTCGTCTAGTGGTTAGGACATCGGGTTTTCATCCCGACAACAGGGGGGGTTCAATTCCCCCCCTAGGAGATGCTTAAGGGAGCCTACCGTCTGGTAGGTTCCCTTTTCTATATCAATACTGCAAGCAAAAATTTGGGAGCTTTGGGCACCTACCTCCCCCCCTGAAAGGTCGACCCTACTCTTGACTTCTCATAGAACCCGTTATACAAAGGAAATACAGGATGGTTTTCTGATAGCACCATATCTCCCAATCGCTACCAGCCATCCGTGTGATGTACCCTTCTTCCGGGCTGCAATCCTTGTACTTGTATCCACACCCGCAAGCCTTTGGATTGCAGCTCCCTTTATATTCAATCCTTAAGCAAATCGTATTCAGCTTGACTCTCTTCCAGAGCGGATGAGCTCGATCCTTTCGCCCCCCCATCCACCGAGAGAAGGTGCTTGCCTCCCCCCCAGCTTATCGCGAACGCACCAAGGGGGGGAGCAGTCAAAAGAATACTCATCACTGCAACGGCCAAGATGATCTGCCCTGAACGGGTATCCATGCCACGCTCACTCATCGCTGCCAAGGGGGGGGCAGACCCAATTGCTGCCTGCACTGTTGCCTTGGGAGATAGGAGATGACGACAAACAACTTCTCTTTCACAGAGAATCCAGAGCCCAACGTACAGAGATACGTACCCACCGAGCGACTGACCAATGCAACAAGAATAAGAAAGATTGCGGCCAATCCTGCTTCCTTCGCAGCGTTGAGATCGACTTGTGCTCCTACCATTACAAAAAGTACTATCTGTGCGAATACCCAGATTTTACCCAGTTTGCTGGAAAGCTCGTGAGCCATCAGCTCTCTTTCTTCCAAGATGACGAACCCAATTGCCATTACCGCCAAAAGGGCAGCGAAAGGTATATGTCTTGCCTCAAGCAGGTCCCCCCCTATGTGTACAAGAGCGATTGCAATTGCCAAGAGCGTCATCGCCCGTTTGGTTGCACGCGGATTGTACCGTTCGAATATCTTGATCAGGAATCGAGCAATCAGATAACCCACTACGACTGCAAAAACCAGCGAGAGGGGGGGGATGGAAGCAATCATCCATGAAATATTCACGGTTTCCCCCCAAGATAGAGTGAGAGGACAATACTATAGGCGACGATGACCGTTACATCATCCAGGCTTGCACCGGCCAACACCAAGGTGGGGGGGATTGCCTTCTTGGTGCCCCCCCTTCCTTCCTTTATGAATTGAACCATCATTGGAACTACCACTGCCGGAGAGACTGCCGCAAGCACACATGCCAGCAGCACACTCTCCCCCCCTCTGCTTATAGAGAGCAGCGAAGGTGCGAGGGCAATGATGAGGGCTGCCTCAAAAACTGCGGGAAGAAAAGCAAGGAGTACTGCTTGGAGTCCTACCTTATGCAAGCTCTCTCTTGAGAGCTCCAACCCAGCACGCAAGAGTATCACGATGAGCGCAATCATGCGTAAGTCTGAGCCGATCCGTATTAGGTCTGGATCCAGCAATCCCAATATCTGTGGGCCAAGGACTGCCCCCCCTACTGCCAACATCCCAATGAGCGGGGGGGGAACATGGATACGCTGTAATAGATATTCAACAAGAAGACAGAGAATCATCAACTCCGCAAGACTTAGTGCCATGGCACACCTCCAGACCTTATATAGGTTGCAGGAGTTATCAGCAGAATCATACGCTGCGGTTTTCTCTGGTAAAGAATGAGATGGCGAACCCCCCCATCGCCTGCCCCCCCATTGTAGGAAATGCCCTGCTTCTTGGTCAAGTGAGGTTATTTGACGGGTGTACAACTCCAGCAATCTATGGATAATAATGAAGATTATTAGGAGAATTAATCATGACAAATATTAAACGAATACAAAGAATCTGTGATGCCAATGGCATTTCAGGATTTGAAGACGCCGTTCTTGAGGTCATCCGTAAAGACGGAGCACACCTAGGCAATTTTGAAGAAGACTCTTTGAGGAATCTCTACCTCTCCAGGACACAGAACCAAGAGGGAAAGCCAACTGTACTGCTTGATGCACATACCGACGAGGTAGGATTCATGGTCAAATGCATCCGTGAGGATGGGATGCTTGAATTTATCCCCCCCATCGGGGGGGGATGGGTTACCACCAATATTCCTGCACATATGGTACGGGTACAAAAACGTGACGGCTCCACCATTGCCGGTATTGTTGGATCAAAACCTCCTCACTACCAAAGCGAAGCTGAACGAAAAAGTGTCCCAGACATCTCCAGCCTGTTCATTGATATCGGGGGGGCATCAAGCAAGCAACATGCAATCGAAATGGGAGCTGAAGTGGCAAGCCCAGTCATTCCCGAGGCAACCTGCACCTACAATCCAGAAACAAAGCTGCTCTTTGGCAAGGCCTTCGACTGCAGACTTGGTTGTTCGACCATTCTTGATGTCCTGGAAGACCTTCAAGAAGAGGCATTGGATGTCAATCTGGTCGCCGGGTTCGCCAGCCAGGAAGAAGTGGGATGCCGTGGAGCACAGTTGACGGCGAAAAAGGTCAACCCGGATGTTGCAATCTGCTTTGAGGGAAGCCCAGCTGATGACACCTTCCTACCCCCCCCGTATCAGCAGCAGACGATCGTGGGCAAGGGGGGGCCCATGCTCCGATTCATTGACTCAAAGATGATTACAAACCCGAGGTTCCAACGCTTTGCCCTCGATCAAGCAGAAAAACACCAGATACCCGTACAACAAGGGGGGGTAAGAAACGGTGGTGCAACCAATGCAGCTGCACTGCACTTGTCTGGACAAGGCATTCCTACCATCGTAATCGGTATCCCCCCCGTCAGATATGCACATACACACTGGGGGGGGATCAGCAGCACCGTGGACGTGGAAAGCTCAATCCGTCTTGCTAGGGCTATCCTCAGCAATCTCAATGGGGGGGAGGTAATTGCTGGGTTCTGATGCATTGATTTTGACAAATAGGCAACCAAGTGTCATACTGGCATAAAAGTGGGGGGGAATACTAATGAATGAAGTGCAGCTCTGCATCACTGAGATGCGAACATTCTTCCGTAATGGCTCAACCCAGTCGGTTGCATGGAGAAAGACTCAGCTCAAGAAGCTTAAGGATGGCATCAAGGAACATGAGAAACAGATTCTTGATGCACTCTTCGAGGATTTGGGGGGGAAAACTGATTTTGAGGGATTTGCGACAGAGCTTGGATTGGTCTATGCAGAAATAGACAAACATCTCAAGCATCTGGATTCCTGGACCAGTAAGAAACGGGTAAGAAATACCTTGCTTTCGTTCCCATCCAAAGCCTATACGATCTCCATCCCCCCCTTGGGGGGGATCGTGTTGATCATGAGTCCCTGGAACTATCCATTCCAGCTCACTGTTGCTCCCTTGGTCAGTGCCCTGGCAGCAGGGAACTGTGTCATTGTGAAACCTTCACGATACAGCAGCCATACCTCACAGGTCCTGGAATCACTGATCGCTAAACTCTATCCGAGCCACTATGTGACAGTCTTCCAGGGAGGCAGTGAAATGAATCAGGAACTGCTCTCCCACCGCTATGACCATATATTCTTCACCGGTAGCCCGACCGTTGGTCGTGTGGTCATGGAAGCTGCAGCAAAGACGCTCACCCCCCCGGTAACCTTGGAGTTGGGGGGGGAAAAAGTCCTGCCATTGTGGAAGCAAACAGTGACATCCCACTTGCTGCCCGTAGGATTATATGGGGGGGAAAATGCCTCAATGCGGGGGGGCAAACCTGCATTGCGCCAGACTATGTGTTGGTTGAACACTCGGTGGCTGGGCAATTGATTGAAGAGATGAAACAGGCAATCACTCACATGTTTGGAAGCGATCCGCTTCATTGCGATGACCTCCCCCCCCACATCATCAACGAGAGACACTTTAACCGACTCATCAGACTTTTTGAGGAAGGAACACTCTCCTATGGTGGACAGATAGACCCAAAGAATCTGAAGATTGCACCAACCCTGATGACTGATGTACAGATAACCGGTTCCCTGATGAACGACGAAATCTTCGGCCCGATTCTCCCCCCCATCCTAACATATGAGACATTTGAACAAGCCGTTGGCTATGTACAGGCTAGGGAACATCCGTTGGCACTGTATTTATTCAGCAACGACAAGGAACACCAGGAACATGTGGTAAGAACCGTCAGCTATGGAGGAGGATGCATCAATGACACGGTCATGCATCTCTCCAACCCTCACCTTCCCTTCGGAGGAGTCGGGTCCAGCGGAATGGGAAGCTACCATGCAAAACAGGGGGGGTTCGATACCTTCAGCCACCAAAAGAGTGTGCTGGAGAGTAAACGATGGCTAGAGATAAAACTTCGCTATGCCCCCCCATATCGGGGGGGAAAGCTTGCTTTGATCAAACGACTGTTTTCTTAGGAGGGTTCATGAAAAAGATAGTAGGTTTTACACTGGTTCTTACCCTGCTTGTCACTGTTTCGCTTTCTGCGGCGGTTGACACAGCTAGGCAGATGAGCTGTATGAGATTGATGCATTCAGCCAGGCTGAGGCACTGTTGGAGGGACAGCTAGCCGGGGGGGTGACCAATAATGCGGACCGTGCCCAGATACTCTGGAGACTGGCCCGCCTTCAGGTATCCCTTGGAGATGAGTTGGATGAAGATGACAAGGACGGAAGATTTGCCTTCTATGAGAAAGGTGAACAGTATGCCCTGCAATCCATCGAGGCAAACACTTCATGGGAGGGGGGGTACCTCTGGAAGTGCTCGAACATCGGTCGATGGGGGGGTCAGACAAAGGGACCGCTGAATGCTCTGGGTAAAGCCAAGGGAATGCTTGAGGACCTGACCACGATAGTGAACACCCTGGGTGTGCTCGACTCCAGTGAGACTTGGTACGTGCTTTCCAGCCTTTACGATGAACTTCCAGGTGGGTTTCTCTCCTTCGGAAACAAGGAGTGGGCTGTAAGCTATATGCGAATAGCCATGCATACCATTCCCAGTCATCTTTACAATCCCGGCCACTACCTGAAACTTGCCGAGGAACTCTATGCAAGAGATTGGAGTGCATCAAAGAGGAGCAAGGAGATGCGAAGCATGGAGAAAGACTGGAAGAAATCCTCAACCAACCTTGAGAAATACCGTTACTACGAGGGCAAGGATGGTGGAAAGTCCAAGCCTTTCTATTCTTCGGTCACCCTGGATAAGATGAGTGACAGGCAGGAAGCTGTCATGGTCCTCTCCTACGCTCTTGCAAAAGCCAATATGCTAGGACCAGTTAAAGCAAGCGATGCAGACGTTGTTGAGGAGATTGAAGAACTCATTGATGATTGGACGTAAGATAATGACCATCATATTTACAGCCCCCCCTGGGTTTCAGGGGGGGCTGTAATTCTTTGCAAGATCTATTAATGCTTGAACGGATTCTCTCCCTCGTAGGGTAATCCTTCTCTCTGATTGTAGGCTATATCCTCAATTCCCAGATAGGCAAAAACATTGAACAAGGCTTTCCCAACATGGCTGAAGGCAACCGCAGCATGGTGCGGATACGCCTTTTTCAGAAGCACATACCGATAGAAACGGGCCATTTCCTCGATTCCTATCACGCCGATGCTTCCAAAACTTTCACTGGGAACATCCAATACCTCTCCTTGCGCCACATACGCACGAAGTCTTCCACGGGCATCTGACTGCAGACGATACAATGTGACCGGACCGGAAACCAAGTCCCCCCCTTCCATCGTCCCCCCCCTGGTAATATCTGGTTCTGCAAGATCTGGCTCAAGATCCCTCTTCATGATCACCTGGTATCCCATATGGGGGGGATTCTTGAGCAAGGAGCAGGAGGTGTTCCCACAATGGAACCCCCCCATGAACAGCTCATCATTACGGTAAGAACGTTTTGCCCTGATATGCTCCTCATACATCTGAGAGGGAACAGTATTGTTGATATCCAGCAAGGTCACAGGTTTATCGCTCACACAAATCCCAATGTATTCGCTCAGTGCCCCCCCATAGATATCGACTTCACAGCTGACGGGAATCCCCCCCTGGGCTGTCAAACGACTGTTTACATAGCAGGGAACAAAACCGAACTCCGTCTGGAACGCAGGCCAGCACTTGTTCGCAAAGGCAACATACTGGCGCTCCCCCCCCTTATGCTCCTCAACCCAGTCAAGCAAGGTCAGCTCATACTGGGCAAGCCTGGGAAGGATTCCCTCGTAGGGACTACTGCCGATTTCGCTTGCCATCTCCTTGACCAGAGCCCCCCCTATACGCTTGTCATCCTTATGTTTATTGTAGGAAACGAGCAGGTCGAGTTCGCTATTCTCCTCAATCTCCACCCCCCCGAGATCGAACAATCCCTGGATAGGTGCATTGCATGCCATAAAGTCCTGAGGTCTTGGTCCAAAGGAAATGATTTTCAGTTGCTTAAGAGATATGACGGCTCTCGCAACAGGGATGAACTCCTCTATCATGGTGGCGACTTCCCGGGCACTGCCTACAGGATATTCAGGGATGTGTGCACGAATAGAGCGAAGCGCCAAATTGTAGGAACAGTTGAGCATACCACAGAAGGCATCCCCCCCTCTCCCATCATGCAGATCTCCGTCTCCTTCCGATGCAGCAACATACATCACTGGACCATCGAAGTATTTGGCAAGTAGGGTCTCAGCGGTTTCCGGGCCAAAGTTACCCAAGAACACTACCAATGCATTGACCTCATGCTTAGAGACATCCTCCAGGGCAGCACGCATATCCTTCTCATTCTCAACAGTAATGGGACATTCATAGAGTGGATCCTGATAGGCTTCCTTGACTGCATTCCGTCTTCGTTCACTCAAGGCTTTCGGGAAACAGCTGCGACTCACGGCAACCAGCCCCCCCAGGCGGACCTGTGCAATATTATTCATAGTTTACTCCTAGTTCTTCTGCCCATAGTAGGCATTCTTTCCATGCTTTCTCAAATAGTGCTTATCCAGCAGGACCTGGTCCATCGTCCGTTTAGGATTCTGTTCCAACAGCACTGTGTGGTAGGCCATATTGGCAACTTCTTCCAGAACTACAGCATTCTCCACAGCCTTCTTTGCACTGGAGCCCCCCCAGGTAAACGGGCCATGGCTGTGAACCAGTACTGCTGGGATTGAAAGAGGATCTAGAGAAGAAAACCGTTCAACAATGACCCTTCCGGTCTCTTCCTCATAAGCTGTCTCGATTTCCTCGTTTTTCATCTCCCTGGTACAGGGAATCTCACCATAGAAATAATCAGCATGGGTGGTGCCGAGGGCCGGGATACCCCCCCGTCCAGCTTGGGCAAAAATGGTTGCCCATCGGCTATGGGTATGTACAACCGCCTTGATTTCCGCAAAATGGTTGAATAGGTACCGATGGGTCGGGGGGGTGTCGGAAGAGGGATTGTAGGAACCTTCTACAATCTTGCCGGTAGCAAGTTCCACCACCACCATCTTGTCCGCAGTGAGTTCCTCATAAGGAACCCCCCCGGAGGGTTTGATGACCATAAATTCACGCTTTGGGTCAACTGCCGAGACATTACCCCCCCAGGTGAAGGTGATCAAGCGATAGTGCTCAAGCAACAGATTTGCTTCACACACTTCTTCTTTCAGCTGTTCCAACATGATAACTCCTTCAGGAGCCTTTCAAGGCTTCCTCTGTCCAAAAAAAATCCACACGA
>JDSH01000280.1_pt1 | contig 11968 bp, 12 predicted proteins | sample 199451 | NCBI WGS metagenome assembly JDSH01 (sample SAMN02584198, study PRJNA231836) | bioreactor metagenome | isolation source: continuous culture bioreactor electron acceptor NO2- transfer2 day 38 after... | place: Germany: Bremen | reverse complement strand
GCGTTGGTCAACATAAGCTCCTCTATGAGCAAAACATATACATTGGTGATATCTGGCCTTGTTTTTGGAGATATTTATCCATGGGCACAAATCATGGCAGGTGCGATTACCGCATGTCTTCCTATTTTACTGGTATATATGTTTGCCTCAAAATTCTTGGTCGGAGGAGTTACTGCCGGTGGTGTCAAACAGTAATAGTACTGTTTTAAATATTTTAGGAGGTACGGATTATGAAGAAATTGCTAGCAAGTGGTATTTGTCTGCTACTCGTAACGGGATTGTTGTTCGCTGCAGGATCGCAAGAACAATCTTCACAAAGGAATGTACGTGTTTGGGTAGAGAAAAGTTTTAGCGATGACGCAAACATGCTAATGGAAGAGCGCATTAAACAGTTTACCTTAGATTCTGACATTTCTGTAAAGTATGAATTCATCAATGCTTTGGATTTGATGACCAAACTGAATGCAGCAATCGAGGCAGGAAGTGCTCCTGATATCGTTTCAGCCAACCTGTATAAAGTTTTAAGCTATGGGGGGGATAATAATCCATTTCTTGATGTTACAAGTTGGATTGAAGATGTAAGCGAAACACGCCCAATGTTCGATTCCTTGGTTAATGGAACAAAGATCATGGGGGGGAAAAATTACTTCGTGCCTTTTTACAATTCATCAACGCTTCTCTTTCTGAGAAAAGATATATTTGACAAGAATGGCGTTGCTGTTCCCAAAACATGGGATGAGCTTCTAGAGGCTGCAAAGCACGTATCTGACCCGGAGAACGGTATTTATGGTTTTGGAATGGGAAGTGGTCCAACCGACGAGGATGGAGAGAACACCTTTAGAATGATCAACTGGTCTAATGGAGGGGGGGCCTTGATTGCTGAAGATGGATCGATTTCTGCAAACAAGAACCCGGTAACTGCAGAGTTGATTGCCAAATACAAAGAGCTATATGATGCCGGTGCCATTCCCCCCCCGGCTGCAACCACATGGGGGGGCCCAAGTGGAAACAATAAATCATATCTGATAGGTGAGTCTGCAATGGTATTCAATGCACCAACTCTCTACAATGCGATGGCCAATGATCCCAATTATGCTGACCTTTTGGCAAACACCTTGATCCTTCCCCCCCCTCCTGACGGGAGAGTCTCAAACACCGTGCTCGGCCTTGCTTCTGGCTGGGGGGGTGTAACAAAAACAACCAGCAATCAGGATGAAGCCAAAGAATTCATTTCCTATATGATGGAAACTGAATGGTATAATAAATATATGCAACTGGTTGCTCCCGTTTTTGTACCTGTCTTCCAGGACGCTAGGGAAAACCCAGTGTATGCTAGCGGAGTTAATAAAGCCGCAATAGATTATGCCGAAAATGCAACTGGATATTATGGATATCAACCCAGACACTTGAAGGAATGGTCTTGGGATCGAAGCATTATTTTCAGTTCCCTGTGTGTAAAATGCTGAATAATACAGTGATAAAGGGGGGGATGTCCCCCCCACAGCAGGTACTTGAAGATTTTGCGAAAGATGCACTGATTATTAAACAGTCATTCTAATAAATATTTTATGTTGGACTGCATATAAGGTGCAGGCCAACACTCAAAAGGAATTTTGTCATGGATAAGCTAAGAGTTTGGGTCAATTTTGATGCAAACGAAGTACCGCTTGAAGGATTGAGAACAACTTTCGGTAATGATAATCGTTTTGAATATATAGAAAAACGAATTGTCGATTATGAGAAAGTCATGGAAATGGCAGAAATGACAGACATCCTCATCAATACCTTTGATAAGCTGGGAAATCAAGAAATTGGACGTATTGCACGAAGAACGAAATTTATTATGCGTTACGGTACCGGATATGAAAAAAATTGATGTAAGTAGCGCAACCTCATACGGTATCCCGGTTGCCAATTGTCCGGGAGCAAATGCCCCCCCTCCTGTGGCAGAATTGGCTCTCTTGCATATCCTGAACTGTGGAAGAAATTTTTCACAATCTATCCAAGAAATCAAACAAGGGACCTGGCCTGGCAGTTTCTCTGGTAGTGAACTTGATGGGAAAACAGTAGGACTACTGGGATTTGGTAATATTGCCAAACATCTTGCTCGAATGTTGGGCGGATTTCAAGTTAATATCATTATATATGATCCATATCTAAAGGATAATGTAGAAATAAAAACTATCGGTCAAAAAAAATTACCGTTGTTCATTCAATTGAACAGCTATTCTCAAAAGCTCAGATCATCAGTATCCATGTTCCTCTTACCTCCGAAACACGCGGAATGGTAAATTCTTCCGTATTGTCTCATGCACAAGATGGGTTGATCCTAATCAATACGAGTAGGGGGGGCGGGGGGGTAGTTGACGAACCTGCTTTATTGAAAGCTTTGGACTCTGGAAAAGTAGGGAAAGCAGGCTTGGATGTTTTGGTTGAGGATCCTCCTTCTGCAGATAATCTTCTACTTAACCATCCTGCTGTTACCGTTACTTCTCATATTGCTGCATCAACCTATGAAAGCGAGATGAGAACACAAGCAATGATTTATGAGACTATTAACACCTTTCTTTCGGGAAAGATGCCACAAAATATAATTAATCAATATGAATTAATGAGAAGGAGTGAGTATGTACGATTTAAATAAATTCAAAGGCGTTTTTCCGGCATTTTACACAGCATATGATGATCAAGGAAATGTGAGTGAAGAGCGATCAAGAAAGCTTGTCGAGTATTTGTATGCGAAGGGTGTGCGAGGTTTATATATCACGGGTAGTTCTGGTGAGTGCATATACCTGAGCGTCGAAGAACGAAAAAAAATCATGAAAAGCGTGATGGATGTTGCCAAGCAGAAAAATATGTGTGTTATCGTACATGTTGGAGCAAGCTCAACTCGAGATAGTAAGGAACTTGCAACATATGCGAATGAGGTAGGTGCTGATGCTATTGCATCAATACCTCCTATTTATTTCTCCCTACCTGAAGAAGCTATAGTCTCTTACTGGGAGTCAATGATCGAAGCATCAAAACTACCCTTTATTATTTACAACATTCCACAGACAACGGGTACGAATGTATCTACAGCATTGTTTAGTAGAATGCTTGAGAATCCTTCCATGATTGGAATAAAGAACACCTCACTGCCTGTAATGGACATAGCCAAGTTCAAATCTCTCAGCAAAGGCAGATGTGTAATTTTCAATGGTCCTGACGAGCAATATGCTGCAGGAAGACTCATGGGAGCTGATGGTGGCATTGGTGGTACTTATGGGGGGGTTATGCCTGAATTATTCCTTAAAATTGAAGAGCTCATTCAATCAGAAAAATTCTCCCTTGCTTCTGAACTGCAACAGGTCACAACCGAGTTGATACTCGAAATCCTAGCAGCAGGAGGTATGTTTGGTGTCTGTAAGTACATCTTGAAACTGAGAAAAATGGATATTGGAACTCCAAGGGCTCCACTTCCACAACTTTCAGATGATGACAAACAGAAAGTAGTTGTTCTTGAAAAGAAAATTACAGATACAATTGAAACCTGGAAAAATAAATAGTTTTATTTTTCAACAAAGGACTGTTCATGTAATCACCAGTAGTGATATGTGCACAGTCCCTTTTTTTTATTCATTCTTCATATCACAGAAACAATAAGCCATTCTGGACTGTCAGGTTTTCATTAGCTCGGTGGCTATCATTGCGTTAGCAATGCAGGTAGCAACCCTGCCGGAATAGCCCTACCCGTTAGAGACCGAGGATGGGGGGGCCGGCCTTCTCCATAGCAATCCCCCCCTAGCATGTCGTGGTTATCACCACAATCAACAGTTTCCAGTGTTTTGCCTTGATCCAGTTGCTTACCAGCGGAGGGCCGGTCTACTCGACCAGTACGATCATGTACTACCTGTACGATAATGCTTTCAGCTTATACCGCTATGGGTATGCAAATGCCATGGGAGTCCTGCTTGCCATCGTTATCGGGTTCTTCAGTGTGCTGCAGTTCAAATCGATCAAATCCAATGTGGACTACTAGGGAGGTATGAGATGTTGAAACAAAAAAGTTCCCCCCCCTACAGAATCCTAATGATGCTCTTGCTTCTGGCAGTCTCCGTCCTGTTTATCTTCCCGTTCTATTGGATTGTGACCGGTGCGTTCAAGTTGCAGAAGGTAGCCATCCAGATGCCTCCCCCCCAGTGGTTCCCCCCCGCTGACCCGACGTTTGCCAACTTTACTGAGCTGTTCATCAACCCGGCAGGCAAGTGGTTCTTCAACAGTATCTATATGTCTGCTGCCTCCATGATCCTGGTCTGCCTGACAAGCGCCATGGCAGGATTTGTACTGGCCAAGAAGCAGTTCACCGGTCGTGGGATTGTCTTTGGGGGGGTTATCATTGCAGCAATGGCACTTCCAAAGCAGGTAGTCCTGGTTCCCCCCCTGGTGAGGATCATGAACTCAATCGGCTCTATAACACCCCCCCTTGGGCTGTAATCTTACCGGCTGTCGGATGGCCGTTTGGGGGGGTATTTCTCATGAAGCAGTTTGCCCAGACCATACCCACAGAAATCCTCGATGCAGCACGCATTGATGGAAGTGGGGGGGAGTGGATGACCTTTGTAAAGATTGTGACACCCATCATCAAGCCTGCCTATGGTGCTTTGGCAATCTTTACGTTCATCACGACATGGAATGACTACTTCCTGCAGTTGGTCATGCTCCAGAGTCGTTCCAAGTTGGCCATTGCACTCGGGGGGGTGGCAACCTTGCAGGCAGAGATGGCAACCAACTATGGGGGGGTGATCATGGCAGGAGCTGCCTTGGGTGCACTTCCCATTGTGACCATCTTCCTGTTATTCCAGAAATATTTTGCCAGCGGCATCACCATGGGTGCAGTGAAGGCTGAGTCCGTGAAACTGGAGAGGCTTTATGCCTCTCCTACCAAGAAGGGTGTAAAACTATGAAGACTATGAGACTGGACCGCATCGGTGGAGTGATTCCTGCTCTGCTGACATGTTTCGATACAAACGAGAATTTCGACGAGCAGTGCCAACGCTCTGTAGTACGATTCCTCCTCTCCAAGGGTGTTGATGGACTGTATCTGACAGGGAGTACCGGAGAGACGTTCCTCATGGATGGGGGGGATGAGAGAAAGAAGGTTGTGGAGGTCGTCTCGGATGAGGTGGCAGGCCGGGTGCCCATTATTGTCCACGTTGGAGATATCGGGACGAAGAAATCCATCAAGCTTGCTGAGCATGCTATAAGCATGGCGCTGCAGCTATCTCCTCTGTACCTCCATTCTACTGGAAGTTCTCATCTGAAGAGGTGTATCGATACTACCAGGAACTCAGTGGTTCTGTTCCCCCCCTCCCCCCATGATCGTCTACAATGTTGCCTTGGCCGGAGCGGTGGACTTTGACCAGATTAAGCGCCTTGCTTCCCTTAACCAGGTGGAAGGTATCAAGTATACGGCAAGCACTCACCATGAGATTCTCAGGATCAAGGAAGAGATTGGGAAGGATTTCAAGGTGTACTCTGGCAGTGATGAGATGGCACTTTCCGGTTTGGCCTATGGTAGTGATGGCCTTATCGGCAGCTTCTACAATGTCATTCCAGAACTGTTCATTGGTCTCTATAATGCATATAAGAGAGATGACTGGGAACAGGCAAAGCTCTTGCAGCGCCAGGCTGATGCCATCATCTTCTGTGTCCTAAAGTATCCCATGCATGCAAGCATGAAGTGTATGCTCAGTTGGATAGGTATAGATGCAGGAACCGTGAGAAAACCTTTCTCTTCACTTGATGGTGAAGCGGAAAAGAATCTCAAGAAAGAACTACGGATAATTCGTGATGCCTATAGCATCAAGGACGTAGCGGTATTGGAAGCGCTCTAACAATCCCTTCCTAGATTTGTTTGAGTATCCCCCCCCAGTTGTGTGAGTGCACAATTGGGGGGGGAATTTATTAAGGAATGTAAGAGCGTCTCTTCGTTTGTATTACTATTATACTCTATTTCCTGAATACACCTTGATCGTCAACGTAGTTGTCAGGGAATCTTCAGCGTTGTCTTGCAAAGAATCGTAATACTCTGCCTTGAAGGATGCTGATGCCATAAACATCCCGAATTGCTTATCGAGCTCAAATCCTCCAGATATGCGATAGGCCTCGAGTGATGACTTGAAAGCTTGGTCGAGGGAAGCGGAAAGGCGGACCGTATTAAAAAAAACGTATCCTTGATCGAGAGAGCCGTGTCATAGCCATATGTCATCAAGCTATTGGCTTCAGTGCTCCAAGCTTGGTCAAAACCAAGAGAGAGTACATAGCGGTCGAATCCTAAACTGTTGGTCAATGCATATGAGTACTCAAGGAATGATGTATCAGAATCTACACCATCAATACGTGATTGTAGTACGTATGAATCCTTTGTTTGTGCACCAACGTTCGTAGAGACTTGACCTAGCTTATATTGTCCACTTCTCCAACGTAGTTCTGCAGTATGCGTCATCGTGATATCATTTTTTGTAGAGGTAAGAATCGAGGTTTCAACCGTACTGTCGGGGGGGGCCTTTTCTGCAAGTTTTTCTGCATTGTTGGTTGCAAAAGCAAACGAGTAATTGACACTCATGGTGCCAAGAAGCTTGCTCTGAGGTGTATCAAACCCTACTTGTGCAGTATGCAGAATGGTGGAGATATCGTTAGCAGAAACGGTGCTTGTAGATAGCAGATTAGGTTTTACCAAAGCAATGATATCATTGAAGAGGATATCTGCAATGGTATCTTTATCGTATGAGTACCCTCCTCGTACCATAAAGTCCCCCCCAACACTCTTTTCAGAGAATACCCCCCCAAATGTGAAGATGTCTGTTTCCACGGATGAGCCAAGGCTTCTAAATGTAGCGTCTGTCTTTCGAACCCAAGCTTCTATTCCAAGGGAAGGAACGGTCATATCAACTCCATAGCTGATACCCCCCCACAAATCCTTGTCGACAATTCCCGCAATCAATCCATTGGACGGTAGGAAGTAATCCAACACTGGGAATATTGCGTGCACCGCATCGATATAATCGATATAGGAGCTAAGGTCAGGGCCTCCTTGGGACTCCAAGTCACTTGCTAGCTGATTAACATCGAGAATGGTGCTCGCATCCTGGTTGTATAGAGAAAATGAGAAGGACGCATCAATCGTAAATTTTTTTTGGTGTGAACACCTGTTCCTAGTCCCATGACCATATTCTGGTCAGGTGGGGGGGTAGTGAGCACATCGTACAATTCTCCGATTTGAGAGGTCGCACCAGTCTGCTTGAGTGAAGTATACCGACCTGTAGCGCGCTGATGAAGGAGAGATTGGTTTGGAAATACCACAATTCCTTAGCTTTTACTCCTACTTGGAAACCAAGGAAGTTTTTCGGCCATGCTACTTGATAAAGCCCAAGATCTGTAAGGCCTTTTCCTACTTTCATCTCAAAGAAGGGGGGGAGATCTATTGCCAATGCTGTTCCTCTGAAACCCAATTTGTTGATGGTCTCCTGCTGGAAATTGATTTCTTGGTCTCCAAAAGTATAGGTAATGATGGGATCAAAGAACGAGACCTTCAGCAATAATCTGTTATCATTTTCATACTTTCTTGCTATCTCTCCTGTGTAATCAAACTCGTTTGTGAAGTTGAGAGGATTATACAAATTCAGGATATTTTGAAGGTCGGCCAGTAGTGTGTTTGGGTAGGCTTCAAAGATTTCTTCTACTGAAATTGAGTCACTCAAGCTAGCTGCCACTTGGAGGGAGATCGGCCCTGCCTTAAGGTAGGTGTCACCTCCAAGTTCATAACTTACATTCAATTGATGGTTCTGATCAGCAAACACCGTTGGAACATCCAGGGACTTTTCACTCTCCCCCCCCATACCAAGTACGTATTCGAGTTCTATACTACTCTGGTATGAGGCATCAGCGACAAAGACTGGAGCTTTCTTTGCTCCTATCTTGAAGCGATACTCCTCCGTGCTTGTGTTCTCGTATCGGTCCTTCATGGAAATTGAAACCACACTTTCTTCTTGCCCTGTAGGTTTTACCAAGAAAGAAAGGTACTGTCCAAAGGCTCCTGAGTGAATTACTTCTTGCCCATCAATTGTAATAGAAAAACTTGATAGGGCACTCTCGTCTTCTATCTCAAAGACAACCAACTGTTGTTCTTCCGCCACCAAATCAAAGGTGGTTGGGGGGGACACAAGCTTCAGCGTTGGTGGGATGATGTCCTGAATCAGACGGACTTTTTCTGTTCCTATTTGTGGTGTGCGGTAAACAGTTCCCTCTGTATTTTTCATTACTGAGAAAAACGTCAGTTCCTCTCCTGTCAGGTATGTATAGGGAACCTTTGCTATCCACTCATCCCGTTCAGGCATGAACTCAGAGTAGAGAGGTTCCCTTACTCCTGTTTGGTAGAAGAAGAACCGAGCTTCAGAAATGGTACCTTCACTCTGTGCTGGTATGAGTTTGACCATAAGGTTGCGGTAGGCAGGAATTTCCGTTGGGATATCGACTTCCAGCGCAAACAAGGAGGAACTTACGATCATGCTTATTAACAGTATTATAAAATATTTATTCTTCATCATGGTCCTCCTCATCGGCCACTCTCAGCGTTTGCTCCAAGAAAGGAGTTCATCTCATCTTCAATCATGCTACTTGGGGGGGGAGCACCTCCTGCTCCTGGGCCAAACGGGTCAGGAATTTCAGAAGGCAAGAATGTATCTATTGGCCTACCTAGATCGAAGTAATCTGTCTCTGCTTGCTCGTCCTCTTGTTGACCAGAGGGAGCTGCACTATCTCCTCCTTCCTCTTGAGAACCACTGGGTTCCTGATCATTAGATATTGCGGCTACTTGGGTCTGTTGCTCTTGTGGCTCATCTGCTTCGGGAAGTCCAATAATCTGCACCATTTTCAGTGCATTCGCAATTGATCCATCTTTGCCGACAACCTGTACAGCAATGATATGCTCGCCACCACTGAGATTTGGATGGTTGGCAAATGAGAGTATGTTTCCAACGTCTAAAGAACCATTTAGGTGAGAACTCCAGGTGAAGGACTCAGGCGCAAGAACAGTACCATCTGTCTGTGCCCTTAGCAGTTAGTGCAACATCGGCTCCTCCTTGCACTACTAAGAGCTCATCACCTCCTTCTATAGAGACTTCTATTTGCTGGAGTACCTGCAGCGTGATGGTATTGCTGGCAAGCAGCTGTTCTCCATTATATGCCTCTACGGTGATTGAGCGACTTCCTGCCTGCAGGTCAGCCTCCCCCCCGAGGTCGAGCATTGACCCAGTTCCAATGGGTTCTGTTGATAGGTCGCTCTTCCAGAAGATCTTGTCTACTCCCTCGAGGTCAGAGGTGTCAGCAGTAATCTGTACGGTATCAACGGTCTTATCAAAGATCTCAGGAGCACCTACAATATAGATCCCTTTTGGCTTTTCATAGAGATTGATACTGGTCTCTGACTCCTTGAACACACCATCTTCCAAAGTGCTAACCGTGATAAGATAGACGCCTTCTCTTCCAAACTGATTGGCTGGAATGGTGGTTTTTGCAGTTCTGGCATCATCACTCAGTTCCCAAGTTACAGAGCGCACTATCTCGTTGATTGTAATACTTATTGCGGGCTCGGTATAACCAGTCATGGAAAGCAACACATCCACATCTTGACCAACCCGATAAATAGTACTTGCAACTGGATCAAGTATTTCCAACGTTGCATCAGAGGTTAGCTGTAGAGGAATATCTTTTCGCAAGATTTCAGTTCGCTCTTCACCGAGCATTGTCCTGTCACTCAGGATCATGGACACAATTGCAGGTTCTCTCTGGAAATCCTTCAATTCCTCATAGGTAAAGGAAGAAACCAGACCTTGTTTTTCAAGGATTTTGTTTCCTTGTCTGATTTGCCAGGATACCTGCGGACTTCTCCCTCCTGTGAAGGAAACTGACATGGGCAGAGCAGGAGCATCTTCACTTATCAGATAGGTGGGGGGGAGTCCATCATTCACTGCTACTGTCACTGCCTGGACTGCATCATAGAATTCAATAGAAACAGCATCTTTTCCTGAGAGTTGGAAATCGTCTGTGGCTTTTGCATTGATGTACATGATTCCTGGAGCTTTGGAAGTATAGATCAAAGGATTCCCTTCCCCCCCAATCAAGGTCCCATCATCCATTGACCATGTAACCGTTCCTGTATAGGTTTGATCATCTAGTACATTTGCTGAGAGGATCAGCGGGGGGGTACCTGTCTTGTATGCGTCTCCATCGGCAATGCTTGTGATGGAAACAGAAGGCTCAGTATTTACCTTGAACTCAACAGATGCTTGTTCGCTTCTTTCTTCAATATGATAGACAGCTGAGAGAGTATACGTCCCACTATTGCTGGGCGCAACCATCTGTGTGGCATCTTCAACAGGGAACCCTGCAAGATACCAGTTCAGTTCCCCCCCTTCCTCCCAATTATCCGGCAATCCCTGTAATGTAGGATTCAGTGGAGTCCCTGCATTGACGATACTTCCGTGCGGCCAATTGATATTCAGATAGATAGGTTCGTTTTCTATACTCAGGAGTATTTGCTTTCGACCTCTCTCCCTGCCATTTGTGTCGGTGAACACGAGGCCTACCAAAACAGACCCTGTAGCTTCACTCGTGAACATTGCTTGCTTTGTTTGGAAGGTTTTCTTCGGAATACTCGGATCATCCAGATACTGGACTGTCCATGTATACGTTCCTTCCTCTCCTTGAGATAGAGATGCGAGGAGTGGAATTTCGAATCCTTTGTAATAGGTTGCACCTTCTTGAGGAGATAACAACTCCAAGGGTAGTGTAGTCTCAACAACCTTGAAGCTTGCAAGCTGGGTAGTGGTAGCTCCAAGCGAGTCTGATGTGCTTGCGACCAGAGTATGAGCACCTACATCCTTGCTGGAAAGCTCACGTGGATTTCCGCCAGAGAGTGTAAGGCCATCAAGGGCAAAGGTTATGGCTTGGTCAGTTGTCTGATCTTCACTATCACTTGCTGCTGCGGTCCAATTGAGCATGTCACCGGTGTACTGTATTTCAGGTACTGACAACATCAAGGAAGGCGGGGGGGTGTTTCTATCAAGGAAGAAACTCACCAATTGTTGTTTAGTCCTTCCAAATGCAGATGTAACTAATTTCAGCTGAATCTCGCCTTCGTATCCATTTGGATTAAAGTTAGCTTCAGGCCCTATCGCCACAATCTCATTGTTATGCATCCAATGGTATGTTGCCCCCCCAGGTTCTCCCTTTGCGGAAAGTATGATAGAGCTTCCATCTGCATAGAGAATGGTTTGTCCGTTCTTGGGATAAGTAATCTGGGGGGGTGAGGCAATATCCCGAACAGTGACGATTCTAGAAGAAGTGGTGCGGACCATCTCATTATGGTCATACTCACTATAATCGTGTAAGTCCCTGGATTCTCTGCATCGAAGAGATAGGAAATTCCATTTTTATTGGTGCTGGTATTATTCACATACCACGTTATATGTCTTGCGGCATCAGTCACATTTACAGCAGAGCCTATTACCTTGTCTACACCAGCAAGGAAAGAAACGGAGGTGCCTACTACCGTTTCCATGGATTTGATAGGTTGCAGGAGATCGAGTTGGAAATCACTCTGTATTTCAACCGATATTTGTTCGGTTTTTATATTTCCCAGCATATCCTCGGCACTGACACTGATGGTATGTTTTCCTGGTTCCAATTTTCCAAGATTCACCGTTGTGTAATTGCTGTTTGGTACAACTCGGTTGTCTATACGCCATGTCAGACGGTTGATCTTACCCGTCAAAACTTCTGTACGAGCTATCACATTGACATCAGGCGATATTCTCTGTGCATCAGTAGGAGAGATGATAGCCAGTTCGAGGGGGGGTTTGTATACGTTGATCGGTTTATATGCTACGCCTCCACGATCGAAAACATCGGAGGAATATATCTTAAG
>JDSH01000279.1_pt1 | contig 11971 bp, 15 predicted proteins | sample 199451 | NCBI WGS metagenome assembly JDSH01 (sample SAMN02584198, study PRJNA231836) | bioreactor metagenome | isolation source: continuous culture bioreactor electron acceptor NO2- transfer2 day 38 after... | place: Germany: Bremen | reverse complement strand
TCATAGCCAATGGTACCGGCGTAACCGGCCACCTCGTCGACACTCACGGTTTTGCCCCCCCAGAGTTCCACCAGGTCGCCCTCGCGGGCCTCAGGGACGGCGCTGAGGTCTACCGCCAGCATGTCCATGGATACCCGCCCCCCCAGCAAGCGGATTCGCTGGCCGCGCACGGCGGCTGGCGTTCCGGTGCCCGCGTGACGTGGATAGCCATCGGCGTATCCAATAGCCACCATGCCCATTCGGGTGTCCTGACTGGCCGTCCAGGACGCACCATACCCTACCGATTCCCCCCCGGCACGGACCACGCGTGTGGTGATCAGAGGAGCCTGCAAGGTCATCGCGGGGGGGCAGAGCCCCCCCAGCTCCGCGCCGGTCTTGCCCTCCATGGGAGACGCACCGTAGAGCATGATGCCCGGGCGGCTCCACTCATACAGCGGCTGATTCGGGCGAAAGTGAGCCGCTGAATTGCCCACGCTGCGCATCAAGTCCGGCCAGGGCGCCACTGCCTGCTCAAAACTCAGGGTCTGAAGCCTGGTCATCTCGCTGTCGAGATCATCGGCACAGGCAAAATGGGTAACAAAACCAATGGCAAGATGCTTCAGGCCCGCTGCCTCAAGCCCGGCCATCACCTCCGGCAGCTCTTCCGGCCGGAAGCCCAGGCGGTTCATGCCGGTATTCACCTTGATCCAGAACCTCGGAGCGCGCCCCCCCGAAGCAAGCCACGATAACTGTTGGCGACAGTGAACAACCGGCTCAAAACCTGACTGCTCACATTCGGCCAGATCATCCCGCTGATGGGTGCCCTGCAGCAGTACCACGTTGTGCCGATGGCCGGCATTCCGAATGGCCATGGCTTCTTCAATGCATGCCACCGCAAAACGGCTGGCATCTGGGGGGGCAAGAGCGCCTGCCACCGCCTCAATACCATGGCCATAACCATCGGCTTTGACCACCGCCATGGCGTGGGCGGCTCGGGCCAGTTCCCGGGCCCGGCGGTAATTATGTCTCAGGGCGTCAAGATCAATGCGGGCAACGGTGGGGGGCGCGGCATTAATAATCCCCCCCACCGTAATCACTGTAATCACCGTGGGCCAGGTCTTCGAATTTGGTGTATTTACCAATGAACGCCAGCCGGATAGTTCCGATCGGACCATTCCGCTGCTTACCAATAATAATTTCGGCAATACCCTTGTCCGGAGTGTCCTCGTTATAGACTTCATCCCGATAGACGAACATGATCACATCGGCATCCTGCTCAATCGCACCGGATTCCCGCAGGTCCGAGTTGACCGGGCGCTTGTTGGGCCGCTGCTCAAGACTACGGTTCAACTGGGACAATGCCACAACCGGGCAGCCCAGTTCTTTGGCAATACCTTGAGTGAGCGTGAGATTTCGGAAATCTCCGCAGTCCGGCCTTCGGTGTTACCCGGCACCCGCATCAACTGCAGGTAGTCGACCATGATCAGGCCAATCTTGCCGCCGTTCTCGCGGGCCACCCGACGGGCCCTGGAGCGCATTTCTGTCGGGCTCAGCCCCCCCGGAGTGTCATCGATATAAAGCGGCTTATCCTTCAACAGACTGACGGCAGAGGTAAGCCGGGGGGGCCAGTCATCCTCTTCCAGCTTGCCGCCCCCCCGCACTTTGGTCTGATCAATGCGACCAAGCGACGACAGCATACGCATGGCCAGCGCATCTGCGGGCATCTCCATACTGAACACCAGTATCGGGGGGGTGCCGGTGCTGATCAGGGCGTTCTCAACAATGTTCATGGCAAAAGTGGTCTTACCCATAGAGGGCCGCCCCCCCGCCACAATGATCAAGTCGGCTGGCTGCATACCGGAGGTCTGGTCGTCCAGGTCCCGGAAACCAGTAGTCAAACCGGTCGTCTGCTCGCCGGATTCAAACAGCTCTTCAATCCGGCTGAGTGTGGTAGCCAGGATGGGGGGGTTGATGGCCTTGGGACCGGAACCTTCTTTAGTACGTGCCTCGGCGATCTGGAACACACTGCGTTCTGCTTCGTCCAGGATATCGTTACTTTTTCGCCCCCCCTGCGGGTTGAAGCTGAATCGGAGATCTTGCCGGACACCTCCACCAGCTGCCGCAAAATGGAGCGTTCGCGAACAATGTCAGCGTAGGCCCTGATATTGGCGGCGCCGGGTGTTTTCTCGGCGAGTTCCGCCAGATAAGACAGACCACCAGCATCCTCAATATCGCCGGCCCGTTCCAGAAACTCGGCCAGGGTAACCACATCCAGCGGCTCGCTCTCGCTGGCCAGGCGCTCCACGGCGCCGAAAATCAGACGATGGTCCTGCCGGTAAAAATCAGCCGCTGAAATAATTTCGGCGATCTCGTCAAACCGACGGTTGTCTAGCATCAGGCCGCCGAGCACCGCCTGTTCAGCCTCGACCGAATGCGGCGGGACCTTGATGCGACTGGTTTCCGGATCAATAGAAGCAGGTTTCAGAGTGGGATTGGCCATAGACACCGACATCAGGGAAATGAACAAACGAGATGACAAGAATACCAGAAAGCAACGGGCCCGAAACCGTCTCCGGCTCGGGCCCGTTTTTCAGCACAGAAACCTGCGGCTTCAGTGCTGGTTGAATCGACCTGTCACTGGGCTACCGATTACTCGGCAACAACCGCCAGCTTGATGGTCACTTCAACGTCTGTGTGCAGCTGCAGTTCGATGTCGTACTCGCCAGTCACCCGGATCGGGCCTTCCGGCAGACGAACTTCGCTCTTCTCGACTTCAGTACCACCGGTAGACACTGCGTCGGCAATGTCACGAACGCCGATAGAACCGAACAGCTTGCCTTCTTCACCGGCCTTGGAGGTGATGGTGAAGGAAGCGCCTTCCAGAGCTTCGGCACGGGCCTGGGCAGCAGCCAGCTTCTCAGCAGCAGCTTTTTCCAGCTCAGCGCGACGCTCTTCAAACGCCTTTACGTTTGCTTCCGTAGCAGGAACGGCCTTGCCGTACGGCAGCAGGAAATTACGACCGTAACCGGCCTTAACCTTTACCTTGTCACCCAGGGAGCCAAGGTTTGCGACTTTCTCGAGCAGAATAACTTCCATCTCGTTAACCTCTTCGTGCTTTATTCAGCCGGACCGGCGGGTATACGCCCCCCCCGGATATCCAGCCAGCTATCCACAAAAGCCAGAACCACTAACAGCATCAACAGATTGGGACCCAGCAGAACCAGAGCAACGTAAAACATTGCCAACCAGTTTCCGCTCCACTGCTTTCGAGCAAACACACCGTGCACCAGAGCCAACCCGGCCAGAACCAGCGGGGGGGTGCCCGCAGCCCAGGCCAGCAGGATGGCATTCAGCCCAAGAATCGGGCCGACCACCATGGTGATGGCGCACACTACGGCTACCGCCGGCGATAACCTGAGGCCATGGAATTCCTTGCGGAATCCACCGGGGGGGTTATACAACCCCCCCGCCTGCCACGACCTTGCCAGCATCGTCATACCGATGGCGGTGGCAAAGTAGGTACCGGCCATGCTGGCGTTCATGGTGTCCCGGATAACCTGTTCCAGTTCACCACCCAGCGCACGGGCCATTTCAGTGTTGTACTGCTCGTAAACCTCGACACCAGCCTGAACCAGATCGTTCAGCAGCGCCGGATACATCACAGGCAACATCAGCCCGGTCAGTATCGCCAGAAAGGCACCGGACAACAGCGCTCTTTCCCAGGACAGCGTCGTCCGGATAATGGATGCCATCAGCATCACCTGCAGCAGCACCGCCAGCGCCGTGGGATCCTGGCCGTAAACGGCCCACCCGATCGCCGGAATCAAAGCCCAGAGGCCAATATTGAGCCCCCCCTGGCGAATGCCCAGTCGAAGAACGACCAGGCCAGTTACCGCTGCGCCAATCCAGAACAGTAAGGGTACTGCGGTGGTAACCGCTGCAACCCCCCCGCCAGCCTGCAGGGGGGACCGCGCATTACATACTGTGCCAGTGCACGCATGGTCCCGGGTCCTGTCCGTTAAAACTTAGTGGTCGTGACCGTCCGTATACGGCAGCAGTGCCAGGTAGCGGGCACGCTTGATAGCGGTAGCCAGCTGACGCTGATAACGTGCTTTGGTGCCGGTGATGCGGCTGGGCACGATTTTGCCGGTTTCAGTGATGTAGCCTTTCAGGGTGTCCAGATCCTTGTAATCGATCTCTTTAACACCTTCTGCCGTGAAGCGGCAGAACTTACGACGTCTGAAAAAAACGAGCCATAACGTAACTCCTAACTCCGGTTAATTACTCTTCTTCGTCCTGGGATGCGCTCTGACGCTCTTCAGAGTCAGCTGAACGACGTGGACGATCGTCTCCGCCGGAACGACGGTCCTCACGGGACTCAGCGGCTTTCATCGGAGACAGGTCGGTAACGGCCTCGTCGCGACGCAGAATCAGGTCACGGATGATGGCGTCGTTGAACCGGAAGTTGTGAGTCAGCTCGTCCATCGCTGCCTGTGAACACTCGATGTTCATCAGCACGTAGTGAGCCTTGTGGATCTTGTTGATCGGGTAAGCCAGGTGACGACGGCCCCCCCAATCTTCCAGGCGATGTACCTTGCCGCCATCTTCAGTGATGACGCTGGTATAACGCTCGATCATCGCGGGCACCTGCTCGCTCTGATCCGGATGTACCATGAAAACGATTTCGTAGTGACGCATGAGTTCTCCCTACGGTTTAAACAGCTTCCTTCTCCCGGTGGCCATACCAGTGGTTGTGGCCGGAGCGTGAAAGCAAGGAGGTGACAGCAAGTGCTGCCGGTTTCTTTTTTGCTTTATCAATAAGGCTTTACAAGAAAGGCTTGATCAAAAGCGAAGCTAACCATTGCCATACAACAGACAATAAAAAGCCACCCCCCCTTGAAAAAGGGGGGGTGACGTATTCTAGGCCCGCAGGCCTGTTTGTGCAAGGTTTAACCGAGGCGCTGGCGCAAAGCCTCATACAGACAGACACCGGTCGCCACCGACACATTCAGACTGTCGACGTGGCCGAGCATCGGAATGTTGATCAACTGGTCACAATGTTCACGGGTCAGACGGCGCATGCCTTTACCTTCGGCACCCATGACCAGAGCAACCGGCCCCCCTTGAAATCAGCCTGATACAAGGTGGCATCCGCCTCACCTGCCGTACCAATCAACCACACGCCCTGGTCCTTCAACTCCCGAAGGAAACGGGCGAGATTGGTCACCCGGACAAACGGTACCGTTTCTGCCGCCCCCCCACAGGCGACCTTTCGGGCAACCGGCGTCAACGAGGCAGATTTATCCTTGGGCACAATCACGGCCTGCACTCCCGCCGCATCGGCGGTGCGCATGCACGCACCCAGATTATGGGGGGGATCCGTCACGCCATCCAGCACCAGCAGGAATGGCGGCTTGTCGCTGGCGGCCAACTGGGCAAGAAGATCATCCTCGGTCCACTCCCGGCTTTCCGCAACGGCAGCAACAACACCCTGGTGGACACCGGACACCCGCTCATCCAACTCTTTCCGGTGCACCACTTTCCAGGGCACCCCCCCCAGACGGTCAAGGGCATCGGTAACCGACTTCACCCGCTTGTCCTGACGACCGGTCTGAATCCAGACCCTTTGCAACCGCTCCGGCTCTTTTTTTCAACACGGCATCTACGGCATGCCAGCCGAATACATATTCCTGAGACACTGACAATCAATTCCTGCGTAACGTGTTATTTGCGACTCTTGCGCTTACGGCCCGAGCCTGACGGTTTACCTTTGGCCGATTTGGACCGGGCCTCCCGGGCAGCCTCTGCGGCCAGCTTTTCCTTGGCGCTGGCCGGCTTACCGGATTTTTGCCCTTTACCGGAGCGACCACCCTTGCCCTTGCCCCCCCGCGGCTCGCGCTTGGACACTTCCAGCGCATCGCGGTCTGCCTTCCGGCGCCTGGGGGGGGCACTTACCAGCTCAAGATCGATTTTGCGGTCTTCCAGATCGACACGCACCACGCGGACACGCACTTCGTCACCCAGCCGGAAGCTGACGGCCGTGCGCTCACCAATCAGACGATGCTTGACGGCATCGTGATGGAAGTAGTCACCACTGAGCGTGGACACGTGTACCAGACCTTCGATGTAGATATCGGACAACTCAACAAAGAAGCCAAACGGCACCACCGCGCCGATAATGCCATCGTACTCCTCGCCCACGTGATCGCGCAGGAACTCGCACTTGAGCCAGGCCATGACATCCCGTGTGGCATCGTCGGCCCGGCGTTCGGTCATGGAGCAATGCTCACCCAACTGCTCCATACGGGCATAATCGTAGGGATACTCAGCCAATTCGGGATCGTGCACCTTCGGGGGGGACACCAGATCTTTGGTTGCCTCGGGATTATGGATCCGGGACTTGATGGCCCGATGCACAATCAGGTCCGGGTAACGTCGAATTGGCGACGTGAAGTGGGTATAACTGGCGAAGCCAAGACCAAAATGCCCGGCTTCCTCAGGACTGTACACCGCCTGGCTCAGAGAGCGCAGCATCACCATCTGGATGACATTGGCATCCGGGCGGTCGGCCACCTGACCCAGCAAGGCCTGGTAATCTGCCGATGACGCTTGTCGCCGCCGCCCAGCTGCAATCCCAGCTCACCCAGGAACAGGCGCAGATTGCTCAGACGCTCTTCCGAAGGCCCGTCGTGCACCCGGTAAAGCGCCGGAATCTTGTGCTTCTTGAGGAAGCGGGCCGTCGCCACATTGGCGCACAGCATGCACTCTTCGACAATCTTGTGGGCATCGTTCCGGTGCACCGGAACAATTTCCTCAATCTTGCGCTGGGCATCGAAAACAATCTTGGTTTCCGTGGTCTCGAAATCAATGGCCCCCCCACGCTCGGTGCGAGCCTTTCGCAACAACTTGTAGAGGTCATACAGGTTGTGCAGATGTGGCAGCAGATCCGCATAGTGGGCGCTGAGTTTGTAGCCCTGCTCCGTATCCGGATGCTCCAGCATGGCACTGACCTTGTTGTAGGTCAGCCGGGCATGGCTGCGCATTACGGCCTGATAGAAGGTGTAGCCGCTGATGTTACCGGCGGCACTGATGGTCATGTCGGCCACCATGCACAGACGGTCGACATCCGGGTTCAGGGAACACAGGCCATTGGAGAGCTTCTCCGGCAGCATGGGCACCACGTGTCCGGAAAATACACCGAGTTACCGCGCTGAATGGCCTCTTCATCCAGTGGCGACCCCCCCGGGCGGACATAATGGGAGACATCAGCGATGGCCACCACCAACCGATAGCCACCACGGGGGGGACGAGGCTCGCAGTAAATGGCATCATCGAAGTCACGAGCGCTCTCGTCGTCGATGGTCACCAGGCGCATGTTGCGGATATCCACCCGGTTTGCCTTGTCTTTCTCTGCCACTTCCGCGGGAATCGAGGCGGCCTGTTCACCGACCGCGGGCGGCCAGCTATGGGGGGGGATTTCGTAGGAACGAATGGCCACATCGATTTCCATTCCCGGCGCCATGTGCTCGCCCAGAATCTCGATAACCTGGCCGGTGGGCTGGGTTCGAATCGTCGGCTGACGAATGATTTCCACCACAACATACTGGCCGTGAACCGCCTTACCCGCCTGCTCATCCGGAACCAGTATCTCGTGATTGATTCTGGCGTTCTCTGGCACGACGAAGGCGATGCCGCTTTCTTTAAAAAAAAGCGACCGACGATCTGGGAGGTGCGATGCTCCAGCACTTCTACAATCTTGCCTTCCCGGCGCCCGCGATCATCCACCTGATCCACCCGGGCGGCTACCCGGTCACCGTGGAATACCTGGCGCATCTGCCGGGCAGTCAGAAACAGGTCGGAGCCACCGTCATCGGGGGGGATCAGAAACCCGAAACCATCACGATGTCCAACCACACGCCCGGTGACCAGATCCGCTTCCTCGATCGGCAGGAACGCATCACGGCGGTTACAGATCAACTGTCCATCACGGCACATCGCAATCAGACGACGGCGCAACGCTTCAATTCCTTCCGCAGACGTCTGCCCGAGCTCCTGACACAGGGTCTCGTGCGTGGCCGGCGCGCCCCCCCGCTCTTTCAGATGTTGGAGAATGTACTCCCGACTCTGGATGGGGGGGTTGTCATATTTCTGGGCCTCACGCTGGGCATGAGGGTCACTTTGTTTGTTCTTCCTGGAAACCATTCGGATCCTTTCTGTCTCACCGCAAACCGTGCGGCATCATTCATGTTTGATGCAGTATAACGTTGGGATGGGAATGCTGCCTAACAAGGCGCCAATATAGGCACAAATACCCTGAAATCGTCAGACTCTGCCGCCGAAACTTTTTTTTGAAAAAAAATGTTTGACAGCACCTGAACGAATCATTAAAGTACGCGCCATCGGTTGAGGGGGGGCAACTCCTCACCACTGGCAGAAACGCTAGGTTTTCAATAAACTATACGCGAATCTGCAAATCACCTGCCGAGGTGGTGAAATTGGTAGACACGCTAGCTTCAGGTGCTAGTGGGGGGGGCAACCCCCCCGTGGAGGTTCAAGTCCTCTCCTCGGCACCATTTTCTTCCCCCCCAGAAAATGGCCTAAGAAATCAAAAATCCCGAAAAAATCAGCAATATCCGATGTCCAACTCGCCGTATTTACGCCGAGCATTTTGTGCTGTCTGAAAGGACGACAGACAGAACATCCATCACCCTTTCCGCAAACCGCCTTACTCCGACAGCCTGTCCAACAGATAGTCCGAGAGGCTCTGGTACTCGTACTCCACTGTGGAATACGCCCGGCCCGGCCGGTCGAGAGGACCGTCACCGCAATCGGATGTCGCAACGAAATCGACCAGATACGCCGTCTTGAGCAGGTTCGGACGCTGCATATCCAGCTCTTCGCTGTTCAGTGCGTCGTAAAAGAGCTGCCACTGGAACGCCCCCCCGTTCGCGGAATCCACCTCTGGCCGATTTGCGGTCGCCGATCCAGGAACGGGAACCGGAGCAAGCGGGCAAAAGAGACGCCATTGCGCTCATCAAGATCGTATTCATAGGCGCCAGCCCGAAAAGATCGGAAGCGGCAACGTCACTGGTAAATGAGAAGGGAAACAGCCGGGTCGCATACTGGCCGTTGCGCTCGGTATCGTTAGGCGCAACACCCTGGGGGGGCGCGCAGGAGGCTCCACCACCTGCAAACTGAACGGCTGCTTCCAGGCCACCGCCCGCGGTCAGCCGATACCCACTGACCAGATCCCGTGTCGACTGCTCGCCATCCAGAATGTCCGCTGGCGAATTGGCCACCTCTAACGTCAGCACGCGATCATCAGCTCTGCCGGGCACGGACTCCACCAGAGTCCCGGCCTGCCCATCCCAAACCCAGCTGATGTCACCGATACCATCCAGCTCGGTTCCCCCCCCTGGCGTTACCCCCCCGAGTGTCTGCTCGTGACACGTAGTGACGGTATCAAGACTGGCCGTGCCACTTTCCCAGGCAAACTCCAGGCGCTCGTGCACGCCCTCCTCGTCGTACCAGACGGCACTTTGGGGGGGCGAAAGGGAGGAAGATGGCAGCCACTGGGTCTTCAGATTGGTCATATAGCCATCGGCCTGAAACAAGCGGGCCATCTCTGGCAACGAGATACCCATGCAGCCCCCCCGGCTGGATACGGCCAGCAGCCTGCCACCTTCACTATATTCAAAAAAACAGCTCAGCCGAGGCACCGAGATCAGAGGTATTGGTAGGCAGTACGTCTGATCGGGTTGGCCGTGCCGAAATCCGCTGACTCACCAGAAGCCTGGGATTGCTTACTTCCACATCAACATCCGGCAGTACCAGCGTATCGGTATCCACATTGCCGTAGTTGCCACCGGACACAGCGGCATCGACAATGGCAATAACCTCATCAACATTCTGCACCACCGAATAACCAAGCAGGTACACCCCCCCGTCACGCGGTAACAGACTGGCTTCGCTGCCGTCACTGCCATTCCCTGCCAGGTAATCGTTGTAGCCATCAGGAATCTGGCTGGCCATGAACCGCGCCAACGCCCGGGCATAGGCGTGAGCCCGGTCATCATTGGCAAGAATGTAATCCTTCCACAGGTTGATACCGTCCAGATCAGCGAACCGGTTATCCGGAATCGGATTTTCTGCATTCCACTGTCCGGCCAGGCTCCGGAAACGGGCCAGCGTAGTCAGGGGGGGGTAATATTGGTGACGCCGGGGGGGCTCGCTGACATCAAAAACGCCCGACTGACCGCCTCATCGCCGTAGCTGCGCTCCTCCAGGGTCTGGCCGGGAATCGCGAGGGCATAGAGCGGATAATCCCTGGGGGGGTCCAGGTTTGCGCCGATCGATGGCGGAACATCCAGCGCGGAAACGTCCATGGAAAACCGCCCGCCGGGACCGCTCATCACGGTTGGCTCGCCGTCCTCGAGTATATGGGTATTACCGCTGTCCAGCTCAATCTCCACCGGCCCTGCGGTGTACTGACCATTGTCGTCAAGATCCAGCCAGACCCGGGCATTGTTGAGGTAACCGTCGATTACCCGCCCCCCCTGGTAGGGCGCTCGCTCACTGTAGGTAACACCATCGAACTCCCGGCCATCAACCGGCAGGTCATCGGATTCATCGCCACAGCCGGCGATCGCAAGTGACAGCAGAGGAACGGTAACACTGATCAGACGTTTCATCGCGGCAACCATTTATCCTTGTTAGAGGTTGTGCCGCTACTTTAGGAGATGTGCCGCCGGGAGACCTTGACAGGCTTGGCAAATTGTAAAGTTTGGTAACGAGCAGGCCCCCCCGGAATGTGCCGGGGGGGCCTGCAAATCGGGACAATTCGTCAGACGACCGCGCCACGATTTCTTTCATGATTTCGTTGGTGCCGGCGTAGATCCGCTGCACGCGCGAATCGGCCCACGCCCGGGCAATCGGGTACTCCCACATGTAGCCGTAGCCACCGTGCAGCTGAACGCATTCGTCCATCACCTTGCATTGAAGGTCGGTGGTGTGCTGCTTGAGCATGGCCGCCGTCGGGATATCCAGCTTCTTGTCGAGGTGCAGCTCCAGGCAGCGGTCTGTAAAGACACGGGCTGCCGTGATTTCAGCTTTCAGCTCGGCCAGCTTGAAACGGGTGTTCTGGAAGGCGATGACCGGTTTACCGAAGGCTTTGCGTTCTTGCACGTAATCCAGGGTCCACTGCCAGGCCGCCTCGGCGGCGGCTACGGCGGTCAGGGCCACCTGCAGACGCTCCGCCGGCAACTCCTGCATCAACTGGAAGAAGCCCTGCCCTTCCATGCTGCCCAGCAGGTTGTCTGCCGGTACTTTCACATCCTGGAAGAACAGCTCGGAGGTGTCCTGGGCTTTCATACCCACCTTGTTCAGATTCTGGCCTTTTTCAAAGCCTCCCAGGCGGTTTCGACCAGCAACAAGCTGGTGCCCTTGGCACCCTCTTTGGGGGGGTCGGTCTTGGCAACAACAATCACCAGATCCGCCAGTTGGCCGTTGGTGATAAAGGTTTTCGAGCCATTCAGAATGTAGTGGTCACCCTGGCGAATAGCCGTGGTTTTTACGCCCTGCAAGTCGGAACCCGCGCCCGGTTCAGTCATGGCGATGGCAGTGATCATTTCACCTGAAGCCATTTTCGGCAGATACTTCTGTTTCTGCTCTTCTGAGCCGTAGTTCAGGATATAAGGCGCCACGATATCGGAGTGCAGCCCCCCCCAGCCAATGCCGGACAATCCGGCCCGGGAGATTTCTTCCATAATCACCGCCGAGTAACGGAAATCGGCCCCCCCCACACCGCCGTACTCTTCCGGCAGCATCGGGCACAGGAAGCCCAGCTCACCTGCTTTCTGCCACAGCTCGCGGCTGACCTGGCCATCCTTTTCCCATTGGTCGTGATACGGAGCCGCTTCCTGCTCCAGAAACTTGCGAACGGAGTCGCGGAAGCCTTCAAGATCGGCATCGAACAGAGTACGTGGAATCATTG